>Ga0157378_10003298_pt1 | contig 14370 bp, 15 predicted proteins | sample M65metaG_FD_115309 | JGI IMG/M metagenome (GOLD analysis project Ga0157378, IMG submission 115309) | Miscanthus rhizosphere microbial communities from Kellogg Biological Station, Michigan, USA - M6-5 metaG | ecosystem: Host-associated > Plants > Roots > Rhizosphere > Soil | place: USA: Michigan...
GATTTCCAATGCGAAGTCTCAGTCAATACCGAGGACGGCCGTCTACGTCCCGACGTGATCGTCAGCCTGCCGGGTGGGCGGCAACTCATCATCGACGCCAAATGCTCGCTCAACGGCTATCTCGACGCCTGCGAGGAGGTCGATGAGGTGCTGCGGACAACGCATCTCAAGGCCCATGCCACTGCCATCCGTACCCATGCCGACCAACTGGGCCGCAAGAGCTATTGGGACCAGTTTGGCGACGCGGCTGATTATGTCGTGATGTTCATCCCGGGCGAGCATTTTCTGACCGCAGCGCTCGAACAGGACGACACGCTCTGGCAATGGGCATTTGACCGCAAGGTGCTGCTCGCCACCCCGACCAATCTCGTTGCGATCGCGCGTACGGTCGCCGCCGTCTGGCGGCAGGAGAAGCTCGCCGAGGAAGCGATGGCGATCGGCCAGCTAGGGCGCGAGATGTATGAGCGGCTGGCAGTCGCGGCGGGTCACCTCCGCAAGGTCGGAGGCGGGCTGAACAGCGCGGTGGAGAATTACAACAAGTTCGTTTCCAGCTTTGAGGGCCGGGTGCTGGTTTCGGCCCGCCGTTTCCGCGATCTCAACGTCGATACCGGAGCCAAGGAGATCGAAACGGCCGAGGCAATCGACACGCTTGCTCGCGATCCTGCCATCGATGCCCTGATCCAGTCGAACACCGCCGAATGATGACGGGGTTCGGGCCGACGCGATGCCTGCCCGCTTGAGCGCATCGCCATTGTCAACTAAATAGATTGAGATAATGTAATTCGTCCAACCGGAGGACGATGCGATGGCCCGCCCGACTCATCCCGATGACATAGAGCCGCTGATTTTGACCGTTCCGGGCCTCAACGGCTCGGGGCCAGCGCATTGGCAGTCGCTTTGGGAAAGCTCGCGCACCGACACGCATCGCGTGGAGCTGGGCATGTGGGATAGCCCGCGCCGCAACGCCTGGGTCACCAAGCTCGATCAGGCCATCCGCAATGCCCGCGCGCCCGTCATTCTGGCCGCGCACAGCCTCGGCTGCCTTGCTGTCGCCTGGTGGGCGCAACTGTCCGGGCAACCCTATGGCTGGCCGGTTGCAGGCGCTCTGCTGGTGGCTCCGGCGGACGTGAACCGGCCGGACGCCCGGGCGGAACTCAAGGATTTCGCGCCGTCGCCCCGGACCACGCTTCCGTTTCCGTCAATCGTGGTTGCGAGCAACGACGACGCCTGGGTCTCCCTCCAGCACGCCCGCGATCTCGCTTCCTATTGGGGAAGCCATTTCGTCGATGCCGGGTCGCTCGGCCATATCAACGCAGCAAGCGGCGTCGGCTGGTGGGACGAAGGTCAGGCGTTGCTGGATCGCGTCATCCGCGCATCCGGCGCAAATGCCAGCTCACATGCTGTTTCCGATACCCGCTCGATACTGGCGGTCAATGCAACCGATGCGGCTCAGGCCCATTATCTGGGAATGAATTAGCGCCGCCGGAGCGAGGCGTCCGCTCCCCTCCCGGCGGACGCCTCGCATTCTTCGATCAGATTTGCGCGAGCATATGCTCAGCGCTGCTCACCTTGAACTCGCCCGGGCCTTCGACGTTGAGCTGCTCGACGACACCGTCCTTCACGATCATCGAAAAGCGCTGGCCGCGCTGACCGAGGCCGAACTTGCTGCCATCCATGGTGAGGCCGACCGCCTTGGCGAAATCGCCATTGCCGTCAGCGAGCAAGGTGACCTTGCCATCCGCCGCAGCCGACTTGCTCCAGGCGCCCATCACGAAGGCGTCGTTGACCGCAGTGCAGGCGATTTCGTCGATCCCTTTGGCCTTCAGCGCGGCTTCGTTCTCGATGAAGCCTGGCAGATGCTTGGCCGAGCAGGTCGGCGTGAACGCCCCCGGAACCGAGAAGAGTGCAATCCGGCGACCCTTGAAATAGCTGTCGGAATCAACTGCTTCCGGACCGTTCTCGGTCATTTTCGTGAAGCTGGTCTGGGGAAGTTTGTCGCCTACTTTGATGGTCATATGTCACTCCTCTTGAGTCGGGTTCTCGCGTGGCGGCGATCTAGCACCCGCCTCGGCGCCGGGAAAGCAAGGAACGGCTAGCCGCGCGTCCGAATCAGCCAGGGCGCCAGCCACGGGATACAACGCATCAGCGCCATGGCCCCTCGCCAGCGCAGCGAACGACCGGCCGCGCCGGCTTCGGCTAGGATCGCGACCCCCGCCCGGCTTTCTCCTGCCAGGATCAGTCGTTCGCCCTCATTCCAGCGCAATTGCAAACGGATGCGATTCAGCTCGGCCGCAGCCGTAGCCGCTTCGGGCCGCCCCTGCAGCCGTTCGATCACGCGCAGATAGCACTGCTCGGCACCGTGCAGCAGCCGGGTCTCGTCCCAGGAGAGTGATCCGGACCGGCGCCGGTACCAGCTGAGCGGGCGCGGCACATAGTCGCCCCGCCACCCCGCTTCCAGGATTCGGATCCACAGATCGAGATCTTCAGCCGTGCGCAGCGAGACATCGAACCCGCCGACCTCGTCGAAGGCGCTCCGCCTCAGCACGCTGCCGATGAAGACATTGAACCGCCGCGAGAGCACCTGATCGAGTGTGACCGGGCCTATCTGCGGCGCATAGCGGGAAAACAGATGCCCCTCGCGCTCCGGAATCCCGAAATTGAAGGCGTCGCAGGTGACGAAACCGATCCGCGTATCGGTCTCGATCGCCGCCACCATCGCGCTCAGATAATCCGGCTCGAGCCGATCATCACCGTCAAGAAAAGCGATCAGCGGCGCGCGGGCAGCCGCCACGGCGCGGTTGCGCGCCGTGGAAACGCCGCGATTGTCAGTCTGGAGCAACCGGATGCGCGGATCGTCCGCGAACTGCGCAGCAGCGCCCGCAACGTCGTCGGGAGAGCCATCATCGACGACCACCGCTTCCCACGTCGTGAGATGCTGTGCCTGCAGCGACGCCAGCGCCTCGGGCAGCAAATCCGCTATGCCATAGGCTGGGACCACGACGGTGATGGCTGGCGTGCTGTCGCTCATCCGGCTTCTGAAAATATGGACCCTGCCGCGGCGGGCTCTATAGAAACTCCTATGGAATCGCCAGCCTATCTCTCCGGACAATTTCTGCTGGCGATGCCTGGCATCGGCGACCCCCGCTTCTCACGGGCCGTGATCGCTCTCTGCGCGCATGACGAGCGCGGTGCCCTCGGGATCGGACTGGGCCATCTGGTTCCCGAAATCACCTTGCACGACCTGCTCCGCCAGCTGGATCTCGAGCCGGGCTCCGCCCCCGACGTGCCCGTACACTATGGCGGGCCGGTCGAGCCCCAGCGCGGCTTTGTACTCCACAGCCAGGACTGGGGCGGCGAGGACAGCGTCCTAGTCGGCAAGCGCTGGACGCTGACCTCCACGCTCGACGTTTTGCGTGCGATCGCGGAAGGCCGCGGCCCTTCCCGCTTCGTGGTGTCGCTCGGCTATGCCGGCTGGGGCGAAGGCCAGCTCGACGAGGAAATGACCCGCCATGGCTGGTTTGCGACCCCTGGGAATGACGCGCTTGTCTTCGACACCCCGGTCGGCAAGCGCTGGTCGCAAGCCTTCGCCGATGCCGGGATCGACGTCCGTCTGCTAGCATCCACGACCGGCCACGCCTGATCTGGTTAACGGCTGCTAAGAGCCGGTAGCGTCAACAGCCCGGTAAGACCCTCGCTTCACGGCTTGGGAAGGGACTCACGCTGACATTCTCCGCTGCGCGACGGACCTATTCGTCGCGGGGGTAGTGGGGAAGAACATGACAGGAAAAATGGGACGCGCGGCGGGCGCCGCGCTGATGATCGCCATGGCCTGCGGACAGGCCAATGCAGCGAATAACGATTGCTGGGCAGCCCAGACCATCGCTGCGGCCAAAGTCCGCGATCTCCAGACGATGCTGATGGTTGCGGGACTGCGCTGCCGCGGCACCGGCGACGATGTGCTGGCGGGCTATAACCGCTTCGTTGCCACCAACCGCGCCGCGCTTGTCGTATTCAACGATCAGCTCAAGGGACATTTCAGGGCTGCCTATGGCTCGGTCGAGGGCCAGCGAAGCTATGACCGGTTCACGACCGCGCTTGCCAACGCCTATGGCGCTGGCGGCTCTGGCTCCGCCAATTGCGCCGACATGGCCCGGCTTGCGGCTGAAGCGGCCGATGCGCGCGGATCGAGCACGGCACTCACTGCGATCGCCGAATCGCGCGGCGCCGATCCCGAGCTGCCAGCTCAGCGTTGCTCCGTCCGGATCGCCGCTAAATAATGGCCGCCGTCCGGAACTAGAGCCGGACGGCGACTTCGGCATCTGCAAAATGATATATTGTCACCTCCCGCTCGCTATGGCACAGGCGAGTCATGATAATGCGTGGAGAGGATTCGAAGGCTGGTTGGCTTGACCGGACGGCGATTGGCTTGTCCGGCCTGTGCGTGATACATTGCCTTGGCACCGCACTTTTGGTTGCGTTGACAGCGACGGCCGCCAGCATATTCCTCAATCCGCTGATCCATGAGATCGGCCTCGCGATGGCGATCGGCCTCGGCGTGATTGCCCTTGGCAGCGGCATGCTGACCCACAGGCGGAAGGCACCGATGCTGGTCGCGGCACTCGGGCTCTGTTCAATGGCCTATGCGCTCAGCCTGCGACACGGTGTCGCGGGCGAAGTCGTCTTCACGATCCTCGGCGTCTGCCTCGTCGCGATCGGGCACAGTCTCAACTGGCGCGCGCAGGCCAACCGGACCTGAATAAGGCTTCCGGTTCCTCGTGCTTGCGGCGGGGGCATGCTGCGCCTAAATTCAGCCCATGGGGCATGAGCATGTCATGTACGAGGGGGCTCCGCTCACCGAAGCGGCGCAGGGCGCACTCGAGCGATCCGGCGAACAGTGGACGCCGATGCGGGCGGCTGTTTTCGGCGCACTTTCCGGGTTTACACAGCCCGCCTCCGCCTATGACATCGCGGAAGCCGTGTCCAAGAGCGAGGGGCGCCGCATCGCCGCCAACAGCGTCTATCGGATTCTGGATCTTTTCGTGCAGGCCAATCTGGTCCGGCGGATCGAAAGCGCGAACGCCTATCTCGCGAACGCCCACCCAAATTGCGAGCATGATTGCATTTTCCTGGTCTGCGATCGGTGTGGCAAGACCATGCATATCGATGACGACCATCTGACCCAATCGCTACGCAGGGCATCGGAAGCACATGGCTTCGCGCCCGACCGTCCGGTGATCGAGGTGCGGGGCTGCTGCGAGCATTGCCGAACGCCGAGCTGAACGAGACGACGGGTTTCCCCTGTGCCCCCGATCGGTTATGGGGCCTCAAAAGGAAAGTGTGTGCCGAGTTCCGATCTTCCCGCCACCCCACTGCTCGACAAGGTCAGCTCGCCCGCTGATCTCCGTGCTCTGGCAGCCCAGGATCTCCCTCAACTCGCCGATGAGCTTCGTCAGGAGACGATCTCTGCGGTGTCGGTAACGGGTGGGCATCTTGGCGCCGGCCTGGGGGTCGTCGAGCTGACGGTCGCATTGCACTATGTGTTCAATACACCCAACGATATTTTGATCTGGGACGTCGGTCATCAGGCCTATCCGCACAAGATCCTGACCGGGCGGCGCGATCATATCCGCACGCTGCGCCAGCCGGGCGGATTGTCCGGTTTCACCAAGCGCTCGGAAAGCGAATATGATCCGTTCGGGGCCGCGCACAGTTCGACTTCTATCTCGGCCGCACTCGGCTTCGCGGTTGCCAACAAACTGGCGGCAAAACCCGGCAAGGCGATCGCAGTGATCGGCGATGGCGCGATGTCCGCGGGCATGGCCTATGAGGCGATGAACAATGCGAAGCAGGCCGGCAATCGGCTGATCGTCATCCTCAACGACAATGACATGTCGATCGCGCCGCCGGTCGGTGCGCTCTCGGCCTATCTGGCGCAGATCGTTTCCTCGCGGCCGTTCCTGAGCCTGCGCGACCTAGCCAAGCGGATCGCCCGCAGACTGCCGCGCCCTCTGCACGATGCCGCCCGCAAGACCGACGAGTTCGCGCGCGGCATGGCAACCGGCGGCACGCTCTTCGAGGAGCTTGGCTTCTATTATGTCGGCCCGGTCGATGGTCATAATCTCGATCATCTGCTGCCGGTGCTCGAAAATGTACGGGACGCGGAAGAAGGCCCGATCCTCGTCCATGTCGTGACGCAGAAGGGCAAGGGCTATGCCCCGGCCGAGGCCGCCGAAGACAAATATCATGGCGTCCAGAAGTTCGACGTCGTGTCAGGTGTCCAGGCCAAGGCACCACCCGGGCCGCCCAGCTATACCGCGGTGTTTGCCAAGGCGCTGGTCGCCGAAGCCGAACGCGACGAGAAGATCTGCGCGATTACCGCCGCGATGCCGTCCGGCACCGGGCTCGACAAGTTTGCGACGCGATTTCCTGACCGAAGCTTCGATGTCGGCATCGCGGAGCAGCACGCCGTGACTTTCGCAGCGGGCCTCGCCGCACAGGGCTACCGTCCGTTCTGCGCGATCTATTCGACCTTCCTGCAGCGTGCCTATGATCAGGTCGTGCATGACGTCGCGATCCAGAATTTGCCGGTTCGCTTCGCGATGGATCGTGCCGGACTGGTCGGTGCGGATGGGTCAACCCATGCCGGCAGCTTCGACATCACCTATCTCGCCACCCTGCCCAACTTCGTCGTGATGGCGGCGGCCGACGAGGCCGAGCTTACCCACATGGTCCACACCATGGCGATGTACGATGCCGGCCCGATCGCAGTTCGCTACCCGCGCGGCAACGGCACGGGCATCGCCCTTCCTGACAGCCCTCGGCAACTTGAGATCGGCAAAGGCCGCATCATCCGGGAAGGCAAGAAGATCGTTCTCCTTTCGCTTGGGACGCGGCTCGAGGAAGCGATGCGCGCCGCCGACCGGCTGGAAGCCCAGGGGCTTTCAACCACAGTGGCGGACCTGCGCTTCGCCAAGCCGCTAGATGAAGTCCTGATTCGAAAGCTGCTCACCACCCACGAGGTGGCGGTGACGATCGAGGAGGGCGCGATCGGCGGCTTCGGCGCGCATGTGCTGACACTGGCTTCGGATGAAGGGCTGATCGACGGCGGCCTCAAGCTGCGCACGATGCGCCTGCCCGATATCTTCCAGGATCACGACAAGCCCGACGTCCAATATGCTGACGCCGGGCTGGACGCGGATGCGATCGTCGAAACGGTGCTCAAGGCCTTGCGCCATAACAGCGTCGGAATGATTGAAGGCGCCAGAGCCTAACGCCATCCGAATAAGCGGGAGGAGAAGGCTATGACGGCGCGGCTTTTACCGATGTTGCTGGCAGCGACGATCACTTCAGCGCCTGCGTTGGCCCAGACCTGGCAAGGTCAATCCGGGGTCGCCCCATCCTATCTCCAGCCTGCGCCGAAGGTGACGCTCCGCGTTGCCAGCCAGGGGGCGCTCGATGCCGCGCTGATCCGCGCAAAGGGCGGCGAGGTTATCGGCCTCGCGCCGGGGACCTATTCCATCGATCTCCGTAACCGCCCCTTCCCCGCGACAGTAACGCTCACCTCGGCAGATCCATCGAAACCCGCCACGCTGAAATCGATCAAATTCTCTTCGGTCTCCAACTTCACCTTTTCGCGATTGATCATTGCGCGAACGCTGATGCCGGGTGAACCGACCGAGGGCAATTATATCGGCAAGGTCGAGGGCGGCCGCGACATTACCTTCGACGCGGTCTACATCCATGGCTCGCTCGACAAGGAGCCGTCCAACGACTTGATCGGCCTCAATCTCGGCGGCGTGAAGAATGCGCGGGTCATCAACAGCGAATTCCAACAACTTGGGCGTGGGGCGCAGTTCGGCGCACTTTCGGGCGCCGTGATCGCCAACAACAAGGTCCATGAAATGCGATCCGACGGTTTCGATTTCGCTCAGTCGGACAATGTCCTGATCGATGGCAACCATTTCTCGAATACAAAGCGCATCAAGACGGACCATCCCGATGGGATCCAGTTCTGGACCACGCGAACAACGCGCCCGTCGACCGACATTACCATCCGCAACAACCAGATTCTCCAGGGCGACGGCGATGGCACGCAGGGCGTGTTCATGAGAGATGAACTGGAAACCATGCCCTACCAGCGGATCACGATCGAAAATAACCTGATGGTCGGCAGCAACATGGCCAATGGCATCGTCATCATGCACGGCAAGGACGTGAACATTCTCAACAACACGATCCTGTCACGGACCGACGACAGCAATCCGGTCTGGATCCGGATGACCAAGGTCGAAAATCTCAAGCTGGAAGGCAATATCGCCGAAGTCGGTGGGAACCGGACGCCGCAGCGGGCGGGTATTGATATGTCGCTGCTCGGCCCGGATCGTTTTCGGACGATCAAGCCCGAGGACGTAATTGTCCCCGGTATCGGTTTCCAGCTCAAGCAATAGCTGGTGACGGGAGAGGCGTGCCTCTCCCGCTTAGCTTACCAGCCGCACTTCCTTTCTTTATTCTGTTCTTCAAGCCACGTCATAAGCGGCTGAAAATAGGCGATCATGGCAGTGCCGTCGATTTCACGGCTGCCCGTGAAAGCCTCTAGCGCATCGGGCCACGGCTTTGACGCGCCCATCGCGAGCATCTTGTTCAGACGCGCCCCGACTTCCTTGTTGCCGTAGAAGGAGCAGCGATGAAGCGGGCCTTTCCAACCCGCCTGATCGCACGCGGCCTTGAAGAACTGCAACTGTAGGATGCGGGCCAGGAAATAGCGTGCATAAGGCGTGTTTCCGGGAATGTGATATTTGGCGCCTGGATCGAACGCTCCGTCCGGACGTTGAACGGGCGGCACAATCCCTTGATATTGCAAACGCAGCGCGTTCCAGCCGGCTTCATAGTCGGAAGGTTTGAACGCCCCCGAGAAAACGCTCCACCGCCACTTGTCCATCAGAAGACCGAACGGGAGAAAGGCCACCTTGTCCATCGCCTGCCGCAGCAGCAGGCCGGTATCCTTTTCCGGACCCGGCACCTTCGCCGGATCGAGCAGGCCGATCTGAACGAGATAATCGGGCGTCACCGACAGCGCCACGAAATCACCGATCGCCTCATGGAAACCGTCATTGGCCCCGTTCAGATAGAGGAATGGCAGTTTGTTGTAGGCGCGCTGATAATAGTTGTGGCCCAGCTCGTGATGGATGGTCACGAAATCATCGGCATTGACCTTGGTGCACATCTTGATCCGCAGGTCATCCTTGTTATCCACGTCCCACGCCGACGCATGACAAACGACCTCGCGATCGCGCGGCTTGGTGATCAGCGAGCGTTCCCAGAAGGTCGCCGGCAGCGGCGCGAATCCGAGCGAGGAATAGAAGCCCTCGCCCGTCTTGACCATCTTGAGCGGATCATAGCCCTTGGCAACCAGCAGGTCGGTCACATTGTAGCCGATGTCGCCGGCGCCTTTGGGCGCGACGATGTCGTAGATATTGCCCCACTCCTGCGCCCACATATTCCCGAGCAAATCCGCACGGATCGGGCCGGTCGCAGGCTGCACCTTCGCGCCATATTTCTGGTTGAGCTTGGCCCGCGTGTAGCAATGAAGCTGATCGTAAAGCGGCTTCACCTGAAGCCACAACTTGTCCATCAGCTTCGCAAATTCCTCGGGCGGCATGTCATAGCCCGAACGCCACATCGCGCCCAGATCCTTGTAGCCAAGCTCTCTGGCGCCATCGTTGGCGATCTCGACCAGTCGGCTATAATCGCCCTTCATCGGCGCGCCGACATTGTCGTGCCAGCTCACCCACATTTCCCTGAGCTCATCGGGGTTGCGATTGGTGCCCATCGCTTCCTCGATATCCGATCCGTTGATCGGCTGGCCCTTCAGCGTACCCTTGCCCTTGCCATAATTGGATTGGAGCCGGGTCGCGATCTGGTTGAGTTCGTCTGCCGCCCCGGGCTTGTCGGGCGCCGGCAGGACAAGCCCCTGTTTCAGGAAATCCAGTTTGCGGCGCGTATCGAACGAGAGGCCCCGAACCTTGTCGAACTTCGCTGCACCCTTGGCATATTTGACGCCTAGCTCAGTCCCACGCGCGCCAAATTCGGCTGCGATCGCATCAGTATCCTCGGTAATGAAGTTGGCGTTGATCCATTGCGCGCGGTTATCGAGCAGGGAATAGCCAGCCAGCTCCTTTTCGGCCTGTGCAACGAACGCATCGGCCTCCGCCGCCGGATCGGCCTTCGGTTTGGCAAGCGCCGGCATCGCGAAGCCGAGCATCGCCGCCATTGCGATGCCCGAGATCATCGTCCTCATCATGTTCGCCTCTTTGTTATTTAACCCGATGTCAGTAACATGGCCACGCAAACGGTTGTGCGTCAAGCCAGCAGGAAATCCCGGATCGCAACCCCCAACTCCGGCCGCGTGACAGAATTCATGTGATTGCCGGGAATCTCGACATAACGGCCGCCAGGCAACAGCGCGGCAAGTTCCTCCGCGGAGCCATTGTCATGATCGTCCACTCCCGCAACGATCAGCATGGGCACCGTGATCGCTTTCAACACTTCCAGCGGCGTATCCACGAAGGTGTCGAGGATGCCGAGCAACGCCACCGGATCGCCCTTGGTGGTCTTGAGAAAGGCTTCGGTCATCCACTCGCTGGTACCGTGCTTGAAGCTGCCGAGATTGGTGAGAACATTGTGGAAATAGCGCCCCCGCCCTCTCGTATGGATCAGGCCTTCCGTTCCCATCCCTGCAATGAGCGCGCGGCGCGGGGTGGCCCCACGCGCCAGCATACGGGCCGTTGTCCGCCCGCCGAGGGAATAGCCGCCAAGGTCGTAGTCGGTCAGGCCGAGGTGTTCGATCAGCGCGAATCCGTCATCGCACAGGATATCCGGCGGATATGCGGCAGGATCATGTGGCTTTGCGCTGTCACCGTGCGCACGCAGGTCGGGCATGATCACGCGGAAACCCGCCTCGGCGAGCAGTTTCGCATGGCCGTAGCGGATCCAGTTCGTCCAGGCGTTCGAGAAATAGCCGTGAATCAGGACGAGCGGCCGCCCCTCACCCGTCTCCCGAAAGGCAAGGCGTTCGCCATCACTGGCTTCAAAATAGGAAATGGGAAGATCAGTCGGGGAGCTTGCCAATCGCTTTCATCCAGCGTTCGACCGTGGCCGGGTTGTCGGTGATCCGGTAGCGGGGCAGATCACTCGTGTCGAGCCAAGCTTCGTGCATCGCCTCCACGCCGAAGTGAAACTTCGGAATAAAGTAGCCAGCATCCTCAAAGGCGCCGACATGCAGATCGCAGGTGTCGCTGTCATGGTAGGCGAAGCCGAGCGGCGTGCCGCAGGCCGAACAGAAGGGCCGTCGCGCGATCGGCGAGCTATCATACCAGTCGGGCTCGTTCTCCCAACGCACCGATGCCTTGGGCAGATTGACGAAGGCGATCGAGACATTGCCGCTCGCGCGCTGACACATCCGGCAATGGCAAAGATAGGCATCGGACGAAGCAATCTGTGCCGTAAAACGGACGCGACCGCATTGGCAACCGCCACTCATACTGTTCATTGGCGTGCCTCCTATGCGCTGCCGCCGCACTGGTCCTTATCAATATTGCGGGCGGACCACGCCAGAATGACCCATCCCGCCAACAACGCGCTCAGCCCGAACGGCTGAACTAAGAGAATGGATGGAGGCAAACCTGCGGCTTGTGCGTAGACCGGCAAGCAATACAGCGTGACCCCGCTCAGAAAAAAGGCCGGAGCCCAGCGAGCCTCACGCGCGCCGATGTTCATGAACGTCGCGCAGGCAAGCGTCGCCATGCCATGAATGAACTGAATTTGCCCGCAAAACCGAACCGCCGCTGCGTGATCGTCAGCAAGGACGAGTATCAACAGGGCAACGAGATTGTTCAAGGCGCCCAACCGCATCCAGAGAGCACGGGTCCAGACCGTTGCCGCTCGCTCCGTTGCGGAAGACGTTGACCAGTTCCCTAAAACGCGACGGACTCCTTTGGCGACGCTCACGTGGTCAAATGTACCTCACGCAGCCTTTTTCAAATGCCGCCGCCCAAGCAGTTCCGCGATCTGTACCGCGTTCAACGCCGCGCCCTTGCGGAGATTGTCGGAGACGCACCAGAGCACCAGACCATTGTCCACCGTCGGATCCTCGCGAACGCGGCTGATGTAGGTCGCATATTCGCCCACGCACTCGATCGGCGTGACATAGCCGCCGTCCTCACGCTTATCGACCAGCATGATGCCGGGCGCCTCACGCAGGATCGCCTGCGCCTTCTTCGCGCTGATCTCTTTTTCGAACTCGATGTTGATTGCTTCCGAATGGCCGACGAAGACGGGCACACGCACGCAGGTCGCGACCACCTTGATCTTGGGATCGAGGATCTTCTTGGTCTCGACGACCATCTTCCACTCCTCCTTGGTGAAGCCGTCATCGAGGAACTTGTCGATGTGCGGGATCACGTTGAAGGCGATCTGCTTGGTGAACTTCCGGGGCTCGTTGCTGTCCCCGACGAAGATATTGCGGCTCTGCTCGAACAGCTCGTCCATGCCAGCCTTGCCCGCGCCCGACACCGACTGATAGGTCGAGACCACCACGCGCTTGATCTTGGCGTAATCGTGGAGCGGCTTCAGCGCGACCACCATCTGCGCGGTCGAGCAGTTCGGGTTCGCGATGATGTTGCGCTTGGTGTAGCCGTCGATCGCCTCCGGATTCACTTCCGGCACGATCAGCGGGATATCCGGGTCCATCCTGTAGAGCGACGAATTGTCGATCACCGTGCAACCGGCGGCCGCAGCCTTTGGCGCATAGATGGCGGTCGCTTCCGAACCGATCGCGAACAGCGCCATGTCCCAGCCGGCCCAGTCGAAATGCTCGATATTCTTGACTTTGAGTTTCTGCCCGGTTTCGCCGAAATCGATTTCGTCACCAGCCGAACGCGAAGACGCCACCGCCGCAATCTCGGCGATCGGAAACTCACGCTCCGCCAGGATGTTCAGCATCTCGCGACCAACATTTCCGGTCGCACCGGCGACGACTACACGGTAACCCATTTCAAACTCCAGGGATCTAAAGCGCGCCTCCATAGAGGCTTGGCTGCGCGATGCCAAACAAGAAACGCTTGCCCCAACCTATCTGATCGGGCCCGCCCGCCCCAAGCTGCAACCTCGAACCCTCGTCTCCCGTCCGGATCAATGCTATAGTCCGCCGATCGACGGGCGAGTTCGCCCTGCAGATTGCGAACCGCCCGCCCGTGGAACACGCTTCAACGGACGAGGAGGAGGATCATGGCAATCATACAGACGGTAGGCCCCGCAGGCGCGCCGATGCCAATAGAGCATGCGGCCAATGACCATGACATTCCGGTCAGGCGCATAAGCGGTCATGACCTCAACGCATCGCTTCGAGAAGGCTTTGCGGATTTCGCATCGAAGCGCGGCGACCTCGTCTTCATCGGGCTGATCTATCCCGTGGTGGGATTTCTGGTCTCGATGGCAGCGATGAACATGTCGGTCTGGCCAATGGTGTTCCCATTGATCGCGGGCATCTCGCTGCTTGGTCCGCTGGTGGCGACTGGCTTTTACGAGCTGGCAAAACGGCGGGAATCTGGTACGGATTCGAGCTGGTTTCATTTCCTCGACGTGTTGAAAAGTCCATCCCGTGAGGAGATTGCGATCGTCGGTGCCGTACTGATCGGCATTTTCGCACTGTGGCTGGCCGCCGCCGGGTTGGTGCATGCCGCCTTCTTCGGCAACGTGATCAGGCAACCGTCCTTCAACCACTTCATTCAGCAAGTCCTGACCACACCGCAAGGCTGGGGAATGATCATCGTCGGCAATCTTGTCGGCCTGTGCTTCGCGGTGGTGGTACTGGCGCTGAGCGTGGTTTCGCTACCCATGCTGGTCGATCGCGAGGTGAGCGCCGGCACGGCGATCCGGACATCACTCCGCGCCTTTCGCCAGAACAAGGGCGTGATGCTCCGCTGGGGCCTAACCGTTGCGGTGCTGCTAATCCTGGGGTCAATCCCGTTCTTCGTGGGACTTGCGGTCGTGCTGCCAGTCTTGGGCTATGCCACTTGGCACCTTTACACGCGTCTCATAGACAGAAGCGCGCTGCCGTCCTCCCAGGACGACAGCGCTCGCTTCAAACGACCTTAAAGGAAGATCAGGCCTCGGCGGCTTCCACAACCCGCTGGTCACGACGCTCGGCGATACGCGCCGATTTACCGCGACGACCGCGCAGATAGTAGAGCTTGGCGCGGCGGACAACGCCACGACGCACCACTTCGATCGAATCGACATTGGGCGAATAGAGCGGGAAAACGCGCTCGACACCCTCGCCGAACGAGATCTTCCGGACGGTGAACGAGGAGC
>Ga0157378_10003299_pt1 | contig 14359 bp, 15 predicted proteins | sample M65metaG_FD_115309 | JGI IMG/M metagenome (GOLD analysis project Ga0157378, IMG submission 115309) | Miscanthus rhizosphere microbial communities from Kellogg Biological Station, Michigan, USA - M6-5 metaG | ecosystem: Host-associated > Plants > Roots > Rhizosphere > Soil | place: USA: Michigan...
ACGGCCGTTCGACGGTTTGCGCGCGTCGGCCGCTTCGCGCGAGATTCGTAAGCGATCTGTGAGCAGTGCGAACGCACGATGCGTTCCGTGCCGCAGCGCTGCCTGCGGTCTTCCTCAAACCACACGACGAAAAGGAGTGATCATGGGCATACGGTTCCTGAAGATCGCTGCGATCTACCTCGCGCTGGGCGTCTCGATGGGCCTTGCGATGGGCATCATGCAGAGCTTCGCGCTGCACCCGGTGCATGCGCACATCAACCTGCTCGGCTGGGCGACGATGGCGCTCGCCGGCGTGATCTACGTGCTGTTTCCCGACGCGGCGAAGACGCGCCTTGCGAAGATCCACTTCTGGATCCACAACCTTGCCCTGCCGGTGATGATGGTGGCGCTGTCGCTGGTGCTGACGGGCCACGAGAAGGCGCTCTACGCGCTCGAGCCGGCGTCGACCGCGATGGTGGTCGGCCTGGTGCTGTTCGTCGTGAACGTCGTCGTCAACGTGCGCGCGCCGGACGTGCAGCGCGCCGTCGGCGAGCGCGTCGCCGCGACGCGTCCGATGGGCGCCGGGGCGCTGGCGCAATGACGCGACCGAAGACGCCGCGCAAGTCTCCGCCGGCCGCGGCGGGGACCGGCGGCGACGACAAGTCGGGCGCGCCGCCTCGCGGCGACACGGCGGCCAAGCCGGCGAAGCCGCCGCGCAAGCGCCGCCCGCGCTTCGTCCTGTAGCGAAAGGCCCCTCCCGTACAATCGCGGGCTATGCGCATCCTGCGCCTTGCCCGCATCGTCACGGTCGCGCTGAAGCACGGCCTCGACGACCTGGCGCTGTCGCACGAGCGGGTGCGCTGGCTGCGCACCTGCGTACGCAGCGTGCTGTTCTGGCGGGACCTGTCGACGCCGCGCGGCGTGCGGCTGCGCCAGGCGCTCGAGGACCTGGGCCCGATCTTCGTCAAGTTCGGGCAGATGCTGTCGACGCGCCGCGACGTGCTGCCGCCCGACATCGCGGACGAGCTCGCCAAGCTGCAGGATCGAGTTCCGCCGTTCCCGTCGTCGGTGGTCGTCGCCACGCTGACGCGGATCTACGGCCGACCCGTCGGCGACGTGTTTCGCGCGTTCGACGAAACGCCGGTGGCGAGCGCGTCCGTCGCGCAGGTTCACTTCGCCGAGCTCCCCGACGGCACGCCGGTGGCCGTCAAGGTGCTGCGGCCGAACATCGGCGAGGTGATCGAGCACGACCTGGCGCTGATGCAGACCGCGGCCGCGCTGGTGGAGCGGCTGTGGAGCGAGGGCAAGCGCCTCAAGCCGCGCGAGGTCGTCGCCGAGTTCGAGAAGACGATCCGCGACGAGCTCGATCTGACGCGCGAGGCGGCGAACTGCTCGCAGCTGCGGCGCAACTTCCGCCACTCGCCGCTGATGCTCGTCCCCGAGGTCTACTGGGACTGGACGCATGCCGACGTGTTCGTGATGGAGCGGATGGCGGGCATTCCGATCGGCCGCACCGACGAGCTCGCGCGCGCCGGCATCGACCCGAAGCGCCTGTCGCGCGCGGGCGTCGAGATCTTCTTCACGCAGGTGTTCCGCGACGGCTTCTTCCACGCCGACATGCATCCGGGCAACATCTTCGTCGCCGTCGACCCCGCGCACCATGGCAAGTACGTCGCCCTCGACTTCGGCATCATGGGCACGCTGTCCGAGCAGGACAAGAACTACCTCGCGCACAACTTCCTCGCGTTCTTCCGGCGCGACTACCGCCGCGTGGCCACGACGCACCTCGAGTCCGGCTGGGTCCCGCCCGACACGCGCGTCGACGAGCTCGAGGCCGAGATCCGCGTCGTGTGCGAGCCGATCTTCGACCGGCCGCTGAAGGAGATCTCGCTCGCCAAGGTGCTGGTGAACCTGTTCCGCGCGTCGCGGCGGTTCAACGTCCAGATCCAGCCGCAGCTCGTGCTGCTGCAAAAGACGCTGCTCAACGTCGAAGGCCTCGGACGCGAGCTCGACCCCGACCTCGACCTGTGGGTCACCGCGAAGCCCTTCCTCGAGCGCTGGATGGTGGACCAGATGGGACTCCGCGCGCTCGAGCGGCGGTTGATCGACGAGGCGCCGTACATCATCGCGGCGCTGCCGGAGCTGCCGCGCCTCATCCACCAGCGCCTGCTGGCGCCACCCGCCGCATCCGACACGGCGCTGATGCAGCTCGCCGCCGCCCAAAGGACGCGCAACCGCTGGCTCGCGGTCGTGGCGCTGCTCCTGGCGGCGGTGATCGCGCTCCTCGCGCTGCGCGGCTACTAGAGTCGCCTCCGCGGCGTTTCCGCGCCGCTTGACGGGGGCGCCCGCCGCGATACCGATACAATCTCGGCCATTTCGCAGACCGGGGACGAAAGACCGCCGATGGCGCTGCTCGAGATCCAGGGGGTGACGCGCCGCTTCGGCGACTTCACGGCCGTCGACGACGTGAGCCTCGCCATCGAAGCCGGCGAGTTCTTCACGCTGCTCGGGCCGTCGGGCTGCGGCAAGACGACCCTGCTGCGGATGATCGCCGGCTTCGACCTGCCCGACGCCGGGCGGATTCTGCTCAACGGCGAGGATCTCGCCGACAAGCCGCCCGAGGCGCGACCGGTGCGAACCGTGTTCCAGAGCTACGCGCTCTTCCCGCACATGACGGTCGACGGCAACATCGCGTTCCCGCTGCATATGGCGAAGACGCCGGACGCCGAGATCCCGGGCAAGGTCGCGGCGGCGCTCGAGGACGTGCGGTTGCCCGGTTTCGGCAAGCGCTATCCGCACGAGCTCTCCGGCGGGCAGAAGCAGCGCGTCGCCATCGCCCGCGCGCTGGTCACGCATCCGACGGTGCTGCTGCTCGACGAGCCGCTCGCCGCGCTCGACGCCAAGCTTCGCGAAGAGATGCAGCTCGAGCTGATCGGCATGCAGAAGGACGCCGGCATCACGTTCGTCTACGTCACGCACGACCAGACCGAGGCGCTCGCGCTGTCGCACCGGATCGCCGTGATGAACCGCGGCAAGGTCGAGCAGCTGGACGAGCCGTCGAAGATCTACGGCTTTCCGCGCACGCGCTTCGTGGCCGACTTCATCGGCCACTGCAACCTGCTGTCGGGACCGGTGCGCTCCGCGGCGAACCGCGTCGTCGTCGTCGACGTCGCGGGCCTGGGCGCTGTGGAAGTAGCGACGCCGCTCGCCGACGCGACGCGCGCCGGCGCCGGCGGCACGATCGCGCTGCGTCCCGAGAAGGTGCGCATCGAGGCGGCCAGCGACGCCGCGCGCGGCAACCACTACCGCGGCACCGTTTCCGAGCTGCTGTACATGGGCGACGTCACCGTCTATCGCGTCGCGACGGCTGCGGGCCTGCGCATCGAGGCGCTGCTGGCGAATTCGAAGGCCGGCCGCGCGCAGTTTTTCGAGGTGGGCGACGCGGTCGACGTCGCGTGGTCCGCCGATGCGGGTCACTTCATCGCGGAGTAGCGCGGATGGCGAGCCGGGCAGACGAGCAGCGCGCGGGCAAGTGGTGGGTCTCCGGGCCGCCGCTTCTGTATCTGCTCGTGTTCTTCGCCGTGCCGACGCTGATCATGGTGCTGGCGTCGTTCCGCACCCCCGGGGAGTTCGGCGGCCTGGCGCCGCTGCGCGACGAGTCGGGCGCGCTCGATCTCAACCTCGAAAGTTACCAGCGCTTCGTCGCGGAAACCGTCTACGCGCAAGTATTCGTGAAATCGGTGGGGTACGCGCTCGTCACCACGCTCGCCTGCCTGCTGCTCGCGTATCCGCTGGCGACCCTGATTGCGCGCAGCCCCAAGAAATACCGGGACCTCCTGCTGCTGCTCGTGATTCTGCCGTTCTGGAGCAACTTCCTGATTCGCATCTACGCGTGGATGATCATCCTCGGGCCGAACGCGGCGCTCGCGCGCGTCGTCAACGGCGCGTTCGCCTGGTTCGGCGCGGGGCCGGTCCCGCTGTTGTTCAGCTCGTTCGCCGTGCTCGTGTGCCTCGTGTACGTGCACCTGCCGTTCATGGTGCTGCCGCTGTACGCCAACCTCGAGAAGCACGAACAGGCGCTGCTCGACGCCGCGCAGGACCTGGGCGCCAACGCGTGGCAGCGCTTCTGGCGCATCACGTTCCCGCTGTCGCTGCCCGGCGTCTACGCCGGCGCCGCGCTCGTGTTCATTCCGGCGCTCGGCATCTTCGCCATCCCCGACATCCTCGGCGGACCCAACGACACGCTGATCGGCAACCTGATCAAGCAGCAATTCCTCGAAACGCGCGACTGGCCGTTCGGCAGCGTGCTGTCGATCGTGCTCACCGTGGCGGCGCTGTCGCTCGCCGCTTTCGCGGCCTGGATCGGACGCGGCCGCGCGGGCGCGGAAAGACCGGTCCGTGCATAAGCCGTCGCCGTGGCTGTGGGCCTGCGCCATCGGCGCGTACGCGTTCCTGTACATCCCGCTCGTCATCGTCGTCGTGTATTCGTTCAACGACTCGCGCCTCAACGCGGAATGGGTCGGCTTCACGCTCGACTGGTACCGCAAGCTGTTCGCCAACGGCGACATGCTGACGGCGGCCGGCAATTCGCTGCTGATCGGCGTGACGGCAAGCGCCGTGTCGACGGTGCTGGGAACGATGGCCGGCGTCGCGATGTACCGCTACAAGCTGCGCCTCCTGCCGCTGCTGGTGCTGACGCCGATCGCGATCCCCGAGATCCTGATGGGCGTGTCGCTGCTGATCTTCTTCGTACTGCTGAACGTCACGCTGGGCCTGGTCTCGGTGACCCTCGCGCACATCACGTTCTGCATCGGTTTCGTTGCGATCGTCGTGCGCGCGCGGCTCGCCGGCATGGACGAGGCGCTGATCGAGGCGGCACGCGACTGCGGGGCCACGCCGTGGCAGTCGTTCCGCTTCGTCACGCTGCCGCTCATCATGCCGGGTGTGATCGCCGGCGCGCTGATGGCGTTCACGCTCTCGATCGACGACTTCGTCATCACGTTCTTCACCGCCGGCGCGGGCACCGTGACGCTGCCGCTGCAGATCTACTCGATGATCAAGATCGCCGTGACGCCCGAGGTCAACGCCGTGTCAACGCTGCTGATGCTGCTCACGTTGCTGCTGATCGTCATCGCGTCGCGGGTGTCCCCCAGCCTGCTGCGATCCTCCTAGGAGAAGGTCCATGACCAAGCTGCTCGCCCTTGCCGCCGCCGCGGCCGCCGCCTTCGCGCTCGGCGCCGCGCCCGCCCGTGCCGCCGACCAGCTTCATCTGTACAACTGGAACAACTACATCGCGCCCGAGACGGTCAAGCGCTTCGAGGCCGAGTGCAAATGCGAGGTGGTGCAGACGTACTACTCGGACAACGAGGAGCTGCTCGCCAAGCTCGCCGCCGGGGCCAAGGGCTACGACGTACTGGTCCCCACCGCCAACGCCGTGCAGGCGCTGATCAAGGGCGGCCAGCTGAAGCCGCTCGACAAGGCGGCGATCCCCAACGCGAAGAACGTCGATCCGGCGTACATGAACACGCCGTTCGATCCGGGCAACCAGTATTCGATGCCCTACGCGATGTCGACGACGATCCTCGGCTACAACGAGGAGAAGATGAAGGAGCTGGGGCTGCCGACCGACACGTGGGCCGTCATCTTCGACCCGAAGTACCTGGAGAAGGTGAAGGGCCGCGTGACGGTGCTCGACAGCTCGGGCGAGCTCTTCGCGGCGGCGCTCAAGTACCTGGGCTACTCGGCGAACGACGTCGACCCGAAGCACTGGGACGAAGCGGCCGCGCTGATCAAGAAGGCAAAGCCGTACTGGGCCGCGTTCAACGCGTCGTCTTACATCAAGGAGCTGACGGTCGGCAACATCTGGCTCGTGCAGGGCTACTCGAACGACATCTTCCAGGCGAACCTAGACGCGCAGGCCGCGGGACGGAAGTTCAGGATCCTGCAGGGTGTGCCGAAGGAAGGCGCCGTGCTCGCCGTCGACAACATGGTGATTCACAAGGCGGCGCCGCGGCCCGACCTCGCGCTCAGGTTCATGAACTTCATGCTCGACGGCAAGAACTCGGCGGAGCTCACCAATCTGATCGGTTCCGGCAATCCCAACACGGACGCGCAGAAGTACATCAAGCCCGAGCTCCTCAAGTATCCCGCGATCTTTCCGCCGAAGGACCTTCAGGCGAAGCTCGAGCAGCTGAAGGACCTGACACCGGCGCAGCGGCGACTGCGCAACAAGCTCTGGACCGAAATCAAGGCGTCCAAGTAGCGCGGCGCGCGGCGGGCGCGCGGTGGACCCCCGCTTCATCGCCGGCACGCAGCGCACGCTGCTGCCGCACGCGCTTGCGGCGCTCTACGCGCTGTCGGTGGCGTATGCGTCGTTGCAGCCGTTCGGCGGGTGGCTCGAACCGGAGCCGGGAACGCCTTTCTTCCTGCTCGCGGCCTGGCCGTCGCGGTGGTACCGCTACGATGTCCTGCTGAACGTCGTCGCGTATCTGCCGCTCGGCTTCTTCACCGGACTCGTGCCGCGGCGTGCCGCGCCGCTGCGCCGCGCCGCCATCGGCCTCTTCTGCGGCTTCGTGATGTCGTTCACGATGGAGACGCTGCAGATGTTCCTTCCGCGCCGCGACGCAAGCACGATCGATCTCCTGTCGAACGCGCTCGGCGCGCTCACCGGCGGCGCGCTCGCCGGCGCGCTCGTGCGGGCCGATGCGCTCAAGGCCGCGCTGACCGGACTCCGGCAGCGGCTGTTCCTCGACGGGCACTTGGGCGACATCGGCATCGCGCTTCTGGTGCTGTGGCTGGCCGCGCAACTCAACCCGGGAATTCCGCTGTTCGCCGTGACGTTCGACCCGGAGCCCGAGCGCGCGCTTGCCGCGGTCGCCACGCCGGTGGAAGGCGCGGCGCTCGTGATCGAGGCGGCGGAATCCGCGTTCCAGCTGCTGGGCGTCGGGCTCTTCCTCGCGCTGCTGCTGCGTGAGCGTTCGGCGGTCGCCGGGGGGGTGCTGCTGCTGATCGGCGGCGCGCTGATGTCGAAGGGCATTGCCGCGACGCTCGTGATCCGTCCGGGCATCTGGGACGTGTGGCAGCGGCCCGGCGTGCTGATGGGCATCGCCGCCGGCGCGCTGCTGATTCCGGTCGCGATCAGCCTGCCGCGTCCCGTGATGGTGGCGGTGTGCGCGGTCGCGCTGCTGTCGTCCGTCGGCGTGCCGATGCTCGCGCCCGATCTCCTGTCGGCCGGCGCGCCGCTTACGTTCTTCAACTGGCGCTATGGGCAATTGCTCAACTACAACGGCCTGACGCGCACGATCCTCCTCGTCTGGCCGGTGCTCGCCGCGATCTGGCTGCTGGCGCTCGCCGGACGGCCGGCTTGGGGCGCCCCGGGTCGGTGACGCGCGACGCGCTCGCGGCGCGGCGCGTCGTGCGCGAAACCCCGGGGCAGGACAGGGAGAAGCGCTCGCCTATAATCGATGCCTGCTTCGCGTCATCCAGCGCAAGGGTTTCGATGAGCTACTACGAGCGTCACGTCTTCTTCTGCTGCAACAAGCGCGATCCGCCGGAGAAGTGCTGCGCGGACGCCGGCGCGACCGAATTGCAGAAATACGCGAAGGATCGCGTGAAGGCGCTCGGCCTGTCGGGCAAGGGTCGCGTGCGGATCAACAAGGCGGGATGCCTCGACCGCTGCGAGGAGGGCCCGGTGATCGTCGTGTACCCGGAAGCGGTCTGGTACACGTACGTCGACCGCGACGACATCGACGAGATCATCGACTCGCACGTCGTCGGCGGCAAGGTCGTCGAGCGCCTGCGCATCTGACGCGCACCGCGATCTCGCGCACCCCCGTGACGACGTGACCGCATGACGCCGCGAACGACCCAGCGCGAGATCATCGCCGGCGCGGCCGGCGCCATCGAGGTCGTCGTCAACGCGCCGCCTTCGCCGCCATGCGGCATCGCGCTCGTCACGCACCCGCATCCGCTGCAGGGCGGTACGCTCGACAACAAGGTCGCGCAAACGCTGGCGAAGACGTTCTTCGGCCTCAACTACGTCGCCGTGCGCTTCAACTTCCGCGGCGTCGGCGCGTCGGAAGGCGCGTTCGACGAAGGCAACGGTGAAACCGAGGATGCGCTCGCCGTGCTGGCACACGCCCGGCAGCGCTTCGGCGACTCGCTGCCGTATGCGCTCGCGGGCTTCTCGTTCGGCGCGTTCGTGCAGACGCGTGTCGCGCAGCGCGTCGCCGCCGAGCGGCTCGTGCTCGTCGGCCCGGCCGTGCGGCGGTTCGCCGTGGAGGCGGTGCCGGCGGACACGATCGTGATCCCCGGCGAAGAGGACGATGTCGTCGCGCTCGCCGACGTGTATGACTGGGCCCGCCCGCAGCAGCTGCCGATCGTCGTGTTTCCCGGCTGCGGGCATTTCTTCCACGGCCGGCTGCCCCAGCTGACGCGCACGATCGCCGGCATGTGGCACCGCCGGCCGCCGGTGCTGCCCGGCGCGTGACGCGCGGTCGCGCGCATCTTTTATACTGCCCGTTCGACCGCCCCGCCGCGAGGGCGCGCCTTCCTGGAGGATCCCGATGAAGCCCGCAACGACCGTCGCGCTCGCCGCGCTTGCCGCGTTCACCCTTGCCGCCGGCATGCCCGCGCAGGCGCAGGACAAGATCGACAAGCCGGTGCACATCATCGTCGGCTTCCCGGCCGGCGGCACCGCCGACATCATGGCGCGCGCCGTCGCCGACAAGATGAAGGACTCGCTCGGCCAGCCGGTCATCGTCGAGAACCGCCCGGGCGCCATCGGCCGCATCGCGGCCGATGCGGTGAAGGCCGCGCCGCCGGACGGCTCGATGATCATGGTGATGCCGATCGGACCGATGGCCGTCGTGCCGCATACGTACAAGACGCTGTCGTACGATCCGATCAAGGATTTCGCGCCGATCGGCATGGGCTCGACGTTCCAGTTCGCGATCGCGGCCGGGCCTATGTCCGGCGCCAAGACGTGGCCCGAGTACGTCGTGTGGGCCAAGGCCAACCCGGGCAAGTCGGCGTACGCGACGTCGGGCGCGGGCAGCCTGCCGCACTTCTTCGGCCTCCTGCTCGCGCGCGAGTCGGGCATCGAGATGCTGCACGTCCCCTACAAGGGCTCGGCGGCGTACATGAACGAGCTGATCGGCGGCAACGTGCCGACCGCCGTCGACGCGATCGCCGACCTCACCGAGCAGCATCGCGCCGGCAAGATCAAGATTCTCGCGAGCTCGGGGGCGAAGCGCTCGACCGCGGTCCCCGACGTGCCTACGTTCACCGAGATCGGCATCAAGGGTGGCGAGGCCGAAGGCTGGTTCGGGTTCTTCGCACCGGCGAAGACGCCGAAGGCGATCGTCGATCAGTTGAACCGCAGCCTGAACCAGGCGCTGCAGTCGCCGGAGATCGCGGAGCGGCTCACCAACCTCGGGCTGGACCCGAAGACGACCACGCCCGAGGAATTCGGCCGCATCCTCGCCGCCGACTACGCGAAGTGGGGGCCGGTGGTGAAGGCCTCGGGATTCACGGCCGAGTGAACGACGCGGCGCCGCTCGCGGCGGCGCTCGACGCGCCGCCTTCGTCCACGACCGCGCGGGACGACGGCATCGTCCTGCGCGTCGAGGGATTGCGCAAGCGTTACGGCGGCGTCGAGGTCGTGCGCGGGCTCACGTTCGCGATCCGGCGCGGCGAGTGCTTCGGCCTGCTCGGTCCCAACGGCGCCGGCAAGACGACGACGCTGCGCTGCTGCCTCGGGCTCATCGAGCCCGACGGCGGGACGATCGAAATGGTCGGCGAGCCGGTGCCGAAGGCCGCGCGCGAGGCGCGCATCCGCGTCGGCGTGGTCCCGCAGATGGACAACCTCGACCCGGACTTCACCGTCGTCGAGAACCTGCGCATTTACGGCGGCTACTTCGGCATCGACCGCGCGACGCTGGACGAGCGCATTCCGCGGCTGCTCGACTTCGCGGGCCTTTCGAGCAAGGCGAAGACCGGCCTGCGCACGCTGTCGGGCGGCATGAAGCGCCGCCTGACGCTTGCGCGCGCGCTCGTCAACGACCCCGAGCTCCTGATCCTCGACGAGCCCACCACGGGCCTCGATCCGCAGGCGCGGCACCTCATCTGGGACGGCCTGCGCCAGCTGCTCTCGCAGGGCAAGACGATCTTGCTGACGACGCATTTCATGGACGAGGCCGAGCGCCTCGCGACGCGCCTCGCGGTGATCGACCACGGCGTGCTGATCGCCTCCGACACGCCGCGCGCGCTGATCGCGAAGCATGTCGAGCCGGAGGTGGTCGAGGTCTACGGCGACGACGCGAAGGCGTGGGCCGACATGCACGGCCGCAACATCGCCAAGCGCCTCGAGCTCTCGGGCGAGACGGCGTTTGCCTACGCCGCCGACGCGAAGCCGCTGCTCGACGATCTCGCCACGCGCAGCGGCGTGCGCTACCTGCACCGGCCCGCGAACCTCGAGGACCTGTTCATCAAGCTGACCGGGCGCGAGCTCCGCGACTAGTTCGTCCGAGTGCCTGGCGCGGTAGGCGCGTTACGGACGATCGTCCGGCGGCGCCGGCGCGCGGGCCGCATCGGGCGGCGACTCCTGCGGCATCTCGGCGTCGTCTGGCCGCAACGGCTGCGTCGAGGCGGCGCCCGCCGGCCCGGCGCGCTCGCGCAGCATCGCAAGCGCCGCATCCACCGTCTCGCGCCGCACCGTCTCGTCCATGCCGCGCGCGCCCTTGCCGCACACGTTGCGGCAGAAGCTGTTCGTCGGCCCTTCGAAGTCGCAATGCGACGCGCCGTGCAGCCGCTGCGCGCGCAGCAGCGTCGGCACCGATTGCGCGATCGACCGGCCGCTGCCGAACAGGTTGCACACCGAGGGGTCGCCGAGGAGCACGATCGCCGGCACGCTGACGTTCGCGGCGGCGAGCGCCGCAGTCCCCGAGCGATCGACGGGATCGAGCCCGATCCAGCCGGCGATGCCCGGCAGCTTCGACGCCGCGATCAGCGTGGCAACGCCGCCGGCCGACGTGCCGATCAGCAACACCTGCCCCCGCCACGTCGGCGGCAGCCCGAACGCGCCGCGCTCGAGCTGCGCGACGGCGTCGCGGATGGCGGCGGCGTTGCCCCAGTAGTCGACGACGTTGGGCAGGTCGGGAACGATCGCGACGATGCCGGCGGCCGCAAGGTCGCGGCCCAGATCGCGGCCGCGCGTGCGGTCGCGCGAGAAGCCGTGCGCGACGATCGCCACCGGCGCCGCCGCCGCTTGCGCGTCGGGCGGGTCGGCGCCCTCGGCCAGCGTCTCCAGCGGCCGATAGACGTCGACGGTCACGCGCGCGCCCGCCAGCGTTGTCGCCTGCGAGTCGACGGCGAACGGCGCCGGCTGCGCGACGACGCCCGCCGCCAGCAGCGCCACGACCAGCGCGCCCGCAACGGCGGCGCGAACCCGTCGCGCGGCGCTCAACCGATGACTCCGGCGATCAGAAGCCGAAGATCCGGCGCGCGTTGTGCCCGCGCACCTTGTCGCGCACCGCGTCGGAAAGGGCATTCACGCGCTTCAGGCATCCGGGCATGTCGCCGATCGTGTGCGGGTAGTCGGAGCCGTACAGAACGTTGTCCGCGCCGAAGGCGTTGACGCAAAGATCGAGCGCGCCCGGCGAGAACACGACGGCGTCGGCAAAGATCCGATCCATGTACTCGGACGGCCGCATCGAGATCTTCTCGCGGCACGCGGGAATGTGGTCGAAGCACTGGTCCATCCGCGCGATCAGGTACGGCAACGCGCCGCCGCCGTGGGAGGCGATGATCCGCAGCTTCGGATACTCGTCGAAGAAACCGTCGTAGATCATCCGCGCGACGGCGAGCGAGGTGTCGAACGTGAAGCCGATCGACGCCGTCAGCTGGAAGCGCGCCATGTCCATCTCGCCGACGCCCGGCGGCGCCGTCGGGTGCACGAGCACCGGCAGGCCGCGCGCATCGATCGCGCGCCAGATCGCCGCGAACGCGGCATCGGTCAGCGGCGCGCCGCCGATGTTCGCGAGCACCATGACGCCGGACGCGCCGGCCGTGCACGCACGCTCCAGCTCGGCGAGCGCGAGCGCTTCGTGCTGCCACGGCAGCGAGGCGAACCACTGCAGGCGCGACGGATGCGCGGTGCGGGCGGCCGCCATGTCGTCGTTCATGATGCGTGCAGCCTTGAGACTCACCTCGGGCGAGCCCCAGAAGCAGTTCGGGCAGGTCAGCGACACCACGCCGACGTCGACGCCGTGCTCGTCCATCGTCCTGAGGCGCAGGTCGTAGTCGAACATCGCCGGCACCGGCGTCATGAACGGCGCGCCGTCCAGGTGGATGGCGCGCATGCCGCCGCGCACTTCCTTGACCGTGTACCGCGGCCCGCCATGCTGCTGCAAGAGGTCGAACCACGCGTTCGTGAGGACGTGCGTGTGCACGTCGATGACCGGACTCGCCACAATGTTCTCCACGTGTCCTTGCGCGGCGGGGCGGGATTGGCCCCCGCCTTCCTTTTTCGGCCGAGGGGCAAGCGCCGTCGCCTGCGCGAAGGGCAACAGACGGTTAGTCGACTTTCGCGCCGGAATCCCTGATCGCCTGCGCCCAGCGCGGTTGCTCCGCGGCGATCGTCGCCGCGAACTGCTCCGGCGTTTGCGGTGGGTAAGGCTCCATGCCGAACTTCACGAGCTGCTCCCTGAACTCCGTGGTCGCTTGCATCTTCTGCAGCTCGGCGCCCAGCCGCGCGATCACGTCCTTCGGCGTGCCGGCCGGGGCGACGATGCCCTGCCATGCCTGCCAGTCGAAGCCGGTCACCGTCGACGCGATCGGTGGCACCCCCGGCAACAGCGGCGTCGGCTTCGCGGCGGACGTGCCGAGCGCCACGACCTTGCCGGCCTGGATGTTGGGCACCGCGACGGTCGCGTCGGCGAACATGATCTGGATGTTGCCGGCGAGCAGGTCGGTCAGCGCCGCGGGTGTCCCCTTGTAGGGAACGTGCTGGAGGTCGAGCCCGTAGTCCTTCTTCAGCGTCTCCATGAACAGGTGATGCGGGCTGCCGCTGCCGACGGATGCATAGTTGTACTTGCCCGGATTGGCCTTGATCGCGTCGAGCGCGTCCTTCACCGTCCTCGCGGGAAATGCGGGATTGGCGATCAGGAAGAAGTTGACGGTGCCCACCTGAGACACCGGCGCGAAGTCGCGCACCGGATTGACCGGAGAGGGTTTGTACAGCGCCGGACTGATGCCGAGCGTCGTGCTCGTCGCCATCAGCAGCGTATAGCCGTCGGGCGGCGCCTTCGCGACGAACTCGGCGCCGATGAGCGTGCCGGCGCCCGGCTTGTTTTCGACGACGACCGGTTGGCCGAGCGCTGCGCCGAGCCGCTCGGCGATCGCGCGCGCGAGCAGGTCGGTCAGCGCCGCGGGTGGATACGGCACGACCAGCTTGATCGGGCGCGTCGGATAGCTCGGCGGCGTCTGCGCGATAACGGGCAGCGCGACGATGAGGGCCGGCGCGATGGCGACCGCGGCAATCACGCGGCGCCGGACAAGAGAAGACATGCGGGAGGTTCGCGACACGGGACGTCGAAAATAAGCGGCGGCGAACGTGCGTGTCAAGCGACGTCGCACCGCGGCCACGCCGCGAGCACCCGCGCGTGCGGTAGAGTAGCGAAGCGAAACGCTTCGTCGCGCATCGACGCCCGTCGGGGTCACGCGCGACGCGTCCGGAGACTCGTCGATGCGCACCGCGACACTGTTCCTGCCGCCGCAACTCTCGGCGCGCTTCGCGCCCGTGTGGCGGCGCAACCTGCTGGTGTGGCGCAAGCTCGCCATCGCCAGCGTGCTCGGCAACATCGCCGACCCGCTGCTGTACATGCTGGCGCTGGGCTACGGCCTGGGCGCGATGATCGGCGAGGTCGGCGGCATGACGTACATCGCGTTCATCGGCACGGGGATGGTGTGCCAGAGCGCGATGTTCACGGCGAGCTTCGAGGGGATGTACTCGGCGTTCTCGCGGATGCACGTCCAGCGCACTTGGGAAGGCATCATCAACGCGCCGATCGCGCTCGACGACGTCGTCTTCGCGGAGTGGATCTGGTGCGCGTCGAAGGCCGTGCTGTCGACGCTTGCGATCCTCGCGGTCATCATGGCGCTCGGCTACGGCCACACGTGGCTCGCGCTCTGGATCCTGCCGCTCGGCTTCCTCGTCGGCCTGGTCTTCGGGGCGTTCGGCCTCGTGATGAACGCGATGGCACCCGGCTACGATTTCTTCACGTACTTCTTCACGCTGATCCTGACGCCGATGCTGCTCTTCTCCGGCGTCTATTTCCCCGTCGACCAGATGCCGGCATGGCTTGCGGCCGTGGCGAACTTC
>Ga0157378_10003301_pt1 | contig 14355 bp, 12 predicted proteins | sample M65metaG_FD_115309 | JGI IMG/M metagenome (GOLD analysis project Ga0157378, IMG submission 115309) | Miscanthus rhizosphere microbial communities from Kellogg Biological Station, Michigan, USA - M6-5 metaG | ecosystem: Host-associated > Plants > Roots > Rhizosphere > Soil | place: USA: Michigan...
CAATATCTTTTCATAGCTCACCCCAAAGCCCAGGCCATTCTCAGTAAACTGAAAAGGAGCAAAAGAGAGAATATTGCGATATTTGGCTACCCTTTGCTCACCGTACCTGCCTCTATCGGTATAACTATACGCTCCATCTCCGTCGAATTTATCGACACTTCCATTCTGGTAAACAATCCGGTTCACATCAGATTTCAGCATCGTGTACTCGGGTCCGTTCGGGTTATCCCATCGGTAATACTTGATGTCGTTTGCGACAGTGCTCTTTACTTTAGCCTCCACAATCTCCCCGTTCCTTTTAAATATACGGTCCTGAGCTTCTGCTGACGCGGCTAACACCAGTAGAATAATAATGCAAATGCCTGATCTTAAAATCATAAAAATATTTTTAATTGAATGTAAACAATTAATGCGAACTATAAGCAGCAGCCAGCAAACCAATTGCCAGTGCATAAATCCCTGCAACAATACCCGTTCCAATCAAAACACCTCCCCATGTCTTGTTTCTTTTTATCCTGAAAGCTTCATTTTCGTATGAAAAACGGTAGTCTTCATTTCTCATGAGTTCCGGATATGGATAGCCGAGATTATATTCCTTGGGTCTGGTGCTGGAAACCACAGCAGCCGGTATGAGGCTGTAACCTGGAGCCAGCGCCGAGGAAATGATCATAGCTGTCCTGCTGTCGTGATACCCTCTATAAAATAGATGCGCATCGTCCCTGCCCATCTGCTCGTATGCCAGCGATGAATAAGCCGAATTGACCGAATACATTGAGTCTTCTGCCCGCTCCTTCGAGAAAATATCCTGGGTTCCATTCTCATATATGATTCTTGCGATCCTTTCGTGAACAACAGAAACGTTGCCTCCGGAGCCAGTTTTGCTGCAAGTGACCAAATCAGGTGTTACACTTAACACTTTAGCGCGAAGGGTATCTCTCGTCTTCATCACGACCATATCCTGAGCATGAGCAGGCAAATGGACAACCACTGTAAGCATTGTAATAATAAGAATTCTTGTCAAACTCATCAAATCCGGGTTTAAGAAAGCAGCAACCGTAAAGCAGTAATTTACAATTCTCTACAGCATTTTTCGTGCCATTTAATCAAAAATAGGTAAAAGACCCATAATCGCTTTCAACAACTACTTCCTTCCGGGCGGCCCCTTCTACATATCCTGATATCTGCGCTTCAATATTGAAGTGCCTGGCAGTCTGAATTATGCTTTCCGCAGTATCGCGGTCGGTGAATACTTCAAGACGCTGGCCCATATTGAAAACCTGGTACATCTCCCTCCATTCTGTACCGGCTGACTGCTGAATGAGCTTAAATAACGGCGGAACCGGCAATAAATTGTTTTTTACCACCCGCAATGGTCCCGGCAGGTAGTGCAGGCACTTGCTCTGCCCCCCCCCGCTACAATGTATAATGCCGTGAATATCTTCGAAGTGATGTTTTAGTATACTCAGTACCACAGGCGCATACGTACGCGTGGGAGACAGGAGCATCTTGCCTATGTTGAGCGGCGTCTCGGTAGCGTCGGTGAGCGAGTGGCTGCCGTTGTAAACTACTTCATCAGGCAAGGCTGGGTCAACGCTTTCAGGGTATTTGCGGGCGTATTCCTTATGCAGCATTTCGTGGCGGGCGCTTGTCAGGCCATTGCTGCCCATGCCACTATTATATTCCGTTTCATAAGTAGCCTGGCCATAACTGGCGAGTGACACCACCACATCCCCCGCCTTCATATTTTCAGTCGTTACCAGCTTTTTACGGGGCATACGGCATGCCATTGTTCCGTCCACTATTACGGTGCGAACTACGTCTCCTACATCAGCGGTTTCGCCGCCCATCAGGTGCACTTCCACACCAAGTTCTTTGAGTTCTGCAAAATATTCGTTGGTCCCGTTAATGATTGCCGAGATCACCTCGCCGGGAACCAGGTTCTTATTCCGCCCGATGGTGGATGAATAGGTGAATGGCCCGGTGGCCCCCACACACAGCAGATCGTCAATATTCATCACTATGCTGTCTATGGCTATGCCCTTCCATACTGAGAGGTCACCCGTCTCACGCCAGTACAGGTAAGCCAGCGATGATTTGGTGCCTGCCCCATCGGCATGCATCAGGTTGCAATATTCCGGGTCATTGCCCCAATAGTCCGGGTAAATCTTGCAGAAAGCATTAGGGTACAGACCCTTGTCCAATTTGGAAATTGCTTTATGCACATCTTCTTTTTGCGCGGAAACACCTCTTTGACTGTAACGGTCTTGCTTATTGCTGCTCAATGTAATATTTGTGTTAAATGTAATATTTGTGTTAATTGATGGCGAAAACTGTGCAAAAGTAGCATAATTGGCTTTGGAATAGCCTGTGCGCAGGAAATACTGAGTCATCCGGAGCATGTTAACCGCAAAAAATTCTGCACTAATATTTTGTTAATCAGGTAATTTCTCTAATTTTGCGCAAAATCAACCAAAAATGAAAAAAATCTTCACACTTGCATTGAGCCTTTGCGTAATTGGTTCTGTAGCTTTCGCTCAGGACGCTCCTAAGAAAGAAGCTAAGAAAAAAGCTCCTAAGAAAGAAGCTGCTGCCGCCGCTACTACCGAGAAGAAAGTTTCTAAGAAAGAAGCTGCTGCTTCCGACAAGCCAGCTGATGCTTCTAAGCCAGCTCCAGCTAAGAAGAAAATGGCTGCTAAGAAAGATGCTGACAAGAAAATGGAAAAGAAATAATTTCTGCTTCATTTTTTCAAATAATAAAGCCCGGTTCAACCGGGCTTTATTATTTTATGCCAATTACAATATTTTAGTTGATCTCACCCACCATATCCTTCGGATCCACCCACTCGTCGAACTGCTCCGCTGTCACATAACCAAGATCAATAGCAGTTTGCTTTAGCGTTTTACCCTGCTTGTGCGCAGTTTGCGCTATTTCCGCCGCCTTGTAGTATCCTATTTTGGTATTCAGGGCAGTTACAAGCATCAGGGAGTTGTTCACATGCTCCTTAATATTCTTTTCTATCGGCTCAAGACCCTCAGCACATTTGTCGTTAAAGGAAACGCAGCCTTCACCTATCAGGCGCGCACTGTGGAGGAAGTTATAGATCATCAACGGCTTGAACACATTCAGCTCGAAGTGCCCGGTGGCGCCCCCGATCCCGATGGCTACATCATTGCCCATTACCTGGGCCGCGATCATGGTAAGCGCCTCGCACTGGGTAGGATTCACTTTGCCGGGCATGATTGACGAACCGGGCTCATTGTCGGGGATATGAAGCTCTCCGATTCCCGAACGCGGCCCTGAGCTGAGCATGCGGATGTCGTTGGCAATCTTCATCAGGCTTACCGCCACTGTCTTCAGTGCGCCGTGGGCTTCTACGATAGCATCATGCGCAGCCAGGCTTTCGAATTTATTTTCAGCAGTTACAAATGGCAGGCCGGTAAGCGCCGCAATGTTCTCAGCAACTTTTACCGCGTAGCCTTTAGGCGTATTTATACCAGTACCCACAGCCGTGCCGCCAAGCGCAAGTTCGCTTAAGTGCGCAAGTGTATTATTTATTGCACGCAAGCCATGATCAAGCTGCGATACGTAGCCGCTAAGTTCCTGGCCTACGGTCAGCGGCGTAGCATCCATAAAATGCGTGCGGCCTATCTTTACCACGTGCATATAGTCCTTCGACTTTTTCGCCAGCGTATCGCGCAGTTTCTTTATGCCGGGTATCGTCACGTCCACCAGCATTTTGTACGCCGATATGTGCATGGCCGTTGGGAAAGTATCATTTGACGACTGCGACTTATTTACATCGTCATTCGGATGAATAACCTTATCCTTATCTGTTAGCTGGCCGCCATGCAGCACGTGCGCCCGGTAGGCCACCACTTCGTTTACATTCATATTGCTTTGGGTGCCTGACCCCGTTTGCCACACCACCAGTGGAAATTCATCATCCAGCTTGCCCTCCAGTATCTCATCACACACCCTGCCTATCAGGTCCGATTTCTCTTGCGGCAATACACCAAGCTGGCTATTGGTAAGAGCGGCTGCTTTTTTTAGATAAGCAAATGCGCGGATGATCTCGCGCGGCATTCTATTGATATCCTGCGCTATCTTGAAATTATCTATCGAGCGCTGGGTCTGTGCGCCATAGTATGCCGATACGGGCACTTTCACTTCGCCCATCGTGTCTTTTTCGGTACGGAAATCCATGAGGTATGCTAATTTTATTTGCGGGCAAAGGTAAATGGAAATTCAAAAAACCGGGTGAGTGGCAAGATGATATATATCATCGCTATACAAACAAATGGAAACGCTGGCATAGTTTTTAGGATTTTCTCCCGAATCAACTACTGCAAAAAATACTTAAGAAAAAGCCGCTGGTATAGTTTGCCTTCGAAAAGTAACCCGCGAATATTATCATCTTTAAAAAAACTTCTTATGCTTACAGAAACTGATCAAATCAACAATCAGGACACAGATGTATCGTTCATGAACACACTCACCGACCGCATTAATAAGGCCACCAAAGACGGATACATCGCGAACTTTAAGGTGACACCGCAAGGCTTATTTTCGGAAGCGAACAACAAAACCTACATGCCGGTTGACGTAAGCATAAAGGACTTTTCCCGTTTTGAGGGGCAATCTGATCCTGCTGATAACGCCATCCTCTATATCATTGAAACAACCGATGGCACAAAAGGCATGCTGGTGGACGCTTATGGCGCTTATTCAGATGAGGCCATCAATAAGTTTATCGTAGAGGTGGAAGAAATACAAAAGAAAGAGAAGAAACAGGAAGAAACGCCTGCAGATGCTAACCCTCCGCAGGAAAATAAAGGCTGAAGATTGCACCCTTACCCGGCTCCCCGGTGGCAGCAATATATCCTTCGTGGTTCGACATAATACGCTGGCAAATGGCAAGCCCGATCCCCTTACCATCATAGCCTGATTCCTGGTTGTGCAGCCTTTGAAATATGCGGAATATTTTAGTCACATACGCATTATCAAACCCGATACCATTGTCGCTGCAACTGATCTTGTAAAATTTCTTCTGTGCAATTGCCGGATTAATTTCATTGAGCTCTGCACTGGTGGCTGTATCGCACGATATAGTCACCACTGGCGTAATACCAGGCCTCGTAAACTTCAGCGAATTATCCAGCAACGACCTGAAGAGGATTTTCAGTTGCTCTTTGTAGCCATTGATTACCGGCAGCGACTTTATCTCGAGCCTGGCATCTTTCTCCCGGATAATATTGCCAAGATCGGCCATTACAGAGACGGCTACGCTGTTAAGGTCCACATGGGTCCGGGGCTCGCTGGTGCTGGTGAGGCTGGTCAGCGACATAAGATCCATGATGAGGTACTGCACCCGGTTTGCGGCCGTATTTATCCGGTCCAATATCTCCGTAGATGATGCATCGCTACTCTTCTTCTTGCCCTGCAGCATATTGCTGAACACCTGGATCTTTCTCAAAGGCTCCTGGAGATCGTGAGACGTCACATAAGCTATTTCCTCCAGTTCGCTGTGCGACCGTTTCAGGTCTATGACACGCGCCTGCAGCTCCTCCTGGTACTTCATCCTTACAATAAACTCCCGTATCATTACGATAAATAGGATCAAGGTTATAGCGCTGAAAACCCCGAAAAGCGTCTTCATTACCCTGTCGGTCAGCACCCGGTAATGCTCTGCCTCGCTAGCCCGTGCATCCAGCTTGCTGTTTTCCTCCCTGAGCATCGCTCCAAGCCGGTCTGTGCATTCATTCATCAGTTTCCGCGCTTCAAAATAATGATCAGATGGATTGGCCGCTTTCGTAACATTAGCGTATTCCACGCTTGCTCTGGCCTCAGCTATCCGCATACTGATAGCTGCCTTGAGCAAAGTAAGATTGTTTACCTGGCGCTGATTATCGCTGATCATCACCTTTATCTCCGCCGTTAACTTGTAAAGACTGTCTATGGCTGCATTCAGGTCGCGCAGGTACACCGAATCACGGGTGATAATGAATCCGCGCTCATTTAGCCCAATGTCCGTGATATAGACTTCGGCAGAGCGGATGTTGATGATGGTTTTGCTGGTGTGGTCGGCCTCTGCGACGTAATTGCTGAAGGCTGTAAATCGCCCGGCAAGATATAGCGAGAGGATCACCATAGAGGCAAACGACGCTGAAAAGGCGCCGATAATGAAGATTAACCTCTTTTTCATTGCTATCAAAACTACGTTTTTGTGGAACTAATTCCTCATACCATTAACCTAAAAGCATATCTGAAATTTTGTTAAATTTACATTAGGTAAAAAACCAGACATAAGCCTGTGTAGTATAATAAAATATTCACACGATCAAAATAATTGTATCAAACAGGAAGTTTGGCTCCAAGCTTGATTTACCAAAGGCGAAACGAAGCATTATGATATCGCAGCAACAGACCCAGAGGCAGCAGCTCAAAATACTACCGCAGCAGATCCAACTCCTTAATCTGTACTTCCTCAATTCATTGGAGCTACAGCAAAGGATTAAGAACGAATTGGAGGAAAACCCTTTCCTCGAAGCAAAGGAAGAAAAAGAATCGGACGACGATATTGCCACCGCGAAGGATGATGTGCAGGACTACCAGGACTATGATGAGCAGATGTATGAAGATCGGCCCGATTACAAATCGGAGTATGAAAACTATTTCGACCGCGACGTAGCCCCCAACTCTGCAATCGTCAACGAAACAACGTTCAAAGAAGACGCCAAGCAGCAGCTGCACCTGCAGGGCTTGCCCGAAAAGGAACATGCAGTGGCAGAATACCTGATAGACATCTTAAGCCCGCAGGGGCTGATGGACCGGCCCTTAGAGGAAGTGGCCGACGATATGTCATTTCACTTTCAGAGCGTCATTGAAATTGAAGCCATAAGAAAGGGCCTGGAGATAATACAAACCCTCGACCCCATCGGTCTCGGAGCGCGCAATATCCAGGAATGCCTGCTCATTCAACTGAAGGGCATGAACAATAAGCGCCCCGACATAAAATGCGCCATCAGTCTGCTTGAGCATCACTACAGCGACCTGATGCACCGCCAGTTCGAGAAATTGCAGCATGCTTTGAAGATAGATGACGATGAATTGCGCATGGTGCTCAACCTGATCGGTACGCTTAAATTTTACCCCGTTAGTGAAACCTCACGCCACGACCCTAAAAACACGATCATACCGGATTTTATCGTTACCAATTACGGCGGCAGTCTGCAGGTAAATCTCTACTCCAGCAGATCAGGTTCTGTTTTCGTTAACCAGTCGTTATACAACCAGTTTGCCAGCCAGATAAGTAATAAAGACAAGGCAGCAAGCCAGTATGTGAAAAGCAAGCTCAACAGCGCCCAATGGTTCGTAAACGCTGTAAAGCAGCGGGAAGACACCATGCTGCGCATCATGCAATGTATACTGGAATTACAGCACGACTTCTTTATGGAAGGCGATATTCGGTTGCTGAAACCGATGGTGCTTCGCAATGTCGCCGATATGTCGGGCATGGATATCTCTACCATTTCCCGCATCACGATAAACAAGTATGCAGATACCCACTTTGGACTGTTGTACCTGAAAAAGCTCTTCAGCGAAGGGATAGCCGATAACAACGGAGAGATCATCAGCAATAAGGTGATACAGTCGGTAATCAACGATGCAATAAATAGCGAGGATAAGAAGCATCCTTATTCTGATCACCAATTGGTAAGCATCCTCTCGGAAAAGGGATATAAAATAGCCCGCAGAACTGTGGCTAAATATCGCGAGCAGATGCAGATACCCATAGCCCAGATAAGGGCGGTGTGGTCGTAGATTAATTTTATTGCCATTAGAATCCAAATTTGATTCTTGAGCCTGAGTTGCATAATCTGACTAAATTTGAAGTACAACCTGAACATATGAGCAAAATACTGGTAGTAGATGACGACAACGACATGTGCCTCCTCCTGTCGCGCTTTCTCACGCGGAACGACTATGTGGTAGCAAGTGCCAACAGTGGCCAGGGCGCCATAGAGTGGATGAAGAAAAACAAACCCGATCTCGTGCTCTGCGATTTCCGGCTCGACGATATGACGGGCATGGAGTTGATGGGCAAGATAAAGGAAATGCACCCCCAGGCCTCGATTATTATCATCACAGGCTACAGCGATGTAAAGGACGCAGTGGAGGTAATGAAGCTGGGCGCGTTCGATTATGTCACCAAACCCCTCTTCCCCGACGAGATATTGCTCACCATCCGCAAGGCCCTTGCAGAGGGTCCGCGCGAAGTAGCAGTAACCAAAACGGCTGCACCCGCGGAGTCACATTCATCCGCCAGCCCCAAATTTACCGGCAATGGTCAGTACATCATGGGCGATAGCCCTGAGTTTGCAGCCATCATCAAGCAGATAGACCTTGTGGCGCCTACCAACTTCAGCGTGATCATCTATGGCGAAAGCGGCAGCGGCAAGGAGGCAATAGCGCAGCAGATACACGAAAAGAGTAAGCGCGCCGGCAAACCCTTTGTGGCCATAGACTGTGGCGCCCTTTCCAAAGAACTCGCCGGCAGTGAGCTCTTCGGTCACGAAAAAGGCTCGTTCACCGGTGCGCTCAACCAGAAGATCGGCAGCCTCGAAGTAGCCAATGAAGGCACCATCTTCCTCGATGAAATAGGCAATCTTTCTTACGACATACAGGTGTCGCTGCTGCGTGTGGTGCAGGAACGGAAGATCCGGCGCGTAGGCGGCACAAAAGATATTGGTATTGATGTACGCATTATCATAGCCAGCAATGAGCGGCTATGGGACGCGGCAAGGGCCGGCAAGTTCAGGGAAGACCTTTACCACCGGTTCAATGAGTTCAGCATTGAAGTGCCTTCCCTGCGTGACCGCAGGCAGGACATCATGTTGTTCGCCCACCACTTCCTGAAGCTTACCAACTCAGAGCTGGGCAAGTCCGTAAAAGGTTTTACCAGGGAAGTGGAGGAAATACTCAACAACTATATTTGGTACGGCAACCTGCGCGAGTTGAAAAACGTGATAAAAAGGGCTACCCTGCTTACCGATGGCGACTATGTGGAGGTTAAATCGCTTCCTTTTGAGATCACCAATTTTTACAAGCTCCAGTTCGACAAGCCCGCCGCGCCCGCCCCGACTGAAAGAGAAACCCCGGCGCCCACACCCGTTAGCACTGGAGCGCCGGTGTCTTATGAGAACAAACTAAAGAGCGCCAACCTCGACGCAGAATATGAAGTAATACTCGACGCACTGAAACAGTCTAACTTCAATAAGAGCAAGGCTGCCAAGCTCCTGAATATAGACCGCAAAACCCTATACAACAAGATGCGCCAGTTTAAGGAATTTAACCTTGCTTAATGGAAACGAAATGGGAAAGCACCTTGCCCCTGACACCGGCTATGTAAATCAAAATGATTTGAACTTCGCAGAGTCTACCTATAAATGCCTTGCACTTGGAGGGCCAGGCATTAGTATTGTTGTTAATTCCGACGATCTGAGGATTTTGCTGGCCAACGATCTGTTTGAGCGATACCTCCAGTATAGCACGAAGAATATTGCTGAAACAGAATTATACTTTACCGACCTGATGGATGGCAGCTACCATGAGCGCCTTCTTTTTCAATTGAGCGAGGTGGATACCCCGGAAGGGCGGTTGTCGTTTGTGTGTTATCCCCTGAAAAGTAAGGACGGCAGTACTAAGTACTACAAGGTGTATGCTTCGCCGGTTACAGACCAGTCTGGCAGCAGCTATTACAATTTCTGCCTGCTCCCGGAATTGGCCACGCCACCTGCCTGGTTCTTATCTACCGCTACGCGGGAGATGTTTCTTGAAAAATATGGTGCGGAGAACACCGCCACCTTTGAAAAGCTTCCTTCCACCGGGCGATATTACTATTCCTCCGGCGTATGTGCTATCTACGAAACAGAAATTACTGATCCGCCGTGCAGTCCATTCGATGAACGCTTCGTCCATCCCGAAGATTACGCACGGGTTACTGCCGAAGTAGCCGATGCGCAAAAAAGCGGCACGACTTTGCTTACCGAATTTACAGTTATTACCGCGAGGCAAAACTGTCACATAGTGCAGTGCCTGGCTAAGCGCATCGGGTCATCTGAGCAATCAATTTTTGCCGGCTGCATCAAAGATATCACCGCCGAACGCGCAATCGAATCCGCGCATAGAAAGAAAGAGATAGAACTGGCGCAATCCAATAAAGAGCTCGAGGAGTTTGCCTATGTAGCCAGCCATGACATGCAGGAACCGCTCAGGAAAATAACCACATTCGGCAACCTTCTTAGCGAGAAATTCAAGGAAGCGCTGGGCGGTGACGGATTGATTTACCTGTCGCGGATGACTGCCTCCGCCGAAAACATGCGCTTGCTGATCAACGATCTCCTCGAATTTTCGCGCATCTCAAAAAGCGCTCACCAATATGAAACGGTTGATCTCAACCATACGCTGCGCCAGGTAAAACAGACGCTCGACCTCGTAATACAGGAAAGCGGCGCTGAAATCAGTAAGGTACAATTGCCGGTCGTAGATGCGGTGCCATCACAAATGGAACAGCTATTCGCCAACATCATCAGTAATGCCATCAAGTTTCATAAACCGGGCGTGCCTCCTGTTATTCAAATCGAGTGTTCCCTACTCAGTGAGGCGGAAAAAAGAAATCTGAAACTTACCGCTAATTCGGAATACTACTGCATTGCCATTTCCGACAATGGGATCGGATTCGAGGATGAATACAAAGAACGTATCTTCCAGGTCTTTCAGCGGCTCCATGGCAAGTCGGAGTATCCCGGGTCTGGAATAGGCCTCGCCATCTGCAAACGTATTGCGGAATACCACCACGGCATGATTTATGCCGGGAATATTCCCGGCACCGGGGCCAGGTTCACTTTTATCTTGCCTCGTCTTCAAAAGCCACTAAACACCCATGAGCCAGATAAAAAATAATGCAAACATTCTTGTGGTTGAAGATGATGAAGACGATTTTATTATTCTCAGCGAATACCTGCATGGCATAAAAGGCCGCTCATTTTCCATAGACTGGTCAAAAAATTATCACGATGCCCTAAAACAACTCACACGTGGCGCCCACGACCTGTATTTTGTCGATTATCGCCTCGGCGCCCGCTCAGGGGTTGACTTCCTCAAAGAAGCCCGGCAGCTAAATCTTGAAAAGCCGATCGTATTGCTTACCGGCAAGGGAAATTACGAGGTGGATATCCAGGCTATGCAGTTGGGCGCTGTGGACTACCTGATAAAGACCGACCTGTCATCCGAAAAGCTTGAGCGCTGTATCCGTTATTCGCTCGAACGGGCCGCCAACATTAAAGCGCTTACAGCCAGTGAGCGTAAGTACCGGAGTATTTTCGAAAAATCAAAGGATGTCGTCTTCGTCACTGATGCGGAGCTCAACTTCATAGACGTCAACCGTACCATTTCGAACCTGCTGGGCTATGAACCTGCAGAGATTACCAGTCTGAACCTCTGTGACCTTGTGGACCATGATCACCATCGCAAATACCTGCGCCAGATGCTGCAAAGCAAGGGCGAAGTGAACGACTGGGAGACCGTCCTGCGCACAAAGGACGGCGAAAGAAAATACTGCATCCTTACCGCCACCACGGAAGATAGCGGTCAACCGGATGTTTATGTACAGGGTATCATTCACGACATTACCAATCTGAAGAAGATGGAGAATGCCAAGCTGCAGGGCGAAAAGCTGGCCGCCGCAGGCAGGCTTGTGCGAACGATAGCCCATGAGGTACGTAACCCCCTCAATAACATTACCCTGTCTGTGGAGCAATTGCAGCACCTCATCACAGATGAGCACATGTGCCTGTACATGAATATTATTCAGCGAAATGGCAAGCGCATTAATGACCTCATAAGTGAGTTGCTCAATACCTCTCACCCTGCCAATAATGCCCTGGAAAAACAAACCCTGCAACAGATCATAGACGACGTGATCACGGCGTCTATAGATCGCCTCACGCTCAAACACATTCAGCTTAAGGTTAGCTATCCTAATGAAGCCCTGCTGGTAATGGCCGATAAGGAAAAACTGAAGTTGGCCCTGCTCAATATCGTTATCAATGCGGTCGAGGCCATGGAGGAGCATACCGGGGTATTATCCCTCGGGCTGGTAGCAGAAGGAGACAAGGGTGTGCTTACCATTACCGACAATGGCTGTGGCATCTCGGAAGAAAACGTCTCACACCTCTTTGAACCATATTTTACCCAAAAACGAAACGGAGTAGGGCTGGGCCTCACCTTTACACTAAATATACTGCAGGCGCATCAGGCTAATATAGATGTCAGTTCCGAGCCTGGCAAGGGTACTACATTCACCATTACATTTCCGCTTGCCTGAGCGATTGTTGGCACAGTATTTCTTAATATCTATGTAAACAGAAGCAATGAGATCTCTCTTGTATATCGTCGCAATAATCCTGATCATAGGCTGGCTATTGGGTGCCTTTGTTTACTCCGCGGGCTCCATTATCCATATACTGCTTGTGCTGGCAATAATTTCACTTTTGCTCGGCCTCATAAGAGGCGGCTCAGTGGATTAAAACACACTGGAAAGGACTAAAGCTGAGGCAATAGTTTGTCGAGCTGCGAAAACCCGATGGGTTTTTCAATGACATGAAACCGCGCACTTTCGGGCATCTTGGGCAACTGCGGATGGAAAGCGCTGATGAGCACTATCTGCATAGCGGGATATTCGGCGGCAAGCCTTGGGGCTACTTCCCAGCCGGTACCTCCGGGCAGATTGTTATCCAGGAATAAAACATCAGGCGGACTGGCCCGCAGCTTTACAAGGGCCTCCTCCATATCCTGCGCTATGACTACTTCAAATTGTTTGCGGACAAAGTAAAATTCCAAAAGCCTGCAAAGGTCAATTTCGTCGTCAATGATTAAGATTTTCCTGGCATCGGGCATATGGATAATTTATAGGCACTAACACTCCTCCGGATACACATCCAATCTGTACGCCATGAGGTGTACAATGATTTGAGTGACAAAAATTGTACCATAACAGCATGTTTCTGACTTGCTATTCAGTTAACAACCAATATGTTCTTAAATCTGCAACTATCTTCTTAAGGCTTTCAAAGCTATTGGGCTTGGTTATGTACGAACTGGCGCCCAACTCATAACATCGCTTCATCTCTTGCTCATTACTCGTAGTGCTGAAAATAATCAACGGAATGTCATTAAAAACGGGGTGTTGTTTGATCTCCTTCAGCACTTCCCGGCCATCTTTCTTAGGCATGTTCAGGTCAAGCATAATAAAACGGGGCATGCTTATCATGCCGTCATTTTCTTCAAGGCCCTTCAGGTAGTCGAGCAACTCAATGCCATTTTCCACAAAATGAAGTTTGTCCTTATACCCGTTCTCCTGGAAAGCAGATTGTAAAAGGAATCTATCATCAGCATCGTCTTCAGCTATCAAAATAAATATATCGTCCATATCCATGCAATACAGCCAAAGTTAGTGAATATTAAATTTACCACATGTTATTTTACCGTTGCAACATATCCATCTGTGGTTTTTCTTTTGCATTAATACAGTGCCAAAAAAACGGTCTGCGCATACAAACCGGTACCACCACAACTACTTCCTTTTGGCCATTTGTTCAGCCTTCTTTTTTCGCAGCCCGTCCAGGAAATCAGGCTTTACGGCATAGCCCGCCGCCATAGCCCGCTCTGCATAATACACAGCAAGGGAGTCTTTATCATAAGCATCATAGGCCACGCTCAGATTGTAAGAAGCCGACTGATTTACATCCTTTGAAGTGTTGAATTTCAAGGCATGTTCCCAATCAGCCATCGCCTCTGGCACCTGGCTCTTATTGAACCTGGAGACACCGCGGTAAAAGTAATAAAACGGATTGCCGGGGTTTACCAGTACAAGCATATTGTATTGCTGGATGGCTGCATCATACCGGCCCGTTTGCACATACATAAAGCTGGAATCAGACATTACCTGTTCCGCCTTCGGGTTCAGCTTGATGGATATCACAAAATCGCGTAGGGCGCTGGCGGTATCGCCCAGCATCACATAGGTCATCGCCCGGTCCACATAGGTCCGATATGCGTTGTCCTGCACACCTAGCGACTGATCGAACATCGCCAGCGCCTGCTTATAATCCTTACGCTGGCTGTAGATAACCGCTACTTTATCAAACACCTTTGCGTCCGCGCTCCGCAATGTCATGAGCACGCCATAGTCCTCTAGCGCCTTATCAAACTCTCCCCGGTCAAAGTAAAAATTACCCCGCCACTTGTACGAAAGCATCGCTATGCCACTGTTTATCTGGTCATGCGGCTTATCC
>Ga0157378_10003304_pt1 | contig 14342 bp, 10 predicted proteins | sample M65metaG_FD_115309 | JGI IMG/M metagenome (GOLD analysis project Ga0157378, IMG submission 115309) | Miscanthus rhizosphere microbial communities from Kellogg Biological Station, Michigan, USA - M6-5 metaG | ecosystem: Host-associated > Plants > Roots > Rhizosphere > Soil | place: USA: Michigan...
CTTCCTTCTTGGCTTTTTCCTGCTTGACCGGTTGCTGGGGCACTTCCGACTGCGTATCGTGCGCCACAGGATTCTCCGGACCGTTATGCGGCAGCGGAATCGTTTTCACCGTCTCGATTCCCACCTCCAGGCCTCCGGCATTAGGATCGCCGAAAGATCCTCGATGCGCACCGATCCATGCATATCCCACCAGCACGCCGATCACCGCGGCGTGCAACAGGAAAGCTCCGGTGAACGGTTTCCGAAGCGATTCCTTTTGGTCAAGAATATCGGCGTGCATCACTTACTTTGATCGTACGGCTTCATGACGACGTTCTGCTTGAACCCAGCGTCATGGATCGCGTCCATTACGGGCGCGATGTTACCCCAGATCAGATTCTTGTCGGCACGCACATATACCTCAGTCTGACCGGGGAACAGGCGCTTTACCTCTTTTCCCAAATTGTTGATGTTTACTGGCTTCTCGTTCAGATACGTTGTGCCGTTACGAGCCAGGCTGATCACGGGAAGTTCTTTCGCAGTGTCACTGACGTTTTTCACCTGCGGAACGTCGACCTGCAGCCCGAACTCCATGACGCTGGCCGTAACCATAAAGATGATGAGCAGCACCAGGACCACGTCCACCAGCGGCACCACGTTCATCTCGGCAAGGACGCCGGTCTGGTTGCGCCACCGGCCGCGTCCGCCGCCGTTCGATCCCATTCCGGAAAACGCCATGGTTCACTCCTAATTAGGACCTTCGGCGGTCCTTTCGGCAACATTCAGGAACTCCAGCGAAAAATCTTCCAATCGCTGGCCCATTTCCTTGATTCCATTATTGAAGTAGTTGTAGGCGATGGCCGCGGGAATAGCCGCCCCCAGCCCAAACGCCGTGGTGTAAAGCGCCTGGGCAATGCCTGGGGCCACTGCCCGCATACTGGTCGCGCCGGCGACGCCCAGGCCGTTGAACGCCTGGATGATCCCCAGCACAGTTCCGAACAACCCTATAAATGGACACACGGCGGCAGCCGTCGCCAGCCAGATCATGTTGCGCTCCAGCCGGGTAATCTCTTCGCTGATGCCCATCTGCAGACTGCGGTCCAGCGCGATCAGATTGGTCAGCTTGCCGCGCGCTGCCGTCTGCCGGCTGAGCTCGCTGTAGCCGAAATCGAAAACCGTGGTCAGGGGCGCCGCGCGGAATTGCTCCACTGCCGCCGCCATTGCATCCAGCCGTGCGGACTTGCGGAAGGCTTTCAGGAATCGCCGATTGGCGGCTCGAGCGCGACGGAATCCGCCCAGCTTCGAAAAGATGATGGTGAAGGAAAGCAGCGAAAACATCAGCAGAATGCCGACCACCACCAGCAATACCGGATCGGAGGTATCTAGCTCCGAAAACTTTACCTGTAGCAGTACGCCGTTCCAGTAAGCCACTTTTCCAATTGTAAACGAGTAACCCCTGAAACATGCAAGTCAAATAATGTTTTAAAACCCGGGCTAGTGGGACAGGCGATCTTGTCGCCTGTCATCTGAGCCTTATAATCGGTTCCAGTGCTCCTTGAGCTGGCGGTGGAAAACTACGCGGTCATCGAAAAGGTCCGTGTACGCTTTCATCCCGGCCTCAACCTGCTGACCGGCGAGACCGGCAGCGGCAAATCCATCGTGGTGGATGCGCTGGGCCTGCTGCTGGGCGGACGCGCCTCGCCCGAAATGGTCCGCACCGGCGCCGAGCGCGCCCGTATCTCAGGAATCTTCGAAATCGCGGAATCGCCGGATCTGGCGAGGCTCCTTGAAAGCGCCGGGATCGAAATGGACGATCGCGAGCTTCTGGTGGAACGCGAGATCCAGGCCAGCGGCAAGTCGCGAGGCTTTGTATGCAACCGCCCCGCCACCGCTCTCCTGCTCAGAGAGCTGGCGGTCCACCTGGCCGACATCCACGGCCAGCACGATCAGCAGCAGCTATTTTCCCCTGCCGTCCAGTGCGACATGCTGGACGCCTTCGCGGCAGCGGGAGACTTGGCCGCTCAGGTTTCCGACGCGTTCCACTCGTGGAAGCGCGCGACCGGCGAACTTCACGCCTTGGATCAGAATGCACAAGAGAAACTGCGGCTGGCCGACTTGTGGTCCTTCCAATTGAAGGAAATCGAGGCGGTCGCGCCCCGGGCAGGCGAAGACGCGGAGCTGGAAAACGAACGCCGCGTCCTGCGTAATGTGGTCCGATTGCAAGAGCTCGCCGGAGGCGCTTACGCGGCGCTGTACGAAGATCCTGCCAGCGCGTCCGCATTGCTTGGTTCCGTCGTAAAGCGCTTAGACGAGCTCGCCCGCATCGACGAAAGCGCCCAGGAGATGCTGGCGCAGGTCCAGCCCGCGACCATTGCGCTGCAGGAAACCGCGTACGCGCTCAGCCATTATCTCGGCAAGCTGGAAGCCGACCCCGCACGTCTCGACCAGGTGGAAGACCGGCTGGCCGCGCTCGAAAAGTTGAAGCGCAAGTACGGGCCTGCGGTCGAGAACGTTCTGGCGTTTTTCGAGGAGGCCCGGACAAATCTCGCTGCGGTGGAAAGTGCGGACGACCGGCGCAGCAAGTTGCAGAAAGCAGCTGCCGCACTCGCCTCGACGTACGAGGCCGCTGCCAGGAAGCTTTCGGCCAAGCGCAAAGAATCCGCGCGGGAACTGGGTAAGCGCGTCGAGCAGGAGCTCGCGGCATTGGCCATGGAGAAAACCCGCGTGGAGATCCGCGTTCAGCCTGCCGAATGGTCCGAGAGCGGCGCCGACTCGGTCGCCTTCCTGATCGCCCCCAACGTCGGCGAGGAGCTGAAGCCGCTCGACAAGATCGCGTCCGGAGGCGAGCTTTCGCGGGTCGCGTTGGCGCTCAAAACCTGCACCACCACGTCCGCAACTACCCGGAAGAACCATACTCCCCGGACTTTGGTCTTCGATGAAGTGGATGCCGGTGTAGGCGGCAGCGCGGCCGAGGCCGTGGGGCGTCGTCTCAAGAAACTATCGGCCGCCAGCCAGGTGATCTGCGTCACACATTTGCCCCAGATCGCGGGTTTCGCCGACCATCATTACTTTGTCGAAAAGCACTCCGAGCGCGATCGAACGGTGTCTTCCATTCAGGAACTGACCCCCGAGGCCCGCACCCGCGAGATCGGCCGCATGCTCTCCGGCGAGCGCATTACCCAGGAGGCGCTCCGCCACGCGGAACAACTGCTCAAGATGGCCGCGAAGTGACTGACACAAGGAAACAGGCGATGCGCTTCATCGTCTGCCTGGGCATTGTCAGCATGTTCGCTGACATCACCTATGAAGGCGCGCGCAGCGTTCTGGGTCCGTTCCTCAACAACCTGGGCGCCAGCGCCTGGCAGGTAGGCCTCATTGCAGGCATCGGCGAAATGCTGGCCGCGAGCCTGCGCTTCTTTTCCGGACGATTTGCCGACCGCACGCGCTCCTACTGGGCGATCACCATTATCGGATACGGCGTGAATCTGATTGCGGTTCCGGCGCTGGCGTTCGCCGGGAATTGGTGGACCGCAGCCCTTCTGGTCGCGCTGGAGCGCACCGGCAAGAGCATTCGCGGACCGGCTCGCGACGTTCTGTTGTCTGAAGCAACCGCCACCGTCGGCCACGGCTGGGGATTCGGCCTGCATGCGGCGCTCGATCAGACCGGAGCAGTGATCGGACCCTTGGTCGTGGCCATCACTGTCGCGAGATCGCACGCCTTCGGACCGGCGTTTCTCGGACTAGCGCTGCCCGCAGCGGCTGCCCTGGGAGCGCTTCTCTTAGCCCGAGCATGGTTCCCGGCGCAGGGTGCCGCCGCGCCTCAGCAGGTCGAACAAACCGAATTTCCACAGGTGTTCTGGATCTACGTCGCCTCTGCCGGCGTGTTGGCTTGCGGATTCGTCGATTTCGCGCTGCTCTCCTTTCACTTCCAGAAATCCGGCGTCGCGACGCAAGCCATGATTCCGTTGCTGTACTCGGGCGCGATGGCCGTGAACGCCGTCACCGCCCCGCTCTTCGGCCGGCTATTCGACCGCTTCGGTTTGGTCATCTTGTCCATCGGTACGCTAATCTCGATGCTGTCTCTGCCTCTGGGCTTTCTGGGCGGGCCGATTGCGGCGGCCGTGGGAGTCGCCTGCTGGGCCACCGGTATCGGAGCGCAGGATGCCACCTTGCGGTCGGGCATCGCCCGTGTCGTTTCCATGAACAAACGCGGCAGCGCGTTCGGCGCATTCAACGGGATCTTCGGAGTCATGTGGTTCCTGGGAAGCGCGATCATGGGCTTCCTCTACGACCGGTCTTTGATCGCCGTGGTGATCTTCGGATTGACCCTGCAATTGGCTGCTGCCACCTCGTTCTACTGGCTTCGCGGACGCCTGCAATCAGCCCCCGTTACGCAGAACTAACCCGAACTATATCAACTATTTGCACTCGCAGTACTTCATCAAACACCTTAGGTCTATACAGAGTTGTCATCCGGTGGTAGCATGGGGGTGTCCAGTTGTGAAACCTTTGCTAAAAGGTTTCATCGCGTCTCTTTCTCGAAGGAAGGATTCACCGACTGCCCGGTGATCTTCCTGGAAGCTTGGCACGCTACGCGACCTTTCGGTCAGTGGTAAGCCGGCCGGTGAGTATACTCCTCCGAGTACTCACCGGCTTTTTTATTTCCGGCCTTGAGGATCTAACGGGGGCGGGTGAGCGCGAAGAGCAATCGCGCCGGCGCAAGCGGTGCAAGTTTTTCCGCCCATCCACCTTCCAGGGCCTTGCGCAAGACTCCCGCAACTTGAAATGGCTGGCGCAAACTTGCCCGGCATTCGCGCAGATACTGATTGACAGGTTGATTGCTCGCCGCGGCTCGCCCCGCCATGGATCCAGACCGGACCGCCGCAAGTAGTCCCGATCCGGTAAACGGATCGACGAACGAGAGCGCGTCGCCCGCGGGATACACCGAAGCACGTTGTTCACGACAATGCTCAAACACTTGGCTATATTGCAGCGGTCCTGTGGAAATCCACGGCATCACACGGTGCAAGGGCTTGAGCCGATCCGCTAAAGCGCCACAATGCAGCGGTATCGAGTCATATTCGAATCCAAAGGTGGAGAGAAAACTCTCCGGAGCCAGTCCACAGACGTTGGTCTTTCCGCCCTCGATCGAGGTAACACCAACGTAACAGCGATCGAAGAAGAATAGCTCCACGGCATCGTCGGTGGGACCTTCAAAGTGTGCCTTGAATCCGAACAGCCGATTCCCGCGCACCCCCGGCTTCGCCTTCCGCCCCGTAGCGACGATGTGAGGCGGACCATCGCGTTCGGTTACGATGTCCGCCCCAGCCGAGCGAACATGCTCCAGCAGCAGTTGATCGAAGGCGTACCGGCTCAGCCCGAAGGCAGTTTCGGGAAGCTTTGAGCTTTTCGTCCGCCTGCCGAAGTGCAGCGCGGTACGGTTCACGCGCGCCGGTCCGGCTGCCAGGAATGCGTTCCAGACTCGCAGCTTTTCCAGCTCCGGGCGGATCTCAGGCGAGAAGAACTCCCCACAGACTTTGTGGCGCGGCAGCCTGGTTTTTTCGATGAGGCGCACCGGCGTCCCCTCGCGCAAAGCCGCCAAGGCCGCGGCCGAGCCGGCCGGTCCTCCACCGAGGATGTTAATGATCTGGTCCAAACTGTCCGATCACCACTATACTGGCATCAATAGTCCCTCTTTACTCATGCAGAGTTTTGATCTGATCGTGATCGGCTCAGGGCCGGCCGGCCAACGAGCCGCTATCCAAGGCGCCAAGTTCGGAAAACGCGTCGCCGTGGTGGAATACCGCGAATGCGTCGGCGGCGCTTGCATCAATACCGGGACCATCCCTTCCAAGACACTTCGCGAAGCGGTGATGCATCTTTCCGGCTACGCCTACCAGGGAATCTACGGGGTCAATTACCGGGTGAAAGACAAGATCACCATGGCGGATCTGGCGTTCCGCGTCCAGCATGTGATCAAGACCGAAATCGATGTCACCGTGTCGCAACTCTCACGCAACGGCGTTACGACGCTGATGGGTAGCGCTTCGTTTGCCGACCCGCACACCGTCCGCGTGGCAAGTTTGACGGGAGCGGTGGATTACCACGCCGAGAATATCGTCATCGCCACCGGCACCAAGCCGGCCGCATCTCCTAAGGTCCCGTATAACAACCGGAACATTATCAATAGCGACCAGATCCTGAACATGCCTGAGATCCCCAAGACGTTCATCGTCGTGGGCGGAGGCGTGATCGGCGTAGAGTTCACCTGCATGTTCGCGGCATTGGGCGTCCGGATGATCCTGGTGGAAAAGCGTCCGCGTCTTTTGGAATTCGCCGACGGCGAAATGGTGGAGGCTCTGTCGTACCACCTGCGCGACACGCGCGTGACCATGCGACTCAACGAAGAAGTGTCAAGCGTGGAGGAACTGCCCGACGGCAGCGTGGTGGCGAATCTGGAAAGCAACAAGAAGATCACCGGCAGCGCGCTGCTTTACGCGGTCGGCCGCCAAGGCAACGTGGACGAGCTCAACCTGGCGGCCGCGGGTCTTGAAGCCGACGATCGCGGACGCATTAAGGTGGACGCCGATTTCCGCACAAAAGTCCCGCATATTTTTGCCGCCGGCGACGTCATCGGTTTCCCCAGCCTGGCATCGGTATCCATGGAGCAAGGCCGGATCGCCGCCGCACGCGCCTACGGCCTGCCGGTGCAGTCCAATCCGGCCAACTATCCGTACGGGATTTACACCATTCCCGAGATTTCGTTTATCGGCAAAACCGAGGAACAGCTCACGGACGAAGATGTTCCCTACGAAGTGGGTGTCGCTTATTACCGCGAGATCGCCCGCGGCCAGATCCGTGGCGACACCACCGGCCGGCTGAAGCTCATCTTCCATCGCGAGACCCACGAAGTTCTGGGCGTGCACATCATCGGCGATGGCGCCAGCGAACTGCTGCATATCGGCCAGGCGGTCATGATTCTCAAGGGCCCGGTGGACTACTTCGTGGACACCGTGTTCAACTATCCAACTCTGGCGGAATGCTACAAAGCCGCCGCGTTCAACGGATTGAACAAGCTCACTCGGGCGTAATTCGCTCGATCGGATTCCGCAACGGGCGGCCGAATCCGTCCCACTGAATGACGACCTCATCGCCAGGCGCCAAACGAATGCCATCTCCGTAGCTGGAGACGCTTCCTCCCAGAAAGTGCACGTGTGCGTCGCCCGGAATCCGGTGCGCGTCGAACTCGAAATGATGCCGTTCGACTTCCGCCAGGGTGAACGCCGCGTGCCTTTCGCCCGTTGCGATTTCCTTGCGCCATAGCTCGGCGCCGCCGCGTTCTATCGCAACCGAGCCCTGGATCTCATCGAATGCGAGATCCAGCGCCAGCTCCGGCCCAATCGAACAGGTCCGCAGCTTTGCTCGCGAAAGTAAGCGTGCGTCTTGCTCCACCATGGCCGGATCCGCAAACTCGTTTCCAGGAGTCAGCCCGACGCGGCGAGCCACACCATCCGGCCCGATCACATACACCCCGGCGATTTCCGCTTCTTCTGCCCCGCCTTGGGCAAAATCCGGAATGGTCAGCGGCTCTCGGTGGGCGCGCAGGTGCATGCCGTTGCCTTTTGTGAACCACGGTGGAGCGGAAGGCCGCGCGGCATTGCCGCTATCATGCGCGTTCGCGCACCCCGAGACCAGGCACCGCGCCGGTTCCTCCGGATGATCGAAGCTGGGCAGAAATCGCCACGCACTGTTCAGGGCGTAAACCTCTTGATAGTCCAGAACGATTCCCGAAAGGTCTGTGCTCAGCAAGTCCCGCAGTTCCTGTCCGGTTTCGATGGCCGCCATGGCGAATGCGTACACCGTTCTATAGGTGGCCAGCAGACACAGCTCATCGCCGCTCACCAACGCGGCGCGACGCCCATATTCCGGGTGGATGATCTGGACAAGCTTCGTGTTGACGCCGGAAGTCAACCCTCAGCATACTAGGCTCATGGCCCAGAAAATCGGGGTGCTCGGATCGGGCGTAGTGGGGCGAACGCTCGCCGAGGGGTTTCTCAAGCACGGATACGAGGTCATGCTGGGCACCCGCGACCCCTCTAAGGGCGAGGTGCTGAAGTGGCTCGCGACACACACCGGCGCTATGGCAGGCAGTTTTCGAGAAACCGCGATCTTCGGCGAGATCGTGGTGCTGTCCGTTCAAGGATTGGTCGTTGAGGAAGTGATCGAGCTGGCCGGCGCCGATCATCTCATCGGAAAGATCCTAATCGATACCACCGATCCGCTGACCGGCGGGCCTCCCGCGGAAGGAATTCTGGAGTTCACCACTGGACCGAATCAATCGCTGGGCGAAAAGGTGCAGATGCTGCTGCCCAACTCGCACGTGGTGAAGGCGTTCAACAGCGTCGGCAGCGGGCTCATGGTCAATCCCAAGTTCGAGCAGGGTACGCCCACCATGTTTATCTGCGGCAACAGTCCCGACGCGAAGCAGTCGGTGTCCGCGATCATCGTCCAGTTTGGATGGGAGCCTTTCGATTGCGGCAGCATCAAATCATCGCGGGCGCTCGAGCCGCTGTGTATGCTGTGGTGCCTTCCAGGGTTCCTGCGCAACGATTGGCATCACGCTTTCAAGATGCTGACGAAATAACGCAGGTCGGGTATGCCCGACCCCTACAACAATGCGACGGGCATCCCCCTTAATACAACGCGTTAAACAATAACTTAAACGTCCCGTGGGACTGCCCGCGGAACGCGACTTCGGGTCCCAACAGCACTACTTTCCCCAGCCCCACGGTAGCCTCTGCCACTGCTGTGGTTCCCTCCAGATGCTCCTGTCCCCAGGCCCATCCGCTGGCCAGTGAATCCTTCGATGCGAACCACGCGACCTTGCGCACTCCGCCAGTCGTCAGGAATGCAGGACTGTTGTCGAAGAACATCAACGCTTCCGGCCCCATGCCGAAGGCCAGCGGATTACTCGTATCCACAGCGGCCCGCATCAATGATCCCGGAACGTAGAATTTCTCGCGCGATAGACCCGCGAGCGGATCGCTCACGGCCACCCCCAGCAACTCTGCCAGTCCGGTGGCGCCTCCAATCGTAACCAGCGATCCCCCGCCCTGCACAAATTGCTTGAGCTGAGGAACCGTCTTTTCCTCGGTGATGCGGCCCAGCCAGCCCCGGTATTCGGCGGGGATGCTCGATGCCGCCGGTTGCGCTCCGCCCGCACCTTTACGGAACGATCCGTCAGGAAGCACCAGCACGTCGAACCTGGCATTCAGATTCCCGGCGTCGAGCGTCCGCGGATACACCACTTCAAATGGAAATTCGAATTGCTCGAACAGCCAGCGAGTCCATCCGGAAGGTGTCAGGCCCCCGTACTGATCGAACAGGCCGATCCTCAGCGGCTTCAGTTTAATGAGATCGCCGGGAATCGATCCGGACGCCTCCACGCGCACGCCCAGTTCCGCCGCGCCTTTTTCGAGGATCGAGCGCGCCGCGGGATTCGATGGAACCCAGATAGTCCCATCGCGCTTCAGCCAAAACACGTCGCGGCCAGCCTTCAGCAACCGGTTGACCAGCACAAACGAATTGTTGACGCTGTGGCTGATCAGGTATCCCGCCGGATTCGACTGGCCGTGAATCCCTTCCACCGGCGGATGAACCAGGCCGGTTACCGCCGCGAACGGGCCATCGAACGCATCCAGAACGCGGTCGTAATGAACTCCCATCTGCATGGCCAGCGTCCACCCCGCGATGTCGTAGGGAGGAACCGGCGGCCCGCCTGGATAGCGAAAATCGTTGGGGTGATCCTGCGGCTCAAACATGTCGAGCACGTGGGGCCGGAACGCCTGCGCAGTCTTCACCACGAACGAGCCCGCGGGATAACTCTTTCCGGCCACCTGAAATTCGCCACTCGCGCGCAGCACCGCGACGCCGGTCTTCAGCAGAGCATTCACGAATTGAACCGCCGTCGGAAAATCGTCCTGATTCGCGGGAATGATGTAGCCCCGCGCATCGCGATACTTCGGATCGTGCAGCACCGTGTCATACGGCGATGCCGCCTTTGCGGCTACTGCCGTGCGCAGCGCTTCGATTCGCTTGGGCGTCACGGTCCAGCTATCGTGGCTTCCCTTCTCGATGGAGTTCATCCCCATGCGATAAATATTGAACAGCAGCGTCTCACGATAGCGGGAAGCGTAGTCCAGAATCGCCCGATTCTGGCTGATGTCGTAATCGATCGACTGGCGATAGTGCCACTTCTGGGGCGCGATGGGCAGCGGCCAGTCGCCTTGCGGCAGTTGCTTGTCGGCCACCAGCGGGATATCCACCGGCGTGGGACCGCCGATGATTTCCGTCAGAATCCCGATCGCATTGTGGAAATACGCAACGGTCCGCAAGCCGCCGTTCCACCAGGAAGAATAGTTCGAGCCGCTGCGCATCGCGGACCCGCCTTTGCCCTCGGCCACCAGGCGGCTATGCATCGCCGATCCCACCATTTCTATGCCGAGCGGGATGAGCGGATCCAGGTTGTAGTTAATCGGATCGCGGAAGGGCGGGATGAACACCACAGCACCCGTCGGCCCCGTCTGGTGATGGTTGTAGACGATCTGCGGGGACCACTCGATAAACAACTGCCGGTTCATGTTGGTCGTCTCCGGCATGGCCGACAGGAAGAAATCACGATTGTCGTCGTGGCCCACGTACTTGTGAAACAGCCTCGGCAGTCCGTTCAGGCTGCGCTTGGCCGGATCGGCGTCGCGCATGTACCAGTTGGCCACCAGTTCCTGCCCATCGGGATTGGCCTGTACATAAAGTTGGATGGTGTCGTTCAGCAGCCGCGTGGTTTCCGCATCGTCGCGGCTAACCATCTGGTAGACCATCTCCATCAACTGCTGCGCACCGACAGTTTCATTCGCGTGCAACCCACCGTCGATCCACACCACGGCTTTCCCGTCGCGGGCCAGCGCCCGGGCCTGATCCTCTGTAAGCCCTTCTGCTAAAGCCAGCCTCCGGGCGATCCCTTTGTAACGATCCAGGTTGCGAATGTTCTCCGGCGAGCTGACGATGGCCATGTATTGCCGGCGACCTTCGGCCGTAGTGCCGATATCGACCAGCTTCATCCGATCGGATTCGGCTGCCAGTTTCTTCCAGTAGGCTTCGAGCTGGGTATAGTTGGCGACCTGATAGTCGTCGCCGAGGTTGAACCCCAAGGCTTGCTTGGGTGTGGTGACCGCTAACCGGGATTGGGCGCCCAGGCTTCCAATCGCCAGGATTGCCGCCGCAGCCAACCCCAATTGGTGTCGCGCCATATGAAATGATTGTACCCATGCGCCACACAGTTCTCGCCCTGCAGTTAACAGCGCTGATTCTGCTGTCGGGATGCTCCCGCAAGCCAGCGGAGCAAACCTCCGCGGCCTGGAACTCCTACGTGAGCGCCTTCCTCGAATCCACCTTTGCCGCGAATCCTGATCTGGCCGTCTACCAAGGGAGGCACGAGTTCGATGGCAAGCTGCCGGACTGGAGTCCCGCGGCGATCAAGCAGGAGATCGACCGCTTGCGAGCCGAACGCGGCAAAGCCGTGGCCTTTGATGCCGCCACGCTGGATAGCCGTCAGCGTTTCGAGCGCGATTATGCCGTCGCCGTCATCGATGGCCGTCTGTTCTGGCTGGCATCCGTCGAGTGGCCCTTCCGGAATCCGTTCTATTACGCCGGCGCGCTCGATCCCAATGTGTACGTGTCGCGAGAGTATGCTCCTCTGGACCAGCGCCTCAAGGCCTATACCGCCTACGCGCGCGCGGTCCCTGCGGCGATGAGGCAAATCCGCGAGAACCTCCGAACGCCTTTGCCAAAACCCTACGTCGAGATCGGCCGGACCAGCTTCGGCGGCCTCGCCAGCTATTACGAAAAGGACGTTCCCACGGTGTTCTCCAAGGTGCAGGATGCCGCTTTGCAGAAAGACTTCCGCGAGGCCAACCAGGGCGCCATCCAGGCCGCGAAGGAGCTGGACGCCTGGTTTGCTTCCCAGGAGGCCTCCGCGACGGACGCCTTCGCGATGGGGGCGGACCGTTTTCACGAAATGCTGCAGGCTACCGAGTCCGTGGACCTTCCACTCGAGCGCTTGGAACAAGTCGGCCGCCAGGACTTGGACCGGAATCTGGCCGCGTTGCGCGAAGCCTGCGCGCAGTTTACGCCGGGACAGCCGATCCCGAAATGCATCGAAAAAGTAAAAGCCGATAAGCCCGAAGGCGGCACGGTGGAAGCGGCGCGACGACAATTGGTTGAGCTGAAGAAATTCGTCGCCGACAAACAACTCGTCTCGATTCCCGGGACCGAGGAAGCCAAAGTCGACGCATCACCGCCCTACCAGCGTTGGAACTTCGCCTACATCGATATTCCGGGGCCCTACGAGAAGAATGTGCCTTCGATTTATTACGTCGCCCCGCCGGATCCGAAATGGACCAAAGCCGAGCGTGACGCCTATATCCGGGGCCGCGCCGACCTTTTATTCACCTCGGCTCACGAAGTCTGGCCGGGACATTTTCTTCAGTTCCTGCACGCCAACCGCGCGGCGTCCAAATTCGGTCAGGTTTTTGTCGGGTATGCGTACGCCGAAGGGTGGGGCCACTACGCCGAAGAGCTGATGTGGGAGGCCGGCCTCGGTGGCGACCCGGAGACGCACATCGGACAGTTGCTGAACGCCCTGCTGCGCAACATTCGTTACCTTTCAGCGATCGGCTTGCATACCCATGGAATGACTGTGGCCGACTCAGAAAAGATGTTCCGCGAACAGGGGTATCAGGACGCCGGAACGGCCCGCCAGCAGGCCCGGAGGGGGACCTTCGATCCTGCATACCTGAACTACACCCTGGGGAAGCTGATGATCCGGAAGCTGCGTGCAGACTGGACCGCTTCGCGCGGCGGGCAGTCTGCCTGGCGTGAGTTTCACGACCAGTTCCTGTCTTTCGGGGGCCCGCCCATCCCCTTGGTTCGCAACGTGATGCTGGCACCAAATGGGGGGCCGCCCCTGTAAGAGTTCTCCCATCCGCGCGGATGTTGTGGCACGGGGGGTGAAGTTCGCTATACTGAGAGTGTTCGAAGATCTAAGTCTTTGGTGCAGGAGACCTTGTGAAGCGTGCCGGCTCCGACGATTCCCTACGTTGTTCTTTTTGTCATAAGAGTCAAGATGTCGTTGGTAAACTGATCTCCTCCCCCTCGGATTACCCGCGCGCCTACATCTGCGACGAGTGCATTGCCGTCTGTAACTCGATTCTCGAGGACGACCGCAATGAGCAGCAGTACGGCGCCCCCCATAAGCTTCCTAAGCCTTTGGAATTAAAGGAATACCTGGATCAATATGTAATTGGACAGGATGCCACCAAGAAGAAACTCGCGGTGGCGGTCTATAACCATTACAAGCGGATTCAGATGAACAAGCAGCGCACCGGAGAGGTGGAGCTGTCCAAATCGAACATTCTGCTGATCGGGCCCACCGGAACGGGTAAGACCCTGCTGGCCCAGACCCTGGCGCGTATTCTGGACGTTCCCTTCGCCATTGTCGATGCCACCACGCTGACCGAGGCTGGATATGTGGGCGAGGATGTCGAAAACATCATCCTCCGCCTGCTGCAGAACGCCGACTGGGATGTCCAGCGCTGCCAGACAGGCATCATTTATATCGATGAAATCGACAAAATCGGGCGGAAAGACGAAAACCCGTCGATTACGCGCGATGTGTCCGGCGAGGGGGTTCAGCAGGCCTTGCTGAAGATCCTGGAAGGTACCGTCGCCAACGTCCCGCCCCAGGGTGGACGCAAGCACCCCCACCAGGAATTCACCCCGGTGGACACCACCAATATCCTCTTCATCTGCGGTGGAGCTTTCATCGGCCTGGAAAAGACCATTGCCCGCCGCGTGGGCACCCGCACCATCGGGTTTTCGCCCCACGGTGAGGAGGCGGCTACCGCCACGCAGCGCCGGTTGAGCAGCGCCGGCCGGCGGGATGTCTCTATGTTGGAACAGGTCCAACCGGTCGATCTGATTAAGGGCGGATTTATACCGGAATTCATCGGGCGGCTGCCGGTGGTGGCCGTGCTCGAGGATCTGAGCAAGGACGCTTTGGTTCAGATTCTGACCAAGCCCAAGAACGCGATCATACGGCAGTATCAGAAGCTGTTCGAGTTCGAGAATGTGCGGCTGAAATTCAGCGACGACGCCCTGGAGGCCATCGCGCAATTGGCGATGGAGCGCAAAGTCGGTGCGCGCGGGTTGCGGATGATCCTGGAGGATCTGATGCTCGACCTGATGTACTACTTGCCCTCCTATAAGAAGGTTCGCGAGTTCCTGGTGACCAAAGAAATGGTCATGAC
>Ga0157378_10003309_pt1 | contig 14335 bp, 12 predicted proteins | sample M65metaG_FD_115309 | JGI IMG/M metagenome (GOLD analysis project Ga0157378, IMG submission 115309) | Miscanthus rhizosphere microbial communities from Kellogg Biological Station, Michigan, USA - M6-5 metaG | ecosystem: Host-associated > Plants > Roots > Rhizosphere > Soil | place: USA: Michigan...
ATGATGGCGGCGGCGAGACCGGACGGCCCCGCGCCCGCGATCCGGATCGGATCATGATTGGGCATCAGTCGCGGTATGGTACCGCGCCGATCCGGCGCGAATTCCGCAGTACGCTTCGCGCCCGTCAACGATGACCGCCGACTCAAAGCCGATCGAGAAGAAGAAGCCGCGCGCCGCCGGCTTTGCGGTGCTCGTGGCCGCGGGGATCCTCCTCAGCCGCATCGCCGGCCTGATTCGCGTTCGCGTCTTCGCCCACTACCTCGGCAATTCCGCCGCGGCGGGCGCCTACAACGCCGGCCTCAAGATCCCCAACTTCCTGCAGAACCTATTCGGCGAAGGCGTCCTCTCCGCGTCATTCATCCCGGTCTACGCGCGGCTCATCGCCGAGGATGATGAAGAGATGGCCGGACGTGTCGCCGGCGTGATCCTCTCGCTCCTCGGCGTGATCGTCATGATCATCGTGACTATCTGCGTGTTCATTACGCCATGGATCATCGATCTCATCGCGCCCGGCTTCCACGGTGACGTGCGGCTGCTGACGATCCGCATCGTTCAGATTCTCTTTCCCGCGACTGGACTCCTCGTCTTCTCCGCCTGGTGCCTCGGCGTATTGAACAGCCATCACAAATTCTTCGTCTCGTACGTAGCGCCGGTGGTCTGGAACGCGGCCATGATCGCCACGCTGGTGTACTTCGGCACGCGAACCTCGCAAAACGGATTGGTGATCGCGCTGTCATGGGGCACCGTGGTCGGCTGCGCATTGCAGGTCGGCATTCAGGTGCCGTTCGTTCTCAAGTACGCGCCGCGGATCAAGCTCTCGCTGCAGACGGCGCTTCCGCACGTGCGCACCGTGATCAGCAGCTTCGTGCCGGTGGTGATCAGCCGCGGCGTGGTGCAGCTGAGCGGCTACGTCGATCAGATCATCGCCAGTTGGCTCGGCACCGCGGCGGTGGCCGGACTCTCGTACGCGCAGACCATCTACTTCCTCCCGATCAGCCTCTTCGGAATGTCGGTGGCCGCGGCGGAACTGCCGCAGATGTCGGGCGCGCTCGGCACCGAGGAGGAGATCAACGCCGCGTTGCGCAAGCGCCTCGAGCGCGGCTTGCGGCAGATCGCATTCTTCGTCGTGCCGACCGTCACCGCGTTTATCTTCATCGGCAAAGTGCTCGTGGCCGCGCTGTTCCAGTCGGGCGAGTTTCGCAACGACGACACCCTCTACGTCTGGTACATCCTGATCGGCTCGACCTGCGGCCTGCTGGCGGTGACGCTCGGCCGGCTCTACTCCTCGGCGTTCTACGCGCTGCGCGATCCGAAGACCCCGCTACGTTTCGCCATGCTCCGCGTGACGCTGACCGCGGTCCTCGGCCTGCTGTTCGCCTTCCCGCTGCGGCCGTACATCATCGATCTGATCGTGCTCCTGCACATGCCAGTGCCGAATCTCCCCGAGGGCCCGTCGCTGCTCGGTGTGATCGGACTGACGGCGTCGGCCGGGATGGCGGGGTGGATCGAGTTCGCGCTGCTCCGCCGCGCGCTGGCGCGGCGTATCGGCAGCGTCAAGATCTTGCCGTCGTTTCTGGTGCGCCTCTGGATTTCCGGCCTGGTCGCCGCGGCTGTCGGCATCGCCTGCCATCTGTTTCTCGCGCCGCGCGTGCATCTCCCGCTCAGGCACATCAGCGAGGCCATCCTCGTCTGCGGCGCGTTCGGAGTGGCGTACTTCGCCGTCGCGATCATCCTCGGCGTGGCGGAGGCGCGGGCGACGTTGCAGAGGTTTGCGAGGCGCTAGCGCCTTCGAGCTGGCGCAACGAGGCGCTCTTCAATCTCCGAAGACAGTTGATCCGGGACGATGCGCGTGATGTGATCGATGTCCACAAACTTCGAGGCGTCGTGGTAGATCTCAATCCCCATTGGGCGGCCGGATTTGTCGAAGTCGACCACGAAGCCATCGTAGATCTCTTCCGACTCGTGGTATTCGGCGTCGCGAAAGTCGATTGCCAGCGCATCGGACTCCTTGTCGTAGCTGATTTTCATCGCCGCCTCTTTTTGTAGTTACGATCCCAGTGAGCCGTCTCAATAGTCTCACGATCCGCTAACGTGACGACGCGAACATACCTTTCCTCGGATTCGAAATATCCCCAGAACCGGAAGTATCCGTTTGCCTGCTCTTCGACTTCGACGGGGTTACGAATTACTTCACGGCACATCTCTTCCGTAATCCGACGGCGACGCAGTTGTCTCTGAGCATGAGGTGTGGTTTTCAAAGCCTCCCGAGGATACCTCGGCCCTCTGACACCATTCTTGCTACGATCCCCTTCGCGTGACTGACCTTCCGACGATGGCGAGCGGGCAACCGATGCAACCGCTGGGGTTACCGGAGGCGCGCGTCGCTGATGCCGGTGTCAATCCCGGCGAGGCCATCCTCGAAGTCAAGAATCTCCGCACCTCGTTTCCTACCGCTGGTGGATTCGTTCATGCCGTCGACAACGTCTCCTTCAACGTTCGCAAGGGGGAGGCGCTGGCGCTTGTTGGCGAGTCGGGATGCGGGAAAAGCGTCACGGCGATGTCGATCATGCGGCTGGTTGCGCCTCCCGGGCGGATCACGGCGGGGGAGGTGCGATTCAAGGGGCGCAACCTCGCTGAGCTCTCGGAGCGCGAGATGTGCGCGGTGCGCGGCGACGACATCGCCATGGTCTTTCAGGAGCCGATGACGTCGCTCAATCCCGTCTTCAAGATCGGCGCGCAGGTCGCCGAGGCTGTGCGCATTCACAAAAAGGTATCGAAGAAAGAGGCGTGGAAGCGGGCGGGGGAGATGCTGGAACTGGTCTCGATTCCCGATCCGATCAAACGGCTCGATGACTATCCGCACCAGCTCTCCGGGGGGATGCGGCAGCGCGTGATGATCGCCATGGCCCTCTCGTGCGATCCCGAGCTGCTCATCGCCGACGAACCGACCACGGCACTCGACGTCACCATCCAGGCGCAGATCATGGAGTTGCTAGCATCGCTCCAGCAGCGACTCGGGCTGGCCATCCTGCTCATCACCCACGACCTCGGCGTCGTCGCCGAATTCTGCGAGCGAGTCATCGTCATGTACACCGGGCGCGTGGTCGAAGAATCTCCGGTGCGCGATCTCTTCGCCAACCCCGCGCATCCCTACACGCGCGGACTTCTCAAATCACTGCCGAGCGTCAGCGGCGGCGATCCCTCCGCACCGCATCGGCTGCCGACGATCAAAGGGATGGTGCCGTCGATCAGCAACCTGCCGCGCGGCTGCAAGTTCAACCCGCGCTGCCCCGACGTGATGGACATCTGCCTCGGCAACGAGCCGGCGCGGATGATCGTCTCGCCGGGACACGATGCGCGGTGCTATCTGCATGGGGAGCTCGCCGATCCCGAGAGGATGGGGGCGTGAGGCAAATGTTGAATGTTGAATGTTCAATGTTGAATGTTGAATGCCGCGCAGATCGTGCCGCGAGGCGCAGCTCATTCAACATTCAACATTCAACATTCAACATTGAACATTCGGCCTCGGATGCAGAGGTCCCGCAATGACCGACACGCTCCTCCAGGTCCGCGACCTCAAGAAGCACTTCCCGGTAAAGCGAGGCGTGCTCGCTCACGTCGTCGCGCAGGTCAAAGCGGTCGATGGCGTCAGCTTTGAAGTGAAGAAAGGCGAGACCCTCGGACTCGTCGGTGAATCGGGATCGGGGAAAACCACGGTCGGCCGCTGCATCCTGCGACTCATCGAGCCGACCTCGGGAACCGTCGACTTCGATGGCGAGGATGTTCTCGGCCTCGGCAGCGGCGACATGCGCCGCATGCGGCGGCACATGCAGATCGTCTTTCAGGATCCGTACGCCTCGCTCAATCCGCGGATGAACGTCGGCACCATCATCGCCGAGCCGCTGATCATTCATGGCGGAATGTCCGCCGCCGATCGCAATGCCCGCGTGGCGGAGCTGCTGGAGACCGTAGGACTGAGCCCGGAGTACCGCCGCCGCTATCCGCACGAATTCTCCGGCGGACAACGGCAGCGCATCGGCGTGGCGCGGGCGCTGGCCACCAATCCGAAGTTCCTGGTACTCGACGAGCCGGTCTCCGCGCTCGATGTTTCCGTGCAGGCGCAGGTCGTCAATCTGCTGCAGGATCTGCAGGAAAAGCTCGGATTGACCTATCTCTTCATCGCCCACGACCTCTCCGTGGTCGAGCACATCTCCAGCCGCGTGGCGGTCATGTACCTCGGCAAGATCATGGAGCTGGCCGGACGCCGCGAGCTATACGCCGATCCGCTTCATCCGTACACCAAGGCGCTGCTCTCGGCCGTGCCGATCCCCGACCCGACGCGACACAAGAGCCGGATCATCCTCAGCGGCGACATTCCCACGCCGCTGAACCCTCCGAGCGGCTGCGTCTTTCACACCCGCTGTCCGATCGCGCGGTTCCCGATCTGCAGCGCCGAGGTGCCGCCGCTGATTGAGCACAAGCCGGGTCAGTTCGCGGCTTGTCATTTCGCCGGCGAGCCGATCGCGCCGGTGTCCGCTCCGGCCGGCTAGCCAACATTCGACGTTTCGCGGCGTCAAACGTACCAGCTGCGGACTACAATGCGCCCGCCGAATTCGGTCCGCCCCGCCATCGCTCAGGCACCGGCGGCGCGCGAAACAATCCACAGACTATTGCGTAGAAGAGGCGTGTCCAGGAGGGTTTACATGAGTACTGCTGTTCGACGGTTGCTGATCATTGCCTGCGTAGTGAGCACACTTTCGCTCTCGGCGCAGACGACAAAGAAGACTACGACGACGAGCTCCACGCCGGCCACCGTGACCACGGATCCGGCCCAGGCCAACGTCGACATCCCCAAATCCGATCAGGCTATGACCGCCCCGGTCTCCGCCGACACCGACAAAGACGCCTCCGACCCGCGGGCGACGCGTCTCTCGCTCGATGCGGCCGTGCACACGGCTCTGGAGCGCAACATCGGCCTGCAACTCCAGCGCTACGACCTCGGCATGGCGGGTGCGCAGCTTCAGGGCGCGTACTTCGTGTTCGATCCGATCGCCAGCGCCACTCTGAATCATTCGAGCAACCAGAACCCGGTCACCTCTTCCTTCCAGTCCAGCGGAGGAACCAGCACCGACGCGAACGTCTCGCTTCGCGACACGCTCCCCACCGGCGCCTCGGTCCTGCTCTCGTCGACCAACGAGCGCTTCACCAGCACGGGCAACGGAACACTCTTCAGCCCTGGGTTCAGGACCGGCCTTGGCGCCTCCGTTACACAGCCGCTGGCGCGTAACTTCGGCGTCGACATCACGCGCCGGGGGATCACCATCGCCCGCAACAACCTCGGCATCAATCAGGAGGCCTTCAAAGTCGTCCTTCTCGACACGACCTCCGCCGTCGAACAGGCTTATTACGATCTGATCTACACCCGCCGCTTCGTTGACGTGGTGAAGGAAGCGCTCTTCCTGGCGCGCGACCAGTCCCGCATCACCCAGATTCGCATCGACGTCGGCGCCTCCGCTCCGCTGGACATCCTCCAGCCTCGGGTACAGATCGCCACCGGTGAAGAGAACCTCATCAACGCCGTCGCCGCGGTCCGACTCGCCGAGGACCGGCTTCGCGCGTTGCTGAACGTCGCGCCGGAAGATTGGGATCGCCCCATCATCCCGACCGATGGGATCGACTACACGCCGATGACCGTCAATGTTCAGGAAGCCGTGGCCCGCGCGTACGAGCTCCGGCCGGAGATCAAGGAGCAGAAGCTCACCACCGAAATCCGCAAGGTGACCTACCAGTACGCGCGCAATCAGGTCCTTCCGCAGGTCGACTTGAACCTCGGATACAACGTGGCCGGATCGGCTGGAACGTTCAATCCGCCGATTGCCGGTGTGTCGAACACCAATTTCTCCGATGCCCAGCAACAGATCTTCCGCAATGACTTCCCCGGCTGGAACATCGGCCTGACCATCGGCGTCCCGGTCTTCAACTTCGGCGCGCGTGCCGAGAGAACGCGGGCGCGACTGGACATGGAGCTCTCGCAGGCCACCGAAGCGCAGTCGCGCCAGAACATCGGCGTCGACGTCCGCACCGCCGCGCGGGCCATCGACACCGCGGCCAAGAACATCTTCGCCGCGAAGACCGCGCGTGAGGCCGCCGAGGAAAACGTCAACGCCGAGCGCAAACGCTACGAAAACGGTATGAGCACCAACTTCCAGGTCCTGCAGATTCAGCAACAGCTCTCGGATGCCCGCGGTGCCGAGCTGAATGCGCTGGTCGGATACAACAAAGCCATCGCCGCCTACCACCGCGCCGTCGGCGACCTGCTCGAAGTCCGCAAGATCAGCGTCGATGAACCAAAAGTCGACGAACCGTCGATCTTCTCCCGCTTCAACCGTTACAATTGGCTCAACTTCTCAGCCCACGACAACGCACCAGAGGAGAAATGAGCCATGACGACTGGTCAGGATAGTGCCATCGCTGCGCCCGCCCCCGAGCCGAAACCGAATCCCGTTCAACGGATCATCGGCGTGCTGTTCTCGCCCGACGTCACCATGGCGTCGATCGCGCGGCGGCCGGATTTCGTGTTGCCCCTGGTACTTCTCCTGATCACAGCGCTCGCCGCCGGCGTCATCATGGCGCCGCGAGTCGATTTCGGCGCGGCCGCGCGCGAGTCAATGGAGCAGAACAAGAACGTCTCGCAGGCCCAGATCGATAACGCCGTCAAGATTTCGAACTCGATCGGTAAGATCTTTACCTATCTCGCCCCCGTGCTCAGTCTCATCGGCCTGCTGGTCATCGCCGGCGTGCTGCTGCTGGCCTTCCGCCTCTTCGGAGGTGAGGGCGATTTCAAACAAGCCTTCGCGGTGACCTGCTACTCCTCGGTGCCGAGCATCATCAAGACCGTGATCACGCTGATCATCATCCTGGCGAAGGGAAGCATCATTCCCGCCCAGCAACTGGCCACGCTGGTACGAACGAACCTCGGCTTTCTCGTCGACATGAAGACGAACCCGATGGGCTTCGCCCTTCTCTCCTCGTTCGACATCTTCTCGGTCTGGTTCCTGGCGCTGATGATCATCGGCTTCGCCTACCTGTCGCGTCTGTCGAAGGTCAAATCGGCCGTGATCATCATCAGTCTCTGGCTCGTCGTGCTCCTGCTCAAGCTGATCGGGCCGGCGATGCAGGCGATGCGTGCTAAATAAATGAAGAAAACTCTGATCATCCTGGGAGCCGTCGTCCTCGTCGGCGTCATCATCTTTGCGAGCGTACGAGGCGGCGGCGCGAAAGGGGAGAAGATCTACGTCGAGCCGGTGACGGCGCGCAACATCCAGGCGATCGTCACCGCGCCGGGCGAGATCGATCCCAAAGTCAAGGTCAACATCAGCGCCCATATCGTCGGCAAGATCGAGAAGATCTACTTTCTCGAAGGCGATACCGTTCGCAAAGGGCAGAAGCTCGTCGACCTCGAGAAGACCGCCTACCAGGCCGCCTTCCTGCGCTCGCAGGCCGCCGTCTCCAACAGCAAGATCGAAGTGATCCGCGCCAAGACCGCGCTCGACACGGCGAACACCGCCTACAAGCGTGCCGTCAATCTCAAGCAGCAGGGCATCCAGGCGCAGGAGTTGTACGACCAGGCGCGGCAGGGATACGACAACGCCGTTGCCGGATACGAATCGGCGAAGCAGGGCGTGAATCAGGCCCAGGCGCTTTTGCAATCGGCCCAGACCGACCTCGATCACACCACCATCCTCTCGCCCATCGCCGGCAAGGCCGTGCAGCTCAACGCGCACGAGGGCGAAGTGGTCATCACCGGGACGATGAACAATCCCGGCTCCGTCATCGCCGTCATTGCCGACCTCTCCGAGATCCTGGTCGAAGCCACCGTCGGCGAGACCGAGATCACCGGCATTCGCGTCAACCAGCCGGCCAAGATCCACGTCGATGCCATTCCGGACAAGGAGTACGCCGGCCACGTCGCTGAGATCGGCAGCTCCGCCGCCATCAAGCAGGGCACCGGCGCCGGCATGCGCTACTTCACGGTCAAGGTCCAGATCGACAACACCGACGATCGCCTGCGGCCGGGCATGACCGCACAGGTCTCCATCATCACCACCACCGCCGGCAGCACGCTGTCGGTGCCGATCCAGAGCGTCGTCGAGCGCGTTCCCCCGGCGCTGGCGAAGTCGAAGAGCGGCACTGAGGATGAAGACGAAAACGCGCCGAAGTCGAAATTCGTCTTCGTGGTCAAGGACGGCAAAGTCAAGCTCACCGAGGTCAGGACCGGCATCAGCGACGCCACGCATGTCGCGCTCATCTCCGGCGTCACGGCCAAAGACACGGTCGTCACCGGACCATTCCGCACATTGAAGAAACTGAAAGACGGCGATTCCGTAGAAGTGACGAAGGAAGAGTCGAAGACTCCTCAAAGCGGGACGGCGTCAAAGTGAACGACAACGGGAACGGAAAGCATCTGATCGAAATGCGCGCCCTGACGCGCACCTATCAACTCGGACCTCAGGACATCTTCGCCCTGCGCGGCGTCGACCTCGTCATCGACCACGGCGAATACGTGGCCATCATGGGACCGTCGGGCTCGGGCAAATCGACCCTGATGAACATCGTCGGCTGCCTCGACCGTCCTTCGTCGGGCCACTACATCCTCGACGGCACGCCGGTCGAAGACATGAACGACGACGAGCTGGCCGCGGTGCGGAACAAGAAGATCGGATTCGTTTTCCAGACCTTCAACCTGCTCTCCCGCACCACGGCACTGCAGAACGTCGAACTGCCGCTGGTCTACGCCAAGATCGGCCGCACCGAGCGCCGCGAGATGGCCGAAGAGGCGCTGTCGTCGGTGGGGCTGGGCGATCGCATGAACCACCAGCCCAACGAGCTCTCCGGCGGTCAGCGCCAGCGCGTCGCCATCGCCCGCGCCCTGGTCAACAAGCCGTCGCTGCTGCTGGCCGACGAGCCCACCGGCAACCTCGACTCCCAGACCGGCCGCGAAATCCTCGACCTCTTCCGCGAGCTCTCCTCGCGCGGCAACTCCATCATCATGGTCACGCACGAAGACGACGTGGCTCAGGAAGCACAACGCGTCATTCACCTGCGCGACGGCAAGATCGTTTCCTGAGCTAAGCTGGCGCGACGATGTTCTTCGAAAACGTCAAGATCGCCCTCCGCGCCATCGGCGCCAACAAGATGCGCTCGATCCTCACCGTCCTCGGGGTGATGATCGGCGTGGCCGCGGTCATCGCCGTCGTCTCGCTCGTGCAGGGGATGCAGTACCAGATCTCCAGCCAGTTGGAGAACGTCGGCGCCACCTTCATCCGCGTCGCCCCCGATTTTTCCGGCATGCAGCGGAATCCCTTCCTTCCGGTGCCGTCGCTGACCTACGAGGATGCCGTGGCCGTGCAGCACGGTGCCACTGCCATCCGCGCCTTCACCCCGCTCTTCATCGGCAGCACGTCGCTGAAGAACGGCGACACGCGCCACGACACCACCCTGATCGCCGTCAACCAGAGCTACCCCGACGTCGCCAAGCAGTTCGTCGATCACGGCCGCTTTTTCGGCACGCTCGACGAGGAAGCGAAGAAGCGCGTGGCGGTCCTCGGCTTCGAAGCCGCGCGCCAGCTCCAGATCAACGACGGAATCGGCAAAGACATTCGTCTCGACGGCAACAACTTCACCGTCATCGGCGTGATGGAGAAGCGCGGCTCCTCGCTCGGCAACGATCCCGACGACGTCGTCTACATCCCCTTCGCCACCGCCCAGCTGCTCTACGGGCCCGACCGCATGCAGCACATCCCCATCGCCCTGCAGGTGAAAACCCGCGATGACATCGACATGGCCAAGGAGCAGGTGACCGACATCCTGCGCGCCCGCCACCATTTGAAAAAAGGGCAGCCCAACGATTTCCAGATCACCTCACAGGAAGAGTTGATGAAGACCATCTCCTCGGTGCTGAACACGACGACGGGCATCATGGGCGCCGTGGTCGGCATCGCCCTGCTCGTCGGCGGCATCGGCATCATGAACATCATGCTGGTCTCCGTCACGGAGCGGACCCGCGAGATCGGCATCCGCAAAGCGATCGGCGCCCGGCGCTACGACGTCCTGATCCAGTTCCTGATCGAAGCGGTCACGCTATCCGGCTTCGGCGGCGCCATCGGCGTCGCCGGCGGCTACCTCGGTGCCGCCCTGGTGCGCCTCTTCCTCAAACGCTGGCTCGAGTTGCCCCCCGTCCACACCCCGATGTGGGCCATCGTCCTCGCGTTCACCTTCTGCGCCATTCTCGGCGTCATCTTCGGGATCTATCCCGCGGCAAAGGCCTCGAAGCTCGATCCGATCGAAGCGCTGCGCTACGAGTAACGGATTGCGCGTGCCGTCGGGTTGCTAAGTTGCAAGGTTGCTAAGTTGCAGGGTTGTAAGGTTTGATCGACACCTCATAACCCAGCAACCTGGCAACTCAGCAACCGAGCCACCATGCCCACCCCCCAATCCCTCCTCCGCAAAGTCTTCCCGCCGATGCTGGCCACGCTCGCCGAGGCGCCGCCGGGCGATGGGAAAAGCTGGGCGTATGAGCTCAAGTACGACGGCTTCCGCGCCCTCGTCGGAATCGTCGACGGCAGCATCGCCATGTGGAGCCGCAACGAGCTCGATCTCGCCCCGCGCTTTCCCGCCGTCGCCGCCGCGCTGACGAAACTGAAACTACCGGAGGTGGTGCTCGATGGGGAAGTCGTCGTGCTCGATGAGCAAGGCGCGCCGCGCTTCCAACTCCTGCAGCAGGGCGATCGGCGCGAGATCCTCATCGTCTTCGACATCCTCTGGCTCGATGGCCACGATCTCCGCAAACTGACCTACGAGCAGCGCCGCGAGGTCCTCGAGAAGACGCTGAAGCGAACTCCGGCCGCCATCAAAGTCGCCGAGAAGATCGAGACCACGGGCGCCGCCGCGCTCGAGCGGGCCAAAAAATCGGGATGGGAAGGGATCATCGCCAAGCGCCGTACCTCGGTCTATGAACCGAGGCGATCGAAGGAATGGCTCAAGATCAAAGCCATCAACGAGCAGGAGCTCGTCGTCGTCGGCTGGACTCCATCCAACCATTCGTCGAAAGAGATCGGCTCGCTCCACCTCGCCGTCATGGGCGACGACGGCGCTCTTCACTACGCCGGCAAGGTGGGCACCGGCTTTTCGTACAAACAGCGCGTCTGGTGGAAAGACGAACTGTCAAAGGACGTCGTCCCGGCATCGATGGTGAAGGATGCCCCCCGCGAGCGCACCGCCAACTGGGTTCGCCCGCGCCACGTGGTGCAGGTGACCTTCACCGAATGGACCTCGGACAACAGACTGCGGCATCCATCGTTTCTCGGTTTGCGCGAGGACAAGAGAGTGGGGGAGGTGGTGAAGGAGGAGCCGATGGCGCTTGGGAAACCGCCAAAGAAGTCGTCGTCAAAGAAAGCAGCCTCGAAAAAGTCCGACAACCAACCACCGACAACCGAGCACGCAGTAAGCCTCACTCATCCCGAGCGCGTCCTCTATCCACGCGACGGCATCACTAAGCAGGACGTCGCCGACTATTACGCCGCCGTCTCCGAGCCAATGATCCGCGCCCTGCGCGACCGTCCGCTCGCTCTCGAGCATTGGAACGACGGCATCGACAAACCGTCGTGGTTTCATCACGACGTTGGCCGCGGCGCGCCGCCGTGGCTCACCACCATCGAGACGCCAACGCGCACGACGGCGCACAAGAGCGTGCGCCACCCCGTCGCCGACCGGCCCGAGGCGCTGCGATGGCTGGCGCAGATGTCTGTGCTCACCGTTCACATGTGGGCCTCGCGCGGCGCGGCCCTCAATGAGCCGGATTGGCTGGTCTTCGATCTCGATCCGGCCAAAGGCAAGGGAATCGAGCAGGCCATCGACGCCGCCATCATCGTCCGCGGCCTTCTCGACAACCTTCGCCTCCCGTCCGTCCCGAAGACCTCGGGCAAGCGCGGCATCCACGTCTTCGTCCCGTTGGCCGGCGGCTACACGCACGAGGAGGCCAACGAATTCGCCTGCGCCATCGGCGCTGCCATCACCGCCAAGGTCCCGCAGTTCACCATGGAGCGCGCGCTCAACGCCCGGCGGGGGAGGCTCTACCTCGACTGCATGCAGAACGCCTACGGCAAGACCATGGTCGCCCCATACTCGCCCCGCGCCATCGACGACGCCCCAGTCTCCGCGCCGCTGAAGTGGGACGAAGTGACGAAGAAGCTCGACCCGAAAAAGTACAACCTGCGCACGATGCCCGATCGCCTGGCCAAAGTCGGCGACCTCTTCGCGCGCGTGTTCGAGGAGCGGGTAAAGCTGCCGGAGCTGAAGTGATCCCGCAGTGGACGGCTCGCCAGCTCCTGCCGCCTCGATCGCGCCCTGGCCACGCGATTCCGATCCGCGGACCTGAGGGTCGTCTGTGCCGGGTGATTCAGCCACGCGACGAACGTCCGCGCGGCGAGTGCGAACCGATCGATTGAATCAGACACGGATGTTCGTCAGTCCCGGTGACCGCCTCGGGCTCCTTCCAGATGTAGAGATACCAGAACACCGGAAAGGCGATGATGTTGCCCATGAACAGCACGATCGCCCAGAGCGCCTTTTTGTCCTGCGCGATGCGATCCGTTCGGAACAGGTAGAGATGTAAAACGCCGTTCAGTCCGAACATGAGAAGCATGGTGAGGAAGTGACCGCCGAAGAAGAGCATCATCGCCAGCGGCATGCCATGCTCACGCCCTCCGCCTTTCGCACCCGAGGAAAACACGAACATCATCCCGAACATGAAGGCGAAGAACAGGATGATCCAGATGAAGGGCCAGATGCTCGCGACGGCAAGGGCAATCTTTGCGGGTTTCTTCATCGAGGATCCTTTGGACTACTGCGTCAGTCTATCCACCCGCGTAGCTCGCGAGCCCATTTTCGTTTCAACGGCCGCGAGACTACTTGCAGAAATCCGGCGACCGTCAACAACACCGCGCCGGCGCCTGCAAAGAGGCGTGGTGTCGACCACGCCATGAAGTGGAGCTCCCGAGTAGTCTGTCCGGGTGACGCGGGAGCCGTGAACACCAGGAGAAAGGTCATCAGGCCGAGTACTCCCAACGACACCTCGGCAATCCGGAGTATCGCAAACAGGCGGCGATGCCGTGTCGTCAACGGGTCGATAGGCTCGTGGTGGTGGATGCTAAATGGTAGCGCGACGGCCGCCCCGGAACGCCACCGATGTTGGTTCTGAGTCCGTGGGGTCACACCTTCGTTTTTCACCTCGTCGCAAACCGCTGGACGGAAACGACTTCCCCACCATGAAAACCGCGACTTCGATGAGAGATGAGTTATTTGATCCACCACCGGAATGCAAACCCCTCCCGCGTGTTACCCTTTGTCTCCGAATGCGGCCCTTTTCCATCGCCATCGTGATCGCGCTTCTTTGCGCCTCGCTGCAGGCGCAGGTGCAGCTCGTCATCAAGGGTGATGGCACCAAAGTCATCTCCAACTTCGGATGGGGAGCGACCTCCAAACATCGCAACGACTGGAGCTGGTGGGCCAAGCAGCATGACCGGCGCACCGGCTACGACAGCTACATCGAGCGTTACGCCGCGCAGTATCACGTCGATCCCGTCTTCGTTCGCGCGGTCATCCAGGTCGAATCGGACTTCAATCCACGCTGCGTCTCCAACAAAGGGGCGCGCGGACTGATGCAGCTCATGCCTGAGACGGCGCGGGAGTACGGCGTGCGCAACGTCTTCGATCCCGAGGAGAACATCCGAGGGGGCATCGCGAACCTTGCCGATCTGCTGGCGCGGCATCGCGGCGATCTCCGTCGCGTCCTCGCTGCGTACAACGCCGGCGACGGCGCGGTGGCCAAGTATCGCGGCGTTCCGCCGTACGAAGAGACCATGACCTACGTCAAGCGCGCGCTCTCGGTCTACTACGGCACGCCCTACGGCAGCGGCGCGGTCAACATCGCCGGACGTCGCGACGGGCACAAACTGACCGGTGGATTCGGCAGAGGCGTCGCTCCGGTGGTGGCCATGCTTCCCGGCATGCGCTACCTCGGCACGCGGTAGCGGCGCGAGCCGCTGATACAATCGGCCGCGGAAATGCCCGAACGAGATCCTGCCGTAGCCCCGCCGTTCGACCAGGGCGTCTTTCTTCTCCATTACAACCGCGGCCGTGAAGCGTTTCAGGAAGCCAGGTACGCCGAGGCCCGGCGCGAGCTGGAGAACGCGCAACGGATGCGCCCTGACGACGCCGACGTGCTCAATCTCCTCGGCCTGGTCTACTTCAAGACCAACGCCTTCCCCGAGGCCGA
>Ga0157378_10003311_pt1 | contig 14326 bp, 11 predicted proteins | sample M65metaG_FD_115309 | JGI IMG/M metagenome (GOLD analysis project Ga0157378, IMG submission 115309) | Miscanthus rhizosphere microbial communities from Kellogg Biological Station, Michigan, USA - M6-5 metaG | ecosystem: Host-associated > Plants > Roots > Rhizosphere > Soil | place: USA: Michigan...
GGCAAGAAAGCTGCCGCTGCCGCAATGGGTGGCGCGCCGTCGGCGGGGCCGGTCAAACGCCGCCGCCGCTCCAAGATCACCCCGGAGCAGCTGGCGTCGCGTCCGCTTCAGGGCCGTTACCTAGGCATGATCCGCCAGATCCCGGCCAGCCGCCGCGCGCAGTATCAGAAGATTGCCAAGGAATCAGGACGCGAAGCGGCAATCAACGCCATGAAGTCCGCCGTCGGCCGGTGATTCAATCCACGCGTATTTCTGACAAAGGGCGCTCTTCGTGGCGCCCTTTGTTTTTCTCGCTGCTTTTCGTCTGTGCCGCGGCCCATGCGCGCACGACCCGCGTAACACTGCTGCACTTTTCCGACTATCACTCCCATGCATTGCCGTTCTACTCCGAGGGACGGGAGTCGCAGGGGGGGATTGCCAGGGCTATTGGCTACCTGCGCGCGGAGAAACGCCGCGGTGGCCTGATCTTTTCGGGCGGCGACATGATCAATAAAGGCTCGCCGGCCTGGTCGGATAAATATCGCTGTGCAGAGTGGCCGTGGTTCAACGGCATTCTTGATGCGATGGCGCTCGGCAACCACGATCCGGATTACGGTTTCGCGGAGATGCAGTCGTGTCTGGCGGCGATCCGTTATCCGGTTCTGAGCGCGAATACGAACGGCTTCAAGGCATCGCAGATTTTCATCGTACAAAGGATGCGCGTCGGAGTCTTTGCAATCGCCGGCAACGACTTCAAAACGCTGGTCAAAGAGCCGGCGCTGCATTTCGGCGATCCGGTATCTGCCGCGCGCGAGGCGGTGCGCGACCTTCGCGAGAATCAACACGCCGACGTCGTAGTCATGATCGGACATGAACATCTCGACGACGATTTCGCCCTGGCGCGTGCTGTGCCGGGAATCGATCTGATCTTCGGTACGCATAGTCACCTCAAACGCGAGTTGACGCGAATCGAGGGAACGTCGACGTGGTTCATCTCTCCGTTTCAATACCTGACTTACATCAGCCGGGTGGTGATGACGTTCCATGGCCACAAGCTGGTGCATGTGAGCGGCCGGCTCGTGCCCGTGGATTCACGTATGCCGATCGATTCGAAGATTGCGCGCCGCGTGGCGGTGATGGAGCGCGAGCTCGAGCACGATCCGCAATACGCGCCGCTGTTTGTCACGATCGGAACGCTGCATTCGCCGTTGCCGGTCGAGGCGTTCGCGCAGAAGTCGGTGGAGATCATGCGCGACGCGGTTCATGCCGATGTTGCGCTATCGACAGCCAGCAGTTTCCGCCAGGCTCTTCCGCGTGGTCGGATCACCCTCGAAGCGCTTCGCGCGGCGATGCCGTACGACAACGAGATCCTCGTTTATTCGCTGCGCGGCGACGCCGTGCGGAAGCTGCTTGCCTATGGAGCGTCGCGGAAAGGGAGCGATTCGTTCGCCATCGTCGCCGCGCCGACGGTCATCGCTCCGGATCGAACCTATCGCATCGCCACAACTGACTATCTGGCGCGGAACGCACCCGGCTATCGCGATTTCTTCGAAGGACTGGCCGCGGAAACGCCGGGCTTGCGGGTTCGTGACGAGGTCAGGAAGTGGTTGGCCTTGAAACTTCGTTAACCCTCGATATGATGCGCCCCATGACCGCTGCAGCTCCCGCGACATCGAACGGCCGGCCCTTCTGGCTCCTCGAATTCTGGCGATCGGCGATCGGCAAGAAAGCCGTCATGGCCGTCACCGGCATCTTTCTCTTCGGCTGGATCTTTCTGCACATGGCCGGCAACCTCAAGGTTTACACCGGCCCGGCGCACTACAACGCCTACGCCCAGTTTTTGATCACCATGGGCGCCCCGCTACTGCCGGAAAAAGGGGCGCTGATTGCGGTGCGCATCCTGCTGCTCATCGCGGTGTGGCTGCACATTCAGGCGGCCACGCAGCTGACGATCATGAATCGTAAGGCCCGTCCGGTTGGATACACCGAGCGCGACTACGTCTCCGCGACGTACGCGGCGCGGACGATGCGCTGGGGCGGCGTGATCATTCTCCTCTTCGTCATCTACCACCTGCTGCACCTGACGTTCGGCACGCTGCACCCGGACTTCATCGAGCACGACGTCTACCACAACTTCGTGACCGGCTTTCAGGTGTGGTGGGTGAGCGCGTTCTACATCGTGGCCAATCTCGCGCTGGGCATGCACCTCTACCACGGCCTCTGGAGCATGTTCAATTCGCTCGGGCTCAGTCACGACCGGTTCAATCGATGGAAGCGATCGTTCGCCACCGTCTTCGCGGTGATCGTCACGCTTGCGAACATCTCCTTTCCGATCGCCGTTCTCATAGGCGTTCTGCGCTGACCGCGGCGCCTTGCGCACCACACAGGCAGGTGAAGACTCGATGGCTCTAGACAGCAAAATCCCGCCCGGACCGATCGACAAGAAGTGGGAGTACGCCAAGGCCCACTACAAGCTGGTCAATCCGGCCAACAAACGGAAGTACGACGTCATCGTCGTCGGCGCCGGACTGGCCGGCGCCGCGGCCGCTGCCTCGATGGCGGAGCTCGGCTACAACGTGCAGTGTTTCGTCTACCACGACTCGCCGCGCCGCGCGCACTCCATCGCCGCGCAGGGCGGGATCAACGCCGCCAAGAATTACCAGAACGACGGCGACAGCATCTACCGGCTCTTCTACGACACCGTCAAAGGCGGGGACTATCGCTCGCGCGAGTCCAACGTCTATCGCCTGGCCGAGCTGAGCGTCAACATCATCGATCAGGCGGTGGCACAGGGCGTTCCCTTCGCGCGCGAATACGGCGGCGTGCTCGAGAATCGCTCCTTCGGCGGCGTGCAGGTCTCGCGAACGTTCTACGCCCGAGGTCAGACCGGACAGCAGCTGCTCCTCGGCGCGTTCCAGGCGCTCGAACGCCAGATCGCACTCGGACGGGTGAAGATGTTTCCGCGGCACGAGATGCTCGACGTCGTTCTCGTCGACGGGCACGCCAAGGGGATCGTCACCCGCAATCTCGTCACCGGAACGATCACATCGTATGCCGCGGATGCGGTCGTCCTCGCCACCGGCGGCTACGCCAACGTCTTCTACCTCTCGACGAACGCCAAGGCCTCGAACGCCACCGCCATCTGGCGCGCCTATCGCCGCGGCGCGTACTTCGCCAATCCCTGCTACACGCAGATTCATCCGACCTGCATCCCGCAAAGCGGCGACTTTCAGTCGAAGCTGACGCTGATGTCGGAGTCGCTGCGCAACGACGGCCGCATCTGGGTGCCGAAGAAGGCTGGCGACACGCGGCGTCCCGATCAGATTCCGGAGAACGAGCGCGATTACTACCTCGAGCGCAAGTATCCGAGCTACGGCAACCTCGCGCCGCGCGACATCGCCTCACGCGGAGCGAAGGAAGTATGCGACGAAGGGAAGGGCGTCGGTCCCGGCGGACGCGGCGTCTATCTCGATTTTGCCGATGCCATCACGCGCCTCGGGCGCAAGGTCATCGAAGAGCGTTACGGCAATCTCTTCGAGATGTACCAGGACATCACCGCCGAGGATCCGTACGTAGTGCCGATGAGAATCTATCCCGCGCCGCACTACACGATGGGCGGACTGTGGGTCGACTACAACCTGATGTCGACCATTCCCGGCCTCTACGTCGGCGGCGAGGCGAATTTCTCCGATCACGGCGCCAACCGCCTCGGCGCCAGCGCGCTGATGCAGGGCTTGGCCGATGGCTACTTCGTCCTGCCGGTGTCCGTCGGCGATTACCTGAGCAGCCAGCTGGGCAAGAAGGTAACCACCGAACGTTCGGAGTTCAAGAAGACGCAGACTGAGGTCGAGCAGCGCATCGGCAAGCTCATCTCGGCCAATGGCACGCGCAGCGTCGACTCCTTCCATCGCGAGCTGGGCAACATCATGTGGGAGTACTGCGGCATGGCTCGCACAGCCGAAGGGCTGAAGAAGGCCATCGGCGACATCCGTAAGCTGCGCGACCAGTACTGGCGCGATGTGCGGATCCTCGGCACGAACGACGAGCCCAACCAGGCCCTGGAGCGCGCCGGACGCGTGGCCGATTTCTTCGACCTCGGCGAGTTGATGTGCATCGATGCCCTGCACCGCGAAGAATCCGCCGGCGGCCATTTCCGCGTCGAATATCAGGATCAGGGCGAGGCCAGGCGCAATGACGACGAGTTCCTCTACGTCGGCGCCTGGCAGTTCACCGGCGACAACAGCGCGCCGGCGCTGCACAAAGAGCCGCTGGTTTACGAGGAAGTGAAGCTGGCGACCAGGAGCTACAAGTAAATGGACCTCACACTACAAGTCTGGCGACAGGCCTCGCGAACCGCCGAAGGGAAGTTCGTCACCTATGAGGCGAAAGACATCAGTCCCGACGCCTCGTTCCTGGAGATGCTCGACGTGGTCAACGAGCGGCTCACCGAGCGCGGCGAGCAGCCGATCCATTTCGAGCACGACTGCCGCGAAGGGATCTGCGGCTCGTGCGGGATGATGATCAACGGCATCGCCCACGGTCCCGCCGGCGGCACGGCCACCTGCCAGCTGCACATGCGCCACTTCAAGAACGGTGACCAGATCCGCGTCGAGCCGTGGCGCGCGCGCGCCTTCCCGATCATCAAGGACCTCATCGTCGACCGCAGCCCGCTGGACATGATCATCCAGGCCGGCGGCTTCATCTCGGTCAATACCGGCAGCGCCGTCGAAGCAAATACGCATCTGATCCCGAAGGCGGTGCAGGACCGGGCCATGGACGCCGCGGCGTGCATCCAATGCGGCGCATGCGTGGCGCAGTGTCCGAACGGAGCGGCGCAGCTGTTCACCTCGGCCAAGGTCTCGCACCTCGGCTTGCTGCCCCAAGGTCAGCCCGAGCGCTACGAGCGCGTGGTTCGGATGGTGGAGATCATGGAAGAGCACTTCGGCAGCTGCACGATGTACGGCGAATGCGAAGCGGTCTGCCCAAAGGAGATCTCGATCGATTTCATCGCCCGCATGAACCGCGACTACATCGCCGCCAAGTTCAAGAACCGGAAGAGCGAAGCGAACGGGTAGGCGCGGAGGGGCGCTCCGCGCCTGACCATGATCTACTCGCTGATCCCCATCTGTTTCAGGATGAACGCCTGGTCCGACGCCGTCTCGTGCAGCGCGTCGTAGCGGCCCGAGGAGCCGCCGTGGCCGGCTCCCATGTTCACTTTGAGCAGCAGCGGGTTCGTGTCGGTCTTCATCTCGCGGATCTTGGCCACGAATTTCGTCCCTTCCCAATACGGGACCTGGCTGTCGTTGAGCGAGACCTTGACCAGCATGGCCGGATAGGCCCTTGCGGCGACGTTGTCGTAGGGCGAGTACGTCTTGATGTAGTCGTACTCCTTCTTGATGTTCGGGTTGCCCCACTCCAGGTACTCGCTGGTCGTCAGCGGCAGGCTGGCGTCGAGCATGGTGTTGATGACGTCGACGAACGGCACCTGGGCAATGACGGCCTTGAAAAGGCCCGGGCGCATGTTCACGACGGCGCCCATGAGCAATCCGCCGGCGCTGCCGCCCTGGATCACCAGGCGGTCGCTGGCGGTGTATTTCTCTTTCACCAGATGCTCCGCCGAGTTGATGAAATCGGTGAAGGTGTTGCGCTTCACCATCATCCGTCCGGCCTCGCGCCACGGCTCGCCCAGCTCGCCGCCGCCGCGGATGTGGGCGATGGCGTAGATGACGCCGCGATCGAGCAGGGTCAGGCGGCTGGAGTTGAAGGTCGGCCAGCTCGGTGAGCCGTACGAGCCGTAGGCGTAGAGCAGCATCGGCCGCTTGCCGTCGCGGACGAGAGGCTTCTTGTAGACGATCGAGATCGGGATCTTTGTCCCGTCCGTAGCCGTGGCGTAGATGCGCTCCGAGGCAAGTTGGGACGAATCGTAGTGCGGGACCTCGAAGCGCTTCTTCAGCGTGCTGGCGTGCGAGGCCATGTCGTAGTCGAAGACCGAGCTCGGCGTGGTCAGCGATTGATAGCGATAGCGCAGCGTGGTGGTATCGAACTCGGGATTGGTGTCGAGGAAGACGGAGTAGACCGGCTCGGGGAAGACGATCGGCGTCGACTGATTCGTCTTCAGATCGACGATGCGGATGGTCTGCGAACCGCCCTTGAGCTCCGACAGCGCCATGTGGTCTTTGAACAGGTCGAAATCATCGAGCTTGACCTCGGCGCGCGCGGGGATGATCTCTTTCCAGTTCTTCATCTCCGGCGCGGAGTCGGGCGCGGTCACCAGGCGGTAGTTTTTGGCGTGATCGTTCGTGCGGATGTAGAAGCGGTCGCCGCGGTGATCGAGAAAGTACTTGTGATCGGTCTTGCGCGGCACCACCACGCGTAGCGCTTCCTGTGGCTTGTCGGCAGGAAGATAGCGCGCCTCCGAGGTGGTCTTGCTGCTCGACTCGACCACGATGAAGGCCTTGTCGCGCGTACGGAAGGCGCCGATGTCGTAGAGCTCATCAGGCTCGTGGAAGATCAGATCGTTCGTCGGCGTGCCGAGGATGTGGCGATAGAAACTGTCCGACCGCTTGGTGACGTTGTCTTCGGTGACGTAGAAGATGGTCTTGTTATCGGTCGCCCACATCACCGTGTCGACGCGCTCGATCTTCTCGGGCAGGAGCGCGCCGGTGCGGAGATCCTTGATGTAGAGCGTGTACTGCCGGTAGCCGGTGTTGTCGGTGGAGTAGGCCAGGAGATTGCCGTCATCACTGACGCGATAGCTGCCGAGGGAGAGGAACTTGAGACCCTTGGCCAGCTCGTTGAGGTCGAGGGTGATCTCTTCCGCGGCGTCGAGGTTGCCCTTCTTCCTCGCGTAGATCGGATACTGTTTTCCCTCTTCGGTGCGGGAGTAGTAGTAGTACTCGCCGATGCGGTAGGGGACGTTGACGTCGGTCTGCTTCACGTGACCGAGCATTTCGTCATACAGCTTCTGCTGCAGCCCCTCGGTGCCGGTCATCATCGCCGCGGTGTAGGCGTTCTCGGCCTCCAGATGGGCGATGACGTCGGGGTTCGATTTCTCGCGCAGCCAGAAGTAGTTGTCGACCAGCGTGTCGCCGTGAATCTTCGTTACGTGAGGCTTCTTCTCCGTCACCGGCGGTTTCGGCTGGGCGGCGAGGATGGTTGGAAGTGCGGACATGACGATGATGAGAAGGCTGACACGAATGCGGCCAATCGTTCGCATGGATTCTCCTGTTCGCCGGAGAGTAGCGGGAAGAGGAGTGGTTGGGAAGGGCGCGCTTCCCGGAGTGCGGCGGCTGAGCCGCCGCACTCCGAAACATTAGCGGATTCGTTGCGCGATGAAGCCGGCCATGGCCAGCGCGATGGCCAGCATCAGCAGCACCATCGGAGAGGTTGCCGGGATGTTGCCCGCGGGGATCGTCGTGATGCTGGACGTGGCCGAGTTGTTGGCCGGATTCGGATCGGAGCTCGACGTCGCCACGTTAGCCGTGTTGGATAGCGGGCCTGGCGTCGACGGCGTCGTGATGGTCAGGGAGATGGTGGCCGACGATGCATTGGCGATCGTGCCGAGGTTGCAGGTCACGGTCGTCGTTCCGCTGCAGCTTCCCTGCGTGGGAGTCGCTGAGGTGAACGTCGTGCCGGCAGGGAGGACGTCGGTGACGACGACATTGGCCGCGGACCCGGGACCGCCGTTGGAGACGACGATGGTGTAGGTGAGCGGACTGCTCGTTCCGAACGGTCCGGCTTGCGGCGTCTTGGTGATCGAGAGATCGGCGGTCGCGACGACGTTCGTGTTCACCGTCGAGCTGTTGTTGGCCGGCGTTCCGTCAGCCGATGAGGAGGAGACGTTGGCAGTGTTGCTGACCGTCGCCGCGGCGGCCGGGCCGTTGACGTTGAGCGTGAACATTGCGGGACCGAGCGCCATCGACGCGATCGAACAATTGACGGTGCCTGTCCCGTTTACAGCGGGCGTGGTGCAGCTCCAGCCGCCGGGGGAGACCAGCGAGGAGAAGGTCGTTCCGGCGGGGATCGTGTCCGCCAGCGCGGCGTTGATGGCGGGGTTCGGACCGTTGTTGGTGACGGTGATCGTGTAACTGATCACGGTGCTGGTATTCGCGGAGGCCGGCCCGGCTTTGATCACTGCCAGGTCCGCCGCGGCGGCGACGATGTTGACGTTGTCGAAGGTCGTTCCGACGCCGGTGGCCGTTCCCATGAAGCCGTCGAGCGTGCCTGGGCCGGTGGGGACGACAACGTGCGCCGGGATGGCGCTGTTGTCGAGTGTGTCGACGCCGAGGTTGCCGTCGAGCTTCTGGGCGATGCTGCCGGCCGCGCCGAAGACGAACGAATCGGCAGCCGTGCCGCCTGTCAGCGATTCGACATTCGTGAACGCGCTCGTTGCGCCGGGGATGTTGCCGCTGTTGGGGCCGGTGATGTTCCAGGTCTGGGCGACATTGGTGCCGATCAGCGTGTCGTTGCCGGTGCCGCCGTCGAGCGTCGTCGGGATGCCGGTCTGGCCGAGTGTGAAGATGTCGTCGCTGTTGCCGAGTTGGATCGAGACGTTCAGAAGCTGGGCAACCGGGACGAATCCGGTGTCGCCGTCCATCGTCAACGTCACCGGGCTGGTGGCCAGCATGGAGCCGGTGTCGGCGGCAGCGGTGCCGGCGAAGGTGGTGAGGTTTGCCGCGGTCGTGGTCGTGGCATAGACGAACGGTTGGAAGCCGATGCTGGCGCTGACGTCCGTCCCGCTGGCCAGCCAGGGATCGAAGGTTGCCGGGCCGCTCACCTCCGCGGCGACGTTTGCGGCGAGATTGCTGCCCCAGTAGTTGTCGATGGCGGTAATCGATCCGGCACTGAGGTTGTGCAATCCGAAGCCGGCGTTGTTGCTCAAATCGTTGTCGAGAAGCGGCGCGATGGCGCCGGCCGTGGCGTCGATCAGCACGCCATCGGCGGAACCGCCGGAGATGAAGCTGTGGTCGACACCGTTCGGGTTCGCTCCGAACGCGGAGAGGTTTCCGGTGACGACGTGAACGCCGCCGCCCGTGCCACTGCCGGTGATGACATCCGTCTCCAGATGCGCCAAACCGTTCGACTGCACCAGCACGCCGGTGTCGGAGTTGGTGATGGTGTTGCTGATCAGGCGCACGGGCAGGTTGCCGGTGAAGTTCGATGCGGCAATCCACTGGTAGCCGATGTTTGCGCCACTGACGGTGTTCCCGCTGTAGGTGACAGTTGTGGTCGCGCTCGAATGCGAAGTGACGCGGAAGCCGCGTTGGATGTTCAGCGACGGGCTGTTGCCACCGGCATCGTTGAGGAAGCTGTTGTTGGAGATGGTGATGTTGCTGGTATGCGCATGGCCGTTATCCCAGATGCCGAGGATTACTTGCGGGTTTGCCGACTGCGCGTTGAGGACGTGTGTGACGTTGTTGGTGATGAGCAGGCCGTCGTAGACGGCACCGCCGCTGGTGTTCGACTGCATGACCACACTGGTGGAAAAGTTCGCGCCGTTGCTGACGCCATCTCCGGCGATGTTGAACGCGTTGTTGCTGATGGTCTGATTCGTCCCGAAGCTGAAATGAAGGCCGATGTTCTGCAGCGTGTCGGACGGAGCGACGGTGGCATTGAGATCGGTGGCAATGCGGATGAAGTTGTTGGTGATGGTGGTGTTGTTGTAGTCGGTCGCACCGACGGCGAACATGCCGATGCCGAGGTCGAAATCGAGGATGCGCAGGTTCGAGATCGTCCATCCCTGAGCGCCGCCGCCCGGCGCAAGTGAGGCGTCGAAGACAAGAAAGGCCTCGAGGTCGAGCGCGGGGAGATCGCCCGGACCCTGAATGGTGGCACTCCCCAACGAGTTTGCCGTCAGCGTCACATTGTTGACGCCCCTCGGCGCGCTGACTTCGAAGTCGTCGGCGTTCCCGGAGATGCCGTCATTGCCGGCCGCCCATGCCGCAGCGGCAAACGGCGCCGTGAAATCGAAGGTGCCACTGAGGATGATGGTGTCACCAGGCGCCGCCGCATTGAGTGCGTTCTGGATGCGCCGGTAGTCGTTGTTGGCCGCATCGACATCTGCTCCGGCGCTGACATTGACGACCGAGGCAATCCTCGGGTGGAGACTGGTGCTCCTCGTCGCCAGCCGGGTTGCCTTTACCGGCGCCGAAACACCGATGCGGACTTCGCGCCCGCTGATATCGGTGATTCGCTTCTGGGCGATGGCCGGAATAGATACAAAAACGAACAGAACAATCGCGATTGCCAGCCTGCGGACATTCATATGTGTGCCTCCACTACTTGCCGGGGATTAAGGTGGAAAGTACACCATGACCGAATAATTAGCGAACCCCATACAAACAGCATCGTGTGATGGTCGTCACAGGCGCAGGCCTACAGCATCGTCATCACGTCGCGAATCTCGTTCCGTTGGAACCCGCGAAAAAGGCTCGGAAAGGCGACTTTGAGTAACCGCGATTCGATTCTGGTCAGCCTGAGCCGATGAATCCATTTCCGGACCGTGGCCAGTGATCTCGAGGCGCAGCAGCGTGAATAGAGGCGTTCGTATCGGGCACCGGCGTGACGCCCGTAAATGACGGCCAGCTCTTTGCGCCGCCGCTCGCCGCCGGTGCCGCTCTTGTGATCCTTATGAATTCGGTAGAGGGAGAGATATCGGTCTTCCGGCACAAACGTGACTCCTGATTTTCTGGCGCGGAGAAGCCACTCCCAGTCGAAGCCGAAATGGAGTGATTCGTCGAGGATGCCGGTCTGCTCCCAGACCTTGCGCGTCCAGAAGGTGCTCGGCTGGATGACGTAATCCGTCAGCGCCAGATCCGTGTTGGCGTGGCTGTATCGCACGTTGCTGCCGTATGTGACCGAGCTGTTCTCGATGAAATGCAGGCAGTTTCCGAACAGAAGCTCACTTTTTTTCGGATCGAGCCTGGCCGCTATGTGCAGAAGCGTGCCGGGCAGGTACATATCGTCGGAGTTGAGCCAGCAGAGGATGTCACCGGAGGCGCGCGCGAATCCCTGGTTGATAGCCGCGGCCTGGCCGCTATCTTGTTCACTGATCCACCAGGCGAGATTGTGTTGATATTTCTTGATGATCTCGACGCTGCCGTCTGTGCTGCCGCCATCGAGGATGATGTATTCGAGATTGGGATATTGCTGGCCGAGGACAGAGAGGATCGTATCTTCGAGAAACCGGCCCTGATTGAGCGACGGGGTGACGACGGTGATTTTCGGCAGGCTCACGGTCAGCGCACGGACTCGATCGCCGGCTCTTCGATCATGCCGGTCTGCCATTCGAATGTCGGACGCACGGCGCCGATCCATTTGCCGAACCAGACCGTCCGCTCTTCAACGGCATCGAGCACGTCGAAGACCAGGATGTCTTCCATGTGAAAGACGAGGTCGCGCTCGTTCTTGCGGATCTCCAGCAGGACGCGATGCGTGCCGTCATTGAGCAGGTCCGCGGGAATGTCGAACGAGCTCCGAAAGAGGCCGGCCGGAAAGGGCTTGCCATGCCAGTCCGCTTCGCGAAAGGACGACGTGCTGAAAATAGGAACGCCCTCTTCGGTTCGCACAATGACGCTCAGATTCAATTGCGCGCCGGGCACGAGGTTCCAATATTCGAATTCGACGCGGAGCGGCGTGCGCACGGTGAAATGATCCTGCAGCGCGCCATTCGCGGGCACGACCGCGGCGCGATGCATCCGTACCCGTTCGTTGCCCGGCGCCGTTTTCGGATCGCTCCAGGTCTGTTGGTTCATGGTTGTCAGTGTGGTCTTCAGATAGTCGCTGATGACCCGGCTCGGCTCGCCCTCCTGAACCACACGTCCGCCGGCGAGCCAGAGGACGCGGCTGCAGAGACTCTGGACGGCGCCCATGTTGTGCGAGACGAAAATGACCGTGCGGCCGTCGCGCGAAACCTGGCTCATTTTGCCGAGACATTTTTTCTGAAAGGCGGCGTCACCGACGGCCAGCACTTCGTCGACGATCAGGATCTCGGGCTGCAGGTGTGCGGCCACGGCAAAGGCGAGACGCATGTACATGCCGGTCGAGTAGCGTTTGACGGGCGTGTTGAGAAAACGATCGATCTCGGCGAAGGCGACGATCTCATCAAAGTTGCGCTCGATCTCGGCGTGCTTCATACCGAGGATGGCGCCATTGAGGTAAATGTTCTCGCGGCCGGTCAGCTCGCCGTGAAAGCCGGTGCCGACTTCGAGCAGGCTTCCCACGCGTCCGTAGAGCCGTACGCGTCCCTCACTCGGCTCGGTGATGCGCGAAAGGATTTTCAGAAGAGTCGATTTTCCCGCGCCGTTGCAGCCAACGATGCCGAGGCGCTCGCCAGGATGGATATCGAGATCAATTCCGCGCAATGCCCAGAACGTTTCATCCTCGGCTCTCTCCGCTCTTCCAGTGAGCCGCTTCACCGATCGGTCGAAGGCGCCGACGAGGGCGTCGCGCAACGTGGCGTACGCGGCCCGTCTTTCCGACGCGACGCGGTATTGCTTGCCGACATTCTCGATGTTGATGATGGGGCGCATGGTCAGATGAAGTCGGCGAAACCTCTCTCCGTGTTTTTGAAAAAGTGCGCCGCCACGATGAAGCCAGTCACTGTCAGGCCCGCGGCAAGACCGAGCGCCTTCCAGTGGAACGGCGTCGAGAAGAGCGCGGCCCGGCAGCCTTCGATGATGGGCGACATCGGATTGAAGTACAGCAGCCAGCGCAGGTGCGGTGGGATCACGGTTGACGGAACGACCACTGATGAGGCGAACAACCACAGCTGGATGAGGAACGGCAGCGCGAAGCGGACGTCGCGATATTTGACGTTCAGCGCGGACATCCACATCCCGGTGCTGATGGCGCAGAGCGTGGTCAATCCGTAGAGAACGGGAAGCATGAGGATCTGCGGGGTCAGGCGGACGCCGTAGAAAAGCATCATCCCGCCGAGGAGCAACAGAGCAAGAAGCAGGTCGACCACTCCCGACAACACCGCGGCCGCGGGCATGATCAATCGCGGGAAGTAGACCTTCGTCACCAGCTGGACGTTGTTGACCAGGCTGTTGCCACTGTTGGCAACGGCGTTGGCGAAAAAAGTCCAGGGAACGAGTCCGGCGAGTGCGAAGAGCGGGTAGGGGATCTTGCCGCTCACGCCCGCCAGCCGGCCGAAGACGAGCGTGAAGATGAGCATCATGAAGGCCGGTTGAAGCAGCGCCCACGCCGCGCCGAGCACGGTCTGTTTGTAGCGGATCTTGATGTCGCGCCAGATCAGGAAGTAGAGCAGCTCGCGATTGCGCCAGAGCTCGGGGACGTCGATGCTGAGCCAGGAATGGCGCTCTTCGATGACCACGAGCGGCTCTTCCGGCAGAGCAGCTGAGGCATCGAACGGTGCGGGCAGTTCTCCAACGGTTGGCGGCAACCCGCGCACGCTTTCCTCAGGGGTCAGACTCATGAATGGAACGGCCGGCGATGCGGCGACGGTCGATTATGCCACGAAGGAGTTTGTCCCGGCCGGGGCTTGCATTCTCTGGCATTTCGTATTACATTTTTGTCATGCGCGGCAAGAAAAGGCAGAACACGACCATCAGCGTGCGGCTGAACGACGACGAAGAGAGCACCGTCCGCGGGCTGGCCCGGCGGCAGAAGAGCTCCGTCTCGGACGTGATCCGCGATGCTGTCCGCGTCTTCGTCCGCAACGGGAAGGGGCGTCCGCCGCGGCCCTACGATGAACTCCAGGATCTCATCGGCTGCGTAACCGACCTTCCCGCCGACCTCTCGCAGGGTACCGGCGATCGATTTGCCGAGATCGTGGGCGAGAAGGCTGCGCGCCGGCGATGATCCTCATCGATGCCGGTCCGATGGTCGCACTGCTCAGCGCCAACGATCATCACCACGCCGCCTGCAAAGCAACGCTGGTCCGCATCGATGAACCGATTGCCACTGTCTGGCCTGCCTTCACCGAGGCAATGTACCTGCTCCGAAGCTCAAAGCAGGCCCAGAGCGCTTTGTGGCAAATGGTCGGGCGTGAAGCGATCGGGATCCTCCCGCTGACCGTGGACGACGCGCCGCGCATGCGGGAGTTGATGGAGAAGTATTTCGACCTGCCGATGGATCTTGCCGACGCGGCGCTGGTACGCGTGGCCGAGCGGGAAGGCGTCCACCGCATCTTCACGCTCGACCGGCGCGATTTCAGCGTTTACCGGCCCCTCGGCATCGGCCGATTCAACATCCTGCCGGCCCTTCGCCGAGCGGACAATCTACGTCAGCGGCCGTGATCCCGCATAGGAAGACTTACTGCGATGGCACGTAAGTCGAGTCGGTGGAGCGGTTGTCGATGACGGAGCAGTAAGCCGAGAAGCGA
>Ga0157378_10003313_pt1 | contig 14320 bp, 8 predicted proteins | sample M65metaG_FD_115309 | JGI IMG/M metagenome (GOLD analysis project Ga0157378, IMG submission 115309) | Miscanthus rhizosphere microbial communities from Kellogg Biological Station, Michigan, USA - M6-5 metaG | ecosystem: Host-associated > Plants > Roots > Rhizosphere > Soil | place: USA: Michigan...
ACGCCGCTTGGGCATGTGACAACCGATGCAGTCGCCGGACTGCGAGTGTTTTCTCGACGCTACCAGTTCGTCGAACGCGGCAGAGTGGCATCCGCGGCAAACCTCCGTATAGTGGCGTGCTGCTTCCTCACCTCGGGGAATATCATGCGGATTATGGCAGGTGGTGCAACTGAGCGCGCCCTCGCTTTTCAGGAAACATTCCGAGCGCCGCAGCCGGTACGCCGCGCTGGCGATTTCCATTTTGTCGTTGGCCGGTACTTGGTCGAAGTGGAGCATGAAATCCGCCAGCGGCTCCCCCGGGCGGTAGGAGAACGGCCCTCGCTCATAGCGAACGATTGCATTCGGCAGGCGAAAGCTGGTGGTCTCGAGATGGCACTGCATGCACACTTCCATCTGGCGCTCGGGGCTAAGACGCGACGGGTTCACGATGGCCTTGCGTATGCTATCCACGCTGGCACCGGGAGTTTCCGCCAGCTCGGCATGCTTGCTGCCCGGGCCGTGACATCTCTGGCAATCGATCCCCTCTGGGAGGCGGCCTGGAAATACTGGCTCCGTTTCAGCCGCACTGCTTATGGACGAAGCGTCCGGATATGCGTTGTGGCAGAACATGCAGGCATTTGTGATCGTTCGCCGGAAGCCCGGGTGATCGGGCCGATCATAGGCGGGGTTCATGCCCCAGGACCCACCCTTCTCCGCATACCAGGCCAAAGGAAGCTCTACCAGGGTGTTGCGATTGGTCCGGTGCAGGTACGTGCGTGCATGATTGCCGGACCCCAGGACAAAGTCGACTTCTTTCTCCAGGCTATTGGTTTCTTTTCCGTCGAAGCCCAGCTGATACCGGCGCTGATAAAAGTGTCCGTCCCGCTCCAGCATCGTAAAGTAGCTGTCGGATGCCTTGTGGTAGAACGTAGCAGGCTGGCTGCTTTCGCCGATCGTATTGCCGAGCGTCGGGCGATAGAACGATCGGCCCATCCCGGTGCGCTGGTAGGTTTCGGAAACATTCGGATGGCAGCCGGCACACAGCGTGGGATCGACGTAGCGGGCTGCGACGTCTGTCGGGGTTACCCGAGAGCGCCCGCGCACGAAGTAAACCACGCTGGCCAAGGCCAGGCATAGAACGATCGCCACGAGCCACCAACGCTGCCGCACTGTGTAATTCTAGCGATTCAGATCTTGATCTGCCCGCGTGGAAGCCTGGTTGCTAAACGCCCAGCTTGTCCAGGATCCCTGGAAGGACGTTCGGCAGGGACGCGTGTTAGGTGCTGACGGGAGCGAAAACCCGATCGCGAATGGGCCACTCGGTGGTGCGGACAATCGGGGCGGAATCCACGCCCCAGCCTTCGTCGCACCAGTGAACATACACGGAACGTAACTCACCCGCGGTGTCGCGCACGTAAAAGTCGTTGCCCCAGCCGTTGCTGGCGAGCGGTCCCGGTTGGCCCAGGCGCTGCTGCTGCATTAGAGCGAACAGTGCACCGAGACTCGTCTCCACCCGTTGCACGCCGCCCAGCGCGGCGATGATCGTCTGATCTCCCGAATTGCGTTGCAGCTCGTACCAGATGAGCGAGACTTCGCGCGACGGCTCCTCTATCTTGTCCAGAAACCACCGGTTGAAACCCGCCGTCACATACGCGATGGGCACCTTCGCGGCAGGATCAAGGCTCGCGATGAAGTGGTCGCGCGCCACGAACCTTTCCTGCGCGGGGATCAAGACTTTAGCGCCCTCTTGGAGCAACAGTTCAGGCATCGCCGTCCGTAGTATTACAGAGGAGCATCTGCCGCGCAAGCCTCGTCATCTCCCCGCGTCCGGCGGGCAGTACAACCTGATAGAGTGGGCTGAACGAGGTACTTGATGTTGTCCAACCAGTTGCTTAAATTGCTGGCCACCAGCGAGAACTTCGGCATGTTCTGGGTGCGCCTTCCTCTGGCTGCCAGCATGATCCTGCACGGATACGGAAAGGTCACAAACCTCCCCGGCTTCTTTCGTTATTGCGACAATTTGGGCATTCCTCCAGCGTTCGCGGTGCTAGGCGCGTGCGGTGAGTTTCTAGGAGGGCTGGGCGTGCTGTTCGGATGCCTTAGCCGCATCGCGGCTTTTGGCGTCGCATGCACCATGCTCACCGCCGCGGTTACCCGCCATTTGATTCCCGGCTACGGCTATCTGATGAATTGGCACGGAGCCCTGCCGTTCGGGACGGAAGGCTACGAATTTCACACCCTGGCCATCGGCATGTCGCTGGGCATCATGTTCTGCGGCGCTGGGACCTTCTCAGTCGACTACTATTGGGCCCGCTATCTAACTCGCCGGCGAGTGCAGCGTCCGCTCGCCGAGGCGCCCGCGTACAGCGGCGTAAGGTGAGGCATGCGACCTTGTCTTCCCTTCTTCGCCATCCTGTTGCTTGCCGGTTGTTCCGCCAACTCAGAAAAGAGAGTTGCGCGAGAAGCCGCAGCCGCCATGACCGGAAGTCCTGAAACTCTCACCGCCGTTTCCAGCCTGACGCTGGAAGGTCATGGGACCGGCTCCGATGCCGATGGCAGTTTTACCGTGGCTTCCTACACGCGCAGCACCAGCTACCGGCGTAGCCAATGGAGACAAGAGCAGACCCGTGTGACAACGCCGGCCAACGCGACGCAGGTTCGGCGCGGCGGCTTCGACGGCAAAGCCGCGTATGATGAAAACCCCGACGGCACAATCGCTCGCCTGCCCCAACAGGAAGCTCGACGCAGGCGCACCGAGATGTACCATCATCCCGTCGGATTATTGCTCGCTGTGTTTGCCAACCGGGCCGTCTTGAGTAACACCCGCACCGAAGGAAACCTTGCCGCGGTCGACGTCACGCTCGACGGAGTGACGTACTCACTCTATATCGACGCAACCGCGAAGCTTCCCGCCAAGATCGTCTCCAAGGAAGCGGGCGAGGTTATGGAAACCTCCTTCAGCCAATACGTCACGCTGCACGGTTACAAACTGCCCGAGCGAATCGTTACCAAGCGAGATGGACGGGTAACCAGCGACCTCACGATTACCCGCCAGTTCGCCGGTCCCGACCTGGGTGACTTAGGGGCGCCCGGGGCGTAATTTCCAATTCGAAGTATGGTCTGGCGCATTCCCATCCTGGTGTTGACATTGGTAACCATCGCCGCAGCCCAGTCCCCACCCGGTATCCCGCTTCCTGAAGGCAACGGGAAGGAACTGGTGGAGCGCGTCTGCACGACCTGCCATTCGAGTGCGGTATTCGCTGGCAATCCGGGCGGCTTAACCCATTGGAACCTGATCGTGGCGCAAATGATTCAAAAAGGCGCCGCCGCGACTGACGCCGAGTTCTCGCAGATCGTTCAGTATCTTGCAGAGCGATTCGGTTCTGTTCGGGGTCGCACCACGCTACCGGATGGGCCGGGGCGACAAACCGTGGAGCGCGTCTGCGGAAATTGCCATACTGCGGAGCTGGTATCCGACCGCCGGGGCGATCTGCGGACCTGGACCCAAACGGTCAACACCATGCTCAACCGCGGAGCGAAGGCCAACCCCGAGGAGGCCGCCGAAATCGCTGCCTATCTTGCCATGCAATTTGGAACCGACGTGAGCGTCGGCCCGATCCGGGTCAATCAATACCTGACCGGTGAGTTGGAACTTGCTCTGGAGATTCCCGAAAAAGAGGCAGAAGCGATCGTGAATTATCGCACCACGAACGGCAGAATCAAGAGCTGGGAAGAGTTGATAACGATCTCGGGCGTCGATCCACTCAAGTTAGGATTAAAGCGCGAGCGCATCGAATACTAACGTCGAGATCTACTGGGCGCCGCGTGGTACAGGCGAGCCGTACACTTCCATCCAGTCCACACGAGTGCCGCCGCCGGGTCCACCGCCGCTGCCGCGCATCAGGTCGGTAAAGCCAACCTCGTCCACCTTGCTGAGATCTACGTTGTTCTTCCACACGCCATCGATGGTCTCGACCACGCCGCGTTCGATATCCAGGCCGCGCCACCTGACGTCGGCCAGTGAGAACTCGGTTTCGAGCCAGTCCTGAGAGTAGCCTTCGGCATGATCGCCGACCAGGAACGTGCCATCGGCGAGCTTCACCACGGGGCGAAGGAGGTGAAATCCAGCTTCCTTGGTGCGCCACCGGATTTTTGCTACGGGACCGCGCAAGTCGACATAGTGGTCCTTGTCCCGCATCGTCAGAGCCCAATTCGTAGGAGACGATCCGGACCAGATGTAGGTCGGGTCGTCCGCCGGCGCTGTGTGCCTTACGATGCGGATATCTTTGTTTTCCGGCCCATACAGCTTCAGCTCCAGATTAGGGTTGGTCATGTGGTCTTGCCGGACCTTTGGCTCTTGCGCGTTGTCGGTTTCGAGCGGATTCTTCCAGGTTTCCCGGAAGAATAATGGAGGACGATGGTCTTCGGGATATTCCTTCGCGGTCGTAGCCTGCTTGCCCTTCGCGGCTCCCGAGGAGGGTTGCTGCTGTGCGAAAAGTGTGGCGGCCAGCGTCGTGGCGGCAAGGCCTGTCAGAATCGCGCTGAACAGGGTACGTCGGGACATCCTAGCCTCCTATTTGCTTGGCGCGGTCGCCAGCATGGTGCGGAGCGCGTCCATTCGTCCGCCGGCACCCGTCAGCAACCCTTCGGGAAACTGCCGGAACGACAGAATATCCAGATACACCTTCTGGAACGACATCGAATTCAAACCCAGCCCGGCGATGTACTGCAATCGCATATTCATGTCCTGGTTAATCTGCGCGTTCACCAGCAATGGTTTCAAGTCCGATGCCCGGCCCGCGTAGGTGGCCAGAAAATCCACCGCCGAATGAAACCCTACTTCGCCGATCGACTCCGCGACGCCCGAATATCCGGCAGAATCCAGCCGTTGCTGCAGTTCGTCCACATTGATTTTGGTGGGTTCGGCTTGACCGATTAAGACCAGATCGTAGCCGTCACCGCGGAAATTGTTGCTCCAGATAGTCCCACCCGGAAACACGGAAAAGAAGGTGGCCAACTCAGTTTTGATGGTTTCCGGGTCGCTATCGTAGATAGGAAGCCATTGCGCCACGACGCCACCGGGATTCAGGTGCTGCTTGCACAACTCGTAATACTCTTTCGAGTACAAGACCGAGGTTCCCTTCACCCAGGGATGGATCGGATCGGTTGTAATGACGTCGAACTTATCTCGCGTGGTGAAGATATAGTGGCGCGCGTCGTCATAGACGATCCGCGTGCGGCGATCATGGAACACATCATAGTTTTGCTTCCCGAAATATTCTGTCGACGCGGGGGGGATTTGGTGTTCCAATTCACAGATCACCAGGCTGTTCACGTCGGGATACTTCACGAAGGATCCGGCGGTAACGCCTGCTCCGAAGCCTACGGTCAACACCGTGTGCGGATGAGGGTGGATCAGGGCGGGCACGTGTCCCATCATGCGCTCTAGCCGCATGTCCAGAATGGCGGTGGAGGCCTCAGCCTTGCCGCTCACGTAGAAGTGTCTCTGCCCGGCGCGCTCGGCGATCACGATTGAGGAATTGATGCCTTCGCCGCGATACAACACCGTGGTCGGATTCGCGCGGTCGTAAAGGTCGGCGGCGCGCATGATCGGCGCCATCCGGCGGCCGTATGCCACCATCTGCCAAGGTACGTCCTCCACTGCGGACGTCAAACCCCATCCCGCGACCAGCGCGGCGATCGACGCCAAAGCGATCCGCAGGCGCTGCCCTCCGATTGCCAGGAGTGCCACAACCGCACTAAGCATGGCGAGACCGATCAGCAACTGCTGCGATCCCCGTGTACCGATCATGGGAATCAGGAACAGGCTGAACGAGAGCGCTCCCACGATGGAACCCGCCGTGTTGGTTGCGTAGATAACGCCGGAAAGACGCGCAGGATCTTCTCCTGGAGCAGCAGCGGCCGCGAGCGCCAACGGGAAGCTCGCGCCCCAAAGAACAGCGCCGGGGAGCATGGCCCACATACAGCGCGCGAGATCCAGCTCGAAATTAAACCAGGGATCGAGCGAAAGCCAAGGGTCCACCGGCCAGAACGGAAGCGAATGGCTCAAGGTGTAGGCGGTCCACGCGATAAACACCGCGAGCAACGCCTGACACGCGGCCAAGGCGATCTTCGGGCTCGCCAGGCGGCGGGCCAGGGAGGAGCCAAAGCTGCTGCCTGCCCAGAGTCCTAGCAAGAAGACGGCCAGGATGATGGAGAAGGTGTAAACGGTGGCGCCCAGCAGTAGCGATAGCAGACGTGTCCAGACGACCTCGGCACCTAGTGCCGTCAGTCCCGAAAGAAGAATCGTCAGCTGAACCCATCGGATACCCTGCGCTCTGGACACTCGATCTCGCGCGGCGGGCTCCTGCGCGGCGAGGTAAGTCATCGGGCGCGCTAGGGCAAGGCTGAGGCACGCCACCGTCAGATTGATCGCCGCCGCAACATAGGTGGTCGCCGCCATGTCGTAAACGCGCAGCAGATAGAAACCGGCGATGAGCGACCCGAATACCGCCCCGCCGATATTGGCGCTATACAGATATCCAAGCCGCGCGATGCCCTGAGGGCTGCTCTCCACCCAGCGTGAGATCGCCGGCAGTGAAGCTCCCATGAGCATGGTTGGCGGCAGCAAGCATACGCTTGCAATCACACCGCGCAGAATCAATCCGAGCATCCCCTCGGAGGCTCCTGCAAGGTAGATCCGGCCGACTAATGGCACCCCAAACAGTCCCAACAGGCCGAGGACGCCTATGCCCAGCTCAATGCACGCATAAACGCGCAGCGGATGGTGCCGCGTGGAGACCAGCCGTGCAAACAGAGCACTGCCCAAGCACAAGCCGCCCATGTAGGAGGCCAAAAGGAATCCCAGCGAGACGGCGGATGCTCCTATGACCAGCTGCAGCAGCTGAAACCAGACGATTTCGTAAATGAGCGCAGCGCAGCCGCTGCCCGCTAAGAGCACCGACAGCAGCGCAAACGACGCGCCGGACGCAGCAGGAATCTTCGACGATTCCAGGTCGGCTGTAATGGTAGGTTTATTCACGATGGCGACTTAGCGTCGCCAACCATTAGAACGCATATTTGATTGCGAATTGGATAACCCGATAGTCGCCCGCCGAGAGTCCGCTGGTGCCACTGATGTCGCTGGTTATCTGGCCGAAGGTTCCGGAATTGAGGCCGGTGGTCGGAAGGGCCGGATTGAGGTGGTTTGGTAAGTTAAACGCCTCACCTCGCAACTGCACGCTTTGCATCTCATGGACCCGGAAGGTCCGCGAAAGCGCCAGATCCAATTGGATGACTCCGGGGCCCCTGATGTTCCCGATTCCCAGGTTGCCCAGGCTCCCGATTGCAGGGGTAGAGAACGCGGCCTTGTTAAGCCACTGGATGCAGGGCGCTGGCGAACAGCCTGTGGTGCTGGAACGAGGGTTTACTCCTCCTACCAGATTCGGGCGTTGGCCACCTTCCCCGTTCAGCGCCACATCGGTGCCCAAGGTTACGGTGGCGAACTGTGCCGATCGCAGCTTCAAGATCGGGGAAATCTGCCAGTCGCCCGCAATCAGACTCAGAACCCGATTCTGGAACTTTGGCGTCTGCGCCACCACGGAAAGATTAAACAAATGGCGCTGATCCGAGGAAACCAGATTCGGCGCGCAGTTGCTTCGGTCCGCCCTGCGATTATTGGGCGTGACGGAAGAGACGCCGTTATTGCCGGGTTGGCCATTCCATTCATCGCTAATGCAGTGCGACCAGGTGTAGTTGACAAGGATGCTGGTTCCCGCGCTCAGGCGTTTCTGCGCCGATAGATACAGCGAGTTGTAGCTCCCGGTCCCGTTCGGCGCGCCCTCGGACACAATCCCAAACTGTGCCGCTGTTGGGTTCGCGGCGTTAAGTGGGCGACGCTGGTTGTTCGTCGCAGTCGTGCCGCAATTGGCAAAGCTCTGACCGCTGATGATGCAGGCGCCGGTTCCCATAAACACCGCCGGGTTCAATTGGTCCGCCGTGACCAGATGGAACGTGTTATTGCCTAAGTAGTTTGCAGTCACCAGCCAATCTTTCCCCATTTGCCGCTGGATGCTGAGGTTCCACTGGTTGACCCACAACGGCTTCCAGTTCGGCGGATATGTGATATACGCGGCGGCGCTCGGAAATGGCATCGTCTTGCTCAGTGTGATCGGCAGGGGATTTCCGCCGGGGTAGGTCGCCCAGGGATTGGACAAGTTCACGTTGTTGATCGTCACGGCGTTCCCTATAGGCACATCCTGCCCAAAGGAACTGAGCGCGTACAAACCGGACCTGTCGGTGTAACTGCCAATTGCCGCACGAATGGTCATCTTCCCTTTGCCGGTTGGGTCCCAAGCGAATCCCAGCCGGGGAACGAACTCATTCCAGCGGTTGTGGGCGATACTGTTTCCGCTGGTCCACTGAGAGTCGCCGGGGAATACCACTCCCGGAGGGGCGTTCACGTGTACCTGGCTGCGGACGCCCTGATTGAATAGCTCTTTATCAAAACGCATGAACAAGCCCTGCTTGCTGTAAATCGGCAGGAACGGCTCCCACCTCACGCCGTAGTTCACCGTCAGCCGGGGCGTGACCTGCCAGGAATCCTGCGCGTACATGCCAATGTAATACTGGCGATTGTAAAAGTAGGAAATGTTGCCTTGCGTCCAGCTGACAGCTTGGCCGGTCATGAAGTCGGCCAAGGATAGTCCGGTCACCGATCCATTGAACGTCGGCAGACCAGTTGCGTTGATACCCGACTCGTAATTTATGAGGGTGTGGAGGAAAGAGCCCCCAAATCCGAGCTGATGATTCTTCTTCACCCAACTAATATCCTCGTTCAGATTGTAGTTGGGGCCGGTCATATCGTGATTGATGATGGAGTTTCCAGAGCCGATAGCGAAACCGTTTCCGGTCACCGAGATACGCGGCGCGGCCGCAGGGTTGTAGGGCGCAGCCACGCCCAACTCCGGCCAGGTGGCGAATCTATCCACGATCTTGGGAATCTCGGAGCGATTGGCTCCGACGCGGAATGAGCTCACGATGGTGGGACTGATGAGATAGGTGTCACCGAAAGCCATAGAATACACCCGGTCGTGCTGCGCATTGCTGTTGAGAGTCAGCGCATTCTTCCCGTCGAAGGTGGTCGGCTGCTCGAAGTTCGTTTCGTAAAACCGCCCGAAGAATGTGTTCTTGTCGCTCATCTGATAGTCGATCTTAGTCACGCCCATGTGTTCCGATTGGTTGGTCTTGAGACCGTAGTTCACCTTGCCGCACGGGTCGGTTGGAACAGGCAGGTACGAAGCAATTTTCAAGGCCGCCGGATTGAGGGACGCCGGAGTGATTTTGTTGCCGACAAAACCAGATGTCTTCAAGGTGATGTTGTTTCCAGCGTTGCATTGCGGGCCTGCGATCGTTGTGAAATCGCCCGCCAGCATGTCCGGCGTGGGCACAAAGGCGATGCTCTGCGTCGGATCGGACTTCTGTATGGTGCCCTGATAGCCGGCGAAGAAGAACAGCTTGTCCTTGATGATCGGCGCGCCGACGGTCCCGCCGAACTGATTCCGCTTCAAGCTGTCCCGAATGGGGGCAAAGTAGTCGCGCGCGTTGAGATCCCCGTTGCGGATGAACTCGAATAGATTTCCGTGCCACTGATTCGTTCCGGACTTGGTGATCGCGTTGACGGCGGCGGTCGAATGCAACCCATACTGCGCCGGCAGCGCACTGGTTTCGACCTTGAACTCTTGCAGCGCGTCGGGGAACGGTAAGGGAAGGTTCAGGCCATTGTAGGCGTCATTGTGGTTGGCGCCGTCCAGAGCGTAGGTCTGTTGGTTGGCGACTCCCCCGGCCACTGAAATCATCACGGTGGGATAGTTTCGAACCGAGTTCAGGAAGCCGCCGTTGGCTCCGCCGATGGTCGCCATGCCGGCCAGAAAGACTAATTCCGTCGCATTGCGCCCGTTTAACGGCATCTCCACCACGCGTTGGTTGTCGACCACGGTTCCAACGCCGGTGCTGTGGGTCTCCACCATCGTCGTATTGGCTTCCACGGTCACCTGCGTGGTAACCGAGCCCACCTGCAGGGCGGCCTCGATCGAGGGGTTGCTGCTTACCTGCAGGATGATGCCGGATTGGACATACTTATTGAAGCCATCCTTCGTGATCTCGATTAAGTAGGGTCCAACGGGCAGGTTCGGCAGCACAAAACCACCATCCATTCCGCTGCTGGCGGTACGAACCAAGCCGGTGGCTGTCTGTGTCGCTTTGATCGTAGCGTCGGGAATCGCCAAACCGCTCGTGTCTCGCACCAAGCCATTGATTTGGGCAGTAGACTGACCAAATAGAGATGCTGTAGCAAGAAGTGAACTCAACAGGACCTTCGCGGCTGTTCTCATGACTTAAATCCCCCAGGAGGTGTACGGGATGATATGGCAATTCAGACTGAGCGTCAAGTCCTAAATACCCACTCCAGTTTCGGACTAGACACACTGTAAATCTAGTTTTTGCTATGATTTGCGCGGATACACCCGATTCTTGAAACCGGTGACTCACTGCGGGTTGAAGGACTTTGACGGGCTTTCCCTCTTGATTGATGTCGGGCAACCCATTGATGCGGTTGAGGTTTCATTCCTCGGCTCCACATTCCAAGAACTTTCCCCCCTAGTGGGGGCTGTCGTCTCAAAACCCTGGTGACTTACCGCTTGAACCGTGACAATGGGCTCTCATGGTGCTTTGATAGATAACGCGCTAACACTTTTGTATGCCTGTTTGTCCAGGACTCTTTACTATCCGATTTGGAGCGAGTGAATGAAGAAATTGTTGATCGCCGGGTCCGCCACCCTGGCTATCGCGCTGTTGTGCTTTGCCCAAGCCAAGCCCCAGGCCACGGCACCGAGTCCATCCAACCCCCGGGCCGCCGCGGCGCCGGCCTCCAAGGCGGCTGTTTCGACGTCCCCGATGTCCGTCGCCCCCCGCCGCGACCTGATGGCTCAGTACTGCGTCGGCTGCCACAATGCGAAGCTCAAATCTGGCGGGCTGGTACTTGATCCCGCCGATATCGGACACGCTGAGCAGCACGCAGAGGTTTACGAAAAAGTCGTTCGTAAGCTCCGGGCGGGGATGATGCCGCCTCCGGGAGCACCCCGTCCGCAAGACCCGTCGGTTCTGCAGGCTCTCGCCGAGGGGATCGAGGTTGAACTGGATCGCGCCGCGGTTAAGCCCAACCTGGTCGCCCCGGGCGTTCACCGCGTCAACCGCACCGAGTATGCCAACGCCATTCGCGACCTGCTGGGACTGGAAGTGGATTCAGCCGCGTACCTGCCCGTGGACGACTCAAGTTCCGGTTTTGACAATGTCGCCGGCAGCTTGTCGGTATCCCCCGCATTAGTTGAAGGGTACATGTCGGCGGCGGGCAAAATCAGCCGCCTGGCCATGGGGCATGAGACCGCCCCCCAAGAGAAGAAGTACATTGCTCCCCAGGACTACTCTCAGGAAACCCACATTGAGGGTTTGCCGTTCGGAACGCGCGGCGGAATGGTGATGCGGCATACGTTTGCCGCCGACGGAGAGTATGTGATCGCCTGGTTCCCTGTGCGAGGCAACACCGGCGAATTGTATGGCGCCGACCGCACGTGGGAAAAGCTGGAAGTCCTGATCGACGGCGAAAGAGTCGGTCAGTTCGACATTTCCAAGCTGCCCCAGGGGACCGATAACGACAAGAACGAACTGCACATTAAGGTGAAAGCGGGGCAACGGACCGTTGGTGTTACGTTCCCGGCCACCACGGACATCCCCATTGACGATTTGAACCAGCACTATGTCCGCAGCGTGCTGGATACCAACCCGATTCCGGGCTACATCTTCTCGCCTCAAGTGGGCCAGGTGATTATCAGGGGTCCGTATGAGGGGACCCGTCCCAAGGACACCCCCAGCCGCAAGACCATTCTGACGTGCGAGCCGAAAAACGCCAGCGAGGAAATCCCTTGCGCCAAGAAGATCCTGGGAACTCTGGCCCGTAAAGCGTATCGGCGTCCGGCCAATGACGGCGACGTCGAAACGCTTCTGACCTTTTACCAATCGGGGCGCAATAAGGGCGATTTCGAGGACGGCATTGAGCGGGCCTTACAGGCAATCCTCTCTGACCCGGAATTCGTATTCCGCGGCGAGGCCGATCCGGCGGGCGTGAAGCCGGGCGAGGCCTACCGCATCAGCGATCTGGAACTGGCTTCCCGCCTGGCATTCTTTCTGTGGAGCACCAGCCCGGACGATCAGTTGATCAGTCTGGCCAGCCAGGGCAAATTGAAGGACCCCAAAGTCCTCGAGGCACAAGTGAAGCGGATGCTGAGCGACCCTCGTTCGCATGAGCTGGTGAAGAACTTCGCGGGCCAGTGGCTCCAACTGCGCAACCTGCCGAGCGCCGCCCCAGTCACCCAGATGTACCCGGATTTCGACGACAATCTGCGCCAGGCCTTCCGCACCGAAACCGAGATGTTCTTTGAGAGCATCCTGCGAGAGGACCGCAATGTGCTGGATCTGATGACGGCCGACTATACGTTCGTCAACGAACGCCTGGCCCGGCATTACGGCATTCCCAACATCTACGGCAGCCAATTCCGCCGGGTGACGCTGGGCCCGGATCTGGACTATCGCCGCGGTTTGCTCGGCAAAGGCAGCGTTCTCCTGGTTACGGCGCAAGCCGACCGGAACTCGCCGGTGCTTCGGGGCAAGTGGGTGTTGATGAACCTGCTGGGCATCGTTCCACCGGAACCGCCGCCGAACGTTCCCGTGCTGCGCCAAAGCGACAAGCAGGCCAACGGCCAGCCAGCTCCGCTCGAAGTTTCCATGCGCGATCGGATGCAGGAACACCGCGCAAATCCCGTTTGCGCGTCTTGCCATCTCAAGATGGACCCCATCGGGTTCTCGCTCGAAGCCTTTGACGCCGTGGGTAAGTACCGCACCATCGAGTGGGGCAAACCGCTGGATCTCACCGGTGAGCTTTCCGATGGCGTGAAATTCCAGGGCCCCGCGGGTCTCCGCAATGCCTTGATGCGCTACTCTCCACAACTCGTACGGGTGCTGACGGAAAAACTTCTGATCTATGCGCTCGGCCGGGGCGTGGAATATCAAGATATGCCGCTGGTCCGCTCCATCGTCCGCGAGACGGGCCGTAACGACAACCGCTTCTCGTCACTGATCTTGGGCATCGTGAAGAGCCCGCCCTTCAATATGAACGTTAAGGAAGGCGAGACGGTCGCCAGCAAGTAGCCGGACCTACAAGTTGATAAGATCTCTGTGGAAGCGATTCGAGAGGAACGAGGATTTAGAGGAAGACGCAAGGAAGGCAACTAAATCATGTTTTTAACCCAAAAGCACATCCCCCGCCGGACTCTCCTGAAGGGCCTGGGCGTCTCGCTGGCCTTACCGCTGCTGGACTCCATGGTTCCCGCCCAGACGCCGTTAGCGAAGACGGCGGCGGCCCCCAAGACCCGTTTTGCCGCAGTGTTTTCTCCTCACGGCTGGTCACCAACCTATTGGGAAGACGGTCGGCCCGACATTCCATTGACCCCGGGGCGCAATGTAGGCTTGGGCTTCATCCATCAGCCGCTGGCCCCCTGGCAGGACAAAATGACGATTGTCGCCGGGCTGGACGCCACCTCCTCGATGCCGCCTCCCGGATCGAGCGGCGGGGACCACTCGCGCACATCGGCCACCTTTACCGGCGCTCCGCCGAAGAAGACTGCCGGAGCGGACATCTACTGCGGCACCAGCATCGATCAAATGATCGCGCAGAAGTACGGCCAGGACACGCTGCTGCCGTCCATTCAGCTAGCCATCGAAGATCCCGGCGCCAACACGGGTATCTGCGGATGGGGCTATAGCTGCGCTTACTCCAACTCAATTTCCTGGGCGTCGGCCAGCAAGCCCTTGCCTCACGAGATTAATCCCCAACTCGTGTTTGAGCGCCTCTACGGCGATGGCAGCACGGCGGAAGAGCGGCAGGCCCGCAAAGCGGCCAGTGGAAGTATTCTGGACGCGGTAACCCGCAAAGTGGCCAAGCTTCAGAAAGTGCTTCCGGCAAGCGATCGAGCCCGGCTTAACGATTATCTGGACGCAGTCCGCGAACTCGAGCGGCGTCTGCAGATTGCATCCAAGGTTTCCGCGGAAGTGCCCGCCGAGGGCATTCCGTTTGGCGTGCCCGAGTCGTTCGATGAGCACATCAAGCTGCACTTCGATTTGCAGGCGCTCGCATTCCAGGGAGACATCACACGCGTTTCATCGCTGATGTATGCGCGCGACGTCAGTCTTCGAAGCTATCCGGAGTCCGGCGTTCAGACACCCAACCATC
>Ga0157378_10003315_pt1 | contig 14319 bp, 14 predicted proteins | sample M65metaG_FD_115309 | JGI IMG/M metagenome (GOLD analysis project Ga0157378, IMG submission 115309) | Miscanthus rhizosphere microbial communities from Kellogg Biological Station, Michigan, USA - M6-5 metaG | ecosystem: Host-associated > Plants > Roots > Rhizosphere > Soil | place: USA: Michigan...
GCTCGGCGTCGGAGAGGTCGTCGAAAATGGCGAGTTGCTCGGCGGGCGTTTCGAGGCCGCCGACGGTTTTTCCCGTGGCCGCAGCGTCCTGAAAGATCGTCATGTCGAGCGCGAGGGCGCCGGGAAAACGGACCTCGTCGTCGAGTTCCAGCAACGAGACGGCGGCGGCCCAGGGGCGCAGCTGCGTCCACATTGAGGCCACGCCTCCGCCGCGCGCGAATTCGGCTTTCAGCGCCGCGGTAAGTTTCGGGCCGAGAATGCCGGAGAGCGTCTTGCCCGCAGGCAGCAGGAGGTGCGGGGAAATCTCGAGGATCGTCGCGTCGTCCATCGGAATCTCGGTGTAGACGGTGTCGGCGCGGTCCAGCGCGGCCTGCACGGCGGGTGGCGGCGTGGCCACGTCGGGGCGTGCAAGGTGGATGGTGCCGAGCAGCCATGAGGGCGCGCCGGAGCCGTCGGGGCGAGTGATTTTCCACAAATACGGCGCGCCGATTTGGGATTTATGATTTGGGATTTGGGATGGCGATTTCGCGTCCGCGAGGCCTGCCACGAGCAGGCACGCCAACGCGGCGGCCCACGGCGCCCTTGAGCGCCGCCAATCCAAAATCCCCAATCGGCAATCCAAAATCAGGAGAGCCCGAAGACCTCGCGGGCGTCGGCGATTTCGCCGGTGACGGCGGCGGCGGCGACCATGAGCGGGCTCATGAGCACGGTGCGGCCGGTCGGCGAGCCCTGGCGGCCCTTGAAGTTGCGGTTGCTGGAGCTGGCGCAGAGCTGTTCGCCGACGAGTTTGTCGGGGTTCATGCCCAGGCACATCGAGCAGCCGGCGCCGCGCCATTCGAAGCCGGCATCACGGAAGATTTCGGCGAGGCCGAGGGATTCGGCGATGGCGGAGACGCCCTGCGAGCCGGGGACGACGATGGCTTTTACGCAGGGGCTGACTTTGCGGCCCTTAAGGTAGGTGGCGACCTCCTGCAGATCGCTCAGGCGGCCGTTCGTGCAGCTCCCGAGGAAGGCGACATCGACTTTCGTGCCCTTGATGGGCGCGCCGCCGGTGAGGTGCATGTGCGCGAGGGCCTCGACGCCGGTGGCGCGGTCCTTCTCGGGCATTTCCTCGGGCGTGGGCACGGTCTCGTGGATGAAGACGGCCTGGCCGGGGTTGATGCCCCAGGTGACGGTGGGCGCGATGTCTTCGGCGTTGTAAACGACGATGTCGTCATACACGGCGTCGGCGTCGCTCGCGAAGCTGCGCCAGCGCGCGACGGCGGCGTCCCATTCCGCGCCCTTGGGCGAGTAGGGACGGCCTTTCAAATACGCGAAGGTGGTTTCGTCGGGGTTTACATAACCGACGCGCGCGCCGCCCTCGATGGACATGTTGCAGACGGTCATGCGCTCTTCCTGCGTGAAGTTATCGAACGTCGTGCCGGCGTATTCGTAGGCGTAGCCGAGGCCGCCGTTCACGCCTAGCTTGCGGATGATGTGCAGGATCACGTCCTTCGCATAGACTCCGGGCTTGAGCTTGCCGTTGACCTCGACGCGGCGGACCTTGGGCTTGCCGATGGCCATCGTTTGCGTGGCGAGCACGTCGCGCACCTGGCTGGTGCCGATGCCGAATGCGATCGCGCCGAATGCGCCGTGCGTGCTCGTGTGGGAGTCGCCGCAGGCGATGGTGGTGCCGGGCTGCGTGATGCCTTGCTCGGGGCCGACGATGTGAACGATGCCCTGTTTGCCGGTGGGCAAATCGAAGAACGTGACGCCGCTCTCGGCGCAGTTTTTGCGCAGCGCCTGGATCATTTCCTCGGCGAGAGAATCGGAAAATGGCTCCTCGCGTTCGTCGGTGGGGACAATGTGATCGACGGTCGCGAACGTGCGGTGCGGCATGAGGACCTTCAGCCCGAGATCGCGCAGCATGCCGAAGGCCTGCGGGCTGGTGACCTCGTGAATCAAGTGCGTGCCGATCAGGAGCTGGGTCTGGCCGTTCGCCAGTTCCCGCACCGAATGAGCCTGCCACACCTTGTCCAACAACGTCTGTTTCATAGAGCCTGCCAGAATAGATTCTCTCCGCGCACTCTGCAAGTCGCGGCATGCGCTTTCCGGCTTGTCTTCGGGCGGAGTTGGTTTGGGGCGAAAGCCCTGGCACGGGCGAAAAAGAGGGGAGGATGCGACGGGAATCGCCGGAGGTTGGGGAGGAACGAGGAGACGCGTTGCGGGGCTTGTCTTTTTTGGGTTGTGCGGTGAGAGTGACGGGGAAGCTCCCCCGATCGCATGGCCACCGACCACTCAGAACTCTGGCATCTCAAAAAACACGACAACGGTGAGGAATTCGGCCCGCTGCCGTTCAGCCGTATCCTCGAATGGGCCGGTACCGCGCAAATCGCGCCGCAGGATTCTCTTTCCACCGACGCCTTGGTGTGGACGAAGGCGCCGATGATTCCCGAGCTGGGGATGGATTGGATCGTGAAGCTCGAGGGCGATCATTATTACGGTCCGACAACGATTGGCGCGCTGCTGGAGTTCCTGGAGAATCGAGAGATCGACGGCAACACGGTCATTCTCGATTGCTGTTCGGGGGAGGAAATGGCGTTCAAGGATGCGACGTTTTTTCCGTCCGCCGACGCGGCGGGCGACGACGGTTCCGCGAATCAGGGGCCGTCGCGCGGTATCATCCGCCTGGGCCTGCAGAAGCGGATCCGTGAGCTTGAGGTCGGGCTGCTCGAGAAGCGCCGACAGCTCGACATGGCGGCGGACACGATCCATCGCCTCGAAACGCGGGTGCGGGAACTTGAGGCGCGGGTGCGCGAGTTAAGCGGCTTTTCGGCGCGGCGCTGACGTGGAGTCGGCCGGCCGGCAGCGCATTTTTCTTTACGGCACGTTGCGCCGGGGCGCGACGCGGGACGCGCTGGCACACTATGCAGGCGTGGAATTCGTCGCGTCGGCACGAATGCACGGCACGTTGCATGATTTCGGGGATTATCCGGGTCTGCGGCTGGATGCGGCGGCGGGCTGGGTGCGCGGCGAAATTTTCGAGGTCGATGCGGCGGCTTTGGCGGGACTCGACGAGTGGGAAGGCATCGATCCAGCGGCGCCGGAGGCCGGGGAATACCGGCGGGTGCGAGGGAAGGCGGAGCGCGACGATGGCGCGGTGGAGTCGTGCTGGGTTTATGAAATCGTGGCCGCGAATTGCGCGGGGCGGCCGGTCATTGCGTCGGGGGATTGGCTGGCGCGCGGACCACGGCCTTGATCTTGACGAAGGGGCTTTGCCGCGTCGCGCCAGCGGCGGACCAGGTCGCTGCGACTCGAAGCGTCAGCAGTTGCGTCCGGTTGGGGCGGCCGGTGAGTTTGCCGCTGTCGGAGTGGAATCGCGTGCCGTCGGGCGGCCTGCCGCGCAGAAGGTAGTGCACGGGGCCGTCCGGCGCGGAACCGGAGAGGTGGGGCCTTGCGAGGAGCTGGGCGACGGATTTTCCAACGGTCAGGCGCAGCGTTTTTCGAATCGCCGTGACGGTGACGCTTGCCTCCGGCGCAGGCGTCGGCGCGATCGGGGCTAGGATTGAGAGCGTGCGGAGGGATTGATCGGCGTTGTCGCTGAGCGTGAGTAGGCGCCCGTCGTCGTTGAATCCCACGAGTGTCGGCGCAGCGGGAGCGGCGGGAAGATCAAGCGTCACGACGGTTGGCGCACCCGACCAGGCGGCGGCGTCCCAGTAGTTCAACTTGCCTTGATTGCCGAAGACGAGGGCGCCGCCCGCGTTCAGAAAGGCGGTGTAGCCATCGAACGTGAACTGCTGGGCACGGGACGAGGAAACGATGTTCACGACGTTGATCCCGCCCACCGAAGTTTCGCAGCTGGCAAGGCCGGCGTCGCTGATTTGCAGGTTGTAAACCGGGTTGCCGGAGCCGTTGAACGAGAAGATTTGATAGGCGGCGCGGTTCGCTGCGGGGATGAAAATCAGGCGATAGCCCGAGGCGCTGAAGAAGGCCATCGCCACGTCGCCGTTGGCATTGATGGCGCAGTTCGTCGGATAAAAGGTCTCGTCGGAATTCGGGGCGGGGCCGATGACGGTGCTGGTCGTGCCATTCCAGATCGCGACGTTTTGCAATCCCGGGCTGCTGACATAGAGCAGGGTTTCGCCGGTGGTGCTCACTCCGCGCACCTCGCAATTGCCATAGCCGGCGGGCGGAATGATCTCGGTGACGCCGGCGCCGGGATTGGCCGAATTCCACGCTACGGTGCGGTAGGTGCCGCTATTCGTGAAGCCCGCGGCCAGTCCGGCTGCATTGACCGCCTTGAAGCCGCTGGAGCCGGCGTCGAAGCCGGCCGGAATCGTCGAGCCGCCGGAGGGCGTCCAGAAGAGCGCGGCTTCCTGATGCGGATTCGGGGTTGGTGAGTTTTCAGTGACGTTGCGTCCGACGGCCTCGTCGCTCGCATTGAGCGCAACGATGTCCACGCTTTCGTAACCGGTGACGGGAAGAATTGCGCCCGGGCCGCCGGGGGCGAAATATTCCCAGCGCGGCGCGGGATCCGTATCGCTGCGGTTGGCGGGCAGAATGCGGTAAATGACCCGGTCGCCGATCGCGAAGAAAAATTTCGAGCCGAAGGGCTCGCATCCGAGCGTCGGGGCGGAGGCCACGATCTCCTCGACCGTGTAGCTCGCAGGTGCAGTCGCGCGAAGGCACGGGATCGTCGCCATGGTAATCGAGAGGAAGAGGACAAGCTGGCGGCGCATGAATTTCCAATCTACCACGTTTCCGAGGCCTCGCTTGAAATGAGGGCTCTTCATCATTGTTGGCGCGATGTTTCGCAGGATTCGGCAAACGGGACTTGCCAACCGGCGGGGGCTCTCATTTGCTCATCCGAATTCATTTACGACCCATGAGTATCGATATCGACTCCCTTTCGCTTGCCTGCCGCGACGCCCGCGGCCTCGCCCTCGACGCCGTCACCGCCTGCAAATCCGGCCATCTCGGCCTGCCGCTGGGCGCCACCGAAATCGGTGCGGCTCTTTACGGTCACGCCCTTTCGCATAACCCCGACGACAAGGACTGGATCAATCGCGACCGTTTCATTCTCTCGGCCGGTCACGGCTCGATGTTCCTTTATTCGTGGCTGCATCTTTCCGGCTACGATCTCTCGCTGGACGACCTCAAAAACTTCCGCCAGCTCCACAGCAAGACCCCCGGCCACCCGGAGCATTTCGAGACGCCCGGCGTCGAGGCGACCACGGGGCCACTCGGCCAGGGCGTGTCCAACGCCGTCGGCTACGCGATGTCCGGCAAGATGAGCGAGGCGAAGTTCAACACCGCCGAACACACAATCTTCGATCACCACATCGTCTGCCTCGCGGGTGACGGCTGCCTCCAGGAAGGCATCGCGGCGGAGGCCTCGGCCCTCGCCGGCCACCTCGGGCTCGATAACCTGATTCTCTTCTACGACGCCAACAACGTCACCCTCGACGCGATGGGCCCCGTCTCGCAGAGCGAGGACACCGCCGAGCGCTACAAGGCCTACGGCTGGGAAGTCTATCAGATCGACGGCAACAACCTTGCCGAGGTCGTCGCGACGTTCGAGAAGGCGAAGGCCGCGACCGGCAAGCCGCAGTTCATCATTGCGAGGACGATGATCGGCAAGGGCATTCCCGAAGTCGAAGGCACGAACAAGGCCCACGGCGAGGCCGGCGTGAAGTTCGCGGATGCCGCCCGCAAGGGGCTCGGTCTGCCCGAGGAGAAGTTCTACGTCGATCCGAAGACGCGCGAGTATTTCGCCGCGCACAAGGAATCGCTCAAGGCCGCCTACGCCGAATGGCAGAAAACCTTCGCCGCGTGGGAAGCCGGCAACGCCGATCTCGCCAAGGAATTGGCCGACGCCAAGGCCTGCAAGGTGCCCGATTTGCTCTCGGTCATCCCCGAGTTCAAGCCCGACGAATCCATCGCCACCCGCAAGGCTGGCAGCGTCGTGCTCCAGCCCATCGCGAAGGCCATGCCGCTGCTCGTGAGCGGCAGCGCGGATCTCCACGGCTCCACGCTCAACTACATCGAGGGCGCCGGAAACTTCGACCGCTTCAACCGCGAGGGCCGCAACATCCACTTCGGCATCCGCGAGCACGCGATGTGCGGCATCATGAACGGCTTTGCCTACGACGGCATTTTCCGCCCGAGCGGCGCGACGTTCCTCGTCTTCAGCGACTACGGCCGCCCGTCGATTCGCCTCGCAGCCCTCTCGAAACTGCCCTGCGTCTATATCTTCACGCACGATTCCGTCGGCGTGGGTGAGGACGGTCCGACCCACGAGCCCGTGGAAACGGTCGCCGCCCTGCGCGCGATCCCCGGCCTCGACGTCATTCGTCCCGGCGATCCCGAGGAAACCGCCGGAGCGTTTGCCGCGGCCTTCGAGAAGACCGACGGCCCGACGATGCTCGTGCTCTGCCGTCAGAATATTCCCACGCTTGCGGAAATCCCCGTGGCGGCCCGGCGCGAAGGCGTCTTCAAGGGCGGCTACATCGCCCGCAAGGAAACGACCGCGCTCGAGGCGATCATCCTTGCGACCGGTAGCGAACTTCAGCACGCGCTCAAGGCCGCGGACGAACTCGGCGGTGGCGTGCGCGTCGTTTCGATGCCGTGCTTCGAGCGTTTCGAGGCGCAGGACGCCGCCTACAAGGAAGAGGTGCTGCCCTCGAGCTGCCGCAAGCGCGTGAGCATTGAGGCGGGCATTTCGCAGCCCTGGTTCAAATACGTGGGACTCGAGGGCAAGACGGTCGCCATCGACCGTTTCGGCCTCAGCGCTCCCGGACCGACGGTGATGAAGGAACTCGGTATGACACCGGAGACGGTTGTCGCCGCGGTCAAGTCGCTGTAAGAAAGACTCACGCAAGGTTTCGACAGGCGCGGGGAAATTGCTTCTCCGCGCTTCGTCGTCTCCGCGTGAAACGCCATGTCACTCACCAAATTCGATCCCGATCTCATCCACGCCAAGGCGGAGGAATTTGAAACCGCTTCGCTCACGGAGATTCTCCGTTGGGGGTGGGAGACCTACGGCGAGCGCGCGGCCATTGGCACGAGCTTCCAGGGCGCGGGCATCGTCGTGATGCACACCGCCTACGAGAACGGATTTCGCTTTCCCATTTTCACGATCGATACCGGCCTGCTCTTTCCGGAGACGCTGGAGTTGAAGGCCAAACTCGAGGCGCGTCTCGGCGTGCAAATCGAATCGCTCCATCCCGAGCAAACCGTCGAGGAACAGGCCGCCGAGCACGGTCCGGAGCTCTGGAATCGCTACCCGGATCTCTGCTGCACGATGCGGAAAGTGATTCCGTTGCAGAACAAGCTCAAGACGCTCGACGTCTGGATCACCGGCCTGCGCCGGCAGCAATCCGAGACGCGCACGAAGACGCAGATCGCCGAGCTCTACAAGTTCGACGTGCTGCACGATCAATACATTCTCAAGTTGAACCCGATGGCGACGTGGACTCGCGATGCCGTGCAGGCCTACCTGCGCGAGCGCGATCTGCCGATCAACGTCCTCCAGTCCCGCGGCTATCGCAGCATTGGTTGCATGCCCTGCACGCGTCCGGTCGGCGACGGCGATGACGAGCGCGCGGGTCGCTGGACCGGCTTCGATAAAGCCGAGTGCGGCATCCACACCTTCCTCGGCGACAATATCTGACGCGAAGGCGTTTCGACCTGCCTAGGAATTGGGCTGCAGACTGCGCGGGCGCGCGAAATAGCCGAGGCCTTCCAGCAAGGGACTGCGTTCGCCGCGGAGGAAGGCGAGCAGTTGATCGCGCGCGGTGATGGCGTCGATGCCCCGGCTTTGCAGCTGCATGAGGAGACTGTCGAACATGGCGCGCCGCCGCAGGCCGGCCTCGGAAATATCCCGCCGGTCGCAGCAGAAGGTGGCCATCGTCGAGCCGCACGAGCAGTTGCGCATCATGGCCACGCTTTGGAAGGTGTCGCCCAAGTCGTAGCCCATGAGCCCCGTGCCGGTTTGCACGGGCAGAGTCTCATCTACGAAGGCTTCCAGGGTCGGATAGGTGTGCCGGCAGCGAGGGCACGTCTTGGGGAACTCGTTCTGGAGCAGAGCGAGGAGACCTTCGTAAACCGTGGAATCGTGCGATGGTTCCATGACAATTCGGCAGCGCTCGCATGCTGGCGCTACGAATGTGGGCGTGCAAGCGGGAAGCGACAACGCCAGGAGTTGGTCTCGCAAATCCCGCAGCGCGACATTGGCAGACGGCTGTCTTTCAGGACAGAATGGGGCCTTCCATGAGCACCCCCGCCCGCGCAGCCATTCAGTCGCAACGCCTGGAAATCGTCGGCCGACTTTCCAGTGCCGTGATTCACGACCTGAACAATCTGCTGACCGTCATCCAGTTGAACTCGGCGTTGATCGAAGGCGGCGGCCTGACCGAGGTGGAAATCTCCAGCGGAGCGGAGCAGATCGGTCTCGCCTGCAAACAGGCGTCGCACCTCACACGCAAGGTGCTCAATCTCGCCCGCCGCCGCGCGGAGGAAGACCGTCCCGTGGCCATTGACACGCTCGTCGCGGACCTTGGTCGCCTCTTTGAGGCCTTCGTCGCGAAGAAGGCCGCCGTGCGGGTCGAGAAGCCGGTGGGTCCGCTCTGGGTGCATGGCAACGCCGGCGAGATCGAGCAGCTGCTCATGAACCTCGTGCTCAATGCCATCGACGCCATGCCCGACGGCGGCGAGATCGTGATCGGGTGCGAAGCTCGCGAGATCGGCGGCGCGAGCGTAGTCGAGTTGCACGTGCGTGATGAGGGCGTCGGAATTCCCCCGGACGTGCGCGCGCGCATGCTCGAGCCATTTTTCACCACCAAGGAGATCGAGGGCGGCACCGGCATGGGCCTCTACATCGTGGATCAAATCGTCCGCCGCCATGGAGGCTCGATGGATTTCGAGACGGCGCCCGTTCGCGGGACGATCGTGCGAGTGTTCCTGCCTGGAAGTGCGCGCCCGGATGAAACACCCGTCCCGCTGGAGGTTGCGACTCCCGAGGCGTCGGAGTCCCGCACCATCCTGCTCGTTGAGGACGATCCCGGTATTCTTCAGCTCACCCGCTTTGTTCTTGCCCGCGCCGGCTATCGCGTGCTCGAGGCCGAGACCGGCGAAGAGGCGCTGAAAATGTGGACCGAGCACCGCGATGAGGTGCAGCTGCTCCTCACTGATCTCGTGCTGCCCGGCGAGCTTTCCGGCCGTGATATCGTGCTCACCGCGCTCGCCCAAAGGCCCGGCCTGCCCGTGCTTTACACCAGCGGTTACGCCGCCGCGTGGGACGACCACGCCTTCTTCAACGAGGCGCATTTCATCCCGAAGCCGTTCCACCCCGATACGCTGCTGGCCAAGGTGGCGGCGGCGCTCGGCGCGAACGCTGCGAGTTAGCCCAAGGGTTCCGCCGCGGTCTGGACTGCCTTGCGGGCGTTCGCCAGCGCCTTGCGCAGCTCCTGAATGCCGAGCGGCTTTTCCATCACTTCGATGATGCCGAGTTTTTTGGCTTCGGCGCGGTCCACGAGGTCCGGCCATCCCGTGAAAAGAATCACCGCGGTCTGCAGGCCCTGCGCGCGGAGCTGTCGCACGATCGTCAGGCCGTTACGATGCGGATTCGGGGCGCCGTCCACCGCAAAATCGATGAGCAGCACGTCGATCGCCTCGGCGCGAATAATCTCGTCCACGCGATCGGCGGACACAGTGTGAATCGCCTGCCAGCCCCCTTGCTGGGCGATGCGGCTGATAATTTCTCCAACCGGACTCTGATCATCAACAACTAACAATTTCATGCGATGGCTCTCAAACGATTCCCAATTTGCGGTCCCGGCGGTTGAAAAGCTACTGGAGATTTCGCCCCGGCGGCAAGCGTGCAGCCGGAAAGTTTGACGAAGGGACTTTCGCTTTTTTACGGGGCTGGTTGTAGCCTGCGGGCGCATGTCCGACATGGTCGCGATTTTCATTCCAGGTCTTTTGGCGGTGGCGTTCGCCGTGGTCAGCGTGTGGCTGGCGCTTCGCCTCGCCCGCGCCGGCGCGGAATGCGCCCGGATGGAGGCGCAGCTCGAAGCGGAGCGCGCCGGCACCGCCGAGAAACTTGCCCTTGTTGAGGCCTCGCGTCAGCGTGCGACCGACGAGTTCAAGGCTCTCTCGCTGGCGGCCCTGCAGGAAAACAATCAGCGTTTTCTCGATCTCGCCCGCGGTGATTTCGAGCACAAGCGCGAGGCCGTGGAGGGTCTGGTGAAGCCGATGCGCGAGCAGTTGGAAAAATTCGACGCCGCCGTGCGCGCCCTAGAGAAGGATCGCGTGGATGCCTACGCCTCGCTGCGCCAGCAGGTCGGCACGCTCGCCGAGACGCAGGTGCGCTTGCAAACCGAGACGTCGAATCTCGTGCGCGCCCTGCACGCGCCGGCCACGCGCGGTCGCTGGGGCGAAATTTCCCTGCGGCGCGTCGTCGAGCTGGTCGGCATGCAGGAGCATTGCGACTTCACGCAGCAGACGAGCGTCGAGACGGACGCCGGCCGGTTGCGGCCCGACCTCATCGTGCATCTGCCCGGTGGCAAGACCATCGTTGTCGATTCCAAGGTCGCGCTCGAGGCCTACCTCAATGCCATCGAGGCGACCGACGACGCCTCGCGCGCCCTGCATTTCAAGAGCCATGCCCGGCAGGTGCGCAACCACATCGAGGCCCTCGCCGGAAAAAACTACTGGGCGCAGTTCGAGAACTCGCCCGAGATCGTCGTCATGTTCATGCCGCTCGAGACGGCGTTTTCCACCGCCATCGAAAAGGACCCCGCCCTGCTGGAGTGGGCCGTCGAGCGGCGCGTGATTCCCGCCTCGCCGATGACGCTGATTGCGCTGCTGCAGGCGGTTCACTACGGCTGGAAGCAGGAGCGCATGAACGACAACGCCCGTCGCATCAGCGACGTGGGCCGCGACCTTCACGACCGCATCGTCACCTACACCGAGCATTTCGCAAAGATCGGGCGCGGCTTGAATTCCGCGACCTCCGCCTACAACACTGCCGTCGGCAGCCTGGAGCGCATGGTGCTCTCGAAGGCTCGCGAACTCAAGAAGCTCGGCGCGGCCTCCGGCGGCGTGGAGGCGGAGACTCCGCCTGAGATCGACCTCGCCCCGCGCCGTCTGCTCGACGAGTCTGCCGATGGCTAAGCTGCCTGCCGTCCTGCTGGCGATTGTGTTCGCCGTCACCGCAGGTGCTTCCGATTCGCCCTGGCGCCTCGCCCTGCCGGGCTGGCATTACGAGTTCCCCCGTGATCACCGCGATCATCCCGGGTTCAAGACCGAGTGGTGGTATTTCACGGGCAACCTGCGCGCGGTTGATGGGCGGGAGTTCGGCTATCAGCTCACATTTTTTCGGCAGGGTGTGATTCCGCCTGCCGAGCGAAAATCGGGCGTCTCGCGCTTTATTACGACGGATCTGAAGTTCGCGCATTTTGCGATTTCGGATATCTCTCGCGACAGATTTTTCTTCGGCCAGCGACTGAGTCGCGGCGCATTTGGCGAGGCGGGATTTGGGGATGGCAGTCGACTGGCGTGGATCGAGGGGTGTTCGCTGGAGCTGCGACCGGATGGTGCGTTTCATCTTGTTGGCCATGATGGGGAAAAGGCGATCGATCTCACGCTGCGCGGCGCGAAGCCGCCGGCGATTCATGGTGAAAATGGCGTGAGCCGGAAGGCGGACGGCGCGGGGCGGGCGTCGCATTATTATTCGCTCACGCGGCTGGAGTCGGGGGGCTCGCTCACGCTTGGCGGCGAGACGTTTGCCGTGAATGGCTCGAGCTGGTTCGACCACGAGTGGGCGAGCAATCAACTCGGCGCGGACCAGGTCGGTTGGGATTGGTTCAGCCTGCAATTCGCCGACGGCACCGAGCTGATGCTCTTCCAAATCCGCACGAAGGCCGGCGGGCGCGACCGCTGGTCTGGCGGGAGCTGGATCGCGGCGGATGGCGCTGTCACGCGCATTGAGAATAGCGACTTCATGCTCGAGCCGGCGGCGACGTGGAGAAGCCCGGCGACCGGCGCGCGCTATCCCACGCGCTGGCGCGTGCGGGTGCCGAAGCTCGGACTCGACGTCGCGGTGAGCGCGCGGATGGACGATCAGGAGCTGCGGCTGAAGCCGGTGGCGTATTGGGAGGGCGCGGTCGCGGCGACCGGCACGCGCGCGGGACAGGCCGTCAGCGGCCGCGGATATCTGGAAATGACGGGCTACGCCGGCGCCGTCGTTGGATTGCAGTCCGCCGAATAAGCGCCCGGCTCAACCGCGGGAGATGGCGGCTTCGTTGAGCACGCCGACGAAGGGCAGGTTGCGGTAGTTCTCGTTGTAGTCGAGGCCGTAGCCGACGACGAATTCGTTGGGAATGTCGAAGGCGACGTAGTCGGCATCGACCTCGCGCTCGCGCGCGACCGCCTTGCGCAGCAGGACGCAGGTGCGCAGGCTCAGCGCGCCCTCGCTGGCGAGACGGTCACGAATGGCATGCAGCGTGTGGCCGCTATCGAGGATGTCGTCGAGCAGGAGGACGTGGCGGTCGCGGAAGTCGGCGACGTTGCTCTGGCGGAAGTTCACCGTGCCAGTCGTCCTCGTGCCGTGGTAGCTCGAGACGCTCAGGCAATCGACCTGGAGCGGCAGCGGAATGCGGCGCAGCAGGTCGGCCATGAAGACGAAGCTGCCGTTGAGGACGGCGATGACGGTGAGGTCCTTCCCGCGGTAGTCGCTGGTGATCTCGTGGGCGAGTTCGTCGAGCCGGCTGAGAATCGTCGATTCGTGAAAGAGGACCTTGCGAATGTCTTCGAGCATGGAGTTGCCGAGGCTAGGCGATCACGGACGGGACGGAAAGCGGGAAGCTCATTGCGTTTCGAACGAACCTACCGCAGTGAGGCCGCGCGGGGTGACACGGAAGATTTCCTTGCTCACGGGGTATGGCGAGAGTTCGTAGTCGCGCAGGATGAGCGGGGCGGTGTCCTGGAATTTGCTGGCGAGCGCGGGATAGACATAGACGCGGTAGCGGTTCGGGAGGGCGACGAGCAGGTCGGGGCCGAGCGTGGCGGCGAATTTCGCGGCGAAGTCGGGCGCGAGCACGGCGCTGGCCGTGGCGGGGGAATCGGACGTGAGCCGCGCGTAGAGGATCACGCCGCGGTCGTCGCGGACGAATTCCGGCGTGAGTTTCGCCAGTTCGGCGCTGGCGGAGGCGGCCGCCACGCGGCGGACGGAGTCGAGGTCGAGCTTGAGGCGGGCGGCTTCGGCCCTGGTGAGGTAGGTGGCTTCCGCGTCCTTGATCGTGGCCGGGGTGAGGATGGTGCTTTTGGTTCCGGAAATGGGAAACTCGTAGTCCGGGCGCATGAATGCGGGCTCGATGAGCAGATGCCAGGTCGTCTCCGGGCCAGCGACGACGGTGGATATGACGCATAACGCCGCGGCGAGCGCGGCGGGAAGTTTGTGTTTCCGGCGGGGTCTGCTACTCGTTTGCGGTCGAAGAATGATCACGTTTTTGGAAGGCAAATTGGAAGAGGCGCTGCCCACGCAGATTGTCGTTAACGTGCGCGGCGTTGGCTACCAAGTCCTGATTCCGCTTTCCAGCTTCGACCGGTTGCCCCCGCCCGGCACGGAGGTTCGGATTCTCACCCAGCTCGTGGTGCGCGAGGACGAACACATTCTCATCGGCTTTTGGACGAGGACGGAGCGCGATCTCTACCGCCTGCTCGTGCATCATGTCACCGGCGTGGGGCCGAAGCTCGCGCTGGCCATCCTCAGCGGGATGAGCGTCGAGCTGTTCAAGGCGGCCGTCGTGGCCGGCGATACCGCGGCGATTTCCAAGATCAGCGGAGTGGGCAGGAAAACGGCGGAACGTGTCGTGCTCGAGCTCAAGGACAAGCTGGGCGTCGCCGCGGAATGGGAGGCGTCGAGTGCGAAGCACGCGCCCACGCCGGTCGAGACGGCGATGCACGACGCAGTGCTGGCGCTCATCACGCTCGGCTACAAGCAACTCGAGGCGCACAAGGCCGTGAAGGCCGCGCTGGCGTCCGAAGGCGAAAATCCCGGCAGCGACGCGCTCGTGCGCGCGGCGCTGCAAATCCTCACACGATGAGCACGGACGAACTCGAGCGGGCGCGACGGGTGCGCGCGGCGCTGCCGGCCGGCGGGCTGTTCGACGACAAGGTGTGGCGGGTGTCGCCGCGGGCGTTTCCGATCTCGTCGGCGTTTGCGGCGGAGCTCGATCAGCTCGGCTACCGTCTTCACCAGTTCGTCCGTGCCTGCAACCTGCTTTATCGCCTGAGCGCCGAGGGGCGGCAGCCTGCGTGGATCGCCGACGTGCTCGA
>Ga0157378_10003319_pt1 | contig 14315 bp, 12 predicted proteins | sample M65metaG_FD_115309 | JGI IMG/M metagenome (GOLD analysis project Ga0157378, IMG submission 115309) | Miscanthus rhizosphere microbial communities from Kellogg Biological Station, Michigan, USA - M6-5 metaG | ecosystem: Host-associated > Plants > Roots > Rhizosphere > Soil | place: USA: Michigan...
GGGCTTTCGATGCTGAACGCGATCCTGGGCGGCAGCTTCACGAGCCGGCTGAACTTCAACCTTCGCGAGAAGCACGGGTTCACCTACGGCGCCGCTTCCAGCTTCGGGTTCCTGCGCCACGCCGGCAGCTTCGCCGCGCGCGCCGCCGTGTTCGTCGAGTCGACCGCGCCCGCCGTGCGCGAGATGCTGGGCGAGCTGGCGGGACTGCGCGAACGCCCGATCACCACCGAGGAGCACGCGAAGGCGCACGCCACGCTGCTGATGCGCGTGGCGGAGGGCCTGGCCACGACGGGCGGGATGGCCACGACCTTCGGCGAGCTGGGCCTCTACGGGCTTCCGCTCGACGAGCCGATGCGCTTCGTCGCCGCCCTCCAGCGCACGACCGCCGACGATCTGCGCGCGTTCGCCGCGCGTTACGTCGACCCCGAGGCGGCGTGCATCGCGATCGTGGGCGACCGCGCGGCCATCGAGCCAGGTCTACGCGAGCTCGGCCTGCCGGCGACGGTCCTCTACAACACCGGCGGCGGTCGTCTCTAGCCGCCCCCGCGCGAAGCGCGGGATCGCGGCTACCTGAAAAAAAACAATAGTCGCACACCGCGCCTGCGGCGCGGAGCGACTAGGTTCAGGCAGCCAGGTCGAGGAGGCGGTTCTTCAGCTTCTGGCGCGCCCGCAGCAAGCGCGTGCCGACCGTCGAGCGCGGGATCGTCAGCTTGTCGGCGATCTCGTCGTAGCTGCAGTTGCTGATCAGGCGCAGCTCGTAGACCTCGCGGAACGGACCCTCCAGATCGGCGACCGCCGCGTGCACCTGCTCGGCGGTGATGCTCTCCCACGGCTCGGGGGAATCGGCCTCGGGATTGGGAATGTCGCCCTCGTCGATCGCGATCACGCGCGGCTCGCGCGTCTGCTTCCGGCAGCGATCGAGGAACAGGTTGTACATGATGGTCATCAGCCACAACCGGAGGTTGGTTCCGGGCTGGAACGAGGCCTGTCCCCGCAACGCCCGCTCATAGGTGTCCTGGACCAGATCCCAGGCGTCCGACTGGCTGCGCGCCAGCCGCATCGCCCGGGCGAAAAGGACACCTTCGTAATCCGAGACCCGTTCTTCCGTGGTTTGCATTTGCGCGTCGTTTAGGCAACCGATGTGCCATCGTAAGTGGCTGTATTCATTTGAATTACATAGGCCAACTTGTGCGCGAGTTGTGCCGTTTTGCACAAGTTGAGCAATCGTCTTGCCGCGACCGGCCTTCCGTCCGCATACTCGGCCGCTGTGAGCGTGAGGGAAACGGCCAAGGCCCGGGAGTCCGAAACCGCCAGCGACACCGCGGGCGCGTTCCTGCTGGTGGTCGGGCGCGACGCCTACGCGACGTACGACCTGCCGGCGTCCGGCGCCCTCACCATCGGCCGCGGCGAGAGCAACGCCGTTCGCGTCGACGATCCGCTGGCGTCGCGCACGCACGCCTGTCTGCACGTGGGCGACGCCATGTACCTCGAAGACGTCGGCAGCGTGAACGGAACGCGCGTCAAGGACCGCATCGTCAAACCGGGCGAGCGGGTCCGCATCAAGGTCGGCGAGACGATCCAGATCGGATCGTCGGTGCTGATCGTGCAGCGGCGCGCCGCGCAGGCGGATCTGCTTCGCCCGGAGACGCTGCGCGACGAGGCGGCGAGCACGCTGTCGCCGGCGTCGGCCGCGCGCTCGGGCGAGGCGATGCGCCGCGTGCACGAGCTGGCCGAGCGGGCGGCGGCCGGCACCATCAACGTTCTGATCACGGGCGAGACCGGCGTGGGCAAGGAGCTGCTCGCCGAGACGGTTCACCGCGCGTCGCCGCGCCGGGGCGGGCCGTACGTCTGCCTCAACTGCGCGGCCCTGTCGGAGACGCTGCTGGAGAGCGAGCTGTTCGGGCACGAGCGCGGCGCGTTCACGGGCGCGGTGCAGGCGAAGCCGGGCCTGCTGGAGACCGCGGCGCGCGGCTCGCTGTTTCTCGACGAGGTGGGCGAGCTGCCGCTGTCGACGCAGGCGAAGCTGCTGCGCGTGATCGAGACGCGCGAGGTGGCGCGCCTGGGCAGCGTGCGGCCGCACCGGATCGACGTGCGGTTCATCGCCGCCACCAACCGCGATCTGGAGGCCGAGGTCGCGCGCGGCGCGTTCCGCGCCGATCTGTACTACCGGTTGAACGGGATCACGCTGACCATCCCGCCGCTGCGGTCGCGGCTGGAGGAGATCCGTCCGCTGGCGGAGACGTTCCTGCGCCAGATCTGCCGCGATCTCGGGCGGCAGCCGCCGCTGCTGCCGCCGGCCAGCGTGGCGCACCTGGAAGCGTACGCCTGGCCGGGCAACATCCGCGAGCTGAAGAACGTCATCGAACGGGCGGTGCTGCTGTGCGAAGGGCCGATGCTCGAGCCCGATCACATGCCGCTGGAGCGGCCGCTGACCGAGAGCCAGAAGCTGACGTCGTCGGGCGCGAGCCCGGCGCGCAGCGAGCGCGACAAGATCGTCGAGGCGCTGGCGGCGTGCGCGGGCAACCAGAGCCGCGCCGCGAAGATGCTCGGCATCCCGCGCCGGACGTTCGTGACGAAGCTGGACTCATACCGGATCCCGCGCCCGAAGAAGAACGCGTAGCGCTCGCGCACGAGGCGGGGCGCTTTATAACTCCGCGTCGTGCTTGACTTTTCGAGCGGCGTCGCGCAGTCTTGGGCATCCAATAGAGAGTTCGTCCTGCCTCCGCGCGTCGCGCGGAGAGCGCCAGGGACCGGTTGGCGGCGTCGCTGTCTGAACGGTTTTCGCACGGACAGCCACCCAACCAGACAACAGGCCGCAGCTTTTTCGGCACCCGTCGCGCAGCGACGGAGGCGCAAAGACCGAGACGCGGCCCGACGAAAGAGATTCCGATCGTGACCACATCCTTTGCTCCATCATTTGAAACATCGCCCATACCGGCGTCGTTCGCGACGCTGGGTTTGATCGATCCCCTCCAGCGCGCGGTCGCGGCCGCGGGTTACGTGAAGCCCACGCCGATCCAGGCGCAGGCGATCCCGCACCTGCTGGCGGGACGCGACGTGCTCGGCTGCGCGCAGACCGGGACGGGCAAGACGGCGGCGTTCGCGCTTCCGATCCTGGATCGGCTCGCGCGTGAACCGCGCCGGTCCGGGCGGGGTCCGCGCGCGCTGGTGCTGACGCCTACCCGCGAGCTGGCCACGCAGATCGCCGAGGGGTTCGAGGATTACGGCGTGAACGTCGCCAGCCGATGCGCGGTCGTGTTCGGTGGCGTCGGCCAGGGCCCGCAGGTGGAGGCGCTGCGGCGCAACGTGGACATCGTGGTGGCGACCCCGGGGCGGCTGCTGGATCTGATGGCGCAGGGCCACGCACGCTTCGAAGCCTGCGAGGTGCTGGTGCTGGACGAGGCCGATCGCATGCTGGACATGGGCTTCATCGACCCGATCCGCCGCATCATCAGCGCCCTGCCGCGACGGCGGCAGAACCTGATGTTCTCGGCGACGATGCCGCGCGAGATCTCGCAGCTGGCCCACAGCATCCTGGTCGATCCCGTCAACATCGCGGTGGCGCCGGTGTCCAGCACCGTCGACAAGGTCACGCAGTGGGTGCTTCACGTCGATCGCGGCGACAAGCGCGCCCTGCTGCGCGAGGTGCTCCGCGATCCGAAGATGAGTCGCGTCCTGGTGTTCACGCGGACGAAGCGCGGCGCGAACAAGGTGGCCCAGGAACTGGATCGCAACGGCGTGCGCGCCGACGCGATTCACGGCAACAAGTCGCAAGGGGCGCGCCAGCGCGCGCTGGATTCGTTCAAGCGCGGCGGCATCCGCGTTCTGGTCGCGACGGACATCGCCGCGCGCGGCATCGACGTCGACGGCGTCACGCACGTCATCAACTTCGAGCTGCCGGTGGAGCCCGAGAGCTACGTCCACCGGATCGGCCGCACGGCGCGGGCGGGCGCATCCGGCGTCGCGTTGTCGTTCTGCGACCGCGAGGAACGGTCCGCCTTGCGCGCCATCGAGCAGCTGACGCGGGCGACCGTGCGCGTCGTCCAGGATCATCCGTTCGCGAAACCGCGCGGCGGAATGCGAGAGGAGAGACACGGTGGGAAAAGCTGAAGAAAAGCGAGCGGCGATTCTGGCGGCACAGGCGGCGCGAGAAGCGGCCGAGAAGGCGGCGCGTGCGGCCGCGGGACCGACGCCTTCGCCGCGCAAGCGACGCACCAGCTGGGGCAGCTCGCCCATGCGCGGCCCCGGACGCGGCCCGCAGAAGCCGCCCGAAGAATAGGCACTCCGCACGCGCGCGTCGCGCGAGAGCGGCCCGTTACATCTTCATTCGCAGCGCGACGCCGAGATCCACGAGGGGCGGGCCCTGGTGGATCGAGAGCGGCGCCGGCGCGCAATTGCCGGCAGCGTCACGGGTCGTGCCCTGATCGATGTCGATCGCGATGCGGAACTCGCCGCCGCGCGTTCCCCAGTGGACGCCCGCGAACGCTTCGAAGGTCAGGTGGGTGAGGACCGTGACGGAGTAGTCGAGCCGCGACACGAATGACATGTCCGACAGGTTACCCAGCGTCGAGAACGTGAACGTCGTGTAGTTCCATGAGTACGGCGCCGGGAGCGACGCGAACAGCGCCGCGTAATGCCGGCCCGTATAGAAGAAGTTCAACATCGGCGTGCCGGACTGGTTGAACAACAAGCCCGGATACAGCGTCGCGTCCGTGTACCCGGGCTGGTTGTAGAAGTACTCGCCGCCGACGGTCCAGACGTCGTTGTCGTTGTACTTTCGGGAATAGTTGATCCCGCCCACCGCCTGGGTCTTGACGCCCGAGAGCGGGTGGACCTTGTACTGCGCGGCGACGTCATCGGTCTCCATCGTCTGGGGCGGGTCGGTCCCCGGAACCGTGCACGTCAGCGGCGGCACCTTCTCGACCACGTTGAAGTCCTCGCCCGAGCGGATGCCGACGTCGGCATAGACGTCGAAGTCGTAGATCCCGGTCGAGACGTCGATGCCGAATCGCGGCTTGCTGTCGCGCTTGACCAGCGCGTCGAGGCCGATCTCGGCGCCGCCCACGACGATCTCCGCGCGCCCGCCGCCCGCCACCTGGCGCAGCGTCGGCGTCGAAACGTTGGGATCCTCAGCGACGCCGAACGCGTAGAAGTTCCAGGCCCGAGCTTCCCAGGGAAAGTGCAGCTTCAGCATCGACGTGCCCGGGCGCGCGTCAAACACGTCCAGCGGGTTGCGCTTGAGCGGGTGGAGGTAATCCGTCGGTTGCCAGAAGCGGCCCGTCCCCCAGCGCACGTGCTGCTTGCCCGCGGTCACGAACACGCGCTGCGCGATGTCGAAACGGAGCCACATCTGATCGAGGATCGACGTCGGCCCGCGCGAGGCGCTGAACGTCGTGAACCCGGTCGGCGAGCCGCCCGCGAACGCCCCCATGCCGCCCACCGGCAGACCGTTGACCAACGGCTGGGCCGGCCCAGCCGGCGTGGCGGTCGCGTTGTAGCTCATGCGACCGAGGATGAAGGCGCGCACGCGCGGGTTCGGACGCGCGTCGAAGTAGGCGTCGACGAGGGCGGGCGTCGTCAGCGTCCACCTGTCCGGGTAGTCGTTCTGGAAGGCGGTGCTCTGCGCGCGCAAGTAGATCTGGCCCCCGATCTGGAGCGGGTTCTCGGGCGCCTGATAGTCGGAGAGGTGCTGCGTCTCGCCGGTCGCGTTCAGGACCGACCGATCGCGATCGGTTCCGCCCGTCGCGTCGGCGGCCGCGGCAGGAGGTGTCGACGACGGCGGCTGGTTGGCGTCGGGAGAGGGCGGTGTCGCCGACTTGTCCGGCGTCGCCGGCGTGGGCGCGGTGCCGCCGAAGATGTCCTGCTCGCTGGGCCGATCCTGCGCCCACGCCGACGCGGTCCACGCGGCCAGCAGCGCCGCGAAACCGCCGGCCACCAGGCGTCGGATCGCGCGGGGAGCCGGCGACCTTTGCTCGCCGCGTCCCATCGCGGGAGGGTTTGGGAACCCTCTTAGGGTTCCCATTTCAACGACTCTTGCTCTCGAGCCAGGCCTTCGTGAAGAGGTTCGCGGGCAAAGACTTCAGGTCGACGGCCTTGATCATCACCAGCGTCTGGTTCGCCTTCTCGACCTCGTCGTAGAAGCGGATCTCCTCCGGGTAATAGACGTCGCCGCCCTTGGATTCGCTGTGGACCTTCTTCCACTTCGGGTAGTACGACGTCCGCAGCAGCCGGCCCGACAGCGCGTACTCCTGCCGCTTGAGCACGTTCTTCGTCTCCTTGTCGATCCAGATGCGGATCATCGGGAACGCCAGATCGATTCCGCCCTTGCCCTTGAGCAGCAGCTTCTGCGCCGTGTACGCGCCCAGCTTCTCCTCGCCCTCGTCGGTCGGGTCGTATTCCTCCGCGAGGCGCGACTCGTCGAAGTCGGACCGCCGCGAGTTCGTGCCGCCGATACGCTCACGCTCGGTGCGGCGCTCCCACTTCCCCACGCTGGGATCGTAGAACCACAGGTTCTTGTCGATGCGCAGGTAGCCCTGCCCCGCCGAAGACTTGGGTTTGAGGAACAGGATCATGAACTTCTGGTCGGACGAGCGCCGGTAGTACTCGGTCTCGTACACGACGTCGACCTTGTCCCGTTCCTTCTGCTCGATGTACGCGCTGGCGCGCCAGTCGCCGTTGTTCTTCTGGCGATCGTCGACGATCTTCAGGATGTCGACCATCTGCGGGGTGGTGAGGGCGGCGGCCGCGCGGCCGGAAACGGCCGAAGCGACGGCGAAGCCGGCCAGCAGCGCTGCGACGAGGGTTGTCGATCTGGTGTTGCGTGTTTTTTTCATGGGGTTCAACCGAAGTGGGACATCGCGACGACGGGACGGAGGCGCGCGGCGCGCAGCGACGGGTAGAACGCGGCGATCACCGTGACCAGCGTGATCCCGAAGACCGACCAGAACAGCGCGGAGCCGTGGACGGAGATGTGCAGGTAAGGCGACATCAGGAAGAACTGCAGGCCCGTCGGAACGTGAAGGTGCAGCGCGTTCACACCCGCCGCGATCGCCGCCCCCATGGCCACCCCCGTCAGCGTCGCGAACAGACCGAGCATGAGCGACTCGAGCAGGAACATCCACAGCACCCCGAGCCGATGCATGCCGATCGCGCGCAGCGTTCCGATCTCGCGCGTGCGCTCGCGGATCGCGATCCACATGGTGTTCATGATCCCGATGATGATGATCGCGATCAGGATGACGATCAGGACGATGGACAGCACCCGAAGCGACGTGAGGGTCCAGGTCATGAACGAGATCTCGTCCTCCCAGGAGGTGACGTCCAGCTTCTGTCCCGTCCAGTCCTCGCGCGCGACCGACTGGAACTTCATCCAGAACGCACGCGGGTCGGCCGGCATCACCCGCCAGCCCGCCTGCTCGAGCGCCTGGCGGAGGCGCGCCGAGATCTCCGGGATCTTTCGATCGACGTCCTTGCGATCGAGCATGATCTGCACGACGCCGGTCGAGTCCTGGTTGAACTGGTACAGCTTGCGCAGCGTCTCGATCGGGATGAACGAGTTCCAGGTGCTGAGCAGGCCGAGGCTGTGGGCGATCGCGACGATTCGCACGTCGACGGTGTTGTTGGTCCCGCGGGTGGTCGGCGCCGAGATGGTGACGGCGTCACCGACCTTGACCCCCAGCTTCTCGGCCTGGTTGTCGAAGATCAGGATCGTACCCGGCTGCGCCAGGTCGTCGATGTTGCCGCTCACGAGCTGCAGGACGGAGGCGAACTTCGGTTCGCTGCGGACGTCGATCCCGGTGACGCCCATCTGCATCGAGCCCGTGTCGGCGACGATCTTCGCCCAGCCGCGCCCGCGGTGGACGACGAACGCCATCTCGGGGACGGTCTTCTTGGCGACCTCGATGACGCGCTTGTAGTCGGTGACGACCGGCGCCGCCTGACCCGCGGTGACCTTGAAGAAACCGCCGACGTTGACGTGCCCCGTCGACAGCGTGGTGGCCGTGTCGATCATCGTCTCGCGGACGCCGGTGGTCAGGCCGTTCAGGAGCACCAGCAGAGTGGTCACTGCAGCGATCGCGGTGCCGAGGAACAGGGTGCGCCGGCGGTGCTGCACAAGGCTGCGGAACGCGATCGTCAAGTCGACGCCCAGCTTGGACATGTTTACTCGTCCTCCTGCATCGCCTGGCGCGGGGTAACCCGCATCGCGAGCCAGGCCGGGTAGAAGCTCGAGAACGCGCTGACGACCAGCACGATCGCAAACGCCGCGACGATGTTGCTCGTGCCGATGAACGGGTACAGGCGCGGTCCCGAAAAGAAGAAGAACCAGACGTCGGACGTGGCCGGGATCCCGACATGGCCGACGATCTTGACGACCAGCGCGCCGATGCCCGCCCCCAGGCCGCCGAAGATCGCGCCCACGACCAGCGATTCGATCACCAGCATCGTGAGGATGAAGCGGCGCTGGGCGCCGATCGCGCGCAGCGTGCCGATCTCGCGCACGCGCTCCAGCGTCGCCATCACCAGCGCGTTGTTGATGATGACGAGCGCGATCAGGAAGATGATCAGGATCGAGATGACGAGCACCATCCGGATCACGTTGATGAACTGGCCGATGAGGCCGGCCGCCGTCTGCCAGTCGATCGCCTTCAGCGTCAGCCCGTCCGCCTTCCCCTGCACCTCGATCGCCTTCATCGTCTCGCGGAGCTGCTTCGGGTCCTTGAGGATGACGGCCGCGTTCAGCACCACCCCCCGCTCGACCTCGTCGGGTGGGAAGACGCGGCTGCGCGCTTCCTCGCGCTGCAGCTTGCCGCCCAGTGATTCGCCGAGATCGTGGGGGACGGGCGCGACGCCCGGCGTGGTCGTCGCCTCCACGCGCCGGCCTTTCTCCGGGGCCGGCGCGGTCGGCGCGCTGCCGAACAGCTCGGCCTCGGCGTTCTCGCGGTTGATCTCGCGGGCGCCGGCCGCTTTTTGCAGCGCCTGGATCTCGGCCAGCTTGTCGCCGGTCATGAAGCCATAGAGCTCGCGAAATGAAACCAGATCCATCAGGTTCAGGGCACCCGCCAGCGTCGACTTCTCCAGCCCCTGGAACTCGAACGCACCGTAGACGGGGACGTTGACCGACTGCACGTAGCCGGATCGGGTGAACGCCTTGATCGTCAGGGTGTCGCCGATCCTGACCCGATACAGCTCCAGCGACGGAACCAGCTCCTTGTAGAAGAAGTCGTAGCGCTGCCGGAAGTTCTGATCGGTGACCTGGAAGAACGTCGCCAGCAACTTGCCGACGTCCTTCTCCTTGCTGCCCAGCTCGCGCTGCAGCTTGGCCCGGAAGTCGGCTGTCTTCGCGGCGTCGAGCTGGAGGAGGATCTCGCGCACCTGCGACACGTTCTCGCGCACCATCCGCTGCAGATCGAGGTCGGTGGCGATGGTCTCGCCTTGCGATTCGACGCCCTCCTTGATCTTGTCCATCCGGCGGGCGGCCTTCAGCTTGACCTGCTCCTCGTACACGTTCTTGGCGAACAGAAAGCCGCGCTTCCCGGGCGGGACGGCGGTGCCGTTGACGATCTTCATCCGGTCGAACGACTTCTGGAACGCCTGGAAGTCCGTGCCGACGTAGTTGAGGAACAGCAGATCGGCGTCGGCCGCCTGGCTGGCGATCCGGTTCTCGAGGAACTCCATCGAGTCGAGGGGATCCTTGTCGAAGTCCTGCCAGAACTGGTCCGAGGCGGCCCGCGTGACCGCCGCGGCGTCATCCTTGTCGATCGCGCGTTCGTCGAGGACGGTCTTGGCGTTCTTCAGATCGCCCTGCAACACGAAGACGATCTGCCGGACGTGCCCCTTCTCGCTGGCGACCTGGGCCTCGGCGCGCGCCTTGTCGGCGTCGGTCTTGGCGTCGCGCCGGGCATAGACCGCGTTGCGCAGCTTCTCGAGGGCGAGATCGATGGTGTTGCCCGAGGTGACGAGCGCGCCGCTGATCCCCATCGGGACCACCGACTTGACGTTGGGCACCTTGAGCAGCGAGGCGCGGACCTTCGCGAAGTCGTCGAGCTGCGCGATGTCCGGATCGCCCATCATCATCCGCCCCATCACCTCCAGCGGATCCTTCGACTTGGCGTTGTAGACCTGGATGTGGCCCGCCACGCTGCCGATCACACTGCGGCTCATCGAGGCGACCAGGCTGTCGAGCAGCGAGTTGCCCGCCACGACCAGCAGTCCGCCGAAGAAGATGATGCCGCCGACGATGATCGTCTTCAGCCGGCTGGCGAACAGGTTCCGGAAGGCGATCTGCGCGGTGACGCCGAATGTGGCGAGCCACGCTCTCATACTTGCGCCCCGAGCGGCGCCGCCGCCGCCTGCGCGGGCGTGACGCGGTCGACGAGCTTGCCGTCGGCGAGGCGCACGATGGCGTTCGCGTGGGCCATGACCTTCTGATCGTGGGTCGAGAAGATGAACGTCGTCTTCTCGGTCCGGTTCAGCTCCTTCATGAGATCGAGGATGTGCTGGCCCGTGACCGAGTCGAGGTTCGCGGTCGGCTCGTCGGCGAGCACGATGCCCGGGCGCGTGACCAGGGCGCGCGCGATGGCGACGCGCTGACGCTGGCCGCCGGACAGCTCGCTGGGCCGGTGGCTGGCGTATTCGCGGATCCCGACCCGGTCGAGCAGGCTCATGACCCGTTGCGCGCGTTCGGAGCCGGACAGCCGTCGTTGCAGCAGCAGCGGCAGCTCGACGTTCTGGAACACGCTGAGGACCGACACCAGGTTGAAGCTCTGGAAGATGAAGCCGATGGTGTGCAGGCGCAGGGTGGTCAGCTGGCGTTCCGACAGCCGGCGGGTGTCCTTCCCCTCGACCTCGACGGTCCCGGAGGTCGGCGTGTCGACGCAGCCGATCAGATTCAGCAACGTGGTCTTGCCGCTGCCTGACGGGCCGGCGATGGCGATGAAGTCGCCCTCGACCACGTCCAGCGTCACGCCGCGCAGCGCGGGCACCACGACGTTACCGAGCGTGTAGTTCTTGACGGCGTCCTTGACCGAAACAATCGCTTTCATTCAAGACCTCTGGTTCGCTTTGTTGCGTTTTGCGTCCGCCGCGTAGGCTTCGCGCTTCTGCAGTTCCTTGCCGACGATCTCGCGTACTTCTACCCGGTCGGGGAGCGCTTTCAACTCGGTGACGACCCGGGCCAGCACCTTGCCGAACTGGCCCTGGACATCGCCGGTCAGGCTCGACAGCACGCGGGTGAACTCGCGCGTGCGCCGTTCGTTCGTCCCTTCGATCAGGTCGCGCCCGGTCGCGGTGATCTCGATGCGCTTGTGCCGGCGGTCCATGGGATCCTCGGAACGTCCGACCAGGCCCGCGACGACCATGCGATCGACCAGGTGACTGGTCGCGGGCGGCGACAGCTTCAGGCACGCCGCGATCGACGACACCGACACCGGGCCCAGGTGCGTCAGCAGGTGAAGGGCCACCATCTGGGCCATGGTCAACCCGGCCTCGTTCATCACGGCCAGCGTGTCGTCGGCGGAGCGCCGATGGATGTGGCTCATCATCTCTTCGATCAAGTGGGCCAGCTTGGCCGGTCTGGGTGCACGCGGTGCCATGACCAAAATAGTGTCACGCTTCGAATTAATTGAAGCATGACCCCTTGTCAAGCGACGGCGGCGCGGATGTTTGTGAAGAAATGTGAACGCCGTCTTCCTGAAATGCGGATACAGTTCGTCAGCCGTCCCACGTCGTGGAAGGAGGGGATCATGAACCGGTCATCGATCGTGTGTGTCACCGTACTGGTCGCCGGCACCGTGTCGGCCGCCCGCGCCGACGTCGAGTTCACGGAAAAGAAGCCGGCCGCGAAGCCCGCCCCCGCGCCGGCCCCGGCCCCGGCCGCCGCGCCTGCGCCGTCCATCGCGCAGAAAGGGGAAATGGCGCCGCCGGTGGTCCCCGGCAAGCAACCGCCCGCGCCCGCCGCGGCACCGACGGCGACCACCGCGACCTGGTGGGGCCACGCTGCCTGGATCATCCAGACGCCCGGCGGCGCGACCATCGCCATCGATCCCTACCTGGAAAATCCGATGGCGCCGAAGATCGACCAGCCGAAGGTGCTGGACGCGATCCTGGTGACGCACGGCCACTCCGATCACGTCGGCAACACCGCCGATCTGGCGAAGAAGACCGGCGCGAAGGTGATCACGTCATACGAGCTGACGTCCTTGATCGGCGCCGCGAACTCGGAAGGCATGAACATCGGCGGCACCACGGTCGTGAAGGACGCGACCATCCACCTGGTCGAGGCGCTGCACTCGAGCGGCTTCGGTCAGGAGAAGACGGGCCCCAAGTACGGCGGCCCCGCGATGGGCTTCGTCATCGAGGTCGCGAAGGGGCCCGTCATCTATCACGCCGGCGACACCGACGTGTTCGCGGGCATGTCGTTGATCGCGGAGCGCTACCACCCGACGATCGCGCTGCTGCCGATCGGCGGCCACTTCACCATGGATCCGACGGGCGCGGCGCTGGCGGCGAAGATGCTGAAGGTCAAGACGGTCGTCCCGATGCACTTCGGCACCTACCCGATCCTGACCGGGACGCCCGATGAGCTGGCCGCCGCCCTGAAGAAGCAGAAGGTTTCCGCCAAGGTGATGGAGTTCCGGAGCGGCATCAGTCAGACTTTGAAGTAACTTTCCGGAGCACATGTTCGAGCATTTCGATCTCGCGGCCCGGGTGATGATCCTGATCCCGATGCTGCTGTCGTTGACCGTGCACGAGTGGGCGCACGCCTGGTCGGCCTACCGGCTGGGCGACGACACCGCGGCGATGCAGGGACGGCTGACGCTGAACCCGATCGCGCACATCGACCCGATCGGCACGCTGATCCTACCGCTGCTCGGGATCCCGTTCGGGTGGGCGAAGCCGGTGCCGGTCATGCCGACCCGCTTCCGGCGCAGCATCAGCATGAACACCGGCATGCTGATCACCGCCGCCGCCGGGCCGCTGGCGAACGTCGTGCTCGCGGTGGCGAGCGCGGTGGCGCTGGGCATCGTCGCGCACGGCTCGCCCGAGGTGCTGTGGAAACCGGTCGGCGTCGCCTACCTGCTGAGGATGCTGATCAGCATCAACATCACGCTGGCGATCTTCAACATGATCCCGGTACCGCCGCTGGACGGCAGCCGGGTCGTCGATGGCCTCATCCCCTACGGCTGGCGCGGGTACTGGGATTCGATCGTGCGCCTGTCGCCGATCCTGCTGATCGTGGTGATGGTCTTCGGTTCGGCGATCATCATGGGCCCATCGAGCTACGTGATGGGCCTCCTCGACCGCATGATCATCGCGATGGTCTAGCGGCTCGCAGCTAGCGCCGCTCTTCCAGCTTCACTTCGACGACGAGGTCGCTGGCGAGGCGTTCCAGGCTGGCGCGCAGTGACGCGAGGTCGATGCCGGCGGGGACGCGCACGTGGGCGCGCGCCTCGAACAGCATGTCGCCGGACATCGGTGCGCTGGTGCGGTTGGTGACCAGCTCCTCGACGTTGACGCCGCTGGCCGCCAGCAACTGGGAGATTTCGCGAACGATGCCGGGACGATCGAGACCGACCAGCTCGAGGTCCATGCTCTTGTCGCCCGGGCCGCGGTCGTTCATGGACGCGGCCTCGGCGATCACCTTCAGCCCGCGTGATTCCAGCGCCGCCAGGGCGGCCAGCGCCGGCTGAACTTTGTCGGGAGGCAGCTCGGCGCGCAGGATGCCCGCGAACTTTCCGGCGAGGTGCGACATCCGGCTCTCCAGCCAGTTGCCGCCGTGCGCCGCGATCACCCCTGCCACCACCTCGACGAGGCCCGGGCGATCCGGCCCGAGCAAGGTCAAAACGAGATCGGTCATGCGGGGAAGATAACCCCTTCGGGTCGAGGTTGCCTCAGGCGGCCCCTCACCCCGACCCTCTCCCGCAAAGCGGGAGAGGGAGGCAGACGCGGCTGCCTCTAGTGCGTCCGGGCTGCGCAGACAGCGTCGACCAGAATACGCCCGCAGGTTCCTGCGCGCGTCACGGTGCGCTTGCCCGGCCAGTGCGCTTCGATGCTCTTGGCGCGACAATCGGCGACCGCGGTGTAGACCGCGTCCTCCGACTCGGGAGCGCTTTCGGCGGCTGCCCACCGAAACAGCGTCGTGTTCCCGCTCTCGCGGATCGAATCGCGATCGAAGACCATGTGGTTGCCGCGCTTGCTCTTGCACGCGAGGTCCCAGGATCCATCGACCTGCGACTGCTGCGTCGACATCGACGCATCCGCCTGGTCACCGCCGCTCATCGACACCGTGCCCACCGGCGGTCCCGCAATCACGGTCA
>Ga0157378_10003324_pt1 | contig 14301 bp, 15 predicted proteins | sample M65metaG_FD_115309 | JGI IMG/M metagenome (GOLD analysis project Ga0157378, IMG submission 115309) | Miscanthus rhizosphere microbial communities from Kellogg Biological Station, Michigan, USA - M6-5 metaG | ecosystem: Host-associated > Plants > Roots > Rhizosphere > Soil | place: USA: Michigan...
ACAATCGGTCGCCATCGAGCGCGATGATCGCCTGCACGCGCCGTCCGGCGTTCGGCCCGGAATTGCCGAGCAGATCGATGGTGCGTGGAATGTCGCGTACGCCCCGCTGCCCGCTTCACGCCTAGACCACGTGACAGGCGTGATCGATGATTTCGTAGCGCTCTGGCTCGAAGCTCAGCCGTGCCACCCGCAGCTCGCCGATTTTCAGCTCCTGACCGGACACGTCCGCCGCCACCGGCACCCAGCTGCCCTCCAGCAGCCGCTCCATGCTCACTTATTCTACGGCCCCGGCGCCCTCACCGCGCGGATCTGCCGCGGCTTCGAGCTCGCCCGTGGCACGGTTCCAGATCACGGCCTGGAAATTCCCCCAGCGGTAAGAGGCCGGCTGGAGCGTCGCTCCCTGATCGGTCAGGGCCTTGAGCTCCTGATCACTGAATGCCCCCGCCTCATAGCGCACGACGTCGGGGAGGTACTGGTGATGGAAACGCGGCGCGGCAACGATTTCGCTGGCGGAGCGGCCGTCAACGAAATCCAGCGTCGCCAGCAGCACCATGCCCATGATCAGGCTTCCGCCCGGCGATCCGCCGATCATGAGCCGATCGCCGGATTCGACAAAGGTCGGCGTCACTGATGAGAGCATGCGCTTGTGCGGCGCGATCGCATTCGCATCCCCGCCCACCAGTCCGTAGGCGTTGGCGGTGTTCGGCTTGATCGAGAAATCGTCCATCTCGTTGTTGAGGAACAGTCCCGTGCCCGCGATCATGCGCCCGCTCCCGAAGCGCAGGTTCAGCGTGATGGTCCCCGCCACGCGGTTGCCGTCGCGATCAAGCACCGAGAAATGCGTGGTCTGAGGTCCGGCATTGGCGCCAGGCCCAAGGCCTGGGAGCTCGGCGCTCGGCGTGTTGCGATCGACGCGTATCGAGGCTGCAAGTCCTGCCGCGTAATCGACGCCGGTCAACCGCTGCACCGGCACGTTCACGAAATCCGGGTCGCCAAGGTATATGGCGCGATCGCGGTGCACTCGGCGCATCGCCTCGATGACAAGGTGTTTGCGCTCGGCCGGTGTTACAGCCGGAAGGTTGTATTGCGCGAGGATGTTCAGCGCCTCGATGAGGCCGACACCGCCGGAGCTGGGCGGCGGCGCCGACACGATACGCGCCCCGCGATACTGGCCGACGATCGGCGCGCGCTCCACGGCTCGGTAGGCGGCAAGATCGGCTTCGCTCCAGTTGCCGCCCTGCGCGTGCACGCCGGCCACCAGACGCTTGGCCAGCTCTCCCTGATAAAAACTATCCAGTCCATGCTGCGCGAGATACTGGAGCGTGGCGGCCAGTTCCGGCTGGCGGATGATGGCGCCGAGCGGCGGCACCGCCCCGTGCTGCAGGAAATTGCGCGCGACCTCGGGCTCGTTCTTGAACTGCTCGAGGCGCGATGCCAGCGCATCATGCAGATGCGTGGAGAGCGGGAACCCGTCGCGTGCCAGCTTGATGGCGGGCGCCAGGCTCCGGGCCACAGGCAGTTTTCCGTAGCGTGCGGCCAGCAGCGCCATGCCGGCGGGCTCGCCCGGAATTCCCGCAGCCAGCGCGCTATCGGTGGACATTCCAGGAACCGGCTTGCCCTGCGCATCCAGGTACATGTCGCGCGTGGCCGACGCCGGCGCAAATTCGCGTGCATCGACGGCGATGTCCAGGCCATCGCTTTGCCGGTGCAGGAGGTAGATGCCCCCACCCGTGAGGCCCGAGCCGGTGGGTTCGACCACCGCGAGTGCGGCGCTGACCGCCACTGCGGCATCAAAAGCGTTGCCGCCGGCCCGCAGCACTTCCAGTCCCGCAGCGGTGGCCAGAGGATGCGCACTGGCAATCGCCGCACGCCCCGGTGCGCTCGCCCGCGGCGCGCTTGGCGGTGCCGCAGCGAGCGCGACCGCCGAAAGCAGCAGCAGTGCGCCGCTATGTGCGGCGTACCTAATCCGCATTCGCAGCCTCAACGCTTCACCTTGCGATTAAATGCCGCCTCAACCATGGGATGCACGAACTCGGCCACGCTCCCGCCGAGCGAGGCGATCTCGCGCACCAGCGTCGAGGAAATGAAGGTGAACTGTTCCTTAGGTGTCAGGAACACCGTCTCGACGCCCGGGGCGATGTGCCGGCCCATGTTGGCCAGCTGGAATTCGAACTCGAAGTCCGACACGGCCCTGAGGCCGCGCACGATGACGTCGATCCCCTGGGCCCGCGCAAATTCGACCGTCAGACCGCTGTAGCCCACGACCTTGACGTTGGGAATGTCGGCGAGCACGGCGCGCGCCAGTTCCACACGCTCCTCAATGTCGAACAGCGGGACCTTGCCCGGATTGGCCGCAATCGCCAGCACCACGCTCTCGAATATGCCCGCGGCCCGGCGCACCAGGTCCTCGTGCCCGCGCGTGATGGGATCGAAGGTCCCCGGATATACGGCTTTGTGACTGACTGACACGGCGACCCCCTCAGCGAATTTCGTACAGATCATACCCGACGGCGCCCGCCTGGCCGTGGCGCAGCATTTGCCAGCCGTCGGGGAGCGTTGGCAGGGCGGACGCGCGCGGATGTTCGATGTAGACCAGGGCCCCTGGCGAGAGCCAGCCTCCTGTTGAGAGCTTCGCGACACTCGCGGCGAGCTCGGCGCCGGCAAACGGGGGATCCAGAAAAACCAACCCGAAGGCACGGCTGGGAGCAGCCAGGAAGCGCTGCGCGTCGGAGTGGATCAATTCGGCCATGCCTGAGGATGCGCCCCACTCGCGCATGACATCGGCGAGCGCCGCAATTGCGCTGGCGTTGTGATCCACGAACACGCAATGGTCAGCGCCTCGCGAGAGCGCCTCGAGCCCGAGCGCCCCCGAACCGGAATACAAGTCGAGGCAGCGCCGGCCGACCACCCTGTCCTGCAGCCAGTTGAACAGCGTCTCGCGCACGCGATCGCTGGTCGGCCTAATCTCGCCGTCCGGGAATTGCCAGCGGCGCCCGCGCCAGCGGCCGGCGATGATGCGCAACCGCCGCGACTGCGCGCCCCGCGGGTGGGTGGCTCCCTTTGCCGGATTCTTCGCGCGCGGTTTGCCTGCCATGGCCGGGAAGCGTACCGCATATGCGAGAATCCACCCATGCTCGAGGAACCACAGCCACAAGCTGCTCCCGCAGGATCCGCGCCTGGCTTTTTCGGGCGCCTGCGCGCGCGCCTCAATCGCGGCGGCGCCACGCTGGCGCGCGAGCTGCGCGGCTTGCTGCAGGGCCGGCAGATCAGCCCCGAGCTGCTGGAGGAACTCGAATCGCGCCTGATCGGCGCCGATCTGGGCGTGGCGGTGACGAGCGAGATCCTCGCCGATCTCAAGGAGCGCGTGGGACGCCACGAGCTCGTGGACGCCGAGGCCCTGCTCGCGGCGCTCAGAGTACGGCTGACGGAAATACTGCGGCCGTGCGAAGTGCCACTTAAGGTCGATCGCGCACAACGCCCGTACGTGATCCTGGTGGTCGGCGTGAATGGCTCGGGCAAGACGACCACCATCGGCAAGCTGGCCAGCGACTTTCGCGCCCAGAAGCTCAGCGTGATGCTGGCCGCCGGCGATACCTTCCGCGCCGCCGCCATCGAACAGCTGGCGGTCTGGGCAGAGCGCAGCGGCGCGCAGTTTGTCTCGCAGCAGGCCGGCGCCGATCCCGGCGCGGTGATCTTCGATGGCGTGCACGCGGCGCGCGCGCGCGGCATCGACGTGCTGCTCGCAGATACCGCCGGGCGATTGCACAACCAGTCGCAGCTCATGGACGAGCTGCGCAAGATCAAGCGCGTGATTGCGCGCGTGGACCCGAGCGCGCCCCACGAGGTGCTGCTGGTGCTCGATGCCAACCAGGGACAGAACGCGCTCTCGCAGGCCGAGCAGTTCCACGCCGCCATCGGCGTGACCGGTATTGTGGTGACCAAGCTGGACGGCACGGCGCGCGGCGGCATCGTGGTGGCCATCGCCCGCAAACTGGCGCTCCCGATCCGCTACATAGGCTTGGGCGAACACAGCGATGACTTCGGGCGCTTCGATGCCGCAGCCTTCGCGCAGGCGCTCGTGGATGGAAACGATGGTGGCGCCCTCGCGCAGCGCCCGAAAGCCGGAGCGGACGCATGATCCGATTCGAGGGTGTCGCCAAGCGCTATCGCAACGGGCGCGAGGCCCTAAGCAACGTCAATCTGCACATCGCACCGGGCGAAATGGTGTACATGACCGGCCGGTCTGGCGCCGGCAAGAGCACGGTGCTCAAGTTGATTGCGCTGCTCGAACGCCCCACCCGCGGCCAGGTCACAGTGGCCGGCGCCAACACCGGCAAGCTCAGCGCGCGACGAGTGCCCGCGTTCCGGCGCAACGTCGGCGTGGTGTTCCAGGATCACCGGTTGCTCATTGATCGCCCGGTGTTCGACAACGTGGCCTTGCCCCTGATCGTCGCCGGCAGCTCCCTCAAGGAAATTGACAAGCGCGTGCGCGCGGCGCTCGACCAGGTGGGATTGTTGGGTAGCGAGCGCATGCTGCCCGCAGAGCTCTCGGTCGGCGAGCAGCAGCGCGTCGGCATCGCGCGCGCGATCATCAGCCGGCCCCCGATCCTGATTGCCGACGAGCCCACCGGCAATCTCGATCCGCAGCTGGCCAGCGAAGTGATGACGCTGTTTCGCCGGCTGAATGATGTCGGCGTGACCGTCGTGGTCGCCACTCACGATCTGCACCTGGTGCGCGAGTCGGGACTGCGCACCATCGTGCTCGAAAACGGCCACATTGCCGGGACAGAACCGAGCGGCGTGCTGCCGGTCATCGAGGCCAAGCGATGAGTGCTGGCCTGTCCGGCTATCTGGCGCGCCATGCGCATGCGCTTTTGAGCTCTGCCGGGCACCTGGCGCGCTCACCGGTGGCAACGATCTTTACGGTGCTGGTGATGGGCCTCGCCCTGGCGTTGCCCCTAGGCCTCGACGTGCTGGTTGGCAACGTGCGCGCCGCCACCGGGGACTTCAGCGGCGCGGTGAGCGTCTCGGTGTTTCTCAAGACTGGGGTCGCCGAATCGCGCGCCGAGCAGCTGGCAAAGAGCGCACGCGAGCGCTCGGGCGTCGCCTCGGTGCAGCTCATTACCGCCAAGCAGGCGCTTGCACAGTTCCGTGCGCAGTCCGGTTTCGGCGATGCGCTCGATGCGCTTGAGGACAACCCGCTACCCCACGTGTTGGCCATAACGCCCAAGCCCGCGAATTCCAATCCGGCCGACATGGAATCCTTGAGCCGCTACCTCAAGGCCTGGCCAGAGGTGGACACGGTGCAGCTCGATGGGGACTGGGTCGCGCGCTTTAACGCGATACTCAGGCTGATGCACCATGCGCTGCTGCTGGCCGCGGGCCTCCTGGCCTTGGGCGTCGTGGCTGTGGTGGGCAATACCATCAGGCTTGAGATCCAGAACCGCCGGGCCGAGATCGAAGTCACCAAACTCGTGGGCGGCACCAACGGGTTTGTACGGCGGCCGTTCCTGTACACAGGCGCTTTGTACGGGTGTCTCGGGGGCCTGACGGCCTGGCTGGTCGTAATGGTCGGCATCCATCTGCTCACGCCGGCCACGGCCCATCTGGCGCATTCGTACGGCAGCAATTTCACGTTGGCGGGGCCTGGAATCAGGGACCTGCAGATCCTGATCGGCTCGAGCACGGTGCTCGGGTGGATTGGATCCTGGCTCGCCACGGCGCGCCATCTGGCCCGGATCGATCCCGGTTCGGGGTAGATCTAAGTCTCTGATAATTAAAAGAAACTAATCGCCTTCCAAAGGGTCCATACCCTTAGCACTCTAGAGCTAAGAGTGCTAAAATCGGAACCATCCGAAATGGCAGGAGTCCTCACCGAATGAGCGCACAGACCGCGATGATGACGCATGTCCCAGAACTCGGCCTTACCGGGCCGCTCGGCAGCTTTGACGCCTATGTAGAGCGCGTCAGCCGGGTGCCCGTGCTCAGCCGGGAAGACGAGCAGCAGCTGGCCCGCCGCTTTCGCGAAGAGGATGACCTCGACGCCGCGCGGCAGCTGGTCATGTCGCACCTGCGTTTCGTCGTCCACATCGCACGCGGCTACAACGGCTACGGCCTGCCATTGAGCGATCTGGTGCAGGAAGGCAATGTCGGCCTGATGAAGGCGGTCAAGCGCTTTGATCCGGCCGTGGGCGTGCGCCTGGTCTCATTTGCCGTGCATTGGATCCGTGCCGAAATCCACGAATATGTGCTGCGGAACTGGCGCCTGGTGCGCATTGCCACCACCAAGGCGCAGCGCAAGCTGTTCTTCAACCTTCGCCGCCTCAAGCGCAACTTGAGCTGGCTGAGCGCCGATGAAACCAGGGCCGTCGCCAAGGACCTGGGCGTCCCGGCCACCGAGGTCACCGAGATGGAGCAGCGCTTGGCAGCCCATGACTTGAGTTTTGATCCGGTGCCCACGGGCGATGAGGAAGAGACCACCTACGGCCCCGCCGCCTACCTGAGTGCCCCGGACGCCGATCCTGCCCGGCAGGTCGAGGCCGAGGACTGGGAAGGGGACACCGCCGAGCAGCTGGCTTCGGGCCTTGCCGGTTTGGACGAGCGCAGCCGGACCATCGTCCAGCGGCGCTGGCTGGCCTCGCCCAAGGCCACCTTGCATGAGCTGGCGAGCGAATACGGGATCTCGGCGGAGCGGATCCGCCAGATCGAGGCCACGGCTTTCACGCGACTGCGGGGGTTGTTGCCGGCACCAACCGTCTGATTTCAACCACACGGCCCTACCGGAAACACCTACCCTGTCGTCGAAAGCCGACATAATATCGGTCTCAAATGGATGATTTGGTATAGATTTTTCCACTTGAAAATCTTATTCTCCGCCCATGCGATATCGCGGACTACGGCGATGCGCAAAAGGAACAGCACAGAATTTTCAGAAATCTGGCTGTCCGGGTGGCGACGGATGAGGCGGGTCAACATTTTTGACCGCCGGGCATGACGAAAGCGCGAACTGACGCGCTAGCCCCGCAGTTTCGGGGAAGGCAATTTTGCCAGCTCTGCCAGTCCGGAAAAATATTTGCCCACCCGTGGCAGACCGGATTCGAGTTGAGACGTTAGAGCCCCGCCTTGCGGGGCTTTTTTTTGCGCGCCTGTCTGCTCAAGCCGCGTGCAAGATAGCTCCCATGGGTGCTTTGTCCTTCGCTCGCGCCGCACTGCTTGGCGCCTTCGTCATCGTGGCTGGAGTCGGCCACGCGCTTGCGCCATCCGCAGGGCCCAACTGGCCCGACACCTACGCCACCAGGCTTAAGGCGCTCGCGCTCCTGCAGACTCTCAACGCCGAGCTCTTAAGTCACGACAGCGCCACGGCAACTCTCACGCAGTGGTGCGCGGCTCATCATCTGACAGACGATCCGCACATCGTGGCCGTTCGACTGCGCGGCGATCCGAAGCCGCCAGCAGGCGAAATACGAGAGCTCCTGCGCGTGGACAGCGAGGAGCCGATCCGCTACCGCCACGTGCAGCTCAAGTGCGGCGCCCTGGTGCTCTCGGAAGCTGACAACTGGTACGTGCCCGCACGACTGACCGCCGCGATGAATCAGCAGCTCGACACCACGGACACGCCCTTCGGAATCATCGTGCAGGAGAAGCATTTCCAGCGTCATACGCTCTTAGCGCGCCTGCTGTGGGAGCCACTCCCGGCGGGCTGGGAAATGAATGCGCCACCAGCACCGCCAGCGGGCACAAGGCTTGCGATACCTGAGTACGTGCTCGAGCATCGTGCGGTCTTGAGTACGCCTGATGGCACACCCTTTAGCGCGCTTGTCGAAACCTACACGGCCAAAGTGCTGTCGTTCCCAGCGCCCGTAGGAGAACGCTAGGAAACGTAGGACATCCGCAAGAGCGGAATCAGCCCGCCTTGAGCCAGTTGCGCCCGCGCTGCGTGGTGAGGAGCGGCAGCAATCGAGCATCGAGCTCGGCATCAGGAGAGCGATAGGCCCACTGCACGTTCGGCGGCATCGACATCAGAATGGCGTCGCTCCGGCCGCCGGACTGCAGGCCAAAGAGCGTGCCGCGGTCGTACAGCCGGTTGAATTCCCCGTAGCGGCCGCGCCGGTAGAGCTGGTAACGGCGCTCGCGCTCACCAGACTCGAGCGCCTTGCGCCGCTGCACGATCAGCGCGTAGGCCTTGAGGTATTGCGCGGCCACCGCCCGCATGAACTCGAAGCAGCGCGCCCACGGCATGCCAAATTCAGGCGTGGCCTCGTTCAGATCATCGAAGAACAGGCCTCCGATCCCGCGCGCCTCACCGCGGTGCCTGAGATAGAAGTACTCATCGCACTGCGAGCGCAGCTGCGCGTACAGGCGCTCATGGAAGGGCGCGCAGGCGGCGTTGGCCGCCTGGTGCCAGAGCACGATGTCTTCCGCGTACGGAAGGTACGGCGTGAGATCGAAGCCCCCGCCGAACCACCAGGCATCCCCGGCGCTGAAGTGGCGCACGTTCATATGGCTGGTGGGTAACTGCGGATTGCGCGGATGCATGACCACCGATACGCCCATGGCCCGGAACGCACGGCCGGCCAGGTGCGGATTGCGCGCCGTGGCGGCCGGCGGTAGTTTTGTGCCGCGCACGTCCGAGAGTGCCACGCCGCCGCGCTCGAACAGCGCGCCATCCTCCAGCACGGCTGTCACGCCCTCACCGGCAAGCGCATCCTCACCGCCCGCGCGCGTCCAGGGATCCTTCGCAAACTGCGAGCGGCCATCGGCCGCGGCGAAGGCGGCGCACAGTTCATCCTGCAGCCCGCTCAAGTAGCCGCGCACCGCCTCGCTGTCCGGCCGGTCCAAGACTTCTCAAGCTCCGTGCATGTTCAGTGCTTGACCATGACGTGGCGGACCACGCTGTAGTCCTCGAGGGCATACATCGACAGGTCCTTGCCGTAACCGGAGCGCTTGAGCCCGCCGTGCGGCATTTCCGAGATCAGCATGAAGTGGGTGTTGATCCAGGTGCAGCCGTAGCGCAACCGCGCCGCCACCTGCATGGCGCGGCCGACATCATGGGTCCACACGGATGACGCCAGCCCGTATTCGGAATCATTGGCCCAGTTGATCGCATCTTCCGCGTCCTTGAAGCGGGTGACCGTCACCACGGGGCCGAACACCTCGCGGCGCACGATCTCATCGCTCTGGCGCGCCCCGGCGATGAGCGTGGGCTCGAAGAAGAAACCCTTGCCCGCCTTTGGCTTGCCGCCGGTCACCACCTCGATGTGCTTCTTGTCGGCCGCGCGCTCCACGAAGCCGGCCACGCGCTTACGCTGCTCGGCGCTGATCAGCGGTCCCATCTCCACGCCCGTCATCTGCTGCGTGCCCACCTTGATGGTGCCGACCGCGGATGCCAGATCCGCCACCAGCTTCTCGTACACCTTGGAGCCCGCATAGATGCGGCAGGCCGCGGTGCAGTCCTGGCCTGCGTTGTAATAACCGAAGGTGCGCACGCCGCTGACCACCGATTCCACGTCGGCATCATCGAACACGATCACCGGCGCCTTGCCGCCGAGCTCAAGGTGCGTGCGCTTGACGCCCTTGGCGGCCGCCGCCAGCACTTTCTCGCCGGTCGACACATCCCCGGTCAGCGAAATCATCGCCACCCCCGGGTGGGAGATCAGCGGCGCACCGACGCTCTCGCCGCGCCCGCAGATGATGTTCACGACGCCCGGCGGGAAGAGCTCGGCGAGTGTCATCGCAAGCCGCAGGGTGCTGAGCGGGGTCTGCTCCGAGGGCTTGAGCACTACGGTGTTGCCGGCCGCCAGCGCCGGCGCCAGCTTCCACGCCGCCATCAACAGCGGATAGTTCCAGGGGGCGATCGAGGCCACCACGCCGACCGGATCGCGCCGGATCATGCTGGTGAAGCCTGCCAGGTACTCGCCGGCGACGGCCCCGTGCATGGTGCGCGCGGCGCCCGCGAAAAAGCGCATGACGTCCGCCACTGCCGGAATCTCATCGCCGCCGACCGCGGCGAGCGGCTTGCCGCAGTTGGCGGACTCGAGCCCCGCGTAGTCCGCCGAGTCCGCCTCGATGCGATCGGCGAGCTTGAGCAGCAGTGCGGCCCGGTCCTTAGGGGCGGTCGCGGCCCAGGACGCGAAGGCGGCCTGCGCTGCGGCCACGGCCGCATCGATCTGTGCCTTCGAGGCCTCGTGCACGGTGGCCAGCGGCTTGCCGCTGGCCGGGTCCAGCACCTGCTCGGCCGCACCCTTGCCGGCCACCAATTTTCCGTTGATCAGCAGTTTGGTATTCATGGTCGCTTCTGGTTGTAAGGTTGGAATTTTGCCGATACATTCTCGGCCCTAGACGCAACAACGCCTATATTCCCATATTCTTTAAGGAGCCGATCGTGCACACCCCGTACCGCACTCAGACCGCCCTGATCGCACTCGCGCTGCTCGCCGCCGCCGGACTTGCGGCGGCCGCCGCCACGACGGCTCCCGATCCGCAGCTGACCGCGGCGGTCGCCAATCCAGGCCGTGCCGATTCGTTCAAGGCTCGCGATGCCGCACGCCATCCGGCTGAAGAGCTCACCTTCTTCGGGCTCCAGCCCAACATGACGGTGGTGGAGCTCTGGCCAGGGAGCGGCTACTGGAGCGAGATCCTGGGTCCCTACCTCGCCAAGAGCGGCACCTACTACGTGGCGCAGCCCCCCGCCGGCGACAAGGAAGAGGACGAGGGCATCGCCCGCTGGCGCAAGCGCATGGAAGGCCACAAGGACAAGGTCGGCAAGATCACCGAAACCACGCTCGGCAAGGATCACTACGACATCGCGCCGCCCGGCTCGGCCGACCTGGTGGTGACGTTCCGCAACCTGCATAACTGGGTGGGCAACGGCTACGCCGATGCGGCGCTGGCCGCCTGCTTCAAGGCCCTCAAGCCCGGCGGCATACTTGGGATCGAGGATCATCGCGGCCGCAATGACAAGCCGCAGGATCCCAAGGCCGAGAGCGGGTACCTGCGCGAGGACTACACCATCGCGCTGGCGAAGAAGGCGGGCTTCGAGCTGGTGGACAAGTCCGAGATGAACGCCAACCCGAAGGACACCAAGGACTGGGTGGATGGCGTGTGGACGCTGCCACCGAGCCTCTCGCAGGGCGAAAAGGATCGCGCCAAGTACCAGGCCATCGGCGAGGCCGACAACTTCGTGCTCAAGTTCCGCAAGCCCGCGCACTAAGCTAAGGCGCGGTGTTGCGCTAGCCTGATTCCTCGTCGCGACGCGTGAGGTAGTAGGCCAGGACGATCGGGATCACGGTGATTGCGATCACCGCGACCGCGACCACGTTGGTGATCGGCCGGTTGCGCGGCCGGAACAGCTCGCCGTAGAACCAGATCGGCAAGGTCTGCTGATGTCCGGCCGTGAACAGCGTGACGATGATCTCATCGAATGACAGCGCGAAGGCCAGCATGCCGCCGGCCAGCAGCGCGCTGGCCAGCTGCGGAAGCACGATCAGGCGGAAGGTCTGCAGCCGGCCGGCCCCAAGGTCCGCCGAGGCTTCCATCCAGCTCGCCGGGAGCCGCCGCAGCCGCGCTACCACATTGTTGTAGACGATCACGATGCAGAAGGTGGCGTGACCGGCAACGATCGTCCAGAACGAGGGATCCAGTCCCGCCAGCTTGATGGCCGAGAGCAGCGCGATACCGGTCAGAATTCCCGGCAGCGCGATAGGCAGCACGAACAGCACCGTCAGCGCGTCGCGCCCGGGAAATGTCTGGCGCGCCAGGCCCAAGGCCGCCAGCGTGCCCAGGGCCAGGCTCAGGAGCGTTGCCATCGAGGCAACACCGAGCGACAGACGCAGCGCTGCCCAGATGTCTTCGCGCGCCGCCGCGTCCGCGAACCAGTGCAGCGTGAGGCCAGGCGGTGGAAACTGGTAGGTGCGATCCTCGGTGGTGAAGGCGTACAGCACGATGACGAACACCGGGAAATGCATGAACGCCAGGCCCGCCCATGCGGCCACGCGCCCGCCGAGGCTGGGCCGATTCCAGGGAGCCACGCGTTGCACTTCAGAGCGCATCGAAGGCACCCGCCCGGCGGGCCAGAGCGAGATACACCGCGATCAGCACGATCGGCACCACCGAGAAGGCCGCGGCCAAAGGTATGTTCCCGGCGGTCCCCTGCTGCTGGTACACCATCATGCCGATGAAGTAGCCAGGCGCGCCGACCACGTTCGGGATGATGTAGTCACCGAGCGTGAGCGAGAAGGTGAACACCGAGCCGGCCGCGATGCCCGGGAGCGCCAGCGGCAGCACGATTTGCCGCAGGATCTGCCCGGGCCGGGCGCCTAAGTCCGCTGCGGCCTGCAGGAGCGATGCGGGCACGCGCTCGAGCGCTGCCGCCAGCGGCAGGATCATGAACGGCAGCCACATGTACACGAACACGATGAACATGCCGAGGTACGAGGATGCGAGCGAGGGGCCGCCGATGCCCGGCGTCGATAAGAGTGCCTCGAGCGCGCGGCCGAGGCCCAGGTGTTCGCAGATCCAGAACACGATCCCCTGCTTGGCGAGGATCAGCCGCCAGGCGTAGACCTTGACCAGGTAGCTGGTCCACATCGGCAGCATGACCGCCACGTAGAACAGCGCCTTCACGCGCCCGCGCGCATGGCTCGCCATGTAATGGGCGATGGGCCAGGCAATCAGCGCGCAGGCGATCGTCACGCACACCGCCATCGTCACGGTGCGCTGCACGATGTCGAGGTTGGCCGGCTGGCTGAACAGCTGCACGTAGGTGGCCAGCGTCGGCGTGCGCACGATCAGCGCGGTGAATTCGTCGATCGCATAGAAGCTCTGCAGGAGCAGCGCCAGGAGCGATCCTAAGTACACCGTCCCGAACCACAGGAGCGGTGGCAGCAGCAGCAAGAACAGGTTGAGCTTCGGGTGCCGGTACAGCAAGCCGCCCAGCGCCGTGGCGTTCACCCTAAGCCGCGTCCGCTGCGAGCCTTACCATGGCCGAGTGCGGCCAGGCGAGGCGGACCTTAGATCCCACTTGCGCTGCCTCGGCATCGCGCGGCTCGGCGGCGATCACGAGGCCCTCGCACTGCACCTGCCAGCGGCTACTAGCGCCGTGATACTGGACATCGAGCAGTTCGCCTTGGCATTCGACGTGCCCGGCCGGGAGCGCTGCGTTGGCGGCGAGCGCCACGATCCGCTCGGCGCGCACCGCGAAGGCTTGCGCGCTGCCGGTCAGCCGTCGCGCCAGTTCGCCGCCGATCACGTTGCTGCTGCCCACGAAGCGGGCCACGAAAGCGGTGGCCGGCTGCTCATACAGCACGCGCGGGGCCGCCAGCTGTTCGATGCGGCCGCGATCCAAGACAGCGACGCGATCGGACATGGACAGCGCCTCGCCCTGATCGTGCGTCACGTAGACAAAGGTGATACCCAAGGTTCGCTGCAGGCTTTTGAGCTCGATCTGCATTTCCTCGCGCAGCTTCAGATCGAGCGCGCCGAGCGGCTCATCCAGCAGCAACACCTTCGGGCGGTTGACGAGGGCGCGCGCCAGCGCCACGCGCTGCTTCTGGCCGCCCGAAAGCTGTGCGGGCCAGCGCTCGCCAAACTCCTTAAGCTTGACCATCGCGAGCGCCTCGCGGGCGCGCTGCTCGCGCTCAGACGGGACCACGCCGCGCACCTTGAGCCCGTAGGCGACGTTTGAGAGCACGTTCATGTGCGGAAAAAGCGCGTAGTCCTGGAAGACGGTATTGACGTCGCGATCGTGCGGCGGCACCGAGGACACATCGCGCCCGGCAAGCAAGACCTCTCCGGCATCGGGCAGGTCGAACCCCGCGATCAGGCGCAGGCAGGTGGTCTTGCCGGAACCCGAGGGCCCGAGCACCGAGAAGAATTCGCCCGCCGCGATGCTTAAGGAAACGCCGTTGACCGCGCGCGTGGCACCGAAGCTGCGCGTGACCGCGCGAAACTCGATCGCCGTGGTAATGGTTAACGCCCGCCCATCACGGCGACATAGTCGGTCGCCCAGCGGCTGTAGGGCACGCACTGGCCCTGCGTGGCGCACTGCGCCGTAGGGGTGCGCCAGAAATGCAACCGGTCGAACTCCCCGTCGCCATTAGTCTTGCACCCGTCAGGTCCGAGCAGCTCATTGTTGGCGCAGGCCGCGGGCACCGTAGGGAGCGATCCAAACCATGCAGCAACATCCCCCTGCACCTTGGTATTCAGCGACAAGTCGAACCACTTGTAGGCGCAGTTGGGATGCTTGGCCTTGGCATGGAGCATGGTTGTATCCGCCCAGCCCGTGGCTCCTTCGCTGGGAATGGT
>Ga0157378_10003325_pt1 | contig 14299 bp, 16 predicted proteins | sample M65metaG_FD_115309 | JGI IMG/M metagenome (GOLD analysis project Ga0157378, IMG submission 115309) | Miscanthus rhizosphere microbial communities from Kellogg Biological Station, Michigan, USA - M6-5 metaG | ecosystem: Host-associated > Plants > Roots > Rhizosphere > Soil | place: USA: Michigan...
AAAGGTATGGAAGGAAGCGTTATCGGAGGCACGGTCACGACCGGAACGGTGATGGCCGGAACAGTCACCGTCGGAGTAGTGACAGGCGGAACGGTGATGGCCGGAACAGTGACCGTCGGAGTGGTGACAGCTGGAACGGTAACAGCTGGAACCGTGACGACCGGGGTCGTGACAGCTGGAACAGTGACAGCTGGAACAGTGACAGCTGGAACCGTGACCACCGGGGTTGTGACAGCTGGAACGGTGACAGCTGGAACAGTGACGGCCGGACTCGTGACCGGCGACACGGCCGCGCCTGGAATGCTGACGGAAGGGACGCTCACCGCCGGCGTCGTAACGCTCGGGGCGCTTACACTTGACGTCGCCGCCGATGGAGTCGTGATCGTCACGGACCCTGCGACCGGTGCGTGGGCGCTCGCGGAACTCCCGCCGGAAGCAGACGGCGATACCGCTACATTGACCGGGACAGATGCGGCGAGGGCCACTGGCGGACTGGCTGGCGGCTCGACCGCTTCGAGCAGTTCCGTCGTCACCAGGATTGGGCGGGTCGCCGTCTCGGCGCTGATCAGGCCCCCGGTCAGCTTTGAAACCGAGCCTGTACCGGTCCAGCCAGAAGCCGCGACCTTGATGCCGATGGGCGGTGCGGCGGCTGGTTTGTTAACATCGAAGAGCGTGGCGGGATTCCGGGGTTCGACGGCGACAATGCCGCCCCCTTCGACCAGGCGCGTCATGCCGCCTTGGAATGCCGAAACCTGCACGATGCCCTGGATGACTTCCACCGAAGTGCGCTGCTCGTTGACGACGACGTTGAACGTCGTGCCCTTTACGACCGCGGCAAGCATCGGTGTCTCGACTGCAAAGTGGGGAATAGCTGTGTGCTCGACCTTGAACAAAATGCTCCCGAGACTCTCGATGACGCGCGTGAAACCGCTTGGCTGAGCGCCCTTTGGCAACTTCAGTTCGCTGTTCGGGGCGACAAGAATATAGTCCCTGCCATGCACCAGAGTAGCGCGGCCCGAATTGCCGGTGACGAGTGTGTCACCAGGCGCGATCTCCGCATTGACCTTCAGTGACGCGGATTGGAGGCCCGGGTGAATGACTCGAGCCTCACCGGTCAACTGGGTGACCATCCAGTGGTCGGACTGCTTGCCAGCCGCCGACGCCTGGCCGCCGATAAGGAAAACGAGAAGAGCGGCTATTGCTAGCTTGGACATGGAATTGGCACCTTCACTGTCTCAAGCTGTTGTTTGACCGCTCCCGGCTAACCCCCGGTTACCTGCAATGGTTAATAACAACACATTTGGAATCCGCCCTTGGGCTCATTTCTTATCACCTTGAGCCCTCCCAGACCGGAACGGCTGACGGACGAGGGCAGACTGCAGAATGTCCGCACGGGTCGAAAGCAGACATTAGGTTCTCAGAAAAAGCTTTCCTACAGCCGCTCTTCTATGTTCCAATATGGTTCATGACGAACTCTTGGATGAACCCGAAGCGTTGGCTGAAACCGGCGTCGCCATCGACCTTGCGCGCACTCGCACGCGCAGGACTGGCGCGTTTGCGGCGTTTCGCGGGTGCCAAACGCTCGTCGTCACTACGAACATTCGCGAACATTCGCGCCTTTGCTACGGTCCCCCGATGACCAAAGGCTTGCGGAAATTCCTCAATTCGGAGCAGCAGCACGCGTGGCTTGAAGGCGAAACCACGCTGCCCGATTCCGTCGAGCGCGAAGAGCATCTCGAACAGCGGTTCAAATATGCCGGCCGCTTCGAAAAGCTGCTCCGGCGCCCGCAGGCCGAGGACGTGCTCGACATCCTTCGCCGCTACGCCGAAACCTGCATCCCCGCTCCGCGCACGACCGAGCGCTTCTACTGGTCGGTGTCCTGCCTGCCCTCGAGCCCCGACAAGCCGCTGGTCCGCGTCAATGCCGGCTGGATGGAGTTGTTCGCCCTGCACGCCGACGGAGCGGACTTGCGCGCCCGCTTCATTCTGCACCTGTCCGATTTCACCACCGACGGATCGCCCGAGCCCGGCCATCTCGACCAGGCGCTGCTCGAAAGCTGCGTCGCAAGGCCCGAAGCCTGTCCTAAGCAAAGCCGAAGAGATATCAGCCATTTCCTCTGGAAAGCCGACACCTTCGGCGTGAAGATCCGCGGAGCCGCCTCGATCCGCGGGTTCCTCGCGCATCCGCGCGCGCTCCGCGCCATCCGCAACTTCAACCTCACCCACATGAACCGCGGCCGCAACGCCTACCAGGCGAGCCACTGCTACAGCCTCGCCGATGTGATGCTTGGAGATTGAACTACCCGCGACGAGGCGGAGCGCTACTGCGCTTTCGTCTGCTTCAGTTCCTGCTCAAGCTCGGCAACCAGCTCGGCCACCGGCTCGCTCAGCGGTCCAGTCCCGGCGCGGCGGCCGTGCTCGAGAACGCCGTTCCAGTGGCCGATCGTGTCCTTGTGCACCTGCCGCCCGCGCCACCGCCGCGCGCTGGCGATCGCGGAAATGAGGTTCTGGCGGATGCTGCCTTCGATCTTCATGAGCCGGACGTCTTCGACGGCTCCAGCCCGGCAGACTTCTTGGTCGTCTTCTTGGGCTTGCGCACTTCCTTGTTCGATCTTTTTTGTCCCTTAGCCATGCTGGCCTCCTTCGTCATGGCTCTCACGCCAGGTCTTCCCCGCATTAGCCTCGGCACGGGCTTCGAAGCTAGCCTGCAGCCGGTCGAGCAGATGCGCTCTGGCGCTCCACGCCTCAGCGCTCCGTTCGAGGCACTCGCGCATATGCTCGCTGCTGCTTGCCTCGGCCCGTTCGCGGTCCGACTCGGCGAAGGCGCGGCAGCCGGCGGGCGAATCCTCGGCCTTGCGCTTGCCCGGCCTCACGGGCGCCGTTCGCTCATGGGGTCGATCCGCCGCGCGTCGTCGTCGAACTGCTCGGCGGCGGTGTTGAGCGCGGTCGACCCGCCGGCGGTGCGCGCCCGGCCGGCAAGCCGCCGGCACGACGCCGCTTGGTCGCGCAGCTCGTCCGCCGCCTCGCCGCGCGTGATCCGTTGCATCCGAAATGCTCCACTCGGGTAAGCGGGAGCACGATCGTCTCTCAGCCGCGCGAAAGCCTACGGGGACGTTCCTCGCGCGGTTCCCCGCTTGTAGCACGGCGGCGGCGCGTTCGCTAATGAACCATGGCGGCCGCCTTGACGCACAAATCAACTGTTTCGGGACCGCTGATTGCAGTAAGCCGCGGCGCACGGGAAACCCTTCGATGGAGGGCTCAAATGTCGTTTGCAGCTGGCCTTCGGCAGGCGCTGGACCTTCGCAAAAGCGATGTGGTGTCGGAGCTGGAGCGGGGCGACAGCCTCGAAGACATTCTCAACCGCCACCTGCTGACCGTCGAGGCGATGTCCGACAGCGAGATCCTGACCTCCGTGCTGCTCCTCAGCGAAGACGGGAAGCATTTGAGTCACGGCGCGGCGCCGAGCCTTCCGAAAGCCTACGTCGAGGCGATCAACGGCGCGGAGATTGGGCCTTCGGCCGGCTCGTGCGGCACCGCGGCTTATCTCGGACGGCCGATCTATGTCACGGACATCGCGACCGATCCGTTGTGGGCCGCCTACCGCGATCTCGCGCTCCCGCACGGGCTGCGCTCCTGCTGGTCGACCCCGATCCGGCACGACGACGGGTCGGTCATGGGCACCTTTGCCATCTATCATCGCAATTTGAGCGGCCCGACCAGGGATGAGCTCGGGACAATCGAGATCATCACCGACAATGTCGCGCGGGCGATCGCCTGGGCGCGCGAGCCGAGCCCCAGGATGCTCACGACCGACGTCCTGCCGCGCCAGGTCGCGATCCTCGAGGCGCTGACGGCGGCGATCAGCGAGCAGGCGTCGGCGCTGGACGCCGAGGGCCAGGCGGCCGTCGCCGCGGTCGTGAAGGCCAGCGACAGGCTTGCCGAGGTCGTTCGGGAGCAGCTCGCCGATTGCTGAACGGCTCAGTCCGGCCCGGGATAGGTGACCGGCTTGTCGTTGAAGGCATGGACCAGCGTGATCGGGCCCTTGGCGATGGTCTTGAAGTGCATGTTGCCGGCGCCCTCCTGCCACCATGCGCCAACCAGGCCGCAGATCAGCCAGACAACCACGACGAAGATCACGAACAGTTTCACGACCCGCCTCCCCCTACTCGAAGCGTCGAGCGCCCCGCCTCATTGTACCCCTTCGCCCGCACTTAGCGAAGCGGCGCCGTCGCGGCTTTTCGTCCATCATGGAACGCAAAGCCCGGCGCTGCCGTCCGCGGCGGCGGCAGCTTGACCGTGACCGAGCTCGGCTCCGCCTTGAGCGGCGCGATCAGCTCGAGCTTGTCACACCCGCCGACCATCAGCGCTGCAGCGCCGGCAGCGGCATGCACGGCCCGTTTTCGACGGCTCATGTGGTTTGAGTCATTCGCTCGGCTGCGGCTCGGGAGGGGTGTCCGACCGCGGGCGATATCGGCTGGCGATCGACGTCAGCCTGAGGTCGCGCGCCCGGTCGGCCTCCGACTGGGCGGCTGGATTGGCCTTGAACAGTTTCATCGGCTCGTGTCCCCCTTCGTAGGACCACTCGCCACGCCGACGACCATCTTCCCGTGCATTGGTTGACGAAATGGAAACGCCGCGCCCATGCTCCGCTTTGCACATGGCCGCGGCGACCCACCATGAGACACCGGTCCTGCCGGCTCGCTCGCTTGCGGTGGCGGCCTTCTCGACCATCGTCGAATGGTACGATTTCACGCTCTACCTCTATTTCGCGACGGTTCTTTCACGGGTGTTCTACGGCGGCGGCAAGGGCTCGCTGCTGCTGACACTCGGCGGCTTCGCCATCGCCTATCTGATGCGGCCGCTCGGCGCGCTCGCCTTCAGCCACATCGGCGACAAATACGGCCGGCGGCGGATGCTGCTCCTGTCGGTGGCGCTGATGACCGCGGCGATGCTGGCGACCGCGCTGCTTCCGACCCGCGCCGTGGCCGGGCCTGCAGCGGGCTGGCTGCTGCTGGCGCTCAGGTGCGTGATGGGGTTCTCGGTCGGCGGCGAATATACCGGCGTCGTCGCTTATTTGCTCGAGGGTGCGGCGCCGAAGCGGCGCGGCCTTCTCACTTCGTCAGCCTCAGCGGCGAGCGAGGTCGGCGGACTGCTCGCGGTCGGCGTCTCGGCACTGACCGTTAGCCTGATGAACGGCGCCGATCTCGAACGCTGGGGCTGGCGGATCCCGTTCTTCGTCGGCGCCGCGCTCGCCGGCTCGGTTGGAATCGCCCGCTCGACCATGCACGAAAGCCCGGAATTCCGCCGCCAGCAGCAGGAAGCGACGGTGCCCGACGTGCCCCTTCGCCACGCCCTCGCCAACCACCGCGTCGGAATCGCCCGTGGCTTCGCCATCTCGGCCCTGGGCTCGATCACTTATTATGTCGGGATCACCTACGTCCCGGCGTTCCTGACCTCGGTCGGCAAGGTCAGCGAGGGCGAGGCATTGTGGCTGTCGACCATCGCCGCGGTGGCGGTGATCGCGGTCACGCCGCTGACCGGGGCCTTGAGCGACCGCATCGGCCGCAAGCCGGTGCTCATAGCCTTGTGCCTCGGCAGCGCCGCGCTCCCAATCACCATGTTCTCGCTGATGGCGGGCAGCTCACCGTTGCTCGGCGCCGTCATTCTCGCCTTGCTCGCCGGCGCGGTGAGCGCAGTCGGTGCCGTCGCGACCGCCGAGCAATTCCCCGGCGAGGGCCGCATCACTGGTCTTGCGCTCGGAGCGACCATGGCCACCGCGATCTTCGGCGGTCTCACGCCGCTTGCTGCGCAATTGCTGATCGAAAAGACCGGCTATTCCACCGCGCCGGGCATCATGATCGCGGTCGTCGCGCTGTTCGTGCTGCCGGTGTTTCTTCGGATAGGTGAGACGGCGCCGAACCGTTTGTCGCATCGGCGACTCTAAGCGGCGCACGAGGCGGCGTTCACTCATCTGCCGTTCAATTTGCGCAGCCGTATCGAGTGCCCGGTGCAAATGCCGGAGACTCGCAATGGACCTCAATTATCTCTTCCTTCGGCAACAGGTGGAACGGACTCTCGCCGAGCATGCCCAAAGCATTGCGGCGCGCGAAGCCCACGAAGAAATGGCTCGGCAATACGAGCTCGAAATCGAGCGCCGGACCGGCGGCCACATCGTCTTTCCCTGGCACCGCCAGGAGGCCGCTAACGCGCGCCCCAGCCCGTCAGCATCGTCTTGACCGTGCGGAAGAAGATCAGGGCGTCGAGCCAGGGCGAGAAATATTTGATGTAATAGAAGTCGTACTGCAGCTTGCGGTGGACTTCGTCGACCGCCGCCACATGGCCCTGGTTGACCTGCGCCCAGCCCGAAATCCCCGGCTTCACGACGTGGCGATAGCGGTAGAAGGGTATTTCGCTGGTGTACCATAGCGACAGCACCTGGGCTTCGGGGCGCGGCCCGATCCAGCTCATCTGCCATTTGAGGATGTTAAAGATCTGCGGCAACTCGTCGATCCGGAGCTTGCGGAGCAAGTGTCCAAGCCTGGTGATGCGCTCGTCGTCGGCCTTGGTCATCGCGGCGCTGCGCTCGTCTTCGGCGTCGACGTCGCGCATCGTCCTGAACTTGTAGACGGTGATCGAGCGACCCGCGTGTCCGATCCGCTTTTGCCGGAACAGGATCGGACCCTTGCTGTCGAGGCGGATCGCCACGGCTACGATCGCCATTAACGGAAGCACGAATGGCAGGAGCACAAGCGCGAAGAGGAAATCGATCAGACCCTTGAGGTAAAAATAGCCGAGGGCCGGGACCAGGGACCCGAAGCTGTTCTCCGACAGATGCTCGAGTTCGACGCGGCCGGTCAGCGATTCCGACAGCTGCTTGACCTGGTAGACAATACGGCCGGCAAGCGCGGCGTCAGCCAGGAAAGCTTCCCATTCGTCGGGCAACTCGGCGCTGAAATCGGCGACGATTGCGTTGCATGAGCGGGTGTCGTGGAGATGCGGTCGCTTCAGCGGGTGCCAGTCGACCGTGGTAATCCGCGCCAGTCGGTCGGTGGCGCCGAACGGCACCACCGCGATCCGGCGCCGGACTTTCCGCTCGGCCCGAATGTACAGGATGTAGAGCCAGGCAACGTGGAGCAGAAAACCCGCTGCGAGCCCGATGCGGTCGTAGGGGAAGCGGGTGAGCACGAACCAGACGACGGCGATGCCATGACCGGTCAGCGCCGCCGGCAGGATCACCGAGCTTCGGCGGATCCCTGGATAAGTCTCGATCGACAGCCGAGTCCAGAAGGCGATCGCGACCGCAATCGCGTTGCCGACCAGCGTATTGAGGCTGGCGGCCTCGAACATCTTGCCGGGCAGCGGACCGCGCGCCAGCCACGGCAGCAGCGCGCCGAACAGCAGGGCGCCCGCAAACTGGAAGCGCTTCCTGATGAGATAAGAGGGCGCCAGCCGGACCTGATCGTGCTTCATAGCGTCCACCTGTCGACGCCTGGATCGACCGAGCGGTCCCGCCACATGCCTTTCAAGTCGGCCAGTGTGCCCCCGGGCGCAATCAACTCGACCAGCTGCTCGTCGGGCATCTCACGATACGCGCGGTGAGCGACCGCGCCAACCACCAGGTCGTAGCTCCGCCCGTTGGGCTCGGTAACCTTAAGACCATGGTCGCGCTCGATTTCCTCAGCCGAGGCGACCGGGTCCGCGACCTCGACCTCGTGCCCCAGCCACTGCAGGCGCCGAACGAGGTCGAACGTGCGGCTGTTCCTGAGGTCAGGGACATTCTCCTTGAAGGTCAGGCCAAGCACCAGCGCGCTCCCCGCCTTGCGGCGGCGGTCATGGAGTGCGTCGGCGATCCACCCGCCCATCCCGTCATTGGTCTGCCGTCCGGCGAGGATCACCTGCGGGTCGTGGCCGACCTGCTGCGCGAGATGGCTGAGATAATAAGGATCGACGCCGATGCAGTGGCCGCCAACGAGGCCCGGCTCGAAGCCGAGGAAGTTCCACTTGGTCCGCGCCGCATCGAGCACGTCCCACACCGACACGCCGATCTTGGAGAAGATCTGCGTCACCTCGTTGATGAATGCGATGTTGATGTCGCGCTGGGCATTCTCGATCGCCTTCGCCGCCTCCGCCGCCTTGATCGAGGCGGCGCGGAACACGCCGCCGCTGGTCACCGCGCCGTAGATGGTGGCGAGCTGCTCGACCACCTCGTCGTCCTCGCCGGCAATGACCTTGGTGATCCGGTCGATCGTATGCTCGCGGTCGCCGGGATTGATCCGCTCCGGGCTGTAGCCGAGCCGGAAGTCGCGGCCGCGCTGAAGCCCCGCCGCGTGCTCGATCTCGGGACCGCATAGCTCCTCGGTCACGCCCGGATAGACGGTGCTTTCATAGACGACGGTCGGCCGCCGCTCCGGCTCGATCAGCCCCGCCAGCATTCGTGTCGCGCTCATCACTGCGCCGAGGTCCGGCCGGTTGGCCTCGTCCACCGGCGTCGGCACGGTGACGATATAGACGTCAGCGCCCGCGCCATCCGACGGCTCCGAGGTCAAAGTCAGAGCACTTGTGCCGAGCGCCTCGGAGTCCACCTCGTGGGTCCGATCCTGACCGTTCCGAAGCTCGGCCACGCGTCCCTCGTCGATGTCGAAGCCGATGGTCTCGAACTGCCGCGCCAGCGCCACCGCGAGCGGGAGCCCGACATAGCCCAGACCGATGACGACGATACGCGGAGCCCCAGCCATGACCCCGATATACCTAGTTAATCCGCTTCGGACATAGTTGCGCCGAAACGGACAAATAAAATCCGCTCAGGCGCCCGGCGGGCGTCCCCGGCCAACCCCGTAGTAGGTGAGCCCCGCCGCCTCGGCCTCGCCGCGGTCGTAGACGTTGCGCAGGTCGACCAGGATCTTGCCCTTGAGCGACGCCGCGATCCGCTCGAGGTCCAGGGCCCGGAACTCGTCCCACTCGGTGACGATCACCAAAGCATCGGCGCCGTCGGCGGCGGCATAAGCATCGTCCGCGAATTCGATCCCCGGCAGCATGGGCTCCGCCTGATGTCGGGCGACCGGGTCGAAGGCGGCGACCTTGGCCCCCCGCTCGACCAGGCCTTTGACGATGGGAATCGACGGCGCCTCGCGCATGTCGTCGGTGTTGGGCTTGAACGCCAGGCCGAGAATGCCGACCCTCTTGCCCGCAACATCGCCGCCGAGCGCCCGCTCGACCCGGTCCACCATCCTGCCCTTGCGATCGTCATTGACCGACACTGTCGTGGCAACGATCCGCTGCTCGACCCCCGCATTGTCCGCGGTCTGCAGCAAGGCGACGGTGTCCTTGGGGAAGCAGCTTCCGCCGTAGCCGGGGCCCGCATGCAGGAACTTCGGCCCGATGCGGTTGTCGAGGCCGATGCCGCGGGCGACGTCCTGCACGTCGGCGTCCACTGCCTCGCACAAATCGGCGATCTCGTTGATGAAGCTGATCTTGACCGCGAGGAAGGCGTTCGCGGCATATTTGGTGAGCTCGGCGGTGCGCCGCCCGGTGATCAGGATCGGCGCGCGGTTGAGGAACAGGGGCCGGTAGATTTCGCGAAGCACATCCTGCGCCCGATCGTCCCCGGCGCCGACGATGATCCTGTCGGGATGCTTGAAGTCCGCGATCGCCGCGCCTTCGCGCAGGAATTCCGGGTTCGACGCCACCGAGACTCCCTCGACGCCCTCCTCCTTGAGGATGGCTTCGATCCGGTCCCCGGTTCCGACCGGGACAGTCGACTTGGTGACCACGACGGTTCCGGGCTTGATGAACTGCGCGAGCTCGCGGATCGCCTCGAACACATAGGTGAGGTCGGCGTGGCCGTCGCCGCGCCGGGCCGGCGTCCCGACCGCGATGAACACCGCTTCCGCGTCCGTGACCGCCGCGGCGACGTCGGTGGTGAAGGTCAGCCGCCCGCGCTCGGCGTTGGACTTGACCAGTGCTTCCAGGCCCGGCTCCCAGATCGGCATCACGCCGGCGTTCAGCCGCTCGATCTTCGAAGCGTCCTTGTCGACGCACGTCACGCGGTGCCCGAAATCGGCGAAGCAGGCTCCGGAAACGAGGCCGACATAGCCGGTGCCGATCATCGCGATGCGCATGCTTGCTCCTGGAATTGGATAGCGCGCCCTTAGCCGCTGCCTCGCCCGATGAACAAGCGCCCCGCGCAAGCACTGGTTTTCGCCGCAAAATCCCTATATTGGCCGCCGCCTTCCGATGAACGTCACAACTCTCCCCAAGCCCCCGCGCGTCGGGCTGGTCTCGCTTGGCTGTCCCAAGGCCCTGGTCGACAGCGAGCGGATCATGACCAAGCTGCGCGCCGATGGTTACGACATGTCGCCCGATTATGCCGGCGCCGACGTGGTGCTGGTCAACACCTGCGGCTTCCTCGACAGCGCCAAGGAAGAGAGCCTCGAGGCGATCGGCGAAGCCATCGCCGAGAACGGCCGCGTCGTCGTCACCGGATGCATGGGCAAGGAAGCCGACGTCATCCGCAACCGCTTCCCCGACGTTCTCGCGGTCACCGGACCGCAGCAATATGAGGAGGTTGTCGGAGCGGTCCACGAGGCCGCGCCGATGCCGGCCAATGCTTTCCTCAACCTCGTCCCCGAGGGCGGCCTCAAGCTCACCCCGCGCCACTACAGCTATTTGAAGATCTCCGAGGGCTGCAACCACCGCTGCGCCTTCTGTATCATCCCGCACCTGCGCGGCGACCTCGTCAGCCGCCGTCCCGACGCGATCCTGCGCGAGGCCGAGAAGCTGGTCGCCGCCGGCACCAGGGAGCTGCTCGTGATCAGCCAGGATACGAGCGCCTACGGCGTCGACATCCGCCACCAGCCGCGCCCCTGGAAGGGTGAGGACGTCCGCGCCCACATGACCGATCTGTCGCGCGAACTAGGCAAGCTCGGCGGCGCTTCAGGAAATGTTTGGGTCCGCCTCCACTACGTCTACCCCTACCCGCACGTCGACAATGTCATCCCGCTGATGGCCGAGGGGCTGGTCCTCCCCTATCTGGACATCCCGTTCCAGCACGCGAGCCCCGACGTGCTCCGCCGCATGCGCCGCCCCGCCAACGACGCGAAGGTGCTTCAGCGCATCCGCAACTGGCGGGAGCAGGTCCCCGACCTCGCGATCCGCTCCTCCTTCGTCGTCGGCTTCCCCGGCGAGACCGAGCAGGATTTCGCCTACCTCCTCGCCTGGCTCGAGGAAGCCCGCCTCGACCGCGTCGGCGCCTTCAAGTTCGAGGCCGTCGAGGGCGCCCCGGCGACGTCGATGGACGACCAGGTCCCCGAGGTTTTGAAGCAGGAGCGTTACGAGGCGGTGATGGCGCTTTCCGCGCGGATCTCCGCCGAGAAGCTCGCCGCCAAGATCGGCTCGACCCTCGAGGTGCTGATCGACGCGGTGGACGGCGACACAGGCGGCGCCACCGGCCGCTCCAAGGCCGATGCGCCCGAGATCGACGGCGAGGTCCACCTGCGCGACGCCGGCGGCCTCTCACCCGGCGACATCGTCTCGGTCAAGGTCGAGGATTCCGACGAGCACGACCTCTACGGCGTGCCCGCCTAGTCCCTGCTCGACCGGACTCGCTCGACGCGGCGGTTTGGCGTAATGGCCGCCGCAACGGGGGCCTGATCGATGAGCACCTCTCACAAGCACAAATATGTCATTGCCAGCGCGGCCGTGGTTGCCATGGGCGCGACCGCCTTTGGACTTGCGGCATTCTACCCAGCCCTCGGGCCGATCGTCGGGACCATCGCTCCGCAGCTTTACATCGACTTACTGCCCGGCGCGCAAATCCCGCTGCACGGCCGATATTTGCTGGTCGATGCCGCGTCCGCGCGGCTGTACATGATCGAGGACGCCCGGGTTAAGGATTCGATGAAGGTGATCGTCGGCAAGCCCGAAACGCCGACCCCGGCGCTCAAGAGCGTCATCCACTACGAGACCTTGAACCCTTATTGGCACGTGACCGCCGATCTCGCGAGGACGCTCATTGCTCCGCGTGTCCTGCAGGAGGGCGAGCCCTATCTCACGACCCGCGGTTATGACGTCGTCTCCGGCTGGGGCCCGGATGCGCGCGTGCTTCCGCCCGACAGCGTCGACTGGAAAGCGGTCGCCGCCGGCACTCTGCAGGTCTATGTCCGCCAGCGTCCCGGACCCGCCAATTCGCTTGGCCGCTTCAAGTTCGACCTTCCGGACGGCGACGGAATCTATCTCCACGATACGCCCAAGAAAGAGCTGTTCGCCCAGGACCAGCGCAACCTCAGCCACGGCTGCGTCCGCCTCGAGGACGCACCCAGGCTGGCGCGGTGGCTGCTCGGCAAGGACCCGCCCGAGGCCTCGGCCCCCGAGGAGAACATCCTCCTTCCCAAGCCCGTGCCGATCACAATCAGCTACCTCGATCCCCGCAGCCAGACGCAGCTCGCGGCGCTGCAATAGGGTCAGAGGGGAGAATCTGAGGCCCAGTCGAGTAGCGCCGGATGGTTGTTCTCGCCTCTGTTCCCCTCGCGGGAAGGGGTTGGGGAGCGGGGGCGCCGACGCTAAGGGCTCGGCATGACCGACTTCGCATCCCTCCTCGTCGCCGACCGCGGGCAGAAAGCCCGAGCCATCCACCTCGTCGACAAGGCGAGCTTTGACGCCTGGCTCAAGAAGCGCCCCGCGGAGGACCGCGCTTTGCTCGAGGCGATGCGGTTCGATGGGAAGAAGCCGCACGCCTTCGCGCTTCTTCCGCGCGGCAACGAGTTCGAGGTGGTGGACGCCGTGAAATCGGTCGACTCCCTCTCGCCCTGGTGCCTCGCCAAGCTCGCCGAGAGCCTCCCCGAAGGGGCCTACAAGCTGACAGGGGGCGAGCCTGGCAAGGCGGCGCTCGGCTGGCTGCTCGGCCAGCATCGGTTCGATGCCTACCGCTCGAAAGACGAAAGTGAACAGGGACCACGCGTATTGGTGACCGGCGAGGCCGCGCAGATCGAAACCCTGGTCGGGCTCGCCGAAGCGACCGCTTTGGTCCGCGACCTCGTCAACACGCCCGCCGGCGACCTCGGCCCCGCAGAACTCGAGAAAGCCGTGCGCGACGCCGCGACCGAGCTCGGCGCGCAGGTCCGAGTGACCTCCGGCAAGGATCTCGCCTCAGGCTATCCGTTGATCGCGGCGGTCGGCGGCGCGGCGTCCGACGCCCGAGCTCCGCGCCTGATCGAGCTCGAATGGGGCAAGGCCGACGACCCCCGGGTCGCGATCGTCGGCAAGGGCGTCTGCTTCGACAGCGGCGGGCTCGACCTCAAGCATGCCAGCGGCATGCGGCTGATGAAGAAGGACATGGGCGGCGCTGCCCATGCCCTTGCACTCGCCCGGCTGGTCATCGTCGAAAAGCTTCCGGTCCGTCTCCATTTGCTGATTCCAGCGGTGGAGAATGCCGTGTCGGGCGCCGCCTACCGCCCGGGCGACGTCATCAAGTCCCGTGCCGGGACGTTCGTCGAGATCGACAATACGGACGCCGAGGGGCGCCTCGTGCTGGCCGACGCCTTCGCCCGCGCCGCCGAGGACAAGCCCGCGCTGATGATCGATTTCGCGACCCTTACTGGCGCCGCGCGCATCGCCTTGGGGCCCGACCTGCCCGCGCTGTTCACGACCACCGATGCCCTCGCCGCCGACCTCGAGACCGCGTCGCGCGACGCCGAGGACCCGTTGTGGCGGATGCCGCTGTGGGAGCCGTACAGCGATATGCTCAAGAGCGAGATCGCCGACCTCGCCAATGCCGGCGGCGCGCCGATGGCCGGGTGCATCACCGCGGCGATGTTCCTCAAGCGCTTCGTTCCCGACGATCTCGAGTGGGCCCACCTCGACACCTATGCGTGGCGCGACGCCGCCGCTCCCGGCCGGCCCAAGGGAGGCGAAGCGCTGGGCCTCAGGGCGATGTTCGAGCTTCTCCAGCGGCGCGTTGCCCGCCCCTAGCGACGGTCGTTCTGGCACGTTTGCGGTATTTCCTGTCGCTTCGCTGCAACATTTCGCGTCCTTACCGGTTTAGGAATCCGACCTGACGCGGCACCGCACGGAGTATGGCAGCAATGGCCGAGGTTTCCCTTACCGGCTGGATGAAGGCGCTCATCGCTTACGTCCGCTCGGGCGAGCCGGACCTCACCAACCGGCAGATGGCGCTGTTGATGCTGGTCTATCTGACCCCGGGCCCGCACACCGTCCGCGGCCTTGCCCGCGTGCTCGGCGCTTCCAAACCGGTCGTCACTCGCGCCTTGAACACCCTTGGCGCCCTCGGCTATCTGCGCCGCGA
>Ga0157378_10003334_pt1 | contig 14287 bp, 13 predicted proteins | sample M65metaG_FD_115309 | JGI IMG/M metagenome (GOLD analysis project Ga0157378, IMG submission 115309) | Miscanthus rhizosphere microbial communities from Kellogg Biological Station, Michigan, USA - M6-5 metaG | ecosystem: Host-associated > Plants > Roots > Rhizosphere > Soil | place: USA: Michigan...
AGTTATATTATAAGGTCAATGACTACTTTTTGCGGTAATAGATCTGCTCGTCAATGAACTCATTGATCGACTGCAGGGCTGGATTAGCCATGCGCTCATAGATGCGCGATATCTCTATCTGCTCCTTATTTTCATGCACTTCTTCCAGGTTGTCGCCATGCACGGTAAACTCATCAAGCTTGCGGTGCAGTTCCTCCTTCATGTTCACCGATATCTGGTTGGCGCGGCGCGAGATCACAGCAATAGACTCGTACAGATTGCCTGTTCTGTCTTTCAGGGCAATCACATCGCGCGTCTCCACCAGTGGATTAACGGCAGTAAAGCTTTTCCTACTTGTGCTCATTTCTTATTTTTTTTATGTTGTTGTCTGCTTCAGCGTATAGCTTCTCCGCGTCTGCAATATACTTAGATTTCGGGTAATTCTCTTTAAGCTCGTTATAGGCCGCCACCGCATTGGCATAACGCTCCTCCTGTTTTTCCGGCACGCTGGCCTTCGCATACTTCATCATGGCCTTTATGATCATGAACTGGTATAGGTCGCTGTTCGGCGATTCGGGATAGGCGCGCAGCACGCTGCGGTAGGCTACAGTCGCCGCTTTGTATTGATAAATATTATAATAAAGATGGGCGGCATCTGCCTGCTTCGACTCCATTTTCAGCTTAGCCTTGTCTATGTATGTGTTGGCCTCCGCCGCACGTGCCGACTTCGGATAGCGGTTCACATAGGCCTGCATGGCCTCCAGCGATTTCACGGTATTGGTCTGGTCCAGGGAGAACTTTGGGGTATATTTAAACAGGCTCACCGCGCTCATAAACTCACACTCCTCGGCATCCTTACTGGTAGGAAAGTACTCGGTAAAGTTCTTAAAGTAGTAAGATGCTTCCACATAGTCCCGGAGGTAGTAGAAGGTGTAAGCATATCTATAGAAAAGCGTTTCGTAGTTGCGGGTGCTCTTCATTATGGGCATCAGCTCCTTATACAATTCATTCGCGTGCTGGTAATCCTTTTTATCGTAGTATTCATTGGCCTTTGTGAGCTTGTAGTTCACATCGCTGCTTTTACGGATCTTTTCAAACCCATGGCACGAGCCAAGCATCGCTACACAAAGCAATAAATACAGGGAATTTCTAAGCCTCAAATGCATAAAGGGACGCAAATATATGGAAAAGAGGTGGTTTTGGATGATAGAGATTGTTAAAAATGAAGTGAAGTGAGCGAATCCAAAAAGCCTTGAGGTGTTGTATTAGGGCGAGGAAACGAGTCATTTTTGAAGGCTAGAAAAGAATTGTATTTTAGCATTGATGGAATATGGCCTATAGCCATACCAGGACGAATTTCACTAATATTCCCCGAAAGACTAAGATATCAAACTGGATTTTGCTTTATTTAAAGAAGGGTTTGCCAATAAATATCTCGCAGAAATTATAGGCTGCTTGCTCGGAAAAAACAGAGAAAATGGAACAACAGGACATAATTATCTACAACACAGCCGATGGCAAAACTTCAGTGTCCCTTTTTGCAAGGGATGGCATGGTGTGGATGAACCAAAACCAACTTGCAGAACTTTTTGCCACCTCTAAGCAAAATATCAGCCTGCATATAATTAATGTGCTGGAAGATAAAGAGTTAGACGAAAATTCAGTTGTCAAGGATTACTTGACAACTGCCGCCGATGGCAAAAATTATACAGTTACATTTTACAGCCTGGAAATGATACTGGCCATTGGCTTCAGGGTACGCAGCAAGAGGGGCATACAATTCAGGCAATGGGCCAACCGAAACCTGAAAGAATACATGATAAAGGGGTTTGTGATGGACGATGAACGTCTTAAAAACCCCGATGGGCGGCCTGACTATTTTGATGAGCTTTTAGCTAAGATCAGGGATATACGGGCTTCTGAAAAAAGATTTTACCAGAAAGTAAGAGACCTCTTTGCTTTAAGCAGCGACTATGACGCTACCGATAAGGCCACGCAGATGTTTTATGCCGAAGCCCAAAACAAAATATTATTCGCCATCACAGGTAAGACAGCCGCTGAAATAATTGTAGCCCGCGCTGATGCGAACCAGCCCAACATGACCTTGACCAATTGGAAAGGCGCCGTCGTTAGAAAGCAGGATATTTATATCGCTAAAAATTACCTCACGCACGATGAAATAGACAGCCTCAACCGTTTTGTAATGGTATTTTTAGAAACAGCGGAACTGAGAGCAAAAAACCGGCAGGATGTAACAATGGATTTCTGGAGGGAAAATATTGATCGCATTATTGAGTTCAATGACAAAAAATTGTTGCGCGACAAAGGAAAAATCAGTAACGCTCAAATGGAGCGGCAAGTTGAGGACGTTTATGATAAATTCGACTCTAAAAGAAAGGCTTCAGAAGCCCGGCTTGCTGATGAACAGGATATGGAGGAACTCAAGCAGTTGGAAGATAAAATAAAGAAGCAGAAATAAAACCCGCTTCCCTACAGCTTTATCAGATCATCCGTCTGCTTGTCGTAAAAGTTGTATTCTGTCAGGGGTGAGTTATTGTCCGAAATCACTTTTACCTTCACCTTGTACTGCTTGTCCCACCGCTTCACTATTGATGGCTTGAAGATGGTGCCCTTGGTCAGGTAAGCCGCCAGTATAGGGTTCACATGCAGTGTGAGGTTGCGGTGACCCTGGGTCACTATGTACTTCAGGTCTTTTTCTATGTCATCGCCCAGCAGTATAGATGGCCCTATGGTGCCAGTACCCTTGCAGGTGGGGCATACCTCAGCCGTGCTTATGTTGATTTCAGGTCTCAGCCGCTGTCTGGTTACCTGCATCAATCCGAACTTAGAGAGTGGAAGCACCGTATGCCGCGCGCGGTCGGTGGTCATCATATCTTCCATGGCCTCATAGAGCGCCTTCCTGTTCTCCGGCAGCTTCATGTCTATGAAGTCAATGATGATGATGCCGCCCAGGTCGCGCAGGCGCATCTGCCGCACTATTTCTTTGGCAGCTTCCAGGTTGGTGGCCAGGGCGTTCTGCTCCTGCCCGGCCTCAGGGGCGCGCGTGCCGCTGTTTACATCTATTACGTGCAGCGCTTCGGTATGCTCTATAATCAGGTAGGCGCCGCTATTCAGGTTCACGGTCTTCCCAAACGAGGCTTTCACCTGCTTGGAGACACCGTAAGTATCAAATATGGCCTGCCCATTGCTGTGCAGGGTCACTATCTCTTCCTGGTCGGGCGATATCCGGGAAATATATTCCTTGGTCACCGCCAACAGCTTTTTATCGTTCACCACTATTTTCTGAAACTTGTCGCTCAGCAGGTCCCTGAGAATTGACGTAGTCTTATCCTGCTCGCTCAATACCATTTGAGGCGCCTTGGCGCCCTTCAAATTATGCTGCAGCTGTTTCCAGGTCTTTTCCAGGTCCAGCAGGTCGGCATGCAATTCCGCAGTGGTTTTGCCTTCAGCCGCTGTGCGTATAATGACTCCGAAGTTCCTGGGCTTTATGCTCTCCACTATCCGCTGCAGGCGTTTGCGCTCTTCAGCCGAATGGATCTTGCGGGATACCGCAACAACATCGTTAAAAGGAGTAACTACGACAAACCGGCCAGGCAACGATATCTCGCAGCTAAGCCTCGGCCCTTTCGACGAAATAGGCTCCTTTAATACCTGCACTATTATCTCGGGCTTGCCGGTGAACACCTCGGTGATCTTGCCGTTCTTCAGTATCTCCGATTCGTTCTTGAACTTTCCGAAATCTTCTCCCCAGCTCGTATTCCCTTCTATGCTTTGCTTGCTGAATTTTATGAGCGATCTGAAATAGGGGCTGAGATCGGTATAATGCAGAAAGGCGTCTTTCTCGTAGCCTACATCCACAAACACAGCGTTGAGGCCGGGCATCAGTTTTTTGATTTTGCCGAGGTATAGATCACCAACAGCAAACTGGCCCTGCCCACGCTCATAGTGAAGTTCGACCAGCTTTTTATCTTCCAATAAAGCTATCTCTACCCCTTCACCAGACGCATCAATAATAAGTTCTTTGTTCATTCCTGAGTACCTGTTCCGCCCCTGCAGCAAATGCTAATAGTACCAGCAGGCATAATGACTATGAATAAATCCGCACATCATTGATAATGCCTGAGGCTTATCAATGACGTGCCGGATAAAAGCAACATTTGATTGGAAGCAGTGGTTATAGACTACTTGTTCTTCTTATGACGGTTCTTTCTGAGCCGCTTTTTGCGTTTGTGCGTAGCTATTTTATGACGTTTTCTTTTTTTCCCACAAGGCATACCTGTCGTTTTTTTGTTATTTTAATGAATTTATCTTCTGGTCTATATCCCTGCTAAAAGCAGGATCATTGACAATTTTCTTACACTTTTCAAGGTACTCTATCGCCTTGGCCTTGTCTCCCTTTCCTTCCCACGCCTGCGCCAAAAAGTACAATGCTTCCTTATTATCCGGCTCTTTCTTCAGCACCGTTTCAAACCGCCCAATCGCCTTATCAAGCTGGCCAGACTGAACCGACATCTTTCCCAGCAGCAGATTTGCCGGTACATCTTCAGGCTTTTCACGGACAACAGCTAACAATATCTGCACGCCCTTCATCGGTTCCCCGGAGCCTTCAATATACCCGGTTGCAAGGGCCAGTTTCGTGTCTTCGTTATCAGGATTTATCTTCTGCGACCGCTCCAGGCAACTAATGGCTTCACCCGCCTCCCAGGCATGCATCGATGGATCATTTTCATTTTCCATCACCTGCAAAAATAATTGGCCCGCGAAGGTAAGCTTCTTTTCCGAGTTTTCCAACTTCGCGGCCCGGGCGTTGTAATAAGCAAGCAAAATCGGCTGCTTGTTGCGGCCACCAATGGCAGATATCTGCGCAAACAGAACCGCCATGCCCGATGAATCGTGCATGGCGGCTATGCGGGAGTTAATGTTTTTAACCGAGTCGGCTACGGCCGGAGGCATCTGCGCCACTGACGCAGCCAGCAGCGAATCAACGGCTACGCTACCAGCAGTAGCAGGCCGGGAGACAGCGCCACCCGAATTAGGCCGCTGCATAGCGGGCGCGGGCTTATTTGGAGGCACAGTATTACCCCCCCAGTATAGTGCTGCAATAAGCACAACTGCCGCCGCAATTGCAATAAAATGTGTAGCCCGCAAATAAAAGATTTTTCAGCGCAAAGGTAGCGAAAGGGGATTACATAAAGACCCCTGAAACAGATGCCGGCGAGCATTCGGGAAGATTTTTCTTAAGGTAGGAATTGGGTATTCGCACTTGCCGGGAATTATCTGAAATCGCTAAATTGCTTACTCGTGATCCGCGTAATCAACCTCTGCATGCTCCTTAAGTTCATGCTTCGAGTCCTTTACAGAGACAACGAATTCTTTAGCCGGCTTGAATGCAGGGATAAAATGCTCCGGAATTTCTACCGCAACATTTTTCTTGATATTCCTGCCTATTTTTGCCGCGCGTTTCTTAAGAATAAAACTGCCAAACCCACGCACATAAACCGGTTCGCCTTCTACTAAAGAGCTCTTTACTTCCTTAAAGAAAGTCTCCAATGCTACAAGAATGTCCACTTTGGGTATTCCTGTCTTTTCGGCGATGCTGCCTACGATGTCTGCTTTTCTCATAAAATTAAAAGGTTAAGATACTAATAAAAAAATAGCAATGTTACTAGAAAATACTAAGTTAATCCATGTAAACCAATACACAAGCGGGTTTCCGAAGATTTAACAAAAATATCCCCATTTTTTGTTAATAAGGTAATTTATGTGTAAAATAATCAGCACAATGGACTAATATTTTAATAATATTAAAAAATTCAAAATAAACTTATGCATAACTCACTGTTAAAATTTTAGCTTTTATTTACCATATTCATAACAAAAGTTGGCAAAATCAAGCGAAACAATCTAATAACTATCAATTAAATACGCATAAATTAAAACTCGATTTATAAAGATGGTTTCGCTATCGATTGTCGCTCAATGCTTTAATATACGATGCCAAGCATAGTTTGGTTTTCAAAAAAACCGTGCCAATGGAAGAAAATAGAAAAAAAAAGGCGGTGGCCTTATGGCTTTTGACGGGCGTGGCCATGATCATCATTCAGACTTTACTGGGAGGAGTCACACGCCTCACTGGCTCCGGTTTGTCCATAACAAAATGGAATCCCATTTTCGGCATTCTGCCACCACTCAATGCCCGGCAGTGGAATGAGGCCTTCGAGGGGTATAAACACATCGGCCAGTTCAAGTTTATGAACAGTGACTACACCCTGGCCGATTTCAAATTCATCTTCTTCTGGGAGTGGCTGCACCGCTTCTGGGCGCGGCTGCTGGGTATCGTATTTGCAGTGGGCTTTGTTTACTTCCTGGTAGCCAGGTACTTCGACCGCCGAATGATAAAGCCCTTCATAGTGCTCTTCCTGCTCGGCGGCCTGCAGGGCCTTATAGGCTGGCTAATGGTAGCCAGCGGCCTCAACGATTCACATCTGTATGTTGATCACATTAAACTTGCGCTGCATTTCATTTCGGCTATGATACTCGCCTGCTATACGCTTTGGTTTGCCCTGCAGTTGCTGATCCCCGATGAGAAAACGCTGAGCGATAGAAAGTTATCGGTGTTTACAATGATAATTATCGCCCTGCTATTCATACAGCTAACTTATGGCGCCTTTATGGCGGGCCTGAAGGCTGCGATGGCAGCCCCTACCTGGCCTACGATCAACGGCATGTGGGTACCCGATGGTTTCCTGGCGCGCAGCCTCGTCAGCGACAAGATGGATGTACAATTCATCCACCGTACCCTCGCCTACATCATCCTTGTCTTGCTCATGATATGGTTTGCCCGGGTAACCAAAAAAGCAGTTGAAAATCAGCAGAGCCTGATCGGGAAAACCCGCTGGTGGCCGCTGCTGCTGGTGCTGCTGCAGGTTGCGCTTGGTATCACTACCCTGCTTTGCGCGCCGCTGATAACGCCCGGCAGATTCGGCACCTTCGAGATCCTGGCCGAGTTGCACCAGTTGGTGGCCATGTTCCTGCTTATGTCGCTGGTGGTAAATTTCTATGTAGTCTCCCGGCGGCGCAGAGCTACCTGATCCACTTGCCTATTAACGGCATACCCTGCAGCTCCTTCTTCTCTGCATTGATTACCAGCAATATAAAGAGAAGCATGAGGCCTGCGCCTGCAAGTAGGCGTATGAGGATAATTCCGGTGAGGTACATGACCCCCTGCTCGGCAAAGAAGAGCAGCAGCATCACAGCCAGATAAGCCAGCAGCTTGCGCACATTATAAGGCACCGGGAAGTAGCGCTGCCCCATGAAGTAGGATATCACCATCATGCTGCCATAAGCAGCGAGCGTAGCCCAGGCACACGCATACATGCCATAGGTAGGGATAAAGGCAAAATTGAGTACCAGCGTAATTGCGGCCCCTATCAGTGTAATGATTGTCCCCAGATACATCTTGTCGGTGATCTTGTACCATACCGATAGATTGTAGTAGATACCCAGCGCCACATTGGCCGCCAGCAGTATAGGCACTACCCCAAGCCCCGCCCGGTAAGATGGGCCAATGAAGTACTTCCACCCATCCAGGAAAAGCGAGGTAAACAAAAACGCTGAACACAATGTAATTACAAACCACTTCATTACGCGGGCATACGTCTTTGGCGCATCCTTGTCCGCCGCCTGGCTGAAGAAGAAGGGTTCTGCCGACATGCGGAAGGCTTGTATGAACAACGTGATGAAAATGGCCAGCTTGTAGTTGTTGCTGTATATAGCCACTGCCATCCGTTCGTGCTCACTGTCCACCGGCAGCAGCTTGCGCAGCATGATACGGTCAATGGTCTCGTTCACCATTCCCCCCAGCCCTACAATGATCATGGGCGAGCTATAGGCTATTACCTTACGCCACAGCGCCTTATCGAACCCGAACCGGTAACTGCCCCACTCCCGGTATAGCAGCAGGAAGGTAACTACCGACCCGGCCAGGTTGGGCAGCAGCAGGAAACCCGCATTGGTGTTGGTATGATACCATTGGGCATAGCTGCTACCGGCATGTGCCGCCACATAGCCTGGGCTCCAGGCGATGAAGAACAGGGTGCAGAAAATATTTACCGTTATGCCCGAGACCCTTACAAAGGCATACTTGCGCGGGCGCCCCTCCTGCCGCAGCATGGCAAAGGGGATCGCAGCAAGCGTGTCCACGGCGATGAACAGTACACACCAGGTTATATATTCAGGGTGACTGTCCAGGCCCACGAAATTGGCGATGGGTACGCTGAACCCTATCAGCAGGGCACTCAGTACTGCCGTACTGACAAGGATAGAACTAAACGTGGTCTGAAACAGCTTTCGCTGGTCAGTGCCCCCGGCGGCAAACCTGAAGTATGCGGTCTCCAGTCCGTAGGTATATACCACATTTACAAACGAGATGCAGGCATACAGCACGCTAAAATCACCCAGGTCCGCGACCTGCCGCGGCGACTTGAGAATGTAGGTAATGATGGGGGTAAGTATCTGGTTGAGCAGCTTCGCAGCTATATTGCTCAGGCCATACCAGATAGTTTCGCCAGCCAGTTTTTTTAAAGAGGCCAATGCAGTGGTGTTTATCTATTATCGTTCAAAAGTAACTACTTAACGGAGAAATGCGTTAACCAATACTTCATCAGGGTTAATTAATCTTAATGCTATGTGCCCGGCTATTGCAACACATTTCGCAGGCTATAACTACCTTAGTACAATGATCATAGACGCGGCGCTGAACCTGTTCCGGAAAGACCCCACGGTAAAGCGGCACCTCGCCAAGACTATCTCCTGGCGCATCATAGGGTCGGTGGACACCATGCTGCTGGGCTGGCTGGTGACCGGCCAGTTGGAGACCGGCGCTAAAATAGGGGGTATTGAACTCATCACCAAGATGGTTCTGTACTTCCTCCACGAGCGTTCCTGGCATATGCTGAAGTTCGGGATACCCGGCCGCTCTAACCGGGCCGAGAAAGTTAAGTCTGAGAATGCCGCAAAGCTCTTCCGCCAGACCACCCGCATACACCGTGAAGAGCGGGAGCAGCTTAATGACAACCGCTCTTTTACCATCTGGCTTACCGGCCTCTCGGCCTCGGGTAAGTCCACCATAGCCAATGAGCTCGATACCTGGTTTTATGCCAATGGCCTTCGTTCCTACATCATCGACGGCGACAACACCCGGCTCAGCATCAACAGCGACCTCTCTTTTTCTAAGGAAGACCGTAGCGAGAACATAAGAAGAGTAGCTGAGATTTGCCGGCTCTTCAATGATGCCGGAGTGATAACAATTGCATCATTCATCTCCCCGTTTGAGAAAGACCGCCAACAGGCCCGCGCCATCATTGGCCCTGCCGGCTTTGTAGCGGTATTTGTGGACGCCAGCCTGGAAACCTGCAAGGCCCGCGACACGAAGGGATTGTACAAGCTCGCCGCAGCAGGAAAGATCAGGGATTTCACCGTCATCAGCAGCCCCTACGAGGCGCCCTTTGCTCCCGATGTGCACCTGCACACCGATAACCGTTCGCCAGAAGATTGCGTCACGCAGATTGTCCGGTTCATAACGGAAAAGAAAATGCTGGAGTTGACCACCGCTCATCCGGGTAAAATCGGGTCACTTTTGCTGGCTTAATTATCCCACAACTTACCCCCATGGTTTCATCGACCTACACAATCATGTAGGCGCATTTATATCATTATTATTGTAGTTTGGTACTTGAATTTATTACCACTCAATAAATAATGAATATACGAAGTATGATATCGGTAAAGATTTTATTGCTGCTTGCCGCATCATCATGTAGTCACGTGGACAATTACAAACTCGAAGCCCCGGAGTTTAAGCAAAAGCTCGAGGCTACGCCCGGAGCCCTGGTAATAGATGTGCGCCGCCAGGAAGAGTATGCATGCGGCCATCTCAAAAATGCAGTCAACATCAACTGGCTGGACGATAAATTTTTCGACAGCGTAAGCACACTCAATAAGGAACGGCCTGTATTTGTTTATTGCCTCGCCGGTGGCCGCGCAGACCTGGCCACCGAAAACATGATAAATATGGGTTTCAAAACGGTATATGAACTGAAAGGCGGCATTCTGAAATGGCGCAAACAGGGCTATCCCGAGGAACTGCCAGACGTCAGGACCGGCATGAGCAGCCGGTATTTCGACAGCGTGGTGGCAGCCAATAAATCCGTCCTCGTGATCTTCACCGCCCGCTGGTGCAGGCCATGCCATGCCATGCGACCGGCCCTGGAGGAAGTAGAAAAACAGAGAGCCGGCACCGTGGTGCTGCGCATTGACGCAGATACAGACCAGGCGATATTGAAGGGCATGGGCGTGGATAAACTGCCCACACTAAAAATCTACAGGCAGGGCAAGCTGGCCTGGGAGCATGCGGGCGTAGTGCCCGATGAAGAACTCTTAAAGCATCTTCAATGATCAGGGCGCTATGCATATGTTTGTTGCTTTGGCTTGCCTGCCCTGTCACCTGTTGGCCGCAGCAGCACCATTTGCATCACGGCCTCGGGCTCTCGGGCGATGATGTCACCTGCCTCTGCAAAGACCACAATGGCTTTCTTTGGATAGGCACTTCCCAGGGACTCAACCGGTTCGACGGAAGTAATGTGACCACCTACTTTCGCCACTCCGCCGATAAAGGCTCTTTATTGAACAATAAAATAAACGGCATTTGCGAAGACACATCGGGGAACCTGTACATTGCCACCGCTGCAGGCCTCAGTGTACTGAACCTGCGAACTGCTAAATTCATCAACTTCCGCGACATTGACGCAGGCAGCAATCGACTGAGCCTCTCCGCGGGCGTGGCCTTTGTGGTTTACTTCGAAGGGCGGATATATGCCGGCATTGGCAGCGGCCTGCTGGAAGCCGGACCATTAATGACCGGGGCGCAACTACATGACTGGGGAACTATTAAGCCCGGGGGGCAGGGCGTAGAATGGACCAACAATGGCGCCTCAGTTTCACGTTCCGGCTTATGGATGCTCACCAGCTCCGGGCTGATCGTAAAAAACAACTCCCGCTTTTTAAGCGACGGCAAACTCACGGATCACCTGCAGATAGACGACGATATAAGCGCAGTATGCAGCAGCGGCGATACACAATACTACTGCTGTCCTTCTTCGTTCCCCGGCGTGATTGTGTACAACTCGCGTACAGGTGTTCCAAAAAAACTAGGCTTCAAAGAGCTGAACGATGAGCGCATTATTTCCGTTTGCTGCCAGCCCCCTGGCAAAATATGGCTTGCCACATCAGCGCGCTTGTACCTCATAAACGAGGTAGCGCATACGCTAACGGCTTGCCAGGTTGGCGGGGCGCCCGGCCTCCGCATCAGCCAGTTGATGTGTGATGAAATCGGTACTCTTTTTATAGCCACCAGCAGCGGCCTGTACTTCGGCAGCTATGCCGATCAGGCATCCGGCAACGATACCAATGCGTGGCAGGCTATCACGGATCCATTTGTTCCCAGGGTCGCAATAACGGGTATTAAGAAAGCCGGCATAGAAACCCCGCTCCCTGCCGTCGGCAACCTCGATGTGTCGTACAAAGATAAGATTGTTTCGTTTGAATTTGCTGCCGCCGATTTCCTCGACCCCGGCCACACAATGTATGCTTATACCCTTGAGGGCTACGATTGCGACTGGAACTTTTGTGAAGGAAGGACCATCGCCAGCTATAAGAACCTCCCCGAGGGCGATTATGTATTCAGGGTGAAAGCCACTACCCGCCCGGGCAATTGGAACACTCCCGGGCACGAATTGGGCGTGCACGTCTATGGCCCATTCTGGAAGACATGGTGGTTCCCCGCTCTCTGTTGCCTTGCCGTTGGGGTGCTGGTTTACGGCGCCTACTACCTCAGGCTGCGCCAGCTCATACGCATACAGGAGATCAGGAACAAGATATCGCGCGACCTGCACGACGATATTGGCTCGGCCCTGAGCAGCATTGCCATCTATGGCGAAGTGGCTAAAAAATACTCCAGCGAAAAAACACCCGAGGCCATACCTGTACTCAACAGCCTGCAGGAAACAACCAAAGTAGCTATGGACAACATGAACGACATTGTTTGGTCTATCAACCCCGGCAACGACAAGTTCATAACCACAATAGAGCGCCTTGAGCTATATGCCAACGAGATACTCAATGCCCGGGGCATCAGGCTACACTTCAGGATAGCCGATGAAGTAAAGGATGAAAAACTGTCAATGCAGCACCGTAAAAACATTTACCTCATCTGCAAGGAAGCCATCAACAACGTGGCCAAATACTCCGAGGCTGCCAACTGCATCGTTGAGATAAAAAAAGACGGCAGAAACGTATCTATCACCATCAACGATGACGGAAAGGGCTTCTGCGGGCAAGCCACCAGCCTCGGCGGGAACGGAATAAACAATATGAAAAGCAGGGCGATTGAGCTCAAAGGCATACTCGACATTTTCAGTGTCAGCGGCAGCGGCACTTCACTATCTCTTAAATTTTTGCTGTGATGGAAAAGAGGATCAGGGTGTCGGTTTACGAAGATAGCAACTGCCTGCGCGATAGCCTGGGCAAGCTCATCTCCGCATTCCCCGAGTTTGAGCTCGCAGGCGCCTTCCCTAATGCTATTTCAATCCTCGACAATATAGCCCGGAATAAACCCGATGTGATACTCATGGACATAGATATGCCCAGTGTTTCGGGTATCGACGCCGTTCGCCTGGTTCACGCTAAGTACCCCGAGATCCGTGTTATCATGCAAACCGTTTTTGACAACAACGAAAAGATATTTGCTTCCATCTGCGCCGGCGCAGTCGGCTATATGCTCAAGAAAACAGCGCCTGCCGATATCCTCGATGGGATAAGAGAAGGTTACAAAGTCGGAGCGCCCATCTCACCCAGCGTGGCGCTCAAGATCATTTCCATGTTCAGGCACCATGTAGCGCCGGTGAAGAATGCGGAGCCAGGCCTCAGCGACCGCGAGTCGGAAATACTGCGGCATCTCACCAAAGGCCTCAGTTATAAGATGGTGGCCGACGCCTGCTCGATCAGCATAGATACGGTCAGATTCCACATCAAGAACATCTACGAAAAGCTGCACGTGCACTCCGTGTCCGAAGCTGTGGCAAAGGCCATTAATGAGCGCCTGGTCTGAATGCCACATGTTTATGTAGTTGCGCATCTTGCCTTCCATAGAGACCTTTGCACTAATTAAAAAGGCTTTATGAAAAATACATTTTTGCTACCCGTACTTCTTTGCCTGGTGCTTATTCATGTGGCGGCTCCACTCGCCTTCGGGCAGGCAATACCGCCGGGCGTGCACATAACAGCCGTGGCCGAAACGAAGGCTTGCTTCTGGGTGGGCTCCACCGATGGTTTGTGGAAGATCTGCAAAAAAACCAACCGCGCCGAACATCTTACCACCGCCAACTCCGGCCTTCCATCGCAAATGATCACCTGCATCTGCGCCGAGCCCGATGGCAATCTATGGATAGGCACTGCTGCAGGCATTCTCCGGTACGATAACTATACTTTCTACGTAATGAACGCAAAGAACTCCGGGCTGCCAGACGACAGCATCACAGCGCTCGTAAGCGATAACGACAACAACATCTGGATAGGCACCCTGCATGGCGGTGTGGCGCAGAAGCTGCAGTTTGGCAAGATCAATGTGTACCGCAAAGCCAACTCTGTGCTGCCTTCTGACGAAGTGCACTCTATAACAAAAGACAGCGATGGCAACATATGGGTGGGTTGCGGCAACAGCGGCCTGGCCCTGTACCGCAATGGCCGGTGGGCACGGCTTGGCAGCGGTTCAGAGATCGAAGGCCACAGAATGCTTTTTGTCGCCAAAAACGCGAATCAATACAACCTATACTGCACCGATGGAAGCGCTTTCAGCATTGCCGGGCGCACGATCACCCGCACGGCGCAAGCCACTCCCCTGGTTTCAGAAACTTCAGTAAAATACAGCCTTGCCGGAAACTGCTTTTGGATTCATGGCAGCAATACCCTGGCTGCCACCGGCGGCAAAGCAGAATCACAGGAGATAATGGCAAGATACAATCATATAGTAGCCATGCTGCAGAACAATGAAATAGCCAGTGTAACCTCTAAAAAGAACTAAGCATGAAGCGGATACTATTCACTTTGTTGGCTGCCTGTGCCCTGACGTGTGTACATGCGCAGAACAGGATCGCACTGTACGAAGATTTCACCAGCGAAACCTGCCCTCCTTCGTGGATGGTGGACTCCACCATCTGGTCCATGCTGGGAC
>Ga0157378_10003336_pt1 | contig 14284 bp, 12 predicted proteins | sample M65metaG_FD_115309 | JGI IMG/M metagenome (GOLD analysis project Ga0157378, IMG submission 115309) | Miscanthus rhizosphere microbial communities from Kellogg Biological Station, Michigan, USA - M6-5 metaG | ecosystem: Host-associated > Plants > Roots > Rhizosphere > Soil | place: USA: Michigan...
CATCCGCACAACCGTCGCGTCGAGGAAGATGGCCGAGGCCAGCCCGATCCCGAACAGCTTCAGGAAGACGTCCTGAGCGGCCAGGTAAGAGAGGAAGACGACGACCATGATCGCCGCCGCCGCGGTGATCACCCGGGCCGTCTTCGCCAGCCCGTCGGCGACCGCGCGCCGGGTGTCGTTGTCCTTCAGGTACTCCTCGCGGATCCGCGAGATCAGGAAGACCTCGTAGTCCATCGAGAGGCCGAAGAGGATCGCGAACATCATCACCGGCATGAACGGGGCAATCGGGACTTCGTGGTCGATCCCGATCAGCTCGCCGACCGCGCCGCCCTGGGCGACCAGGGTCATGACGCCGTAGGCGGCGCTGACCGAGAGCAGGTTCATCACCGCCGCCTTCAGCGAGATGAAGGGGGAGTGGAAGGCGACCAGCAGCAGCAGGAACGAGAGCCCGACGACGCCGGCGATGAACCACGGCATGCGGCCGGTGATGTAGCTGCTCTGGTCCTCGAGCGCGGCGTTGACGCCGCCGACCAGGGCGGTGACCCCGGAGTCGCCGACGGCGGCCGGGATCGTGCTGGCGCGCAGGCGGTCGACAAGTTCGGAGGTCGCCTCGTCCTGGGGCGAGGTGGTGGGGATGACGGTGACGATCGCCGCGGTGCCGTCGGCGTTGTAGCGCGGCGGCGGCACGTAGGCGACGCCCTTCTCTTCGCGCAGGTCGGAGACGAGGTTGTTGACGGTCGCCTTGGCGCCAGGGCCGGGCAGTTCGGCGGCGATCACCAGCGGGCCGTTAGCGCCGGGGCCGAAGCCCTCGCTGATCAGGTCGTAGGCCTGGCGGGTCATCGTGTCGGGCTGGTCGTTGCCGGCGTCGGGGAAGCCGAGGCGCATGCCGAGCGCCGGCGCGGCGAGCGCCAGGAGGATCGCGGTGGCGACGATCGCCGCCGTCCAGGGGCGGCGCTGCACGGCGTGGCTCCAGCGGGCCGCCGGCGATTCGCCGTCTTCCTTCGCATCGAGGCTGCGGCCGAGGATCGGGATCCGCAGCCGGTCGACCTTCGGCCCGAGATAGGAGAGCAGCGCCGGCAGCAGGGTGATCGAGGCGATCATCACCACTAGGACCGCGAGCGAGGCCGAGATCGCCACCCCGTACATGTAGGGGAGGCCGGTGATGAAGAGGCCGAGGATCGCGATGACGACGGTGCTGCCGGCGATGAGGACGCTGCGGCCGGCGGTGGTGACTGCCTCGACGACCGCGTCGTGGCGGTCCTTGCCGTCCTTCATCGCGCTGCGGAAGCGGGTCAGGACCAGCAGCGCGTAGTCGATCCCGACCCCGATCCCGATCAGGCCGGAGACCGCGGTGGTCCAGTTGGGCACGTCGATGATGTTCGCCAGCAGGACGATCAGGCCGCCGGAGGAGATGCCGAGGCCGATCAGGGCGATCGCCAGCGGCAGGCCGGCGGCGACCAGGGAGCCGAAGGCGATCAGCAGCACGATTGCGGCGCCGAGGAAGCCGAAGAACTCGGGGCTGGTTTGTTCCTGGGCGGTGTAGATCGGTTCGCCGCCGAGCTTGATCTCGAGGCCGCCGGCGCTGTTGGATTCGGCGGCGTCGATCAGCTCTTCGCCCTGCTCTTTCTTCACCTGCCAGCCGGGGATCGTCAGCGGCAGGGTGGTGGTGGCGATCGTGCCGTCGTCGGAGACGCGGATCGCATCGCGCCTCTCGACGTTCTTGATCGCTTCCGCCTGCTTGAAGAAGGCGTTCATCTTCTGCTGTGAGGCAGGGCTCTTCACCCCAGCAGGGTCTTTCCAGACGACGTAGATTTCCTGCCCCGAGTAGCCGCCGAACTCGCGTTCCGTCAGGTCGCTGGCCGCCTTGGAGTCCGAGCCGGGGGTGTTGTAGTCGGCTTCGTACTCACCGGCGAGGGCGGAGCCGAGGCCGATGATCACGACCGCGGAGACGATCCAGAGCAGCACCATGGTGCTGCGGCGGCGGTAGGAGAAGTCGGCGAGACGGGCGAGACGGCGGGTCATCGGGAGGGTCCTTCCGTGGCGGTTCTTGGCGACTGGAGCGAAGCTGGACCCGATTCATATCAGGGCGTTGCCGAATGCCCGGAACGGGTAGCTGGAGGCTGAGGCAAAGGGGTCTACGCAGGCGGAGGGAGGAGCGACCATGGCAGGGTCAATTGGTATGCGGCGGATCGCTTTCGCCGGTTTCGGGCTCGTGCTCGCCGTCGCCATCTACTTCGTCTTGGTCGGGTCCCCCGCCGCGAGCCGCCCGGAATGCGGGGACAGGCGGGCGACGATCGTCTCCAACGACCACCGCATCCACGGCACCCGCGGTCCCGACGTGATCCTTGCCGGCGGCGGCGCGAACCTGATCTTCGGCGGCCGCGGCAACGACACGATCTGCGGTGGCGCCGGCCGCGACCGGATCGACGGCGGCCGCGGCAAGGACTCGCTCCACGGCAACAAGGGGGCCGACTTCGTCCTGGGGAGCCGCGGCTCCGACGAGGTCCGGGGCGGCCCGAGCCGCGACCGGGTGCGGGGCGAGAGCGGCAACGACCTGGTGATCGGCGGCCTCGGCGCCCGCGACGACGTCGACGGGGGGATGGGGGACGACACGGTCCGAGGCGGACGCGGGAGCTTCGACGCGATCGCCGGGGGGATCGGGCGCGACCGGATCGACGGCGGGCCGGGGGCGCACGACTCCGCCTCCTACCGAAGCGCCGGCGGGCCGATCGATGTCGACCTCGTGGGCGGCCGGGTCAGCGGCGCCGAAAACGAGCGGCTGGTCGGGATCGAGGAGGTGATCGGCGAGCCCGGCAGCGACTGCTTCGGGATCGAGCTCGGGGCGCGCTGGTGCGGCGCCGACAGCCTCGCGATCTCTGGCAGCGCCGGTGCCGACGAACTCGACGTAGGGACCCAGGACGGCCGGGTCCTCCTCGCGGGCCATTCCGGCGCCTCGCTCGAAGTCGAAGGCGGCCACCTCGACTCGATCCTCGTCTCGCTGGGAGAAGGCGACGACCGGATCGCGATCGACCGTTCGCTGTCGCCGGAGGTCGAGGTGACGATCGACGGCGGGTCCGGCAGCGACTGGCTGCGCGGCGGTCCTGGCGGCGACACGATCTACGGTGGCGATGACGGCGACCCGGACCGGCTCGAAGGCGGCGAAGGTAACGACGCCCTCTTCGGGGTCGACATCCTCCACCCGCGCCACAGCAGCGGCGCCGCGACGATGATCGGCGGCGGTGGCGACGACCTCCTGGTCGGCGGCCAGCCCTGCGAGGGCGACCTCTTCTCCGGCGGCCCCGGCGCCAACGACAGCGCCTCCTTCGCCCGGGTCCGCAACGAAGGGACCTTCGTCACGGCGCATATCGGCGGCGCGGTGGCAGACCCCGACGTCGGCGGCTGCACGCCGGGGCGGATCGCGGCTGGGACCGAGAAGATCGAGGGCTCGCCTGGGCCCGACGTCCTCACCGGCAACGGCGCCGACAACGTCCTGTTCGGCCGCGGCGGCTCCGACCGGCTCGACGGCAGGGGCGGCGAGGACCGCTGCATCGGCGGCCGCGGCGGCAACCGGGCCTCGCACTGCGAGTACGTCCGCAACTGAGGTTGCAGGCGAGTTTCCCGGCGGGCGCGCTTCGATCCGCCCGCCTACGGTTTAGATAGAGCCGGCGCGTATGCCGGCTTTCTCTTTGCAGCTATGCCGAATCCGACCGCAAAACCGCGCCGGCGCTGGCTCCCGTCGCTTCTGGCGATGACCCTCGCCCTGCTCGCGAGCTGCCTGGTGGCGGTCGCGAGCGTGCCGGCGAAGAGCAGCTCCGAGAAGCTGGAAGCGGTCGAAGCGAAGATCGGCAAGGCCGAAGAACGCCAAGGCGTCCTCACCTCCGACATCGCCGCGATGGGCGACGAGATCTCTGCCCTCGAAGGGCAGGTCTCGAGCCTGCGCAACCAGGAGGCCGCGGCCGAAGAAGCGCTGGCGGCGAAGGAAGCAGAGCTGCAGGGAGCCGAAGACGAGCTGAGGGAAGCGCTCGATCGCCTCGCCACCCTGCGCGGGCGGCTGAAGCGGGCGCTGGTCAACCTGCGCGACCGGCTCGTCGCCATCTACACCTACGGGTCGGCCGACCTGACCGAAGTCATCCTCAGCTCCGAGGACTACGGCGACATGGTCGCCCGCACCGCCTACTTCGACGCGATCAACGAAAGCGACCAGGCGCTGGCTGAGCGGGTGCGCTCGCTGCGCGACGAAGCGAAGAAGCTGGTGCGCCAGCGGAAGATCGCGAAGCTGACGATCGAGGACGCCCGCGACGCGATCGCCGCCAAGGAGCAGCGGCTGGAAACGACCCGTTCGCACCTGGAGTCGCGCGAGGGGGCGCTGCTCTCGGCGCGGGCCGAGCGGCGGGCGGCGCTGAAGGGCATCGAAGGCAACATCGACGAGCACGAGGAAATCGCCGCCGACCTGCGGTCGCAGATCGCCCAGGAAATCGCCGAAGCGACGGGCGGGGTGGCGCTGCCGGCCGGGCCGATGCAGAGCCCCAGCGCGGCCGGCTTCATCTGGCCGGTCGAAGGCACCGTCACCTCCGGCTTCGGCTACCGCTGGGGGCGGATGCACGAGGGCATCGACATCTCGGTGCCGGAAGGGACGCCGATCCGCGCCGCCGCCGACGGCACCGTGATCCTCGAGCAGTCCGAGTACGAAAGCGGCGGCTACGGCAACTACACCTGCATCGACCACGGCGGCGGGCTCTCCACCTGCTACGCCCACCAGTTGAGCTTCGCCGCCAGCGTCGGCGACCGGGTCAGCCAGGGCGACGTGATCGGCTACAGCGGCAACACCGGCCACAGCACCGGCCCCCACCTCCACTTCGAGGTCCGGATCAACGGCGCCCCCACCGACCCGCTCGGCTACCTCTAATCCTGGGGAAAATTCAGCGGACGCTGAGTTTGCACCCCTATGGGGGCTAATTTTCAGCGTTCGCTGAATTTTCCCCTATGGCTGGAGGCGTTGGTGGCGCCATGTTTCGCCGCTCTTGATGTAGAGCAGGCGGCGGTGGAGGCGGTCGGGGCTGCCGTGCCAGAGCTCGACCAGGTCGGGGTCGAGGCGCCAGCCGCCCCAGTGGGGGGGACGGGACGGGGGCTCGACGTCGGCCGCAAGGCTCGTGGCCGACTCGCGCAGTCGCGCGGGGTCGTCCAGGGCCTCTCCTTGCCTGGAGGCGGCGGCGGTTGCCTGTGCCGCCTGCGGGCGTTCCGCGAACAGCGCGTCCGATTCCTCGTCGCTGAGCTTTCGCACCGGCCCCTCGATCGTCACCTGCTGCAGGGTCTCGCGCCAGTAGAGCGTGCCCGCGGCCCGCGGATTCTCGGCGAGGTCGCGGCCCTTGCGGCTCTCGTAGCTGCCGGCGAAGACGAGGAAGGGCGTTGCCTGCTTGAGCAGGAGGATGCGGCTCGACGGGCGCCCATCGGCGGAGGCGGTCGCCAGGGCCAGCGCCTGCGGCTCCCGCACGCCGCGCTCGTCGGCCTCCCGCAGCCAGCGCTCCAGCAGCGGCAGCGGGTCGGCGGGCGGGGCGTCGAACTCCGGCAGCTCGAGGGTCGGGTCTCCGGAAAGCGTTTCGGTCAAAGCTGAAGCTCGAGCAGCTCGCAGAGCCGATCGACGACCGGCGGGGCGTTGCGGGCGTGACAGCCGCGGCGGGCGAGGGCTTCGGCGCCGTGGTGGTCGATGAACTCGAGCGCCTCGAGGTTGAGCGAGGCCGGCTCTCCTGCTCCGGCGGCGAGGTCGAGGACGCGTTCGAGCGCGTCGCTGGAGAAGACGTCGATTTCGCCGCTGAGGGCTAGCTCTCCGTCTTCGCCGAAGAGGTGGAAGGGAGCAATCTCGGCGACCGCGTTGGCGGCGGGATGGATGGCCCCAAGGTCGGCCAGCAGCTGCGGTGGCAGCGCCTCGCGCCGGTAGCCGCAGAGCGCCGCCAGGGACCTCGGCGCCAGCAGCCGGTCCGCTGTGCTCTCCCAGCGCAGGTGCGCCTCCCAGGTGTGAGGTGTCGCGACCAGGTCGGTCACCTGGGCGGCGACCCGCAGCCCCGAGTACCCCTCGGCCTGGGCGGCTTCGGTCGCCCCCAGGTAGATCGCCATCTGCGCCTCGGGGTCGACCGGCTCGCCGAGCCGGTAGAGGTGGCCGAGCTCGAACAGCTGCAGCATCCCTGAGTCGATCATCCGGCCGACGTCGCCGAGCGGCGCCAGGAGCTCACGCTGCTCTTCGAGCGGTTCGCTGCCGACGTAGGCGAGGCGCTGGCCGTGGCGGAGACCGTCCTCGAGGAACTCGACCGCCGCCGCGACGAACTCCTCCTGCCGGTCGAATCCCCAGCAGGCATGGCCGTCGCTTCCCAGGCCGGCAGCCGAATCTATGCGCCCATGTGCCCTCACCGGCCCACTATCTCATCGGCTTGGCCCCCTGGCTAGGGGCGACCTAACCGGCGAGCTTGAAAGGATGGCGGCGTGCCATCCCAGCCCGTACAGGGTGCATTCGAGGTCGCGCACGGGGTCGTCCCGGAGGAGAAGATCGACGACGCTCTGCGGCTGCTCCACCTCGACCTGCTGCAGCGGGGAGCCGGGGCCGAGGAGCTGAGCCAGTGGCTCTGGGGGGCGCACTGGTTCCCGCACCTGAACGAACGGCCGGAGATCCTGGCGCTGGCGGAATCGCTGCCGCCGGAGTGGCGGACGGGGCGGATCTGCGACCCGCAGATCCTGCTCCAGTTCCCGCACACCGGCCCGGAGCCGGAGATCACCTTCCACCTCGACCAGGAGCCGGCCTGGGCGGAAGCGCGGACCTACCTGCGGATCGTCGGCGTCCCGCTCAGCTCCTGGCGCGGCGACAACGGCGGCCTCCTGGTCGAGACGGCAGAGGGGCCGGCGCCGGTCGAGGCCGACCCCGGCGACGCGATCATGATGACCCCCGACCTGCCGCACTCGGGCGGGATCAACCGCTCGGGACGGCTGCGCTACGGCGTCTACTTTCGCTTCCTCGCCGACGGCTGAGGCGGCTGCTTTCGCTCCTCGGAGCGCCGGGTAGGGGTCTGAGATGCCGGCCGCCTTCGTCAACGAGACCGAGATCCGCGTCGTCGGCATGTCGCGCAGCGGCAACCACGCGATCGTCAACTGGATCCTCGCCCAGGCGCCGGGGCGGACCTGCTTCCTCAACTGCGCCGAGCCGGGCTGCAACCCGTTCGCCTCGGCCCGGCCGCGGACGCCGCGGCTGCCCGGCTGGCGGGCGCCCTACGCGGGCTTCGAGATCAAGTCCGAGCGGGAGGGGCGGCTAACCCGCAAGGACCTGCTGATCCACAGCTACGAGGACACCTTCCTCGGCCCCTTCCGCAAGCCCGAGAACGAGGCCCGCCACGATGCCTGGGTCGGCCGCTCGCGGCGCCGCATCGACCTCCTGGTCCTGCGCGACGCCCGCAACCTCTTCGCCAGCCGCCTCGCCTCCGGCTACGGCTGGCTCGACGACGAGGTGGTGGCGCGGATCTGGGCTCAGCACGGGCGCGAGTTCCTCGGGCTGCGCCGCAACCTGCACCAGGAGCGACTGACGGTCAGCTACAACGAGTGGGTGAGGAGCCGCGACTACCGGCGCGGGTTGGCCGAGGCGATCGGGCTTGAGTTCGACGACCGCGCCGCCCACCGGGTCCCGGCGGCCGCCGGCGGCAGCTCCTTCGACGGCACCGCCTACGACGGCCGGGCCGAGCAGATGCCGGTCCTGCACCGCTGGCACGCCTTCGCCGGCGAGCCCCGCTTCCACCGCCTGCTCACCCCAGCGGTGCGGGAGCTCTCCGACCGCATCTTCGGCCCGGCGGCGCTGCCGCAGCCTGAGCGGCTAGCGGCCTGAGCGGGTCGCGGCGAGCAGCTCCATCGTCCGCAGGTCACGGGCGTGGTCGTTGGCCTCGTCGCGCTCGCAGATCCAGATCTCGTGGCCGGGCCGCTCGCGCACCCGCAGGCCGGCCGAACGGGTCATCGCCTCGACGCAGGCGGCGTCGGCGGCCCACCAGTTGGTCGGATCGCCGGCGAGCTTGTGCTCGACGAAAGCGGCGCGCGGCCAGCCCGGCTCGGTGAGGCGCTGGCGCTCGTCGATCTCGACGTCTTCCGGGGTCCCCGCCGACTCCTCGCCGGGCATCGTCAGGGTCTGCAAGACGAGGGTGCCGCCGACCTTCTCAGCGACGACGTCGAGCGCCAGGAGCGGGTAGCGCAGGTGGTAGAGGACGCCCATGAAGAGGACCACCTCGAAGCTGCCCTCGACCTCGACCAAGTCATAGACGGAGCCCTGGCGGAACTCGACCCGTCCGTCAGGGTCGAGGAGCTGCGCCGCCCAGCGGCCCTGCTGCAGGTAGTGCTCGTCGAGGTCGAGGGCGAGGACCTCGGCGCCGCGGGCGGCAAGCTGGAAGGCGTAGAAGCCGGCGTTGCAGCCGATGTCGAGGGCGCGGGTGCCGGTGAGGTCGGCCGGCAGGGAACCCTCGATCTGGCGCCACTTGAAGGCGGGGAAGTCGCCGAGAGGGTGGTCGGGCGCGGTTTCGCGGCCGTCGGGCAGGTGCAGGTTGTGGAACCAGGGGCCGAGCTCGGCGATCGTGCCGGGGACCTCGAGGGTCATCGCGCCAGCACCCCCTCGACCTCCCGCTCGAGCAGCTGGCAGCGGCGGGTGGCGGTGTGCTCGGCGAGGACGCGCTGCCGCGCCCGCTCGGCGATCGCCGCCCGTTCGGCCTCGCCAACCTCGGCGAGGAAGTCGACCACGTCTGTCGCCTCCTCGGCGATCAGGATCTCCTCGTCGGGGACGAAGATCTCCGCCAGCCCGTCCCAGCGATCGCTGATCACAGGAACGCCGCAGGCCGCCGCCTCGAAGAGGCGCACGCTCGGCGACCAGCCGGCGGCGCGCATCTGCGCCCGGGTGACGTTGAGGGTGAAGCGCTGGGAGGCGTAGAAGGCGGGATGGTCGCCGGGGGCGACGTGCTCGATCCGCTCAACGTTGCCAGGCCAGGCGATCAAGCCCGGGTACTGTGGCCCGGCTACGGCGAACTTCCCTGCCGGCAGCCGCCGCGCCGGCTCCAGCAGCAGCCGGTCCAAGGTTGGCTGGCGGTCGTCGCTGTAGGTGCCGAGGTAGCCGAGATCGAAGCGGGTCTCCGCCTCCACGGGCCGGTAGGCGTCGGGGTCGACGAGGCAGTAGAAGGCGAGCGGGCGGCGGGCGCCGAACTCGCTCTGCAGCACCTCCAAGGTCGGGCCGCCGGTGAAGGAGAGGTAGAGGTCGAAGCGGGGGACCAGCTCCGGCGAGAGGTACTCGCGGTCGCCGCGGCGCAGCTTCTCCAGCGTGACCGGGGTGTCGATGTCGTAGAAGGCGACGGCGCCCCCGGCGTTCTGAATCGCCCACTCGGCGACGGCGATTCCCTCGGGGACGAAGGAGCCGACGACGACGAGGTCCGCTGCGGCGACGTCTTCGGTGTGCTCGTCGCGCAGCTGCGCGAGCGATTCGTAGAGGGCGGTCCGGCCCCAGGGCGGCTCGGGAAGGTCGCGCTGGGCCGCGTACCAGGGGACGTCGCGCTCGCAGAAGAGGACCTCGTGGCCGCGCTCGCTCAGCTCCCGCACCAGTGCCCGGTAGTTGGTCGCGTGGCCGTTGCCCCACGAGGAGGTGATCGAGAGCCCGAGGAAGACGACCCTCACCGGACCAGGACCCCTTCCAGCACCGCCTCGACCTGCTCGGCGCGCCGCTCGTAGGTGTGTTCGGCCAGGACCCGCTCCAGCGCCGCCTCGCCGATCGCCCGGGCCCGCTTGGGGTCGAGGCCGGCGAGCAGCTCGGAGACCTCGGTGCCGTCGCGGGCGACCAGCACCTCCTCGCCCGGCGCCAGGAAGTCCTCGACGCCCTCCCACTCGTCGCTGATCAGGCAGGCGCCCGCCCCGGCGGCCTCGAAGACCCGGGTCGCCGGCGACCAGCCGTTGGCGGCCATGCTCTCACGGCTGACGTTGAGGACGGCGAGGGCGCTGCGGTTGAGCGCGTTGTGGTCGCCGGGGGCGACGTGGCCGAGGTAGCGGACGTTCGCCAGGCCCTGCACCCGGTCCTCCCAGCCGTTGCCGCCGAGCAGGAAGCTGCGCTGCGGCAGCGCTTCGACTGCCCTGAAGAAGAACTCCTCGACCCGTGCCTCGCGGTCGGGCAGGCGGTTGCCGAGGAAGGCGAGGTCGCAGGCGAGGTCGGGCCGCGGCGGCTCGGGGTGGTGGGTCTCGGGGTCGAGCGCGTTGTAGATCGGCACGCAGGCGCGGGCGCCGAGGGCGGCGTAGCGGTCGATCACCGGCTGGCCGCCGCCGTAGGTGAGGACGAGGTCGTAGCGGCCGATCAGCTGGCGCAGCAGGTTCCCCGCGTCGGCTTCCATCGCCGCCAGGGTCGCCGGCGCGTCGACGTCCCAGAAGACCCGCACCTCCGGTCCCTCCAGCTCGGCAACCGCCTCCTCCAGCACCGCGTCGAAGACGCCGACCCCGCTCGCCTTGACGACGACGTCGGCGTCGGCGGCCCCCGCGACCACCTGCCGCACCGCCCCTTCGTCGCGCGGCTCGTAGACGACCACCTGCGCCCACTCGGGATCGATGTCCCGGTGCGCCTGGCGTTCGAAGGCGTCCGGTTCGTAGAAGGCGACGCGGTGCCCGCGGGCGTCGAGGGCACGGACGATCCCCCGGTAGTAGGTGCAGGCGCCATTCCAGTAGGCGGAGACGAGGCTCGATCCGAAGAAGGCGATCTTCATCCTGCCAGCTCCAGCTCCGAAGAAGGGGAGGAGGCGTCGCCGCGCAGCTCCGCGTCGATCGCCAGCAGCTCGTCGACCCGGTGGGCGCAGGTGTGGCGGGCGCGGATCGTCTCCAGCCCGCTGCGCCGCAGCTTCTCCGCCAGGTCGGGGTACTCGAGGATCGCTTGCATCGCCTCGCGCATTTCGGTGCCGTCGCGGGCGACGAGGTAGTCCTGCTCGGTCCGGAACAGGCCCTCGCAGTCCTCCCAGGGCGAGCAGATCAGCGGGATCCCGCAGGCGAGCGCCTCGAAGGGGCGGATCGTCGGGATTCCCGGCAGCGCCTCTACGTAAGGGCGGCGGGGGACGTGGACGGTGAGGCGGTGGCGGGCGAAGAGCTCGGGCGCGTGGTGGTTGGCGACCCAGCCGCGGTAGCGAAGGCCGCTGAGGCGGATGCGGAGCCTTGCGACCCGGGGGTAGCGGACGCCGTGGATCGAGCCGCGCAGGCGCAGCTGGCGCGCCGGCCGCAGGAGGAACTCGCGCAGCTCGCGGTCGCGCTCGTCGTCGCCCCAGTTGCCGATCCAGACCAGGTCGGCTTCCGGCTCGACCCCGGGCAGCGGGTGGAAGACGCGGGTGTCGGCGGCCTCGTGCCAGGTCCAGGCCCGGGCGGCCCAGCCGCGCTCCAGGTAGATGCGGCGGATCACCTCGCCGTAGGCGAGGACGCCGTCGTAGCCGGAGAGGTCGAAGCGCTCCATCTCCTCGGGGGCGGTGCTGGCGCGGTGGTGGGTGTCGTGGAAGAGGAGGCGGTAGCTGCCGTGGCGGGTGCGGTGCTCGCCGAGGCGCTTCACCAGCGAGGGCTCGTTCCACTCGTGGACGAGGACCAGGTCGGCGCCGTCGAGCTCCCGCCCGAGGTCGAGCGTCGCGAGGTCGTGCTCGCGCGGGGAAAGGTCGGGGAAGGCGCGGCGGAAGTCGCGCAGCGGCTGCTCGCCGTGCTCGCGTTCGAGGTTGGCGCGGCTCCAGCCGGCAGCGGGTTCGAGCACGGCGACTTCGTGCCCGCGCTCCCGCAGCTCGGCGACGACGCCGCGCAGGAAGTGGGCGTTGCCGTGGTTCCAGTCGGAGACCAGCGAGTGGGAGAAGTAGACGATCCTCACGCCGCCACCTCGGTTGTCGCGGCCAGGTCCTCGTAGAGGCGGTGGTAGGCGTGGGCGGCCCTCTCGACCGAGTACGACGCAGCCCGTCGCTGCGCGCGGTCGGAGAGGCTGCTCCGCAGCCAGCGGTCGCCGGCGAGCCCGGCCAGCGCCTCGCGCAGGGCCTCGGGGTCGCGGGGGTCAACGAAGATCGCCGCGTCGCTCCAGAGCTCCCGCAGCGAGGGGATGTCGCCGAGGACGAGGGCGCAGCGCTCCGCCGCCGCCTCGAGGATTCCCAGGCCGAAAGGCTCGTACAGCGTCGGCGCCGCGTAGATCGAGGCCCGCCGCCGCAGCTTCGCCAGCCGCGCCGGGCTGAGCACGCCGGTGCTCCTCGCGTGCCTCGGCGCCTCACCGCCCTGGAGGTCGCCTGCGACCACGACTGGCCAGTCCAGCCCCGCCGCCGCCGCGTCGAGCGCCACCAGGTTCTTCGCCGGATCCCAAAATCGCCCCGACCCCAGGATCAGCGCCTGCTTGTCCAGGTCGGCTTGGGCAGGGGAGGGGGTGCCGTTGTGGATGACGGCCGTGCGGCCGGGGGGGAGGTCGTGGTCGCGTTCGAGCTCGCGGAGGATGGCCTGAGTGGGGGCGATGACTGTGTCGACGGCGGCGAGCCCGGCGCCGGTTTGCTCGCGGTAGCGGTTCCAGCTGGGCGGCGCCTCGGCGCCGTGGACGGCGCGCCACCAGGAGAGGACGCAGGAGTGGGCGACTACGAGCTTCGGGGCGCGAAAGGGGAGGGCGCCATGGGAGTAGGAGCAGAGGTGGACGAGGTCGGGGCGCTCCGCCTCCTCGAGCGCCAGCAGCCAGCGGCCGGCGGCGGCGACGTCGTCCCAGGGGTCCTCCATCCACTCCAGCCGGCAGCCGCTCTCGTGAACTCGCCGCGGCAGCAGCCGGCGCTGCTCGCGCCGCAGCCGCGGTCCCATCGTTGCCACGACCACCTCGTCTCCCTGCGCCTCCAGCGCCGCCGCCAGCTGGGCCGTGTAGGTGAGGACGCCGCCGACCGTGTCGGTGCTGATCAGGACCTTCACCGGCCGGCTTCCGAGTAGACGCCGTCGATCGTGCGGGCGAGCAGCTCGAGCTCCTCCGCAGCGGGGTCGTAGGCGCGGTTGGCGGCGAGCCGCTCCGTCCAGGCGGCGATCGCGCGGCTGCCCCAGGCGTCGGGCGGCTCGACCAGCGCCTCGGTCGAGGTCTCGCGCCAGAGCTCGGCCCGGAAGTCGTAGAAGGAGCCGCCGACGTTGCGGACGCTGACCGCGCCCTCGCTGCCCCAGGCGGTGCACTCGAAGGCGCACTCGCCGCCGGCCGGCTGGAACCAGGAGCAGGCGATCCGCGCCCGCACCCCGCCGAGCGTCAGCTCGGCGCTCGCCTGGTCCTCGACCTCGTGGCCGTGCAGGGAGAGCGTCCGCGCCGTCTCCACCGCGACCTCCTCGGCCCCGGTCAGCCACAGGGCCAGGTCGACGAGGTGGGTGCCGAGGTCGATCAGGCAGCCGCCGCCGGCCAGCTTCGCATCGGTGAACCAGGGCTTGTCGGGGCCGTAGGCGTTGTGGAAGGCGAGGTCGAGCGAGTGCAGGCGGCCGATCTCGTCGGCCTCGACGGCCCGGCGCGCCGCCCGCAGCGCCTCGACGTGGCGGTAGGAGAGGTCGACCCCGAGCAGGCGGTCGGCCTCGCGCGCCGCCGCCAGCACCCGCCGCGTCTCCGCAGCATCGCGGGCCAGCGGCTTCTGGCAGAAGACGGCGAGGCCGCGCTCCAGCGCCGCCACCGCCTGCTCGGCGTGCAGGGCGCTCGGGGTGGCGATGACGATGCCATCGAGGCCGCGCCCCAGCAGCTCCTCCAGGCTCTCCGCCTGCTGCGCGGCCGGCGCCGCCGCGGCGGCTGCCGCCAGCGCCTCGGCCCGGGGGTCGGCAACGGCGGCGACCTGCGCCAGCCCCTCCTCGGCGAGGGCCTGCATGCGGTTGCGGCCGATCCAGCCGACGCCGAGGAAGCCGAGGCGGGGGAGGGTGGTCACGGTCATGCCATCACCAGCGCCTTGATGAACCCCGCGGGCCGCTCGCTCGCGGTGTCGAGGGCGGCGTCAAGGTGGTCGAGCCCGAAGCGGTGGGTGTAGAGCGCAGTGGGGTCGAGCCGGCCCTCGGCGACGGCCCGGGCGGCCTCGCGGATCCCCTCGACGTAGACGGCGGGGTCGCGCTCGTGGGCGTTGACGACGTCGAGCCCGCGCCAGTTCCAAAGCTGCATGTCGACCTGGCGGCCGCCGTCCTGGTGGAAACCGGCGATCACGAGACGGCCGCGGGTGCGGGTCAGCGGGCCGGCTACGTCGAGCGTCGCCTGCACCCCGGCGGCCTCGACGCGCACGTCGCAGAGGTCCCCCCAGGTCAGCTCGCACCCCTC
>Ga0157378_10003337_pt1 | contig 14278 bp, 13 predicted proteins | sample M65metaG_FD_115309 | JGI IMG/M metagenome (GOLD analysis project Ga0157378, IMG submission 115309) | Miscanthus rhizosphere microbial communities from Kellogg Biological Station, Michigan, USA - M6-5 metaG | ecosystem: Host-associated > Plants > Roots > Rhizosphere > Soil | place: USA: Michigan...
CCTGAAACCAGCTTGCGTCTTCGCATAAAACCCCTCTTTGTCAGAAACAACCTCACCTGAGCCCGAAACCTTACCTTTGCTCTCCAAAAATTAATAGCATTTTGCTCGACAAGAAGAATATTATACAAAACGAAGTAAGAACCGTGCTGGTGGGTGTTATCAATAAAGACCAAACAGAACAGCAGGCACAGGAGTACCTGGATGAACTGGCTTTCCTGGCGGAGACCGCCGGTGCACTCGCCGTTAAACGTTTTACCCAGAAACTGGTACAGCCCGATAGCCGCACGTTTGTAGGCAAGGGCAAGCTGGAAGAAATCAAAAAATACATTGAAAGCCGCGATATACAACTGGTGATCTTTGATGATGAGCTGAGCGGCTCCCAAATCCTCAATATTGAAAAAGCGCTGGATACAGTTACGATCGATCGATCCGATTTAATCCTGGATATTTTTGCACGGCGTGCTAAAACCGCGCAGGCGAAAACGCAGGTAGAGTTGGCCCAATACCAATATTTACTACCGCGTTTAAAAGGTATGTGGAAGCATTTGGAAAGACAGGGTGGTGGTATCGGTAGCCGCGGACCGGGTGAAACGGAAATTGAAACCGACCGTCGTATTGTAAAAGATAAGATTACGCTTTTGCGCAAGCGCCTGGCGGAAATAGACAAACAATCTTTTACCCAGCGCAAAGACCGGGGCGAATTCATTCGCGTGGCCCTGGTAGGTTATACCAATGTGGGCAAGAGCACCATCATGAATTTGCTGAGCAAGAGCGATGTATTTGCCGAGAACAAATTATTTGCTACGCTGGATACCACTACACGCAAAGTGGTGTTTGAAAACACGCCTTTTTTATTGAGCGATACCGTTGGTTTTATCCGCAAGCTGCCGCATCACCTGGTAGAAAGTTTTAAGAGTACGCTGGATGAAGTGAGGGAAGCGGACATTTTATTGCATGTGGTGGATATGTCGCACGCGCAACACGAAGACCATATTGCGGTGGTAAACAAAACCCTGCAGGATCTAAAGGCGCAGGACAAACCGGTCATCACTATCTTCAACAAAATGGACCTGTTTGAAAAGAATCATTTCGATCCCTGGCTGGAAGAAGAAGTAAAACAACAGATACTGGATGAATTGAAACAACGCTGGGAAACTGAATTGCAGGGCAATTGCGTTTTCATATCTGCTATCGAAAGAAAAAACCTGGAAGCACTCAGGGCTACTATTCTTCAAAAAGTGCGGGCACAGTATAATGTTCGGTATCCTTATAAAACCGAATACTTGTATTAATGGGATTGCCAGATCTTTTTCATTGGCATAAAATTGCCGGGGCCGTCGCCGAACTGGATTTTGCTGTAAATGATATTGCGGTTGCGGAAATCACCGATAAAAAAATTTGCATTGGTCGTTACAAAGACAAACTTTTCGCCTTTGCGTATACTTGTCCGCATGCGAGCGGCATTTTGGCCGATGGTTATATAGATGCGCTGGGCAATATTGCTTGCCCCGTTCATCGCTATAAATTCAACTTACAAAATGGCCGCAATACCAGTGGTGAAGGTTATTACCTGAAACACTGGCCTGTTGAGATTCGAGATGATGGTGTGTATGTAGCATTGTAATTATATTTTCCCTTTTCTTCGTTTTTCTTTTTTCTTGAAAAAAAGGAAACAAAAATTTAAGACATTCAGCCAGTGAAGTCTCCATTATTGAACGTCTTTCCTGCGCAGGCAGGAATCCCGTCCGGGTTATTTGATGCTTTCTGTTCGCATTTTTTGCGAAGGCATCTTTGGGGAAAATTTTATCCCTCACCAGACTACTGCATGCGCGTTCCCTGCCTCCGCAGGGATGACGAACCGGATGATCATTTTTACCCCTACTGATTTTGACAAAGCTGAAACTATTGTGCAGAGGCACTCAAAGTCTTTTGCACCTTTGCTTCTTTGTGCAAAATATTTCACGCAGCGTTCACGGCGGAGCAACGATCGCAGCGATCTTTGCTCCTTTGCGTTCTCCGTGTGAAACCTTATTTGCTTCTTTGTGAAATATCTATCCCAAAAACACCATATCTTCTTCCGTCAATACAATATCCGCCGCAGCGATATTTTCTTCCAGATGTTTTAACTGGGATGTACCCGGTATCGGCAATAACCAGGGCGATTTATGCAATAACCACGCAATATGTATCTGGGTCTCGGTAGCACCATATTTCTGAGCAATTGCTGCAATCCTGGTATCTTTTTTCGGCGCAGACAGCGCTAAAGAAAAATAAGGCACCAGCGGCATTTCGTGCTTTTCACAGATGTGCAGTATTTCTTCGCCACCGCGGTTTTCGCCATGATGGCCCGTGAGCGTTGCGCGCTGACCATGACCATACATATTTTCAACCGTGGCAATTTTACCCATGCGCATAGCGGTTTCCAGTTCGGCTTCGTTCACATTGCTCACTCCAACATGCAGAATTTTGCCTTCCTGCTGCATAGCAAACATGGTTTCCATAGAAGTCTCAAACGATGTGGCGGCACCCGGTATTACCCGAAAATGAACCAGGTCCATCCGCTCCAGTTTCAAGGTGCGGAGATTATTCTCCAGGCTGCTGCGCAGGTTGTCCGGACTGCTAAATGGAATCCAGCTTTTATCGGGTTTGCGGGTGCAACCCAGCTTGGTACAAATCACCAAACCCGCTGGGTAAGGATACAGCGCTTCTGCGATCAGGCGGTTGGTCACATCTTCGCCGTAATAATCGGCGGTATCTATAAAATTGACACCGTTTTCTACGGCGCGTTTGAGTATTTGAAGTGCTTCGGACCGGTTGGGTGGCTCGCCATAAAAGCCGGAGCCGGTGAGTCGCATGGTGCCATAACCCAGGCGATTTACCTTGAGCGGATGGGCAGTATCGCCTGCAATGGTAATGGTTTTAAGTAGTTGAGTAGTTGCATTCATGGGCATATAAACAGCCCTGCCCGCAAAATTGTTGACGATATTTTTATTGCCACAGAATAAAATTGAAAATGGCTTTGCCGGAAACCAAAAATGCTTATTTTTGCCCCCCGTTTGGGGATTGCTGATTTGGGGATATTTAGATTCTGGGATTTGTTTTTGCGGGGTTTTCCAGGCAAACGCAAATCAGACATCACTAAATCAGACATCACCAAATATTTCGTACTCCTCCTTAGCTCAGTTGGTTAGAGCATCTGACTGTTAATCAGAGGGTCTCTGGTTCAAGTCCAGAAGGGGGAGCAGCCACAGTAAAGGGTTTCAAGAGATTGAGACCCTTATTTATTTTTATATACTTACACGTTTCTTACACATTCCGAAGTCAAATAGTTGTTTTTGCGTTGGTTTTAAACTACTCGTCCCCAAAAATGATTTTAAGTCGCCTTATTAAAACGCGTCGCCAATGATTTAATTCTCTAAATTAGCTATATAATTCCTTAATCTACAAATGAATAAGATTTCAAAAAAAAAACTTACAATTGACGATTTTGCTGCCGTAGATGTTTTTTGTGGAATTGGTGGGCTAACCCATGGAATGATATTAGAAGATCTCAATGTTACCACTGGAATTGATTTGGACGATACGTGCAAATTTGCGTTTGAGGCTAATAATAATAACGCTACTTTCCTTTTAAAAGATATCACCTCGCTTACCCCAGCAGAACTAAAAAAATGTTTTCCAAAAGGCAAAAGAAAGATTTTGGTCGGATGCGCTCCATGTCAACCTTTTTCATTATACAATCATAAGAATGCAAAAAATGTTGAAAAGAGAAAAATAGATTCGAAATGGAAACTACTTTACTCTTTTGCAAATCTTATAGATAAAGTTAACCCTGACGTCGTTTCGATGGAAAATGTTCCTATGCTAGTAAAATTTAACAAAGGAAAAGTTTTTCAAGATTTTTTGAACATGTTGTACAAAAAAGGTTATAAAGTATCGTGGAGTATTGTTAACGCACAAGATTTTGGTGTACCTCAAAGAAGAAAGCGCCTGATACTTTTAGGCTCTAAGCTTGGAGAAATTCAATTAATTGAAAAAACGATAAAAGCGAAAAACTATACTACGGTCCGCGATACAATAGGACACTTACCTCAAGTAGAGGATGGGATAGCCCATCCTAATGATGCATTACATAGAGCTAGAAAACTTACGGACATAAACAAAAAAAGAATCCAGGCAATGAAGGAAGGAGGATTTTGGCGTGAGTGGGATAAAAGTCTTTGGCTAGATTGTCATAAAAAGAAAGGCGGTAAAGAATTTAATAGTGTTTACGGCAGAATGAAATGGGATGACGTAGCGCCAACTATAACTACATTTTGTATTGGCATTAATAATGGCAGGTTTGGTCATCCTCAACAAGATAGGGCCATCACTCTAAGAGAAGCCGCGCTACTTCAGAGTTTCCCTGCGAATTATAAATTTATAGATCCTCAAGTTCCCTTTAACGTTGGAAATATTGCCAAGCATATTGGGAATGCGGTACCAGTAGGACTCGGCAAAGCAATTGCTAAAAGCATCAAAAAACATATAAACGAAATTGAAAGTAACAAAACCAAATAATAAATCTTTAAGATGGCGGTTTGATGTAAATACGTTTAGGCTAATCGGCCGCGAATTGATTACCGACCGGATTACAGCTGTATTTGAGTTGGTTAAAAATTGTTATGATGCAAATTCAACAGAGGTAGATGTCGAGTTTTTTGATGTAGGAACTTTTAACGATAAAAGTAAAATTGTTATAAAAGATAATGGGACTGGTATGTCATTTAATGACATTCGTGATAAATGGATGGTGGTTGGAACCAATAGCAAGCGCAAAGAGCAATACTCCTCAAAACCCTTTAAGCGACGCTATGTTGGCGAAAAAGGTATAGGGCGATTTGCGGTTGATAAGCTCGGCTCAAAGCTAACAATTAAGACAAAACAAAAAGGTGATAATTCATGGTTGTCGGTGGATATCGATTGGGATACTTATGAAACACTGTCAAAAGAGTCACAACTCACTCTTTTTACAGAAATAGATAATTATTATCACGTTGTAAAAGGAGAAAAAGAAGAACACGGAACAATTTTAGAGATAACAAAAATCAATGAACTCTGGTCGATCAACGATTTTGAACGATTGGAAAAAGAATTGTCCAAAATTGTTTCTCCGTTTTTTCCCCTTGACCCGCCTTTCAAGATTTATCTTACTTCCAACGAGAAGATTGAGCAATATAATAAAAAACTAATTGAAGCGGCAGACCTCCAATATGCTTCTCAAAAATACATTCTTCGATTTAACTTAAATGAAAAAACCCAAGAAGTTTTAAGATTTAATAAAAATTCTGGACGAATAACCGTCACAAATGTTCCAATAAAATCATTTGGGCCTGTTCATATTATTATTTACCATTTCGATGAAAAAGCCAAGCGTAGATATAATGCCGCATTTAAAAACGATGACACAAGAATTGATGGCATAAAAATATATCGCGATGGAGTACTTGCAACACCATTTGCTGAATTTGAATCACACCCGGATAAAAAGAGAGATATTTTGGGAGTTGATAAACGACTATGGAGAGAGATTTTTAACAGAGTAAGTTCACGAGAAGTCATCGGCATTGTGGACATAACAAAAAATGAAAACCCTTGCATTACTGATGCTACCAATCGGCAAGATTTTATTGACAACGAAGAATACAGACAATTAAAGGAGTTCATAATCCAACAACTGGATATCATTTCGGAATCTAAAGTTTACGGTCGCCATAACCAGAAAATCAAAGCTTTCGAAGCCCTTGAAAAAGCTAACACCGACGTCAAGTATTTTATAAATGCAATTGAAGAAGTCGAAGATGAGCATCCCGAAATAAAGAAATTTCTCAAACCACTAAAATCCCAGGCAAAAGAAGTAAGTGCCGTGATTGCATCCGGAATAATAGAACAAAAAATCGCTGAAGCTGACTTTGCTCGGAAAGAATCTATTTACCTCAGCTTAATGTCGCTCCAAGATTATGCGACAAACTTGGCGCACGCAGTTCGCACCTCTCTTTTAAAAGTGATTGACATGGCCTTGTTTTTTAAAAATAAATTTCCAAATACTAAACACGAAAAGGTGTTTAAGCAATATGCGGGCTTGATTCATGATGAAATGATCACATTAAATAAAGTCGTTGACTTTATGCTGAGTTATGCAAGCTCTGAACTTGAATTTGATAACATTGAAATCGGAAATATTCTAAAGGAACTTTTTGCCGTTTATCAAGTATTATTTGAGGCCGAAGGCATTACACTCACATTAGAACTGAAAGACGAAATAACAATTAATACAAATAAAAAATTTTTAGAAGACATTTTAGAAAATTTGATTTCTAATTCAGTAAAGGCCATGAAAAGAAATGGCAAAAAAATCATAAAATGTACTGGATATCTTGATGAGGAAAACTATATTTTAATTTTTTCCGACAACGGTACTGGAATAAAAAAAGGAGAAGAAGAAAAAATTTTTGACATTTATTATACAACGACTGCCGAACAAGGAGGCGCAGGCTTAGGCCTCTTTATTGTTAAAACGCGAGTTGAGGCTTTAAAAGGTAAAATAGAACTAGTTAAAAGTGAGTTCGCCCCGGATGGTGTAACTTTCCAAATAACCTTACCGTTAAAATAGTGGCTCAATGGCAGAATTGCAAATAGTAATAATACACGACGATTGGAACGAAAACTCTCCTCTAGTAGAGGAAATGAAAGAGAAATACGGGTCCGAAAACGTTACTTTTATTAAACATTCTCAGCAAGGCATTGACTATTTAATGAAGGCGCCTGTTCGAAAGACAGTAGTTATTCTAGACTATAACTTTAAAAAAGGAGAACCCACTGGTGGTACAGTTTTTCAAAAAATTAGAGAAAAATCTGCACTGATTTATGTAATTATTGTTACAAGAAGTCAGTACAATAGCATAGCTGCTGATGATTTAGTGCAATTTGTAAATAACCATGCCCTAGCGATAGCGCGTCCGAGTGATGACTATACAGTGATTTCACAATTAGTTGAAACAGCAACTCATGAATTAGCGTTAAGAGCCGATGTTATCCTAGAAGAATGGATTAGTGAAAGGCCAGAGGACGAACGAACAAAGCCATATCTGGCATTGTATGATGGCAAAGTGTATTCATTAAATGACATTCTTAATAATATCAGGACGCAGTCAGAACTGGGAATAAATTTCACGAAAAACGTTCTTGGTCTAGCTGTCGACTTAGTGATGAAAAAGATGGGACAGAAAGATGTTTAAATTTCTTATTACCTATGACAATAAAGACAAATCCTTAGGAGGATATCTTAATGAGTGCTTCAATGACCTTTCCGATCATCTCAAATATCTTAAATATCAACAAGCCGCAGTTTCATTATCAAGCGGAGATTGTACTCGGGAAATGATAAAGACTCATACGGAAGGTTATGGGACAAATAAATTTATGTTTACTGCTTACACACATGGTACTCAGAATTCATTGACTGTATCTAAAAAACCATTTGTTGACTTCGACAATGCCATAAATTTTAGGAATTCATTTTTCTATACTTGCGCTTGCTTGACAGCAGTTGAGCTTGGGCCGGAACTACAGCGGCAAGGTTGTTTAGCTTATATTGGTTACAAAGACAAGGTTGAGGTACTTTTGAAGTATTCAGATATTTTTAGAAAATGTAAAAATTCTGGAATTAAATACTTTCTAGAAACAGGAAAAAAACTCGAGGAGGCAGTTATGTATATGAAAAAGGTATATGACGAAGAAGTTCAAAAGCTTGCGGAAGGAACAGATGGGGCTTTTATTGCCGCAGCTTGTTTGCATAAAAACCGTCGATCTCTCGAGTTTTTAGGTGATGGTGAATTAATTTTAGATGATTTTATTGTCAAATGAGCGACATATTTACAAAAGAAAAGCGTAGCTCAATTATGGCTACGGTTAGGGCCGTAAACACAAAGCCAGAATTAGCAATTCGAAAATTTTTGTTTTCCCAAGGTTTTCGTTATAGAAAAAATGTGACGTTTCTTCCGGGGAAACCAGATATCGTATTATCTAAATACAAGACTGTAATATTTGTAAACGGATGTTACTGGCATGGACATAAAAACTGCGAATCCGCAAAACTCCCAAAATCTAATATAGAGTATTGGCAAAATAAGATTGATTCTAATGTGGCAAGAGATAGAAAAAATATCGAGCAGTTAATGAAGCTGGGATGGAATGTAATTACTATTTGGGAATGTGAAATGAAAAATATGAAAATATGTACAAAGCTAATATCACAAATAGTTAAATAAGCTGGTTTCCCCTTCGCCTCCATGTAGGAATTTAGTATTAATCTGATTTGGAATCAGAGGGGCCTTAAAGAGCTGATAGCTGCTAAAAACCATTATCAGAAACAGTTTTGCATGTTCAACAACGGCTGAAATTTTGCCAAATCTTACACGTTCTTGCAACAAGCTCACAATTAATCTTATTCTATAATAATTGCGATTGTGTCTTTCATTATGCCGCACTGCGTCCTACGTTTATTTGCAAGGATGTTCTCACCGCGAAATTTGTCCAATTCGCTTTGGGTATGGGTCTTTCCGTGCTTCTCATACAGACCGTTAGAACCATTAAAAATATGAATTTGAATAAACGTATCCTCGGGCTTTAAAGCCCCCGCCTGAAGCCCTTTCAACATTGCCAAGTTAACCGACCTGTGGTCCATTTCTTATTTCATTCAGTATATACTCAATTTGCTCGTCGTCGAGCTGTTCAAATTTTGTGGTCATTGCAGTGCTTTGAAGTGTTGGCAATACAAATTTTAATAACTTTTCCCATGCGCTCACGCGCTGAGATGGTGTTAACTTTTTCCAATCTTCCAAAAGTTGAGCTGTTTCCTTTTGAAGAAATCGTTAACCTAAAGCCTCAAATCCTAATTAGCTTTGTTGGTACGCCGCGCTTTCTCCCACCAAACTTCCTACCTGTAGTATTTGCCATAAACTATTTTAATCTACTTTTTAAGTTTCTGTTTCACCCTTTGTTTTGAAAAATTCATTTAGAGGCGTTTAAAGGCGGTGTGTTTACTTGGCGGTACAGTTTGCCGGTTAATTGCGAACTACCTTTGTTTCGCCCCATGTTATCTGTTGATAAAGCCCAGTTGTAGAAACAACCGGGCTACACAATGGCGTTCAAAAAACAGGTGGCTTCTTGACGTAGATTTCATTAAAAGTTTTTTCAACCTCGGCAGCCGGAATATTGTTCCAAAAATCTGCGACGGCTGCCGCTGCATTTTTCTTTGTGGCATTCTTCAGTGTCGGTAAAGAATGCTCATACCAATCTTTTGTGAAAACCTCAACAGAGAATTCGTTCAAAATTAAATACACTGGCTTATGATAGGTAAAGCCAAAACAGTTTTATTAGCAACAAGATATATTTGTCTTTACTTGTTAATTCACTGACGCCTAAATTATTAATTTAATTTAGGTGTTTTTAGTTAAATTGATAACGTATCAAATAACTGACATTTTCAAATACACCAAAGTAACACCGAAATAACATAGTCAAGAAGGCCGCAAAGGTAAAATCAATCTTAAAACGCGATCGCGGATGAATATCTATTAGCCATGTTGGAGACAAATGTGAAGACCCGATTGACACCAGTAATTTGCTACAGGGAAACACCCTCCCCGATACCGTGTAAATACGGTTTTTTATGAAAATTCGGAAGTGTGGCATTTGCGCTGTCGCGTTTTTAATTTACATTCGAATTCAGTCATTTATAAAAGCACTTTAAAGCTTGGCTGTCTCACGATTTTCTTTCAAGTCCCTTCCCTCCAAAAACACCGTGCATTGACTGTATAAGGCAGGACTACACAGATTTTTTGCATCTACCCGAATACCTTATAAAACCCTTCAAACTTCTTAACCCATTAAACCGTTGTTTATGAAAAAAATCCTTGTACTGGCGTTCTTATTATGTACTATTATTTCGTTTGGCCAGGGTAAAAAAGGAGGTGGCGTCGGAAGCGCAGCGGCAGCAAGTCCTGCCAGTTTATCCCCTTCCGCAGGATCTGGTAACAGTTCCCTTCAAACTGGGTTTGGTTACCGACTCCCTGTCCGCTACCATATAAGGTATCAATCCGTCAATATTAAAATTGACACAGTCTACACACGTGTTGGCATTAATGCCTTACCGGCGAATCCACTTATCAGGATGACAGCAATAACAAACACACGGACCATTACAGGTAAAACCAAAAAAGATTATGACACAGTGTGGGTAAAAAAAACGATTCTCGATACTGCCATCTGCTCCTCCAAGCCTTGTGTTCCTGAAGGATTTCCCGGGAGTACTGTCCAATTAATAGAAAGGATTACCACGACTATTACAACGGACACTTTGGAGCGTTACTTGGAAATTGAAAGCCGTCCAAAGGTGACCATCTCGCAGGGTGATATGGGTAAGTTGCAGGTATTTTTCCGCAGTGCTCAAGTACCGATAAATCAATATCGTGGTGGAGAAGGTGGCCCTCGAAATAATTTTGATGTCAAAACTTTCACTGTGGACGGATTGGAACATGTTGCAATACCTGTAGATCCAATGGATTCTGCGCAAAATCTTAGCCTGCAAATAAAGAATAAGGTATTTATCAGTGACCCGACATACTACATCAGTTTACCTTACAGCGTTGTTCAATATGGACCAGTATCTATTCCTTATAAAATACGTTTTGCTAACGGTCGAAAAACGGGTGGCTATGCTGCCAAGGATGGGCCTTTTCCTGTTGGCGCGGATACTCTCAGCGCCACTTCAGATGCGACTACCTCTTTTAATTTAGCACTTTACCTGGGCTTTAAATTTGGCAGAACCAGATTCTATTATGACCAGGCAAAAACCCACAATACGGTTTCGTATATGTTTTCCATTTTTGCAGGTCCTCAACTCATCGCTTTATCCAGTTCAAACGTATTATTTAATACAAACCTTTCTAAAGTCCCTTCCAATGTGTTAGGTTTGTCGTATGGCATGGGTCTTTCGGTAGAATGGCAATCGTTCAGTTTTGGATTGTTCTCGGGGATGGATACACCATTGCAAAAAAATTCTCCATGGGTCTACAAGAATAAGGCGTGGCTGGGCTTTGGCATTGGCTTTAATCTTGGTATGCTCACCAGTGCGTCTGCGCAAAAATAATAATACAACTTTTATGAGATTATTGTGGATACTACTTGTAGCAGTGACGTTCCTTATTGTGTCCTGTAAAAGCCCGCCGTCGCCTGTGAGTGCACCACAAAAAAGAGACACGCTTGTACTACAGGAACTCGTCAGCAAGGACACTGTGCTGGCCAATATCCTTGACACGAACAACCTTAAAAAATTAGTGGTAGATTCTTTCTATCAGTTGAGAGACTCGCTTGTTTTTATTGAACAGCCGATGGCAAGGATGACATTATCAGCAGATAAATATGAGATGGTCAAAACCAAAATCATAAGCCTGCAGAAAGAAACGGTGGCCAACCTGGTTTTGGAGCAACAAAAAATGGATAAAAAAAGTAATCATGCAATACTTGGGCTTACCTCCAAGTCGTTCAGCCCAATGGCGGCATTGGGCGGTGAGACAGGCATCGATGGAAAGGAAGTGAATAGGGTGATGCGTGAAGTAAAACAAAATCTGCAAGGAAAAAAATCACAACGAATTATTTTAAATGGCGTTCAATTAAATCCGCAATTAAAGCAGCTTGACTTCCGGAACTTTGGAATTGTTACACCGGTGCAGGACCAGGGTGATTATCATCCCAATTGCTGGGCATTTGCGGCCTGCGGGGCGTATGAAAGTGCGTATCAAATTGCAAATGGCCACCAATCCATAAAATTGTGCGAACAGTCTATCCTGAATTGTTCTGATGGTGTAATAGACCCTGTTACAGGTGAGGGTGTCGCCTATAAAGTGCTCGAATGGCTGGTACAAATTAACACAGATAAGCTTTCCCCGGAATGCAATTACAAAGGCCGAAAAGTAAACTGTACAGAAGATGATGCGCCATCTGATTCTCCGACGGGTTATTGGGGGCTAGTCGCGCCAGATTACCGGCTAACTTCTATTGCCAGTACCGACCAAATCAAAGAAGCATTGTGCCGGTATGGACCGGTAACGACATCCCTGTTTTATGACAAGAACTGGAAGGATTATAGGGGCGGCGTTGTCAGGGAAGTGGAAGCCAGCGCCAGATTATTGCATACGGTATTAATCATTGGATGGAACGAAACATTGCAGGCATGGCTGATTAAAAATTCCTATGGGTCTGGTTGGGGATATAACTGCCCGGAAAGTGGCTATAAAGGAAATAATACGGGCTATATGTGGGTGGCATACGGTGCCGGTAAAATTGGGATGCGAACGGCATTTATTGTTCCTGATCCAAAGAAATAACATAATAAGATTACGAGGACGTTTATAATTTGATTAAATTAAAGGAACCAATTTATTGAATACATTCGTATTATGCTGATCGCAAAAAATGAAATTATAAACCGGTTACTTATGGCGGATAATCTAACAATGAGCGCCATTGACTTATTACTATAGTAGCGACTATGGCATCACAAATAGAAAAACTAATTGGATTTGATTTTGTAATAACTGATTTTAAGAATAGAAGGTTGCCGACACCAAAAATGCTTACATGGTTCAAATATGCTCTATTGGTTTTTTCTATCAGTTACACCCATAAAAAAAGACCAGTAGACATAACATCTTATTGACGTTACGTTTTAAATTGAAAATTGAAAACATTTTCTGTACTTTTAAGGGGAAATTAGGGATAAACTTTTGGGTATTTTTACGCAGATGTTAAAAAATACAACTTCGCCACTTCGAACTGATTTTCAATAACGTTTTCTCCCCAGAAAGTGGAGCGACGTTAGCACACTATAAAAGGTTCGGTGACCTTTTGTTTTTTGTGAATCTGAGAGCGGGACGGGATGGAAAGAACTGTGTTCTTTCGTTTGGACTCAGGTCATCGATTTTACAAAGGCGGTCACCAATTGCTACAACGGCAGCAAGACGGTCAACATTACACGGCAGAAGCGCGCAATTGTGGAAACAAAAACTACAGGCGTTGCAAAATTTTGCAGCCCTTTAAATGATAACACTAGCAAACCCGCTAGCAATAGAATACAGCCAAAATATAAAATCACTTCTTTAAACCAAAATTGGGCGATGAGTTTTTTGCGAGCGGCCAGTGTGGAAATTGTTGCTGGTTGAAGGCTTAAACACTTACAAATGATTCCCAGATTTTTTCAACTTTAGATGGGGCATCAAAAAATAAAAAGGATTGAACCTTTCATACACGTAGGCTTTAAGGAAAAGTTAGGAAAATTTTCTTAAATAAGTAAAGTAGCAGATAAATTCAAAAGAAGGGGCTACCTATTGAGGTCAAATTTTTACCATTCCATTTTTTATTGCGTAGATAGCCAATCCTACACGTGTGGAAATATCTAACTTTTTGAAGAGCGAATCCCGGTACCCGTCTACTGTACGCTCGCTAACAAACATTTCTTTTGCAATTTCAAAATAGGTTTTTTCGCTGCAAGCGAGCTTTAGAAAAGTCAACTCGCGATCCGTCAGATTTGAAAATGTAGCAATCCCATTTTTATCATCAGCCAGCAAGTTAACAGACTGAATGATTTTTCTTGAGACAAGATCATTATAGTAATAACCCCTGGTTAACACTTCATCAAAAGCTCGCTTTAACTCCGAAGGCTCAGCATCTTTCAGCACATACCCCTTCGCGCCATTTTTAATCATTCTGATAATAGCTGTTTCTGCATCCATGGTGCTAAGAGCAAGAATTTTAATACCAGAATGATTTGCTTTTATCCAATTGGCTGTGAAATATCCGTCCATTTCTGGCATAACAATATCTAAGAGTACAATATCAGGAATATGTCTGGGCTGTAATTGTTTAATAAAGTCCTGCCCGTTTGCTGCATCAAACAACACTTTATAATTCGGAAAAAGATTTATTAATGCACAAATGCCTTTACGGAATAAGGTGTGATCGTCTACAACCGCTACATATTTAAACTCACTCATACGGCATATTTATTTTAATGGTAGTGCCTATATTTAATTTACTTTCTACGCTACTTGTTCCACCTACTAGTAATGCCCTTGTTTTGATATTAGCAAGTCCAAGGCCACTGTTTTTTTGAATCATTTCATCTATACTAAATCCCTTGCCATTATCATTAATAAAAGTGCATAATTGCTCCGGTAAG
>Ga0157378_10003338_pt1 | contig 14277 bp, 14 predicted proteins | sample M65metaG_FD_115309 | JGI IMG/M metagenome (GOLD analysis project Ga0157378, IMG submission 115309) | Miscanthus rhizosphere microbial communities from Kellogg Biological Station, Michigan, USA - M6-5 metaG | ecosystem: Host-associated > Plants > Roots > Rhizosphere > Soil | place: USA: Michigan...
CGGTGATTTTTGTGGCGGAACAGGAAAATAACCTGGTTGGTTTTACACAATTGTATCCCATTTTTTCTTCTGTCAGCCTGCAAAGAGCGTGGCTGTTAAATGATTTATATGTACATGCCAGTGTAAGGAAACAAGGCATAGCTGCTTTATTACTGGATGCCGCCCGCCAGCACGGCCTGCAAACCAGCTCAAAATACCTTTTGCTGGAAACAGCAAATGATAATTTTACCGCGCAGTCTGTTTACGAAAAAAATGGTTGGACAAAAACAAGCGGCTATTTTTATGAGCTTGTCTTAAAAGAGAATAACTGACCAATGGATTTGGCAAATGGTAAAAATAGTATAAGTAGCAGTATATCCAGCAATACCAACCGCGAAGGAAGAAAAGAACCTGGCGAAGCAATCAGCATTGCCCTGGTTTGCTCACCTGCAAGCAATTGCTGCAACACATAATTAACGATAAAAGGAATCACTAAAAAACCCAGCATTACCAGCCAACTGCCCTTTGTTTTGATATTGATAAATGCCCTGTACAACGATGGAATAATAAAGAGCAACATAAGACTTACGCCGGCAACTACGGCGGCACCTTTAAACGGTTCCGATGGCTGCATCAATTGCCTGAACCCGGTGATTTCGTCGCTACCCCTGAATACCAGCGCCTGTAATCGTTGCAAAGGAATGCAGGCTAATATTAAAGAAATCCCGATGCTTTTTTGTACGGGTGTTGAACGTTTTGACAACAGTATGAAGCCGGTAACCATCAAAATAAAATTCATAAACGGTCCTGCCAAAGCAATAATGGCTTCTGCATAATGATTTCCCTGTTCGCAGCTTTGCCAAAACAAAAAGTAACGGGTACCACAATTGATCGTCTGCCGGTCCGCCAGCAGGTGAGCCAATTCGTGCAGTTCCTGCAGCAACAGACAAAGAAGCAAAAAAGCAATAGCATAACGAAGGGTTATCCGCATGGTCTGGGGTAATAAAATGATAAATGATTAAAACCATCCACGTTTTCTAAACACACGAACCATCCAGATGGGTATTACCAGCATCAGCGTTACGGCAATAAAAAATCCGTATTTGTTGTGCAGGTATGGAATACGGTCGAAGTTCATTCCGAAAATACCGCCGATAACGGTGGCCGGCGCCATCAGGCAGGTTACCACCGCCATCACTTTCATTACTTCATTCATGCGCAGGTTTACGTTGTTCAGGTAAACATCCTGCATGCTCATCATCATTTCACGGTAGTTTTCGGTGAGATCAAACGCCTGTACAATGTGATCATATACGTCTTTAAAATACTTGATGGTGCGGTCTTCCAGCAAATCGCTTTCGCTTCGCATAAACCCATTCACCAGCTCGCGGACTGGTGCTATATTTCTTTTTAATACTATCAGCTCCTTGCGTAACTGGTTAATGCGGGCCAATGAGCGGGCATTACTGCTTTTAATTACCTCTTCTTCCACCATCTCTATCTGCTCGCCCAGTTTTTCCATTACCAGGTAATAGTTGTCAACTATCATGTCGAGCATTACGTACAGCAAGTAGTCGGCACCGCGCTGCCGCACCTGGCTTTTGGCTATTTTCAATTTGTTGCGCAATGGATCAAAAACATCGCGGGTAGCATCTTCCTGGAAGCTTAACAGAAAATGATCGCCCAGCACCATGCTTATCTGTTCAATTTCCACTGTTTTTTTCTCGTCATTATAATAAAGCATATTCAGCAAACAGAAAAGCTGTCCCTCTACCTCATCCATTTTAGGTCGCTGGTTAATGCTCAGGATATCTTCTACTACCAGGGGATGTACTTCAAAATAATTACACACCGCCTCTACATCTGCTTTCCGGAGTCCGTCAATATTGATCCAGGCATTCCCATTAACATTTTTATATTGAAAACACTGTTCTACGTTGTCGAGTTTATGATCTTCTATGTGATCAGCGGTGTAATGATAGATACAAATTGACACCGTTTCGGGCTCAGTTCTTTCAGGCGCAGCAGTAGGGTTTACATTTAGAATTTCTTTGGTCCGTTGTGTACCGAATAAGGCAGGCAGGCCCAGGTAAGAAAGATATTTATTCTGCTGCATGGGCTAAAGGTAAAAAATCTTTTCCTGCTTTAACCCTGCCGGGATTGTATCTGTGCGAACGAATGGCGGCCAACAGATTGATGCCGAAGATATGGCTCATCTATTATTTCTAAACCCGATTCTTTCCCGTTCCTCCCATTTTCGCGCAGCAGCCTTTTCATCCAATAGATTTTCGATAGCATCATAAATCCCGTTTAACTGGTCATCATGTGCTTCAATTTTCTCCTTTATCTCTTTTAATTGCTGTTTCAAATTGTTTTCCCCTAACACAATTTTCCTGATGGCTACAAAGGCCCTCATGATAGCAATATTCATATCAACGGCTTTATCGCTGTTCAATATTCCACTTAACATGGCGATGCCCTGCTCTGTAAATGCATAAGGCAGATATCTGCTTCCACCCCGTCCCGCTGAGTTTAAAATTGTTGGATCCAGGGAGCGGGTGGTTTTTGAGGTTGCAAATTGCAACCTCAAAAATTCAGATTCTTCTTTTGACAGTTGAAACATGAAGTCTTCAGGGAACCGCTTCATATTTCTTTTAACAGCAAGGTTTAGAAACTTGGTAGGTGTTTCATAAAGAAGTGCAAGGTCTTTGTCGAGCATAACCCTTTCGCCTCTTATTTCATGTATCCTGTTTTGTATTGACTTAATTATTTCCATATAATAAGGTAAAATTTTCGCGGCTCTTTACCTGATGCGGACTGCTGTTTTAAAACGGTTTATCGCTGCTATTTTCCTCGTGTAAAGTGATAAAAAAACCGGGCAACTGCCCGGCTTCGCTATAATCTTTCGTACAATTTTCGCAACTTATCCCTCGTCATTATTTTTTCCCAATCCTTGCCCAATGCATTTTCCCAAAGTGGTTTCATCACCATGGAAACATCTATCATTTGTTCAAACTGTTCATCACTTAACCCTTTACAGATGCCCTGTGGTATATCTATCTTGTTTTTTTCCACCATGTATTTAAATTCTTTAACGCCTTCGGGGTAGTATTCTTCCAGGTGATTCATCACAATACAATTGCCAATACCATGTTTGGTGCCCAGCAGATAACTCAGGCCATAGCTGACCGCGTGTGCCACGCCCACCTGCGAATAAGCTATACTCATACCTCCTGCATAAGACGCCATCATCAGCATATCATCGCATTCATCGTCCCAGGTATTTTTCTCAACAAATACTTTACGGCAAAGCTGCAGGGCCTTTTCTCCATAGCTTTTGCTGAATTCGTTAAGATAGGTTCCCTGCAAACTTTCGATACAGTGGATATAACAGTCCATACCGGTATAAAAACGCTGGTTGGCTGGTGCATTGGCAGTTAGTTCAGGATCCAGCACAATCTGGTCAAAAGGTGTAAAATCAGAATTCATACCCAGCTTCTTGGTGGGACCGGTCAACACCGTAGTTCGCGAAACTTCAGCCCCCGTTCCACTCAATGTTGGAATGCCTGCTTTGTACACGCCCGGGTTTCTAACCAAATCCCATCCCTGGTAATCGGCAGCAGAACCCGGATTGTTCATCATAAGCGAAACAGCTTTTGCGAGGTCCATGGCCGAGCCTCCGCCAATACCAATTACGCCGCTGATGGTTCCGAATTCCTCTTTTAACTGGCTGGCCAGTTTATCTACATAACTCGTTTTGGGCTCATAAGTAACATCTGCATAAATGACTTTATCTTTTCCGCGTAAAGGAATACGGTTGGCCAATGTTTTACCTTCAAAGAAATGATCTAATAAAAAGATCATCGGCCTTCCATCTTTTCGTTGCACCTGTAATATTTCATCCAACTGGTTAAAACTACCGCGGCCATATACCACATAGCTTACCATTTTAAAATTCCTGAATTTCATTTGCTTTGTTTTATCACAAAAAGCTCAAAGTTCTTTCCTCAATGACACAAATCAAATTGTTATCCGGATGCGGTTTTCTCCGATTTGAGCTTCCTTATATATTTTTGAGGACCAAAGTTAAGAACAAGACGTTTAATGCCCTGCTTAAATAGTGGCAGATACTGCCAAGGCCTTTTCAGGAACCAATCAACTTTTTCTCCAGCTCTTCCAGCGATACATTTTTTGTCTCGGGCATTTTCGTTAATACCCATATTAACTGCAGCACCATCATACCTGCCAAAAAAGCAAAGATGATCCAGGGATCGTCTTTAAGAATACCATTCTTTTCATCCAGGAAAACAGGTGTAACCAATGTAATGATGCCTGCAAATACCCAATGCACACTGGCACCAAAAGATTGGCCCATTGCCCTTATTTTGTTTGGAAATATTTCTGAAAGGAATACCCAGATAACGGCGCCCTGGCCAATAGCATGCGATGCAATAAAAAGCAGGAGGAAAAACATCAGGAATGTTGGGCTACCCTGTGTTTTAAAAGCATATGCAACCATGGAAAGACTGATGATATAGCCCAAAGAGCCAATAAGCATCAATGTTTTTCTTCCCAGCCGGTCAATAAGGTACAAACCAACAAAAGTAAAAACAAGATTGGTACCCCCGATGGCGATAGAATTCAACAACGATTCTTTAGCGCCCAGTCCTATCCTTGACAGTATTTCGGGCGCATAATAAAGAATGAAATTGATACCAGATAACTGGTTAAAAAAAGCAATCAGGAATGCCAGCCAGATAATTTTGCTGTGTTTTGAATTGAAGAATTCCGATTTGTTTCCCGCAACTGTGTCCAACTTATTTGCCTCGATAATGGCTACCACTTCCGCTTCTGTATCAGCAACACCAATTTCTGATAACACTTTTTTTGCACCCGTTAAATCATTCTTTTTTGTAATGAGCCAGCGCGGGCTTTCCGGAACACCCATTACCATAATAGTATAAATAAGTGCGGGGATGCCAAGTACGCCCAGCATCCAGCGCCAATCGTTGACCCCACCTACGCCCTGCAAAAAATAATTGGAAAGAAATGCCACCAAAATACCGAATACAATATTGAACTGGTACATCGCACCCAACCGGCCCCTGCTGGCTGGCGTTGATATTTCTGAAATATAAGTAGGCGCTACTACCGAAGAAACGCCGATGCCTATACCACCTATGAAGCGAAAAAATGAAAACATGTATGGACCGGTTGCAAAGGCAGAGCCAAATGCTGAAACAGCAAACAGAATTCCGACCCATAACAAGACTTTCTTTCTGCCATATTTCTCAGCCGGTATTCCGGCAAACAAAGCGCCCACAACCGTGCCCCAAAGTGCCATCGACATAATAAAAATACCATGAAACAGCGCGGAAGTATGCCACAGATCCTTGATGGGTTGATTGGCGCCGGAAATAACCACGGTATCAAAACCGAAAATAAAACCAGCCAGCGCCGCTACAATAGACCAGCGGAAGAGTTTGTTATGATTCATAAGCAATCGTATATAGGTTGATAAGGTAAGATAAGGAAAAGCCTCCAGCCCCTTTAAAAGGAAATTAATATTTCCTGGTAGGCATGAGAACGTCTATTTATATGTCATAGGTGTTATAAAAGACCAGGGTCGTTCCCGGCTTAGGTAAATATCGAAGATAATTTTTCCATCCCCGATGAAACAACTGTTCTTAGTACGAAATGGACAGGGTCGAAATGACTCTTTCTTTTCAGGGGTAGGCGGCAACAAAAAAGCCGCTATCTGCGGCTCCCTGCTTATTACTCAGAAAAGAATATTTTTTTGGCTGACGGAAGGAAAAATTTCTGAGTACGATGATTGGGCTGATAACTTAGGATGATGGATTAAATTGTACGGTTTGTGTCCAGGATAAGCGGGATGAAGACTTTTTCAAAGGATGGACAGGTTTTCTACAGGCCAGGATAATTAGGGGTTCTACGGATTTAGGATTGCTGGGTTAAAAGGGTAATCGAACGCTGTTGCTTTTTCTAAGGGTTTGGATATTTCGTTCTTGCTGATACAAAGATGTAAAATGCATGGTTGCAAATGAAATGAATTCGGGTTTTGGCAGCGTTCCTTCGATAAATGGGGGTGTTTGTCAGATAAACAAAATTCGGGCAGCAGGTTTCACGAAAAGCGCGCAAGGGGGCAGCTTACGCAAAGAAAGCTATTGGCACCATTTCCCGTTCAATGTATATTTATTCATTCTGCAAGTTGCTCCGCTGCAAACGTCACGCTATTGTTTCCAGAAATACCCAACTCTTCGCTTTACGTCCTCCCGGATATTCATGTAAAACAGGTTGATATCTCCAATATGAAAATTTTTTCTTCTTAATAAAAACCCCAGGGGTAAATGCATCCGGCCAATCCACAAAATACCATCATGCACCTCGGCACCCACCAGTCCTTTTTTTACTTTATTAAACTTTAAAAGAATGGATCCCTTGTTGAGCCTGTGATTTATAAAGCCGGTTGAATCATTCCAGGTAAGCGGATTGACAACCACGCCTGTGCCTTTTTCTTTTAATACAAATTCGGGTTCATAATTTTTTCTAAAAGTGCGCCAGCCACAAACACAACCGGTTTGTAATGAATCGGTGCATGTTTTTAAACTGTTGAGCGCATTTTCCGGCATGTACATCCCTACCACATACGCAATCACCAATTTTTTTTGCAGCGGCCTTCCGTCGAAAAACTCTTTTAGCAGCTTTTGTGCATGTGTGCTGCCCTGGCTATGCGATGCAATAATAATCGGACGTCCCTGGTTGTAATGGTCCAGGTAATATTGGAAAGCAGTTTTTATATCTTCATACGCCAGATCAAAAGCAGCTTTGGCTTTGGCAGAATCGTCTGTAAAATAGGCTCGGATATGCGCCTGGCGATAACGGGGCGAAAAAAGCCGGAATTCATTAAAGGCGCTTGCCTGGTAAAGGATGGACGAATAATCTGTTTTGGCGTTGATAAATGCGTCGTTAATACCTGCATTCCAGCCGGTATCATTGGGGTCCGTAAATGATGTAGGATAAATAAAAAAAACATCGGCTGTTGAATCGACGGAGTGATTCGCACGAAGCGGATTGGGAACACTGTCTGCCGGATCTTTTTTCCAGGGATGGGCGGCCCAGTAATACAGATCGTTGTAATCGGGCGCCCGAAGGCCATTGTTGTTGTTATACTGGCTGATGTATTGCTTGTATTTAGGCGCGCACCCGGTAATAACCAAAAAAAGAAATAAAAAATTAAGACGGCAATTCAATGTGTACATTATTTAAAATTAATGGATCCGGCCTTTACTGCGTCAGCCGGCACAATTTCTTTAGCAATCGTTAAGGCATTTTTTAGGACCCACTTCCAACCGCACACCTGTTTGCCGTAAAATAATTTCTTACATTTACAGGCTGATTTTATCAATTGTAAAACATACAAAAATGGCGATACCAGTAGTCAATCTTGCCGATTTCCTGAGTGGTGATCCGCAATTGAAACAAAAATTTGTAAACGATTTGGGAAGGGCCTATGAATCCGTTGGTTTTGTGGCGGTAACCAATCATGGTATTCCTGAAGACCTGATTGCTGATCTATATAAGTATGTGCAGCAATTTTTTGCTATGCCGCTGGAAAAAAAGAAAAATTATGAAGTGCCTGGCCTGGCAGGACAACGTGGCTATACTTCATTTGGTAAGGAACACGCTAAAGGCAGTGATGCACCCGATCTGAAAGAGTTTTACCAGCACGGGCAAATGGTAGAAGATAATGATCCCATTAAAGCTGAATACCCGGATAATGTAGTAATAAAAGAAATACCGGCTTTTACACCAACCCTTAATAAAACATATAAATCGTTTGAAAAATCAGGCCGCGTATTATTACAGGCCATCGCTTTGTACCTGGGCCTGGAAGAAAAATATTTCGATGCGCATATTCACAATGGCAACTCTATTCTAAGAGCTATTCATTATCCTCCTATTACATCTGAACCAAAATCAGCCATCCGCGCAGAACAGCACGAAGACATAAACCTGATTACTTTACTGGTGGGTGCCTCCGCCGGCGGTTTACAAATACTTACCAAACAAAATGAATGGGTGGAAGCGGTGTCATTGCCCGATCAAATTGTAGTTAATGTGGGCGATATGTTGCAGCGGCTAACCAATAACAAATTAAAATCAACTACCCACCGGGTAGTAAACCCACCCCGCGAAATGTGGCATACCTCCCGGTTTTCTATTCCTTTTTTTCTTCATCCGCGCGGTGAAATGAGCCTGGCCTGCCTGGATAGTACAATAGATAAAGAGCACCCAAAAGCTTATCCGGATGCTACGGCGGGCGAATACCTGGATGAACGCCTGCGTGAAATCGGGCTAAAAAAATAAAAAAGAGACTAAGTATTTTCTGCCCGGCTGATTGGCCGGGCTTTTTTGCTCCGCTTATCCTTATGATGCACCGTCTGTATAAACAGATTAAAAAGATATACAATGGGCTTATGCCCGGAGATCTAGACTGGGAGCGGTTCCCACACTAAACCGGTTATCTTTTTATAAAAATTACCTTCCTTTCAATGGTACTTTGTGTTGCATAGTACTGAAAAACTTCCTATGTTTGTATTGACAAAGATTAAAAGGCTAAACCCGCCGGGCAGGCAGTCAGGGACCCATTGAACCTTATCCCATTTTACCTTTTACCTGGTTTCGCTGTCTGCCCGGCCAATAAATAAAGCGCATATGAACATTGAAAACACACAGAGCCAGATGCGAAAGGGAATCCTGGAATTCTGTATCCTTTCGATTATCCGCAGAGGTGAATCTTACCCCAGTGATATCGTTGAAGAAATGAAGGGCGCCAACCTCAATATTTTTGAAGGCACGTTGTACCCGCTGTTAACACGCCTCAAAAATGCTGACATGCTTACCTATCGGTGGGTGGAAAGTAATTCGGGTCCACCCCGTAAATATTTTTCGCTTACTGAAAAGGGACAAGCCTTTTACAGCGAACTGGAAGCTACCTGGAAAGAACTGGCCAATGCGGTAAATGCGCTGGCAAAGAAAACGGACAGTATGCCTGATACCACAAACCAAAACCCATCCTTCTAACTTCAACTTCAAAACAGCAGCACAATGAAAAAGATTATCAATATAAATTTTCAGGGACGCGTAATACCAATTGAAGAATCGGCTTACGAAACCCTGAAACAATATGTAGACAGCCTGCGAAGGTATTTTGCCAACGAGGAGGGCCGCGATGAGATTATCAATGACATCGAAAGCCGTATTGCCGAACTTTTCTCCGAACGCCTGAAACGGGGCAACGCCTGTATAGCGGATGAGGACATTAATGCTGTTATCAGCAGCATGGGCAGACCCCAGGATTTTGACGAAGCCGGCGCAGCAGCAGAAAATACAAACACCTATCAGCAAGGCCCGCAGCCAAATACCAATTTTTCTTCCGGTAGCTATACTACCAATAATATTGCACGCGGAAGACTCTACCGCAATGCAGATGATAAAATTGTTGGTGGCGTTTGCAGCGGTCTTGCCAATTACCTGCACATCGATCCGGTCATTATGCGGGTGGTCTTTGTCATTTTGTTTGGCGCCCTGTTCTGGATATACATATTATTATGGATCATTGTTCCCTCACAGTCGCTGCAAACCAATATCACCAAACGTCTTTACCGCAACGCCGATGATCGGGTGCTGGCCGGCGTTTGCGGTGGGCTCTCGTCTTATTTCAATATTGATAGCTGGATACCGCGCCTTGTCTTTGCCTTACCCCTTATTATAGGTTTGATTTCTGCTACCATGAATGCGATTTGGTGGAACTGGGATTTTGGTTTCGGACCACGCATTGTAACAGGCTCTTTAAGCAGTACATTAATTGTAACCTATATTATATTGTGGATAGCGGTACCCTTCGCATCCACCGCTTCTGAAAAATTGGAAATGCGCGGCGAAAAAGTAGACCTGAACTCAATAAGGGATACGGTAAAAGTAGACCTGGAAAACTTTAAATCTAAAGCCGAAAAATGGGGACAGGAAGTTAAACAAACCGCGCAGGATTTGGGCCATCGCGCCAGCAGTTTCAGCCAAACAGCGGGTACACATGCGCGTGGTTTCGCCGCGGAGGCCGCCCCATTAGCGAGGAGAGCTGGTAGTGGAGCAGGCCACGTGATAGGTGTATTGTTCAAAGCGTTTTTTCTTTTCATAGCAGGTATTATTGCGCTGGTATTGTTTGGGATACTCATTGCATTGATATTCGGTGGCATGGCTGCATTTCCGTTGAAAAACTTTATTCTGGAAAGCCCCGGTCAAAATATGCTTGCATGGGCAACACTCATACTCTTTCTGGGTGTACCATTGGTGGGTTTAATAACCTGGCTGGTAAGGCGTATCATGGGCGTTCGCTCCAGGAACAATTATCTGGGTTACACCTTCGGTGGACTGTGGGTAGTGGGTTGGTTCTGCGTTATATTTTTCATCGGATCCTTTAGCCGCAATTTCAAAGTGAGAATGCCGGTAGAAGACAAGTTGGCCATATCTACTCCCACTACCGGTAAATTATATGTAACTGTAAGCCGTTCTAACCTGGAGTATTATCATGGCGACTGGTTTGGATTCCGGTTTAATGATGAATTGCCCGTGTATGGCGCCAATATGGACACGTTGATGCTGAACAATGTAAGGGTAAAAATTGCCAGGAGCAAAGACAGCAGCTATCATCTGACAAGGGTGCGGTTAAGTCAGGGAAATACCAGGGAAATAGCTATCAAAAATGCAGAGAACATCCGTTTCAATATTGATCAGCAGGATAGCCTGCTGCTCCTGCCCGAAGGCTTTGCCGTAAGCAGTACCGATAAGTTCAGGAACCAGCAGGTATTGGTTTTTATTGAAGTACCGGTGGGAAAAAGAATACAGATGAGCGATGCTGTAAACCATTATTCCTGGTTCAACATAAATGTAAATAACAGGAGAGGCTGGAATATCAACTACGATGACTACAATGACGATAGTTACAGCTGGGACTCCAATACCGAATATATAATGACGCCCGAGGGGTTGAAAAAAATCAGTGAACTTGATCCTGCTGAATTAAAGAACGGACGGTTTAAAGTTATTATTGATGCGGATAATGAAAAGGTACATATTGAAGGTGATTTTGAAGACAAAAAGAACAAAAACCATTATCGTTATAAACAACTGGAAGACTCTATCAAAGAAAAAGTGAAGGATAAGCTGCGCGAAGAGCTAAGAATAAAAGACAGTATTGACAGAGAAAAAAAACTAAAGGAAATTATTAAGACCAGTGCCGCAAATACGAAAGAAGAAGATTCACAGGACAATGAAGAACCTTCCACTTCCGGCAATCGCATTCTCTCTCCTATGATGATTTTTAGTGATATCGTTAATTAACCTGCATGCCGCTGCCCAACCCATCAGTTGGCAAGCGGGGTTGAAGTTGGAACACCGCCCTTCATTTTTTAATGAGGGGCTTTTTTATGTCAGGGTATAGGGCAATAGGCTTTTGGTGTAAGGGCCTGTGCCCAAAGCCTGTTCGTATTACGCCTTCTACCCTCTACCTCATGCCTTAAACCTTTACCTTTTACCGCCAGCCTTGTTTCTTTTCTTTATTTTTGCCGCCTCTCATATAACATTTAACCACAATGAAGAATACACCGTTTACAAAAAAACACATTGCGCTCGGAGCAAAAATGGCCGAATTTGCCGGTTATAATATGCCCATCAGCTATAGCGGTATTAATGATGAACATACCGCCGTACGAAACAACGCAGGTATTTTTGATGTAAGTCATATGGGCGAATTCATATTGAAAGGTGAACATGCGCTCGACCTCATTCAGCGCGTTACCACAAATGATGCATCAAAACTCAGCAACGGGAAGGCGCAGTACAGCTGTTTGCCAAACGAAACCGGTGGCATTGTTGATGATTTGCTTATTTACTGCCTGGAAGAAAATAAATCCTATATGATTGTGGTAAATGCTTCCAATATCCAGAAAGACTGGGATTGGATCAGCACATACAACACAAAGAAAGTGGAGATGCATAATATCTCCGATAAAACCTGTTTGCTGGCCATTCAGGGTCCCAACGCTACCAAAATATTGCAACCGCTTACAGATATGGATATTTTGAACCTGAAATATTACACTTTTACAAAAGGTGTGTTTGCAGGGGTCGACAATGTTATTGTAAGCGCTACCGGCTATACCGGTGCCGGTGGTGTGGAAATTTATTTCGAAGACAAGGACGACAATGCTGAAAAAATATGGAATGCTATCTTTGAAGTAGGAGATCCTTCCGGATTAAAACCGATTGGCCTTGGCGCAAGGGATACTCTGCGGCTTGAAATGGGTTATTGCCTGTACGGAAATGATATTGATGATACTACTTCGCCGCTGGAAGCCGGCTTGGGTTGGATCACCAAATTCAATAAAGACTTTACCGCAAAAGCTATTTTTGAAAAGCAAAAAGCCAACGGACTTGAGCGCAAGCTGGTAGGGTTTGAAATGCTGGAAAAGGGCATTCCCCGCCACGGGTACGAAATAAAAGATTTTAGCGGTGCCACCATTGGCATGGTTACTTCCGGAACCCAATCGCCCAGCCTGGGCAAGGGCATCGGCATGGGATATGTGAGCCTTGTATTCTCAAAATTGGACACCAAAATTTACATTAAGATCCGGGATCGCCTGTTGCAGGCGAAGGTGGTAAAATTTCCCTTTAGCTGATATAATCTGGAAAGGTTTTTGCGTTATAAAAGACAATCCAATCTTTTATAATGAAAGCCATGCCCACCATTCACCTTACCACATTTATAGCCGCGCCCGTTGAACGGGTGTTTGATCTCAGCAGAAGCATCGATGTTCACAAAAAATCAATGGCCCATACCAGCGAAGAAGCCGTTGCTGGTACTACCTCAGGCCTGATACAGCAGGACGAAACGGTTACCTGGAAAGCAAAACATTTGGGCAAAATGCGTATAATGAAAGTAAAAATCAGCAATATGCTGGCGCCACAGTCTTTTACGGATGAACTGGTAGATGGCGATTTTAAGCAAATGAAACATGAACATCATTTTAAACCCATTCAGAACGGCACCTTAATGATTGATCTTTTTTCTTTTGAAAGTCCTTATGGTAAAGCCGGTATCATAGCCAATTATCTTTTTTTACAACGATACATGAGGAAACTACTTGAACGCCGCAACCAGGTGATCAAGGAATTTGCCGAAGGTGACAAATGGAAATTTTTATTGAATAAATAAAAGCACGGTGTTCTTCAAATGAAGCCGGTAAAGCAGGGCCGGCTTTCGCGTGCATGATTAGGTTATGGCTTCCGGTTTAAACCCCAAACCAATTTTATACAATAAAATTTGAGGTTAATCCTCCCTGTTCAAGGCGCCGGTAGGTATCTTTGCGGCTCGTTTTAAATATTATGACCAGCAACAAACCTTCACTGTACACCTCTCTTTCGCCTTCATTGCTTCACCTGTACGATATCAGCAATTCAATTGTGGTAATAATAGATGTGCTCAGGGCTACTTCAACTATTGCTACGGCACTGTACAATGGCGCCAGGTGCATTATACCGGTAGATTCAGTGAGCCGCTGTATAGAACTGGGGAAACAGATCCAGGGTATAACGGCGGGGGAACGTGACGGCAAAATTGCAGAAGGATTGGAATACGGAAACTCACCTTTTGAATACCCGCGCAATTTTATAGAAGGAAAAACCCTTGTATTAACCACCACCAACGGCACAAAACTATTGCACATGGCACTTGACCGGGGTGCCAAACAAATCGTTACAGGATCTTTTGCCAACCTGCAGGCGGTTTGCGATTACCTGTTGGCACAGAACCTGCCGGTGGTATTGGGCTGCGCTGCCTGGAAAGACAGGATCAATATAGAAGATATGCTGTTTGCCGGTGCTGTAGTAAATAAAGTAAAACAACATTTTGATATCAATTGTGATTCATCGCAGGTTGCAGGAACCGTGTATACCGGGGCTGAAAAAGATTTATATGGATTTATGCAGAATAAGAATGCGTCCCATTTCATCAGGCTCAGCAATTATGGCCTCGAAAAAGATATACGGTATTGTCTCATGCCCGATACGGCGCCGGTATTGCCTTTTTATGAAGATGGTAAGCTAATCCTGTTGCAATAGTGCATCACTCCATACCATTCCGGCCACTTCACAAATAATCCACGTTCTGTAAAAACGGGTTGGCTATTGATTAAAAATATGTAGTTTCGTCACAAATCA
>Ga0157378_10003342_pt1 | contig 14272 bp, 8 predicted proteins | sample M65metaG_FD_115309 | JGI IMG/M metagenome (GOLD analysis project Ga0157378, IMG submission 115309) | Miscanthus rhizosphere microbial communities from Kellogg Biological Station, Michigan, USA - M6-5 metaG | ecosystem: Host-associated > Plants > Roots > Rhizosphere > Soil | place: USA: Michigan...
CGTGCGCCAACGCGCGCTCGAACACGCGCAGCGATTGCAGCGGTGTGGGCGTGCCCTCGGGCACCAGCGCATGGCGCTGCACCAGCGCCCCGAGCCACTCGCGCACCGCCGGCGACGCCGAGCGCAGCCGCTCCAGCGCCAGCCGCACCAGGCCGACCACGAACTCGGCGCGCTCGGTGTAGCGCCCGAGCCAGAACAGGTTCTCGGCGGCGCGGCTGGTCACCGTGCGCTGCTGGTCCTGCAGATCGGCAGCCGACAGCGGCGGCGGCAGCAGCGACGTGGCGTCCACCGCTCCGCGCGTCATCACCCACAGGTCGGCACTGGCGCTGCCGTGCTGCATCGACAGCCACGGATCGAGGCCGCGTTCACGGCGCGCCGCCACGCGTGTCATGCCGCCCGGCAGTACGCGCCAGCCGCCGCGTCCATCGGTCAGCGCGAACACGCGCAGCACTGCGGCGCGCAAATCGACCGTGCTGCCCTCCCACACCGGCGTGTGCGACGGCAGCACGCGCGCCTGCAGCGTGAACGCCGCTGGGTCGGCGTCGACGCGCGCTCCGAGCGCGGCCTGCTGCGCGGCATCGAGCTCGCCGGCCACCACCGGCTCGAAGCCTTGTGTGGTGGCGCTGGCGGGAAACGTGGCCGCGACCACGAACTCCGATAGCCGCGCCCGCTGCGCTTGCCACACCGCGTCTTCGCCGCACCACCAGTGGGTGGAGGCGGGCAGCAGCAATTCTTCGCCGAGCAAGCGCTGCGCGACGCCGGGCCAGAACGCGGCCAGGCCCGGGCTTTCGAGCGCACCGGCACCGGGTGTGTTGGCCAGCACCACCTCGCCGGCGCGCAGCGCCTGCAGCAGGCCGGGTACACCGAGCGCCGAGTCAGGGCGCAGTTCGAGCGGATCGAGCCATTCGTCGTCGACCCGGCGCAGCACCACATGCACGCGCTCGAGGCCTTGCATCGTCTTGAGGAACAGCTGGCGGTCGCGCACCGTGAGGTCGCTGCCTTCGACCAGCGAGATGCCGAGGTAGCGCGCCAGGAACACCTGCTCGAAATAGGTCTCGTGCAACGGCCCGGGGGTCAGCAGCACGATGCGCGCTCGCTCGCCGGCCGGACTCAACTGGCGCAGCGCACTCAGCAGCCCGCCGAACGCGGCGGCCACGCGCTGCACGCGCAGCGCATCGAACGCCTCTGGAAACTCCTGCGCCACCAGCAGACGGTTCTCGAGCAGATAGCCCAGGCCCGATGGCGCCTGCAGGCGCTGTGCCAGCACCCACCAGCGCCCTTCGGGGCCGCGCGCCAGGTCGAACGCCGCCATGTGCAGGTGCACGCCGCCGTGGGGCGTCACGCCGTGCACCGGCCGCAGGTATTGCGGATGCGCGAACACCAGCGAGGGCGGCAGCACCGCCTCGCGCAGCAGCGCCTGCGCACCGTATATGTCGGCCAGCGTGGCGTTGAGCAGGCGCGCTCGCTGCGTGACGCCACGCTCGATGGCCTGCCACTCGTCGGCCTCGACGATGAATGGCAGCAGTTGCAGCGGCCACTCGCGGCTGCCGTCGTGGCCGGGCGCGTGCACGTTGTAGCTGGCGCCGTCTTCACGCACACGGCGCTGCACGCGCGCGGCACGCGCCGCCAGTTCGCCGCTCCAAGGCGCTGGGCCTCCGAGCGCATCGAAGAAGGTCTGCCAGTGGGGCGCCGGCGGCGCCCGCGCAGAACCGGGCGCGGGCAAGGCGCGCCGCATTTCATCGTAGGCCTCCGGCGTCACCACGCCCGCCAGCCGCAGACCGGCGGGCGTCGGGCCCGCCGCCGGGTCGTCGGCCGTGAGGTCGGTCATCGCTGCATCATGCCCTGGCGGCGCGGTTTGGCAGTCCCCCGATCCTCAGGTTCAAACGCGACGCAGGTCGAGGGTGAACGGAAACTCGAGGCTGCGCTCTGCCGGCGGCTCGACGCGCCGCGCGAAGCCTTGCCCCGGCGTGTGCCCGAAGGCGAAGTAACGCGCCAGCCTGCGGCTCTCGGCTTCGTAGGCGTTGACCGGGAAGGTCGCGTAGTTGCGCCCACCCGGATGTGCCACGTGGTACTGGCACCCGGCCAGCGAGCGCTGCATCCAACGGTCGACCAGGTCGACGGTGAGGGGTGCGTGCGCACCGATGGTCGGATGCAGCGCCGATGGCGGCTGCCAGGCGCGGTAGCGCACGCCTGCCACGTACTCGCCGACGCGACCGGTGGACTGCAGCGGCAGCACGCGACCGTTGACGCTGATCACATGGCGCCCATCGACCAGCCCGCTGGCATGCAGTTCGATGCGCTCGAGCGACGAGTCGACGTAGCGCACGGTGGCGCCGGCTGCGCCCTCCTCGCCCATCACGTGCCACGGCTCGAGCGCCTGGCGCAGCACCAGGCGCACGCCGCGCGCGCTCAGCTCGCCGAGCTTCGGGAAGCGGAACTCGAAGTGCGGCGCGAACCAGGCGCGATCGAACGCGTAGCCCAGGGCGGCCATCTCCTCGATCACGTCCTCGAAATCCATCCAGACGAAGCTCGGCAGCAGGAACCGGTCGTGCAGCTCGGTGCCCCAATGCACCAGCCGTTCGCGATACGGCTGGTTCCAGAAGCGCGCCACCAGTGCGCGCAGCAGCAGCTGCTGCGCGATGCTCATGCGCGAGTGCGGCGGCATCTCGAAGGCGCGCAGCTCCAGCAGGCCGAGGCGGCCCGTCGCCGAATCGGGCGAGTACATCTTGTCGATGCAGAACTCGCTGCGGTGTGTGTTGCCGGTGACGTCGATCAGCACGTTGCGCAGCGCCCGGTCCACCAGCCATGGCGGCATCTCGCCGGCGTGCAGGCGTTGGTGCCGCTCGATCTCGGCCAATGCGATCTCGAGCTCGTAGAGCTGGTCGTTGCGCGCCTCGTCGACACGCGGCGCTTGGCTGGTCGGCCCGATGAACAACCCGGAGAACAAGTAGCTCAGCGACGGGTGGTTGTGCCAATAGGCCAGCAGCGAGGCCAGCAGGTCGGGCCGTCGCAGGAACGGGCTATCGGCCGCGGTGGCCCCCCCCAGCACGAAGTGGTTGCCGCCGCCCGTGCCGGTGTGACGGCCGTCGAGCATGAACTTCTCGCTCGACAGGCGCGCTTGCCACGCGGCGTCGTACAGGAACTCGGTGTGCTCGACCAGTTCGGTCCAGTCGTGCGCCGGATGAATGTTGACCTCGATGACGCCCGGATCGGGGGTCACCTGCAGCACCTTCAGGCGCGGGTCGCGCGGCGGCGGGTAGCCTTCGAGCACGATCTTCACCTGCAGATCGGCAGCCGTCTCTTCCACCGCCGCCAGCAAGTCGAGGTAGTCCTCCAGCCGCTGCAGCGGCGGCATGAAGACGTACAGCACGCCGCTCGCCCGGCCCTGCGCCTCGGCCTTGGGGCCGTTGGCGCGCCGCGGGTCGCGCACTTCAACGATCAGCGCGGTGCGCGTGATCCAGTGCGCCGATTCGAAGCGCCGCGGCGAACGCGCCAGGTCCTCGTCGGCCCGCCCAGCAGGGCGTGCGCGCGCGCCGGCGCCAGCTCCCACGCCAGCGCCTGCGCCCGCGCTCGAAGGACGCCCGTCCGGAGGGGCATCTCCTGTTGCGGCCTCACGGTCGAAGCCGCGTTGCAGTCCGACCGTCCCGCCCTCCGCGAACCCGCCGCCGATGGCATGCGGCGCGTACTGGCCACGCATCTGCGCGGCACTGGGCAACACGCCGCGTGGCGCGAACGGGTCGAGTGCGATCTGGTATGGAAGGTCGCTGCGTGTCACCCACGGCAGCGAATCGAGCGGCAGTCGGTAGCCCATCGGCGAATCGCCGGGATGCAGGTACATGCGCTCGTCGCGGAAGAACCACGGCCCGGTGATCCAGCGCGGCCGTTGCAGCCCGGGCCCTTCGTCCGGCTTGAGCGGCAGCGCATAGCCGACCTCGTGACGTAAGCCCTGGTCGAACACACGGCGCAGGCGAATGCGCTCGAGCTCATCGTCGAGCCGCGCGTCCATCGGATCGACGTTCACCGGCAGCCGGCGCTCGCGCCACAGGTAGTACCAAGTGTCCTCGTAGCCCGCCTGCACGTGATCGGCCGTCAGCCCGAGGCGTTGCCGCAGCGCGTGGACAAAGCGTTTCGCGTCGGCGCTGGTATAGGCGTGTTGCTCGCGCTCGTCGGCGAACAGCGCGGGGTCGTGCCAGCACGGCTGGCCATCGCGCCGCCAGTACACGCCGAGCGCCCAGCGCGGCAACTGCTCGCCCGGGTACCATTTGCCTTGGCCGAAATGCAGGAAGCCGCCGATGCCGTAGTGCGCGCGCAGGCGTTGCACCAGATCCTGCGCATAGACGCGCTTGGTGGGTCCCACCGCATCGGTGTTCCATTCGGCTCCGTCGCGGTCGTCCACCGACACGAAGGTCGGCTCGCCCCCCATCGTCAGCCGCACGTCGCCCGCCACCAGATGCTGGTCGACGCGTTCTCCCAGCGCCAGCACGGCGCGCCACTGCTCGTCGGTGTAGGGCTTGGTGACGCGCGGCGATTCCCAGACGCGCGAGATGCGCATCGAGTGCGCAAACTCGACCTCGCACTCGTCGACCGCGCCGGCGATCGGGGCGGCGCTGGTGGGTTGCGGCGTGCAGGCCAGCGGGACGTGACCTTCGCCGGCCAGCAAGCCCGACGTCGGATCCAGGCCGATCCAGCCGGCGCCCGGCAGGTAGACCTCGCACCAGGCGTGCAGGTCGGTGAAGTCGACCTCGGTTCCGCTCGGGCCGTCGAGTGCCTTGACGTCGGGCTTCAGCTGGATCAGGTAGCCCGACACGAAGCGCGCCGCCAAGCCGAGGTGCCGCAGCAGTTGCACCAGCAGCCAACCGCTATCGCGGCACGAGCCGGAGCCGAGCTGCAGCGTCTGCTCGGGCGTCTGCACGCCGGGCTCCATGCGGATCAGGTATCGGATGTCGTGCTGCAGACGCTGGTTCAGCGCCACCAGGAAGTCGATGGTGCGCTGCTCGCCGCGCCCGATGGTCGACAGGTAGTCGGCGAAGCGCGGCGTCGCGCGATCGGCCGCCAGGTACGGCGCGAGCTCCTGACGCAGCGCATCGTCGTAGGCGAACGGAAACTGTTCGGCACCCGGCTCGAGGAAGAAATCGAACGGGTTGTACACCGCCATCTCGGCCACCACGTCGACGGTGACCTTGAGTTCGGTGGCCTTGTAGGGAAACACCAGCCGCGCCAGGTGGTTCGAGAACGGATCCTGTTGCCAGTTGATGAAGTGGCCGTCGGGTTCGACGCGCAGCGAGTAGCTGAGGATCGTCGTGCGGCAGTGCGGCGCCGGACGCAAGCGCACCACGTGCGGCGACAGGCCGACGCGGCGGTCGTAGCGGTAGTGCGTGACGTGGTTCAGCGCGACATGGATGCTCATGTCGCCTCCTGAGCCGGGGGCGCGACGGTCGAGAGCGCGCGCGCCAGCCTTTTCAGGGGCGGGGCCGCGCTCATGCAGGCACCAGGAAGTCGCGACTGATGCCGGCGCCGATGTCGTTCACGCGGTCGAGGAAGTGCGTCAGGTAGGCGTGCATGCCGGTGGCCAGGATCTCGTCGATGCGGCCGTATTCGAGGTCGGAGCGCAAGCGGCCGGCGCGACGCTGCGTCTCGGCGCTTTGCTCGTTGGCCACCAGCCGCAGGTTGTCGACCACCCCGTTCATGCAGCTGGCCAGCGAGCGCGGCATGTCGGGCCGCAGGATCAGCAGCTCGGCAACCTTCTCGGGCACGATGACGTTGCGGTACACCTTGCGATAGATCTCGAAGCCGGACACCGAGCGCAGGATGGCCGACCAGTGATAGAAGTCGACCTCCGGCGCATCGCCATCGGCCTCGCGGCCGAAGTAGTCGCCGTTGAGCGCGTGGAACTTCACGTCGAGCAGGCGCGCGGTGTTGTCGGCGCGCTCCAGGAACGTGCCGATGCGGATGAAGTGAAGCGACTCGTCCTGCAGCATCGTGCCCACCGTGACGCCGCGCGACAGGTGCGAGCGGAACTTCACCCATTCGAACAGCGCGCTCGGGTCGCGGTCGAAGTCGTGCTCGCGCAGCATGCGGTTGAACTCCAGCCAGGTCTGGTTGGTCGTCTCCCACAGCTCGGTGGTGATGCTGCCGCGCACGGCGCGCGCGTTCTCGCGCGCTGCCCGCAGGCACGCCACGATGCTGGACGGATGCGTCTCGTCGTGCACCATGAAACCCATCACGCGCCGCGGATCGATCTGCACCCCGTGGCGCGTCTCGTACGCCCGGGTCAGCTCGCTGATGCCCAGCATGCCGCGCCAGCCCAGCTCGGCGTTCTCGAGCGACTGCGGCAGCAACGACGTCTGGTAGTTGATGTCGAGCATGCGCGCGGTGTTCTCCGCCCGCTCGATGTAGCGAGACATCCAGAACAGGTGGTCGGCAGTGCGCGAGAGCATGGTTAGACCTCCAGCACCCAGGTGTCCTTGGTGCCGCCGCCCTGCGACGAGTTGACCACCAGCGAGCCTTCCTTCAGCGCGACGCGGGTCAGGCCACCCGGCACCATCTGCACCGCCTTGCCCGACAACACGAACGGCCGCAGGTCGATGTGACGCGGCGCGATGCCCGACTCGACGTAGGTCGGACAGGTCGACAGCGCGAGCGTCGGCTGCGCGATGTAGTTCGACGGGTTGGCGATCAGCTGGGCGCGGAACGCTTCCACCTCGGCCTTGGTGGCGGCCGGACCCACCAGCATCCCGTAGCCGCCTGCACCGTGCACCTCCTTGACCACCAGGTCGGGCAGATGGCCGAGCACGTACTTGAGGTCGCTGGCGTCGCGGCAAAGGTAGGTGGGCACGTTCTGCAACAGCGGCTTCTCGCCGAGGTAGAACTCGATCATCTTCGGCACGTACGGATAGATCGACTTGTCGTCTGCCACGCCGGTGCCGATCGCGTTGCACAGCGCGACGTTGCCGTTGCGATAGACCTCGAGCAGACCGGCGCAGCCGAGCGTCGAATTCGGCTTGAACACGGTGGGGTCGAGGAAGTCGTCGTCGACACGTCGGTAGATCACGTCCACGCGCTTGGGGCCCTGCGTCGTGCGCATGTAGACGAAGCCGTCCTTGACGAACAGGTCCTGTCCCTCGACCAGCTCGACGCCCATCTGCTGCGCCAGGAACGCGTGCTCGAAATACGCGCTGTTGTACATGCCGGGGGTCAGCACCACGACGCTCGGCTCGTTGACCCCAGCCGGCGCCACCGCGCGCAGCGACTCGAGCAGCAGGTCGGGATAGTGCGCCACCGGCGCGACGCGGTGCAGCGAGAACAGCTCGGGAAACAGCCGCATCGTCATCTTGCGGTTCTCGAGCATGTAGCTCACACCGCTGGGCACGCGCAGGTTGTCTTCCAGCACGTAGTAGGTGCCGCTGCCGTCGGGGTTGCCGGCGCGCACGATGTCGATGCCGGCGATGTGCGAATAGACGCCGCCGGGCACGTCCACGCCCACCATCTGGGGCCGGAACTGCGCGTTCTTGGTCACCTGCTCCTGCGGCACGACGCCGGCCTTGACGATCTCCTGCCCGTGGTAGACGTCGTGGATGAAGCGGTTGAGCGCATGGACGCGCTGGCGCAGCCCGGCTTCCATCTGCTGCCATTCGCGTTTGGGGATGATGCGCGGGATCACGTCGAACGGAATCAGCCGCTCGGTGCCGGCGCCGTCCTCGTCCTTGGTGCCGTAGACGGCGAACGTGATGCCGACTCGGCGGAACACCAGCTCGGCCTCGTCGCGCCGCGCCTGCATCGAGGCCGCTTGCTGGGCGTCGAGCCAGCGGCGGTAGGCGCTGTAGTGCAAGCGCACGCCCGAGGCGCCGTTCATCTCGTCGAAGCTCGCCTTCATGGCCGCTTTTCTCCTGCATCGGCCGGGGAAGCAACTTCCGCACCCAAGGCCACATCTGCCCAATGCCAGTAGCGCCGTCGTGTGTCCCGTGCGCACTGGAATGCGCCATCGTTCCAGGTCCACGCACCGCAACGGTCGCTGCGCACCACCATGATGCCGTGCGCCTGGTAGCGCGCCAAGACGTCGGGAGCCGGATGCCCGAAGCGGCTGCGGTAGCCGGCCTGCACCATGGCCATGCGCGGGTGCACGGCATCGAGGAAGGCGTCGGTCGACGAAGTCCGGCTGCCGTGGTGCGGGATCAGCAGCAGCGTGCTGCTCAGGTCCGACCCCAGTCGCGCCACCAGCGCTGCCTCCTGCGGCGCCTCGATGTCGCCGGTCAGCAGCACACTGCGGCCGGCGGCATCGCGCACGCGCAGCACGCACGAGAGCGCGTTGGGACGCGTGGCGCGCGCGTGGTCGTCCGCCGGCGGATGCAGCACTTCGAAGTCCACGTCGTCCCAGCGCCAGGTCTGGCCGGCGTCACAGCGCACATGCGTGCCCGCGCGGGCGAGCAGCGGATGATCGGGCGTCAATGAGCTGCTCCAGCGCGCCACCGGCAGCGCCGACTGCAGCGAGGCGGCGCCGCCGACGTGATCGCTGTCGCGGTGGCTCAGCATCAGCAGGTCGATCCGGTGCTCTCCGCGTGCGCGCAGCAGCGGCACGATCATTCGCTGGCCGGCATCGGTGTCGCGCCCGTAGGCCGGCCCGGTGTCGTAGACCAGCAGCTTGCCGTGCGTGCGCACCAGCACGGCGGTGCCTTGACCGATGTCGAGCACCACCAGCTCGAAGCGACCCGGCATCGGGTGCACCACGGCCGGCCACAGCAGCGGCAGCGCCAGCGGCACCGCCAGAGCGCGCAGCCGCCGAGGCAGTGGCAGCAGGCCGAGCAATGCGGCGGCCAGGCCCGCGGCCACCGCCCAGGCTGGCGCCGCGGGGACGCTCCAGATCGCGGCCGGCCACGCGGTGAGCCACTGCAGCAGCGCCACCAGCAGCGCCATGGCCAGCGCCGCGGCCTCCCACAGCCACGGCAGGAGCGCGCCGGCCAGTGCCAGCGGTGTCACGACCAGCGTCACCCACGGAATCGCGACCAGGTTGGCCACGAACCCCACCAGCGACAGCTGCTGGAAGAACGCCAGCGACAGCGGCGCCAGGCCCAGCGTGGCCACTGCCTGCGCGCGCAGCGCGGCGCGCAGGCGTGGCCATGCCCCGCGCGCTGCGCCCTGCTGCTGCAGCGGATCGCTGGTCATCAGCAGCCCCACCGCGGCGAACGACAGCCAGAAGCCCGCCTGCAACAGCGCCCACGGGTCGAACACCGTGACCAGCCCGGCCGCGGCCAGCAGCACCAGTGGCCACGGCGTGCGCAGTCCACCCGCACGCAACGCCACGGCGGCGGCCAGCATCAGCAGCGTGCGCTGCGCCGGCACACCGAAGCCGGCGATCAACGCATACAGGCCGGCGATCAGCAGGCCCCCGATGCGCCCGGCCTGCGGCGCCGGCAATCGCAGGCAGGCGCGGCTGCTGCGCCGCCAAATCCATGCGACCGCCGCACCGGCGAGCCAGGCGAACATCGTGATGTGCAGGCCGCTGATGCTCATCAGGTGCGCGACACCGGCGTCGCGGAACAGATCCCAATCGGGGCGCGAGATGGCTGCCTGGTCCCCCACCGCGAGCGCGGCCAGCACGCCACCGATGCGTGCATCCTCGACGCGCAGCAGCACCGCATCGCGCACCGCTTGGCGCGCACGCTCGATCGGGCGCGTGCGGGTTTCGCCCAACCAGCGCGGCTGCGGCCCGGCCACCGTGCTGCGCACCGTGCCCGTCGCGCCAATCCCCTGCTCGAACAGCCACAGTTCGCCGTCGAACCCGTGCGGATTGACAGCCGCATGGGGCCGCCGCAGGCGCACCGGCAATTGCCAGCGCTGGCCGGCACGCAGATCGACCTGTGGCCCGACCAGTGCGCCGTCGTCGCCGCCGCGCGTCCACGACAGCGCGATCAGCGGCGGCAACGCGACAGGCTGCCCGTCGGCCCAGGCGGCTTCCACGTCGAGCACAAGCCGGTAGCCATCGGGCACCACCTGCGGCATGCGATCGACGATGCCGCTGACGACGAGATCGCGCATCTCGAGCTGTGGCACCAGGCGTTCGGCCAGCCGCTGCTCGGCGCGCCAGGCCGTGAGGCCAAATCCGATCGTGGCCAGCGACAGGCACAGCAGCGCGTGGCCGACGCGCCGCCCGCGCCACACCTGGGAGAGCGCGGCGCCCGCCAGGCCTGCGACGATCAGCGCCGCATGGCTCCACGGCGGCCACAGCGTCGCCTGCTGGAGCTGCAGCGCGGTGCCGCCGAGCCACGCCAGCAGCGCCGTGGCCCCGCGTTGCCCAGGGTCGCCGCGCCACGCACGCATCGGTGCAAGTGTAGGATGCGCTTCGGTTTTTTCCTGAGGTTCGCCATGTCTGTCTACGATCGCCTCGGTGCGCTGGGCATCACCTTGCCGCCAGTGGCCACGCCGGCTGCCGCTTACGTCCCTTTCGTGCGCACCGGATCGCTGGTGTTCGTCTCGGGGCACATCGCCAAGCGTGACGGCAAGCCATGGGTGGGGCAGCTCGGCAACGGCATCGCCACGGCCGAGGGCAAGGCCGCCGCGCGCGCGGTGGCGATCGATCTGATGGGCACGCTCCACGTGGCAGCGGGCGACCTCAACAAGGTGCAACGCATCGTCAAGCTGCTCGGCCTGGTCAACAGTGCACCCACGTTCACCGAGCACCATCTGGTGATCAACGGCGCCTCGGAGCTGCTGGGCGAAGTCTTCGGTGCTGCCGGACCGCATGCGCGCTCGGCGTTCGGCGTCGCGCAGATCCCGATGGGTGCGTGCGTCGAGATCGAGCTGATCGCCGAGGTGGCGTGAGCGCAGCGGCAGCGCCGCCGGCAGTCGACCCCGACGCAGGCCTCGTCTCCCGGCGGATGCTGGGCACCGCCGGCGTGCTGGCGCTGCTGGCCGTGGCCGCCGCGCTGGTCACGCAGCACGCCTTCGAGATGCGGCCGTGCCCATGGTGCGTGCTGCAGCGCCTGGAGTTCGCGGCCATCGCGCTGGTCGCCGTGCTGGCCTGGCTGTGGCGCAGCCGCACCGGACTGCTCGCGTGCGCCGCGCTGATGATCGCCCTGGCGAACCTCGGCGTGCTGTCCGCGCTGTGGCAGCACTTCGTGGCAGCGGCATCGGCCTCGTGCAACCGGACGCTGGCCGATCGCATCATCGGCGCGCTGCGGCTCGACGGCCTGCTGCCCGACGTGTTTGCCGCCACCGCGTCGTGCGCCGAGGCGAAGGCCGATCTGTTCGGCGTGCCGTACGAGTTCTGGAGCCTGGCGCTGTTCGTCGTGCTCGGAGCGCTCGCGGTGTGGGCCGTGCTGCGCGCCTCGCGCGCGGCCTGATCCGCCATGATCCGCTGACGCGCCCTCAGCGCAGCGATGCGTTGATCTTCGCCAGCGTGATGCTGCCCGGGCACAGCTCGGGCTCGTTCAAGGCATTGAGCGGCGTGCGCGATGTGTTCAGCGCGCGGTGCAGGTCGCCGGCCTTGAGGTCGACGTAGATCAGTCCCGTCACCACCTCGCCGCGTGCCTGGTGCACCTGCAGGTGGTTCATGGCGCCGAGCTTGTCGGTGGCGTCGTAGTCGGCATGCAGTTTGCGCAGCCGCATGACGCTGCCGTCGTACTGCGGCAGGTCGAGCGTCTCGCCCGCCGCCGGCTCGGCATGGATCTCGGGTGCGAGCGCGATGAAGTCGATGCGATTCAACGCCTCGTTGTGCTGGCGCACGTGGTCGTAGCTGCGCGTGCTGCCCGCGTGGTTGTTGAACGCCACGCACGGGCTGATGACGTCGAGGAAGGCCGCGCCGCCGTGGCCGATGGCGCCCTTGATCAGCGGCACCAGCTGCGCCTTGTCGCCCGAAAAGCCGCGCGCCACGTAGGTGGCGCCGAGCTGCAGCGCCATGCCGATCAGGTCGACCGGCGATTCGTTGTTGACGGCGCCTTTCTTGGCTTGGCTGCCGCGGTCGGCAGTGGCCGAGAACTGGCCTTTCGTGAGGCCATAGACGCCGTTGTTCTCGACGATGTAGACCATGCGCACGCCGCGGCGCATCGCATGCGCGAACTGCCCCAGGCCGATCGACGCCGAATCGCCGTCGCCCGACACGCCGAGGTACAGCAGGTCGCGGTTGGCGAGATTGGCGCCTGTCAGCACGCTCGGCATGCGGCCGTGCACGGTGTTGAAGCCGTGGCTGGCGCCGAGAAAGTAGTCGGGCGTCTTCGAGCTGCAGCCGATGCCCGACAACTTGGCCACACGATGCGGCTCGATGTCGAGCTCCCAGCATGCCTGCACGATGGCTGCCGAGATCGAATCGTGGCCGCAGCCGGCGCACAGCGTCGAGACCTTGCCTTCGTAGTCGCGCCGCGTGTAGCCGACCTTGTTCTTGGTCAGGGTCGGATGGTGCAGGCGCGGTTTGGTGATGTAGGTCATGACAGACTCAGACTCGCTCGCGCCGCGGCGCCACCGCCAGCGCGTGCACGTGTTTGGTGATGATGTCGGTGATGAAGCGCGCCGTGATCGGCGTGCCGTCGTAGTGCAGCACCGCGATCAGCCAGGCCGGGTCGATCTCGAGCTCGTTGATCAGCAGCGTGCGCATCTGGGCGTCGCGATTCTGTTCGACCACGAACACATGATCGTGCGTGGCGACGAAGTCACGCACGCTGGCCGGGAACGGAAAGGCACGCAGCCGCATCGCGTCGAGGTGGATGCCCTCGCCGGCCAGCGCCAGCAGCGCCTCGTCCATCGCCGGCGCGGTGGAGCCGAAATAGATGACGCCCAGCCGCGTCTTCTTGGCTGCCGCGCGCACCAGCGGTGCTGGCACCAGGTTGGCCGCGGTGTCGAACTTCTTCAGCAGCCGCTGCACGTTGTAGACGTAGTCGGGCCCCGCCTCCGAGTAGCGCGCATAGGCATCGCGCGTGGTGCCGCGCGTGAAGTACGCGCCCTCGCTCGGATGCGTGCCAGGGTACGTGCGCCACGGAATGCCGTCGCCGTCGACGTCCTTGTAGCGCGCGAAGTCCCTGCCGGCTTCGAGTTCTTCGGCAGTCATCACCTTGCCACGGTCGTAGCGACGGGTCTCGTCCCAGGCGAGCGGCTCGCACAGCCGCTGGTTCATGCCGATGTCGAGATCGGTCATCACGAATATCGGCGTCTGCAGGCGATCGGCCAGGTCGAGCGCGGCAGCCGCGTGCTCGAAGCACTCGGTGGGGTCCTGCGGCAGCAGCAGCACGTGCTTGGTGTCGCCGTGCGACGCGTACGCGCTCGAGATCAGATCGCCCTGCTGGGTGCGGGTGGGCATGCCGGTGGAGGGCCCGCCGCGCTGCACGTCGATGATCGTCAGCGGGATCTCGGCGAAATACGCCAGTCCGATGAACTCGGTCATCAACGACACGCCGGGGCCGGAGGTGGCGGTGAACGCGCGCGCGCCGTTCCAGCCGGCCCCCGTGACGATCCCGATCGACGCGATCTCGTCCTCAGCCTGGACGATCGCGAAGCGGTTCTCGCCGGTGTCGGGGTCGACGCGCAGCTTGCGGCAGTACTTTTCGAACGCCTCGGCCAGCGACGACGACGGCGTGATCGGGTACCAGGCACACACGGTCGCGCCGCCGTACACACAGCCGAGTGCCGCCGCCGAGTTCCCGTCGACGAAGATGCGGCGGCCCACCGCGTCGGCGCGCTTGACGCGCAGCCCGATCGGCGGCTTCAGGTGGTCGGTGGCGAAGCTGCGCCCGGCGTGCAATGCGCGCACGTTGCTCTCGAGCAGCCGCTCCTTGCCCTTGTACTGCTCGGAGAACAGCTTCTCGATCACGCCCGCGTCGACTTCCATCAGCACCGACAGCGCACCCAGCACCATGATGTTCTTGAACAGCGTGCGCTGGCGCGGGTCTTCGTAGGTGGCGTTGCAGATCGCGGTCACCGGCATGCCGATCACCGTGATGTCGTCGCGGAACGCGTTGTCGGGCAGCGGTTTGGTGCTGTCGTAGAACAGGTAGCCGCCGGCTTCGATCTCCGCGAGGTCCTGGCCCCAGGTCTGCGGGTTCATCGCCACCATCATGTCGATGCCGCCGCGCCGGCCGAGCCAGCCCTTCTCGCTGACGCGCACCTCGTACCAGGTGGGCAGGCCCTGGATGTTGCTGGGGAAGATGTTGCGCGGACTGACCGGAACGCCCATGCGCAACAGGCTCCGCGCGAACAGCTCGTTCGCCGACGCCGACCCCGAGCCGTTGACGTTGGCGAACTTGACTACGAAATCGTTGATGCGGATCACGGGTTTCGTTGCCATTGGTTA
>Ga0157378_10003344_pt1 | contig 14268 bp, 15 predicted proteins | sample M65metaG_FD_115309 | JGI IMG/M metagenome (GOLD analysis project Ga0157378, IMG submission 115309) | Miscanthus rhizosphere microbial communities from Kellogg Biological Station, Michigan, USA - M6-5 metaG | ecosystem: Host-associated > Plants > Roots > Rhizosphere > Soil | place: USA: Michigan...
CCCCATCCGTGGGCGGGACAGCAATCGTTGCATTCGTTCCGCCTACTCCGGGATTCCACCCACTAATCGTTCCGTCCAGCGTGGCAAAAATGAAAATCGCCTTGCCCGACTTGCCGCCCGCTGAAACCACGAAATCGCTCGTCGTAATATTTCCCACGACTCCCGTGGGCGTCCCTTGCCCGCCATTCGCGGCTGGAATCGTCACCGTGAGCGGCACTTTCGCTCCCGTCCCCGTATAAAGGGTGGACACTCCGGTTCCGTTGTCGCTCACCCAGAATGGGCTAGTCGGCAGCGCTACCAATCCCCAGCCGTTCACCAGGCTCGGGTCCGCTGGATTGCTCGCAGTTCCCGTGTCAGTCACTAAATCGGTCCGCGTGTATTGCGCGAGCGCGCTGCCGGCGGGTAGCATCGTCAGCGCTGCCACGAAAATTGCTGTCTTCCATCGATTGAAAAGTGCCATTGCGATTTCCTTCTGGGGCCGAAGCCCTGGGTTGATGTAGTACGCGTTGACCTGGAAACCGCGCCTCAAACATTCTTGGACATCGCAACGCTCGCGTTGTCAGGGTCGCGTCAAATGCCTGTCATGTCTTACTACTGGGAAACGGACGATTGAGTAAAATGCGCCGCGGAACGCTCTTCATGCTGGCCACTATGTTGCCCACCAAACGTTCACGCGCGTCTGGTTTCATCAAGCGAAACAGATTACCGGGTTGGGTGTAATAATCACCGTCGAGGCGATGGTTGTGGCGGTCCACAGTACCGGTGACATATCGCGAACGCTCACGGGAAGCCGGATCCTGGGTCGAGCCGTGAAGGCTGTTGGGTTCATAATTCACTGCGGCTCCAGAATTTCCATCGAAGCGCATCGCACCGTCGCGATTGTAGGCTGTCAAGTCTTTCGCATCCGCCGTGCCTTACCTCTGTACGTCGTTTCCGTGGATTGGAGTAAGGAAGTGGTCGACCACAAAATCGGCTACGTCGCGGCCCAGCCTATGTCCGGTCGTCAAGTCAGACCGGAAATGTTGACCCGCGAAAATGCGGCTCAGCGTTGCTTCTTCCGATGCGGCTGCGAAGCTTGTGAAAGAGCGCTCAACCCCCGGCAGCACCTCCGAGGTGACATTGAAGTCGAAGTGGTCCCTCTTGAAAAAGGAACGCAGGATTTCCGCGGCTGCTTCGCTGATGACTGCATGGGCCCCGGGATAGGAAGGATCCGGCGCGGTCGTGAGAACTTCAGGAAACCAACTCGGGTCGGCTACAGTCTCAGAGCTAATGTTGGGGTCGGCCGCGCGAATCGCAGTAACCGGCCGCCAAAAATTGTAGGTGTACTTTGCGTCGTAGAAGGCGATGACGCTGTCGGCAAGGCTAAGGTTAACCCAAGCGAACAGCCGCGCATTCTGTGCTGTGGTCAGGTTGTGAGCCAGCGCCGCCGTTTGCGTGATTTCGTTCCAATAGTTTTGGATAGCTCCATTCCAGAATCGGCCCGTCAAGGCTTCGTCAGGCGTGGCGGTGGTGCTGTTGGCGATTCCCAGAGACTTTACCTCATTGAAGACATCACTGTATTCATCGCTGGTCAACGCTGGAGGAGGACCCGGCCGGAACTGGCTTGCGCGGTTCAGCGCAAAGGGCGTTACCCGGGACCAATGAGTGAACTGAGGCTGAGGCGGGAAATTCGGGGGTGTCGATTGGTAATCGCCCGGCGCGGTTCCGAACGTATAAGGAAACGGAGGATTATTGGCTCCATCGTTTTTGCGGGCTGCCAGGATCTGATCGGCAACGGCCACTCCGGTGGCAACACCTTCCGTTTTGCCCTGGCCGTCGGGAATTTGTGCGAGGGACTGCTTCAGTTGCTCGTCCAGCTGAATCTTGAAGGCAGGATAGAGGGCTACCAGAACTTCGTGTGCCGCGGCATCCGCCGCAGCTTCTTGGGAGGCGCTGGCCGAGGCTCCAAGCAACCTGACGACATAAGGAGCGTGTTTTCCGTCGATGGAATTGACGGCATCGTAGATGGCCGCATGCATGATGGCGAAGTTGCGTGTGGAATGAACGGTTTTCGGCTGGGCACCGGGCGTGCGAACAATCACGAGGAGCGTCCGATTCCACTGGATAACTGCATCGACCGCGCCAGTACTAGAATCAGGCGAATTCTGAGGCACATCCAGTGAAGCAGCGCGGGAACTGCATCCAAATACGAACAGACCTACATACATCAACATCTTAGTAATCGGATGTCTTAGCATCGGGTATTTCCCTTCTTTTTTTCTACTGCGATCCCTTTGGCTGAACCGCTAATCCACAAAAAGCTTGCCCTTCATTCCTCGATGTCCAAGGCCGCAAGTGTGGCAACACTTGAACGTATATGTGCCGGGCGTTTGTGCCGAAAACTCGATCGTCGTTGTTTCGTGGTTTTTCAGCTGCCAACAATCTTGCGGCGAAGCAAAGAGCAACCCGGGCTTGTTCTTGGGTTCGTTGCTGTCGGGGAGGGCTGCGATTTTGAACCCATGGTCGTGGTCTATGGCGGTGATTTTGAGTTGAACTTTGCTTCCGGCCTTAACATGAATCGGCGAGGGTGAATACTCAAATCTCTTTGCGGTAACTTCTACGACATGAATCGTTTGAGCCTGCGGTAGAGCGAAGCCAGATCGCAGAAGCGTGGCGGATGCCAATGGGAACGCAAAGAACATGCACAAAAGGAGTCGCTTTCCCGTCTTTGTCATCAAGGCCTCCTGGCCATTCAAAAAGAATCGCGCTCGGCAAATCTCTTTTTCATCAGCTGATGACCCATGGGGAGCCGCGCGCCGAGCAGGCCGGCAAGTTGACTGTCTGCCAGTTTGGCCATCGCCTTAGGTTGCGCTTAGAATCGACGCCGAGCTTCGTCGGCCTCTTCTGCCAGGCGGATGAGCACATCGGCGATGCCGGTATTTTTGTTGGTAGCTGGATCGAGGAAGAGCCCGTCCTCCACAAAGCTGACTACAGAGGCCACTGCGCCCCCCTGAGCGGTAGACGTCGGACGTAGGATGGAAACGGACCCCAGCCTTGGGTTAAGAAAGACCGTTGGTTCGGGCATGATCAGATTGGTCTGGAACGCATCGACAGCTGCAGTTCCTGTCAGTGCTCCTGGGCCTGTGTTGGGATCAATTCCGGCGTTGAGGTCCGGGAAGGTGAGGTTGCCGTCGCTAATGTTCGGTGCGTTGCCCGCCTTGTCGTGCCAGGTCTGGAAGTGCATCGCTTCGCTGGGGCCGATGCTCAAGAGTACTCTGAGGACCTCGAGATTTGTGACTTTCTGGGCCAGAGTCGGATAGAGACTGGCGCCGCCTTGCTCGATGAACGCAAAGTGGAAGCCGGCAGTGCTCGCAATAGCTTGAAGATGATTAGGGATACTTCCGTCGCTGTTTAATGCGGCTTCGCTATCGGTCTGAGGAATAGCCGGGTGTTGCCCCTTGGCGAGATCCGGTACGGCGTTCTCGAACTTCCCTCCGAGATCAGGATTTTGATTGTCGCTGCGAAAGCGCGTCCACCAGGTAGTGTCAACGGTTAACTGCCTCAGATTAGTGAGCCGTCCGGTTTGTGGCACGCCCGTGACTTGGCTCGGAGGCAGAATTGCGAATTGGCTGAGATCGATGGGCTTTGCGCCCTTCAACTGCAAATAATTGTTCAAGAAGCGGTGATGGCTAATCTCGTCATCGGTGTTGTCGGCGATGTATTGCGGCATGTCGCCGTCTAGCACCTGCAAGGCACTTACGTAACCTGGCGCGAGACCGGTGTTGATGGCTTTGTTGAGCTGCAGATCGATGGCCGAAAGACCCTGAGCGCCGGCCACAGCGGTCGTCGGTCCTCCGAGTTCCGCGTATTGTATCCACAGGTCAGCCTCGACCTGCTCTAAAGCGCTTAAGAACGTGAGGATCGCGATATCGCCCTTCGTAATTGGTGCGCGATCGTCTTCCCCTTGGTTGAAGGCAGCCAAGCCTGCGGGGCGCATTCCTGCAGCCAATGTGGCTGCGCCTGCTCCGAGAACTCCTTTCTTGAGGAATGAACGCCGATTTGCAGATTGGTTGGTATTGCTACTACGGTTGTCCATTGTTCTCCCTTTTAACCAGGCTCGGTCTACTGGCTGGCAATCATCCCGATTCAAAGTGGAGCGGATGCTCCAGTCGGCCGGAGATGATCGCGAATCGCGAACTTCCAGCTACCGACGGTAAAGACCGGAGTGCCCTTGAATTTATTCCGTAAGAGACAAGAAATTGACAAATGTTGCTCGCGTTTGTTCTCTGCAAAATGAAATGTGATTGAAGCAGCGAGAAATCAGAACCCGATTAGCTCCCAGACGAATCGATTAACCGGTAGAGCTGTTTAAGATCAGTAGGATCCACATCAGAAACGGCACAAAATTCCAGCTTACCTTTACGCCAGTCAACCCATTGAAAGCTGCGCTGGGATCCTACGCGAGGCGAGCTATCTGGTTTTCGCGTGGGCCAGATAAAGACATCGATCAATCGTCCCTCGTGCGCATAGACAAGCGCGGCCATGGAACGGCCCTCAACAACGTCCACGCGCCCACCTTGCAGTACGAAACCGCCATCTGCAAAATCGCGAACAGGTAAAGCAAACTTAAGCTTGCGCTCGACAAATTCCTTCACGACGCGCTCGTCGTGGGACGTAATCCCGGTGGTATAGCCCGCCTCCAGCGAGCGCATATGCATGTCGACAATTTCTCCAGCGATTTCGGTTTCGTAGTCGTCGTCGCCGAGCTGGGGACTCAGTTTCCACGCCGCGAGCGCAAGAAGAAGCAACGCGGCCGCTGCAGCCGCCCATTGCCAAAGGAGGGGCTTCGCGCTCGCGCGAGCCGGCGTCATGGAGCTGAGTTTGTAGCGAACTTCCCGCAATAATGATGCTGGCGCGGGGGCATAGAGTTGAGAGAGCTGCAACGCGCCACTCAACAGATCCAGATTCACGAGCGTGGGGCCGCAATCGGAGCACTCCTCGACGTGGCGTCCGAATTCCACAGCGTCGAGGGTGCTCAACTCACCGTCGAAATAGCTGTGAAGGAGTGAGTCCGTAAGGTCACACTTCACGGTTAGCCTCCTTGCGAGATGGGTCACGGAGGACAAAACACAACCGACGCCTGGCGCGGGCAAGTGATGACATGACGGTACCTATGGGAATCGAGGTGATGGCTGCGATCTCCTTATAAGAACATCCTTCAAGTTCCCGAAGGATGAGGACTTCTCGGAAACGTGGCGGCAAATCTTCGAGAGCACGTGTCAGGCGCTCACGATCGTCGCCAGAGATGGCCAATCTTTCCGGTGTTGCATGATTGTGCTGATGAAACTCTTCGTTGAATTCCTCCACTAACTCCCCGGGACGATTCTTTTCGAGCCAGGTATAGCAGGTAGTCCGGACGATCTGAAGAACCCAAGCACGTGCGTCACCGCCGTGAAATCCACGGAAATAGCGGCACGCCCGGAGCAACGCTTCTTGAGCGGCATCTTCGGCATCTACGCGCCTACGTAAGAGCCAGCGTGCCAAGTTAAATGCGGCATCGACGTGGGGAAGCACCAGCCGCTCGAAACGCGCGCGGTCTTCGTGATCAAACTCGCTCAACTCTACCTCGTTCGCCGGAACTCATGATCAGGAACCACTTCAACCTGGCTTTTATTCCCCGCAGATTGACAACCAGGAACTTCCGAAACAGGAAAATTGCAGGCGTCGGGAATAAATGCAGACGCGCAATGGTCTAAATGGATGAAACGCGTTGAATGGCATGCGCGGACGACGACCCCCAAGCCCGCGCCGCTGTTCTGCGTAGCTTAAATAAATAGGATCACTAGAGGCGCAGTGCGCCAGGAGAAGGCATGTTCGAAAAGAAAAACGATCAGCTGCTGCACGACCACAATCACGATGGGATTGACCGGCGCGGATTCCTAAAGTGCATGGCATGGGCAGGAACGGGCGCCTTTTGCATCATGCAAGGCGGCATCTTGAAGTCGTACAGTTTGAGCCGCCTTTCCCAAATGGACAAAGGTGGCATGAAAGGCGAGCTGAGCTTCGTGCAAATCAGCGACAGCCACATGGGATTTAACAAGCCGGCGAATCCGGATGTGGCTGCCACCTTGAAGGCCGCAGTGGACAAGATCAATGCGCTGCCGACCACGCCGGAATTCATGTTGCATACCGGAGATATCAGCCATCTATCGAAGCCGGAAGAGTTCGACGCCGTGAATCAGATTTTGAAGTCCGCAAAGCCGCAGGATGTGTTCTACGTGCCGGGCGAGCACGACGTATTGAATGATGACGGAAAGCAGTTTCTCGAGCGCTACGGGAAGGGGAGCAAGGGTTCAGGCTGGTACAGCTTTGACAAGAAGGGCGTGCATTTCATTGGCCTAGTGAATGTGATGAATTTGAAGGCGGGCGGGCTGGGGACATTGGGCCACGACCAGCTCGAGTGGCTGGAAGACGATGTAAAGCCCTTGAAATCCAGTACTCCGATCGTTGTATTCGCGCATATTCCGTTGTGGTCTGTGTACCCGGAGTGGGGCTGGGGCACAGAGGATAGCGCTCAAGCATTGGCGTACTTAAAGAAGTTCGGCTCCGTTACGGTGCTGAACGGGCACATTCATCAGACCCTTCAGAAAGTAGAGGGCAAGGTCACCTTTCATACGGCGGCGTCTACAGCGTTTCCCCAACCGCAACCCGGCAAAGCCGATTCGCCCGGACCGCTGAAAGTTCCGGCGGAGCAACTCAGGAGCGTGCTGGGCATTACGGATGTGAATTACGTTCAAGGGCAACAGGCGCTCGCGGTGATGGACTCGACGCTCTCGTGAGCGAACGCAGGGTCGTTCAAGAAAGCAGTTCAATCAAGAAACAAACAGAAAGGAAGAAAAGATGAGGAGAAGTATGTCTATTGCAACTCTGGGAGCGATTTTGATGCTGGGGGTTATAGGACTCAGCGTAGGTCAAAAGAGCTCCACTGCACTTGCTCAGGAGAAACCTTCGACTGTCGAAGTCAAGGTTGACAACTTCAGCTTTGGACCGGCAAGTCTGACCGTGGCGGTTGGAACCACCGTTACTTGGACAAACCGCGACGACATCCCGCACACCGTGGTCAGCACCGATGATGCGAAAACGTTCAAATCCAAGGTGCTCGACACAGACCAGAGCTTCTCTTTCACGTTCAGCAAAGCCGGCACGTATCCCTACTTTTGTTCGATCCATCCGAAGATGACCGGCAAAGTCATCGTGCAGTGAGTGAGAAGAAGCCTTGCATCCGTTCGACATTCATACGGTACTCCTCGCAAAGCACGCGCAGCATGTCGTGCTGATTCACTTCCCGATTGCTCTCTTCATCATCGGCGTGCTCTTTGATTTTCTCGGTCAGTGGAAGAGCAACCGCGTGCTGGTGGCCGCGGCATACTACAACTTTCTGGTCGCGGCGATTGCCACCGTGCCGGTGGTCGTCACGGGGATTCTCGCGTGGCAGTGGGAGCTAGAAGGGCAGAGACTCAAAGGCATTCTCTTGATGCATCTAGTAATGGCGTGCGTCTCGACTCTCCTTATCTGGGTCGTTTGGTTCATACATAAGCGAACGCCACGCGAACGAGAACAAGTCTTGCCTGGGTATCGCCTGCCAATCGAAGCCATGGCCGTCGTGTTGGTGGCGGTGACAGGACATCTAGGTGGCTTTCTCAGCGGTGTGAATGGCCCCGGATAGCAACGCTCGCGGATTTCCTGGATGCTAGGCCGCTAGGTATCCGAAAGGCTGCGAGTGGTCGCAGTCTACTGGAAGTGCTCTTTTGAAAGAAGGATTTCTTGGAACGGCGGCCCCGCTTGTTGCCGATCTGATTCTTGCGCTCGAAATCACGATGGGAGCAGGACTGCTCGTTGGCGCCTGGCTCGCTCGCAAAGGTCACTTTCGGCAGCACGCTTGGTGCCAATCAGTAATCGCGCTCCTGAATATGGCGGTGATTGCACTGATGATGATTCCTTCTTTTCGCGTTCATGTGCTTCCAAGAATTCCGGGCAAGCTCGGCAGGGCTTACTATGCACTGGCCACAGCCCAAGCAGTGCTCGGAGCCTTCACCGAACTTGCCGTGCTATACATCCTGCTGTCTGCAGGCACGCACGTTTTGCCGGAAAGGCTCCGAATCACGAAATACAAGCCGTGGATACGAAGCGTCCTGGTGCTCTGGTGGGGCGTGCTGTTACTTGGCACAGCGACGTACATGCGCTGGTACGTGCCCGGTTTAGTGCGCAAATAAATGCGGCTTGTCTAACTCCTAGGAGGATGCTTGAGATTCATCCCGGTTTGGCTGCTCACCATCTTGAGCGCCGCCGCTCAGGTTAGTTCGTAAGAACAGCTCCAACCGCGGGAGGACGGATAGCTTCGTGACTTGGCCGATTCCGAGGCGCCTCTTGCCAGAGGCCAATCCCGGACGCCCAGCGGTATCAACGCCAGCGACACTTGCGCCTGTTGGTTATCTCCAATTCGAAAAACGGGGCACTCTCCGCGGAACACTCAAGTGAATTTTCGAGGATAGATCATTACGGACATCGACCGTAACTTGGTTCTGTGCGGAAAGAGAATGGAATAAAGCGCGAATCAAAATGGTCAATGTAATCGGAAGTCGTAATGGCGCTCAAAAGACTTCCTGCAAGGTTGAGACGAAGGATGGCTTATGGCTGAATACGATATGACGCTGATGGATCGGCAAAGAATTGCCAGGGGCACGATGGCATTCTGGCTAGACACGAATGGTGCCGACTACGAATTCCGAGCGGGGCAACACGCCGATTTCACCTTCTCAAACCCTATAAACCTCGACGGCGACAATTCCAGAACCTTTTCCATTGCTAATTCTCCCCGTGATAGAGGTCTGGTCATGATCGCGCTGCGCATGAGCGACACGCCCTTTAAGGTCACTTTGAAAACAGCTGGGCTTGGCACAAGATTCAAAGTGAGTCGTCCCAGAGGATCGTTCACACTTCACAAGGACGTTACCCGGCCCGCCGTATTTCTGGCTGGCGGCATCGGAATTACGCCGATTCGCAGCATGATTCACTGGGCCACTCAGGAACGTCTGCCGCACAAAATATATTTGTTCTACTCGAACCGGAGCGCAGAAGACGCAGCCTTCCTTGAAGACTTAGAAGGCTTGGCGACGCAAAATCGGTCATTCACACTGATTTCAACGCTCACCCGTAGTACGAATCCGAGCTGGCCATATGAGAGTGGTCCAATCGATCGCAATCTTCTGAGACGCTACCTACGCGGGCTCAATGGACCGGTCTACTACGTCGCTGGGCCATCTCGCATGGTCACTGGAATGACCGCATTGCTTCATTCTTCGGGTGTCAGCGAGGACGACATTAAGACCGAAGAGTTCGGTGATTATAAGCAAGACCCACTACCGAAGCCTGACTCGTGGATTGATGGGCCGAGACTCTGGACTCATCGAAAGGCAAGATCAGAATGAATAGCGCCGTTGAACAAAGGCGACCCAGCGAGTCCGACAATGAAGCCCTACGCGAGGCCATCCGACTAGCGCAAAAAGGTGACGGCGCGGCATTCGAATTCCTTTATCAACTCCACTGCCGGCGCGTGTACGCCCTTTGCTTGCGCATTGCGAAAGACCCAAACGAAGCCGAAGACCTAGCTCAGGAAGTGTTCATGCAGGTATTCCGCAAGATTCATACGTTTCGAGGGGAGGCGGCTTTTTCGTCTTGGTTGCATCGGTTAACCGTAAATATTGTTCTCATGCGGTTACGTAGAAAGAAATTGGCTTCAACATCCCTCGACCAAGTGCTGGTTGGTGATGATGGAGACGATAGACCCTACCATGAGCCCGGCGCTCCCGATTTGCGCATGACCGGATTATTCGATCGCTTCAACCTGCAGCGGGCCATCAATCAACTATCGGAGAGCTACAAAGCGACGTTCATTCTCCATGACGTGCAAGGCTACAAGCATAAACAAATAGCAAGAATACTGGGATGCTCGGTCGGGGCTTGTAAGTCTCAGTTGCACAGGGCTCGCAAAGGAATACGCAAAGTTCTTCATAGCATCCAACACTGCGGACGCGAGACGGACCGCGGCAGGGCCAATCGTACGCTCGCACAGCCATTAGCTCTTCAGAGTGTCCGTGCGGAATAAATCTATCGCGGTTTGGATTTTAAGAGCTTCGCTTAGACTTGCGTTGCTGGCTTGCGTTGCTACCTGCGTGTTCCACGTGTCTGCTCTGGGTCAATCCTCCGATCTGCGCCTGGATACACCCGGACAGCTAATGAAGCCGGGCCAGTCAGTTCGTATGGACGTGGAGCTCTCGTTGGTCAACATCACCGTCACTGATCCTTATGGCCGCATTGTTACGGGTCTCGAGGCTGGCAGTTTCCGGGTCTTCGAAGACAATGTCGAGCAAGAGGTCGTCACTTTTTCGTCCGAGGATGTGCCTATTTCCGTCGGCGTCATCCTGGACCTGAGTGGCAGTATGGCCAACAAAATCGGCGAAGCCAAAGAGGCGGCGATGCAATTTTTCAAATCGGCGAACCCTGAGGATGAATTCCTTCTGGTCACCGTCAGCGAGCACGCTCAGCTCAATAGCGGATTCACCACCCGTATTGAAGACCTCGGGAACACCCTGCTTTCAGGATCCGCAAAGGGCCGTACCGCTTTGCTCGACGCAGTCTATCTCGGCGTTAGCCAGATGAAGAACGCGCATGATGCGAAACGGGCGCTCCTAATCATCTCGGATGGAGGCGATAACAACAGTCGATACAACGAGCGCGATATAAGAAGGTTGATTCGAGAGGCGAATACCCAGCTCTATACCATAGGAATCTTTGATCCTCTCGGGTATAGGAGCCGAACACCCGAGGAACTCAACGGGCCCTCACTGCTCTCCGAATTGACGGAACTGAGCGGCGGGCGCGCCTTCGACGTCAAATCCGCAAGTGAGCTTGCGGACATTGCCGCAAAGGTGGGCATGGAGTTGCGCAACCAATTCATCCTCGGATATCACCCAAGCAACAAAGCGCACGACGCGCATTGGCGCAAGATCAAAGTTAAGTTGCTCACACCCAAGGGACTTCCACCACTGACCGTACATGCCAAACCGGGTTATTATGCACCTGCCCATTAGTTTGGAAGGCTGTGACATGCTTGGGAAAAGAACAGCATCTCATCGCGATGCGCCGGTCTAATTGGCCAAAATTGCTGACTTTCTTCAATCTAGTACCTTCTGCCGCAACTGTGCGGTCACATTTCCGCATCCAACCGCTGCCGGATACACGACAAGGACACTTAGACATGGCAGGCCAATGAGCCATCGTTACATGGAATTCTCCCAAAGTTAGTCGGCGGATGCGCAGATAAGAGCGCCAGAATGCCTCCGCTCGGATTACTTCTCTCCAAGAATTCCGTCCATCTGCAAATGTCTACAATGAGTTTGACGATCACGGAACTTCTGCAGAAGCTCGCAGCAGACTTGCGCCGATCGGAGTCTATTTATTCCTCCCTCATGGGTTTCACAGACTCTTAACAATCGCACCCGGAATAAAGCAGCTGACTGGGCGGTCTTTTACAGTGTGAGGGTGTTCGCGAAAACTACGTCTCAGATTCGCTTCTGAACAAATTCCATCTGTCCCGGAGGTAGCACATGTTCCGCAAATGTTTTTCCATTGCAGTTTTGGCGATAGGAGTGCTTGCGATTGTCGTCGCCGGCGTTGCCCAGCAAGGGCCGACCGAAGCGCCAACTGGGTTTGACACTCCCACCCTGGCGCAAGAGCCTGGATCGCAAAGCGTCAGCAATGGTATCGCTGAACCACCCGGCGACACCTATACCCTCGACCAAACTCGTTTTGAGCAAGACCATGACGCCCGTACCGGGTTGGGACCCGTATTTAACGCGAGAGCATGCGCGGATTGCCACCAGAATCCGGTCAGCGGTGGGTCCAGTCAGTTCACAGAAATCCGCGCCGGTCATAAAGATGCCAACGGCAATTTTGTGGCCGCGAGCGTTCCTATCAATGATGGTGCCAATGTCATTGCCAATCGCTCCATCATCAACGACCGCGCGCTGATTCCACAAGCGCAGGAGCACATACCGGACACTGAAAACATCCGCGCCTTGCGTGCGGCTCTCAACATGTTAGGAGACGGTTTTGTCGAAACTATCGACGATAGCACCCTGCAGGCCATCGCTCAGCAACAGGCAGAAGGCAGCCACGGCAGAATCCACGGCGAAGCAGTCGAGGTCCCGGTTCTGGAAGCTCCGGGACAAACACGGATCGGCCGCTTTGGCTGGAAAGATCAGCACAGTAGCTTGCTTTCTTTTATTGGTGACGCATACCTGAATGAAATGGGAGTAACAAACCGCCTGCGGCCCAAGGACGTAACCACGGTTGGCAAGATCACGACTGACCCCGAAGACATTCCAGACAATCTCGGTTTGGCGGATATCGATCACTTCGCGCAGTTCGTGCGCGGCACCAAAGCACCGCCACGCGATTCGGTCTTGGCTGCCTCGGCCGCAGCGAAAACGGGGCAACAGCTCTTCGAGAGTATTGGCTGCGCCACTTGTCATGTCAGCACCATCGTCACCGCTCCCGCTGGAACAGTTATCGATGGCGGGGCGTTTAGCGTACCTGACGCCCTGGGCAATAAGATCATCCACCCTTACAGCGACTTTCTGCTTCACGACATCGGAACCGGAGACGGTATCGTCCAAAACCCTCCCGAAGGCACAGCGAACAAACTACGCACCGTCCCGTTGTGGGGATTGCGCACGCATCCTCGGCACATGCACGACCTGAAGTCTTTGACCTTGGAAAGCGCCATCGAGCGTCATGGTGGCGAGGCTGGACAAGAAAGAGATCGTTTCCGTGCGCTCTCACCCGCAGAAAAGCAAGCCCTTATCACCTTCTTGAATTCACTTTAGTCCGACTCCAAAGCACGGAGAACAACACGTAGGTGAAAAGGCATGGAATCGCATGCCTTTTCTTCATTTTCCGGCCGTGGGGATTCTTTCCGATGTAGTCCGGCACCGAGAGCGCAACCTGAGTTCTTCTGCTTTGAGGATGAACAAGTTCGCCGATACGACCACAGTTCTAGGCTTCGTGCTTCGGCGAACCTGTTTATCCTGCCATGACGGGGAAATTGCCAACACCACTGGCAATGGAAAGCAGTCCCCATGAGTTGAACTGAAAAGCGCCGCATTGTGGAAGAGACGCCGTTGCCGGGTCCAAACGGTTCAGACCGATCGCACGGCGTCGGCTGCTTCCGCCATTGCTTAATCTTTGAGCCCAATGCGGCGCAGAAGCTCCCTGAATCGCGGATCGGAGCGGAGAGGATCGAACCCCGGTCGCAGGAGGACACCGGGATTGAATCGCTCTTCGTAGCCTTTTTCAAGCCAGTTGATAGCATGCTCCTTATCACCGAGAGCCGCATATACCATCGCAACTTCCGTGGCACGCGAATAGAGAGGATCCGACCCCTTCTTCAAATCATCCAGGAGTTTTAGTGCTTGGTTCCTGTTGCCTGACGCGGCGTAGGCCCGAGCGAGATTGGCTGTGCATACCGGGCTGCTATCGGCAAGGCGGACCGCTTTCTCCAGTTCTGTAATTGCTTCGGCCTTCATCCCTTTCTGCATGTAGGCCTGGGCAAGTTGGTTGTGGGCGAAAGCGAAGTTAGGGTCCATTTCGATGGTCTTGCGGCTTTGTTCGATGGCTTCGTCATAGGAGTGCGCGATGACAAGAAGCTCTGCCAAATCGGCGTTGATGATGAGGGATAACGGATCCAGGTTCTGCGCTGTTTTCATTTCGGCGATAGCTTCAGCATTCTTCCCCACTAATGCCAAGTGCCAGGCATACCAATGATGAGCAGTCGCATAGCTGGGGTTGAGCTCAATAGCGCGCTGGAATTCTTTACCTGCAGCTTCAAAGTCCCAGTCGAAGCCGTCCAAACAGAATGCCAGCGAGTTGTGAGCTTCCCCCAGAGTTCTGTCTAATTCCAGGGCTTTGGTTGCAGCGGCCTTCGCTTTGGGGAGCGCCTCCTTGGGAGTCATCACCGCATATTCCCAATCTCCCAATAGAGCATACGCGTCAGCCAGTCCTGAGTATGCTGGCGCGTAGCCAGCATCTTCGTCGAGTGCCTGGTTGAAGTAAGTGACCGCTGCCTTCAACCCATCCGTAGATCGCCTATTCCAAAAATATCGTCCTTTGAGATAAGACACATAAGCTTCTGGATTCACGACCTTAGAGTTCTTTAGGGCAGCTTCTTCG
>Ga0157378_10003345_pt1 | contig 14263 bp, 11 predicted proteins | sample M65metaG_FD_115309 | JGI IMG/M metagenome (GOLD analysis project Ga0157378, IMG submission 115309) | Miscanthus rhizosphere microbial communities from Kellogg Biological Station, Michigan, USA - M6-5 metaG | ecosystem: Host-associated > Plants > Roots > Rhizosphere > Soil | place: USA: Michigan...
CGCAACATGAAATACGAGGACGTGCAGATCGTCGATATCGGTAATGCGAGCCAAACGGAACTCGCGACGCTGCTCAAGGAAGGCAAAGCGGACGCATCCGTGTGCTGGGAGCCGTTCAATACCATGGTGCTCGAACAGGCGCCCGACTCGTATGTTGTCGTCCGCGGCGGCGGTCATCTTTCTTACATCATGATTGCGACGACGCACGAGCCGATGCTCAAGACAAGTCCCGACGTCATACGCAATTTCGTCGCGGGTCTCGCCGCCGCTTCGCAGTACACGCGCAAAAATCGCCCTGAAGCCGTCGAGATTTTCGCAAAGTGGGTACCGGGCCTCGATCCCGCCGTCGGCAAGAAAGCGATTCAGCACATCAGCTACGATCCGCGGGTGTCCGCACCGGTCATCCAGGCGTTTGAGGCTGCCGAAGACGATGTGCTCAAGAACACTTTGCAGGGCGCGACACGCCTGAACGTGCCCGATCAGTTTGCATCATCGTTCATGGCAGACGTGCAAAAATCGAATCCCGAGTACTTCAACGATCTGCCGGCCCTGCCGACTACCACTCGCTAGACGGAGAGTTCGAGGCGTGTGCGTTCAAGCAGCGCCGTAACCGCCTCCGCCCGCCGTTTCCATGATCACGCGGTCGCCCTTCTTTAGAACCCAGTGATCCGCCGGGTCGATCGGCTTGCCATTGAGCAGCAGTTGGCCGACCTTGCCCGCAGAGCCGCCGTAGATGCCTTGCGGCGCCGTACGAAAGCGCGTCATGATCATCGACGCCATCATCGGCGTATCGGCCGCGACCTCGACTTCGAAATGCAGACCATCGCCGCCGCGACGTTTTCCCCGCCGCCGCTGCCGCGCCGGATACTGTGTTCAACCTCGCGTATTGGCGCCATCTGCTCAAAGATTTCTATCGGCGTATTCGAAAGGTTCGAAGGGAACGACAGCATCGTATAACCGTTGCGGTGTTTGGTCGCGCCCTGCCCGGCATTCATGAAGTTCACGGCCGCATAAGGGCGGCCCCGATGCTGACCCGTCACGGTAATCGACGAATTGGAGGAACCTTCGGCGATCGCGCGCTCGGGCAGTACCTCAGCGAGCGCCATCATGATCGCCGGTACCATCATATGACCGATCATGCCGCGGCCGCCGCTCGCGGCAGGATATGTGGGATTGAAAATAGAGCCCAGCGGCGCCGACGTAGTGATCGGCGTGAAGCTGCCCTCGTTGTTCGGCACGTCCGGGCACAACAGTGCTTTTACAGCAAACGCCGAATACGCGAACGTGTAGATGGGTACCACATTTACCGCCCGCGGGACCTGCGCACTTGATCCGGTGTAATCGATCGCGAGCTTTTCGCCTTTCACGGTGACCGTGCAGTTGATGAGGATGGGCTCTTCGAACCCGTCGTGTTGCGTTTGCGCGTGATACACACCGTCGGGCACGGCACGTATGCTCTTCCTCATTGCGGCTTCCGAGCGGCGTCTGATCTCTGTGCCGAGCGCGTCGAGATCGGTATCGCGTAACAGCGGCTGCAAACGCTCTTCGAGCATTTTGCACGCGGCGACCTGCGCCCATATGTCGCCCAACGTTTGTTCGGGTACGCGGACATTCTGGCCGATCATGTCGAGAATGTTCTGATCCGGCTTGCCGGCATTGATGAGCTTCAACTGCGGAATCTGCAGGCCTTCTTCGAAGATGTCCCGTATGCCCGCATTGCGGATTCGACCGCCGATATCGGGCATGTGGCTGACAACGGCAGCGAATGCCACGATCTTTTTCTTGTAAAAAATCGGCATCGCGATATTCACATCGTGGATGTGCCCGGTGCCCATCCACGGGTCATTCGTGATCATTACGTCGCCGGGTTTCAATGTGTGCGGCGGGAACTTGCGCAGGAAATGTTTAACGGTCGCCGGTAAGGTGCCGATGAAGGAAGGGATCGATAGCACGGACTGCGCGATGGAGCGGCCCTGTGCATCGGTCAACACGACCGCAAAATCGTTGGCCTCGCGCACCAGCACTGAAAACGATGTGCGCACGAACGCGGCGGATGCCTCATCGACCATGCTGACCAGGCGCTTCCATTGGATTTCGAGCGAGACAGCATCGAGTTTTTGTTTCTTCATGCAAACTCCTTGATTGCAACATCGACCGTGTAATCGGCGAGAATTTTTACGTCTGCCGCAATCGGCACCACGAGAGTCGACTCGCGCTCTTCGAGAATCAACGGGCCGCGGATCCGGCTGCCGGGTTTGAGCGAATAGCGCTCGTAAACAGGCACCGTCTGAAATTTCCTTTTGAGCGGGAGATATATTTCGCGCTTGCCGCGCAAGGCGCTCTTCGCGGCCGCGCGCGCGTCGCCCCAGACGAAGCGATGACTCGTGACAAGCGACCGCCCTGTCAGGCGCCAGGTGATGACTTGCGGTGCAGCACCCGGCACCAGGTGTCCGTAGAACTGTTGATACCGGTGCTCGAATTCGCGAATCAGCGCTGGCGACATTGCCGCGTTGATCTTGCGCCACGGCAACGTCACGGAAACGTTATGACCTTGGCCTGCGTAGCGCATTTCAGCGCCGATATACCAGTCCAGGGTAGCCGCGCCCGCGGATCGCAATTCGTTTTCAGCATCAGCCCGCAAATCACTGTACACCTGCGCGACCTTCTTCCAGTCGATCTCACTCACGAGCGTTGGATTGGACCACGATCGGTCGACGCGTGCGGGCGCGGCAAGCAGGCCGAGGCACGATCCCGCCCCGGCCGCAATCGTTGCAAGCACGCGCGGGATCTGCAATTTCCGCGCGACTTCGACCACGTGCACGGGTCCCGCGCCGCCGGTAGCTACCATGGCGAAACTGCGCGGATCATGGCCTTTCTCAGCGATGTGGATGCGTGCTGCGGCAGCCATATTCTCGTTGACGATGTTGCAGATGCCCCAGGCAACTTCCGCCGCGGTCATCTTTACTGTCGAAGCGAGCTTTTGCAGCGCTGCCCGAGCGAGATCCGTGCGCAGCTTCATTTCACCGCCGAGGAAATTATCCGGATTCAGATAGCCAAGCATGAGATCGGCATCCGTGACGGTTGCGCCTTCACCGCCGAGGCCGTAGCACGCCGGCCCCGGCACTGCACCCGACGATTCCGGACCGACGTTGAGCAGTCCAAGATCGTTGATGTGGGCGATCGAACCACCGCCTGCGCCGATCTCGATCAGATCGATGCTCGGAATTAATATCGGTAATCCGGAGCCGCGCTTGAAGCGTGACACGCGCGCGCATTCGAAGCTGTGTGCGATCAGCGGTTCGCCGCCCACCGCAACGCACGCCTTCGCGGTTGTGCCGCCCATGTCGAACGCCAGAATTTCACCGATGCCATTGTTGCGTGCGGTGTTGAGCGCAGACAGAACCCCGCCGGCCGGTCCCGATTCGAGCAGCAAAATAGGCGTCTGCGCTGCTGCGGTTCCGGATGTGAAACCGCCACTGGAGACCATGATGCGCAATGGCGCAGCGGGCGCAAGCTCGTGCACACGCTGGTCGAGTCGGTTGAGATAATCCGTCATCAAGGGCTGCACATAGGCGTTCGCCACTGTTGTCGACATGCGTTCATATTCGCGGATCTCGCGCGCAATACCCGACGAAATGGATACGGCGAGATGCGGAAAGCGCTTGTGGATCGCCGCTTTGATTTGTTCTTCATGAGCGCCGTTAACATAGGCATGCAGCAGACACACAGCGACCGCTTCGACTTCGAGTTTTGCGAGTTCGTCCATGAGCCGCGAAACTTCCTCAGCAGCCAGCGGCTTGACCGCTGCACCGTCAACATCGAGTCGCTCATCGGCCTCGAGGCGCTTGTCTTCGGCGACGAGCGGCTGCGGAATTTCGAGGTTGAGATCGTACAGGTCATAGCGAATCTCGCGCGCGATGGTCAGCACGTCGCGGGTGCCGCGCGTTACGATGAGCCCGGTGCGCGCGCCTTTGCGCTCGATCAACGTATTTGTTACGAGCGTGGTTCCGTGCACGACTTCGGTTACCGCAGGTCCTTTCGATCCCAGGGCGCTAGCCATCTGACGCAGCAGGTCGGTCATCACCGTCGTGACTGCTTCGCCAGGATCATGCGGAGTGGTTAGTGTCTTGCCCACCCAGATGCGGCCGCCCGGCGAGAGGACTGCAAGACCGTCGGTGAACGTACCGCCGATGTCGACGGCTATGCGCACGCAACGTGCTTTTTTTGACACATTACTTTTCTTCATTGCTTTCCGCTCAAGGTAGAGTATTCATCTCTGATCAACTCGAACTTACGCGTGAGACAGCGTGCAATTTCTCTTGCTGGTCAGGCTGTAAACACACGGTTGCTCTTACTCAAGGTGCGTGAATGGCGTTAACCTTCATCACCGCTGGCGGTAACAGATGAATCGCGCGAGATCTCCCGGATCTGCTCCCGCCGCTTCAGCCACCACGAATAGGCGGGCGGCAGGAGATCGAGGTAGCCTTCGTAACCGAGCTCTTTCGCGGCGTGCACAGTCCAGTTGGGGTTGTACATAAGCTCGCGCGCGAGCGCGATCAGATCTGCCTGGCCATTCTGCAATACGTCTTGTGCCTGTTTAGCCAGCGTAATGAGACCAACCGCACAAGTCATGACAGCGGCCTCGCGCTTCACGCGTTCCGCGTACCGGACCTGGTAGCCCGGAACGCGGGGTACGATCGCCATGTTGAGAGGACCGTTGATGCCCCCGGAGGAACATGTAATCACATCGATGCCACGTAGCTTCAACTCGCGGGCAAGCACGACAGTATCGTCCATGCTCCATGCACCGCCATCGCCGTCGACTGCAGACACACGGAAAAAGAGCGGCTTGTCGGCGGGCCACACGGCGCGCACGGCTTCGCTTACCTCGAGCGCGAAACGCATCCGTCCTGCCAGGTCGCCGCCGTAGGCATCATCGCGCTTGTTGGCAAGCGGCGACAGAAACTGATGAATAAGATAGCCATGTGCGCCGTGGATTTCGCAGATATCGAAACCCGCATCGAGCGTGCGCTGCGCTGCTTCGCGCCACGCGGCGACGATGTTGCGGATATCGCTGATGGAAACTTCTAGCGGCACCGGCGCATCCGCACGCGGCGACAAAGCGCTTGGCGCGACGGCACGCCACGGACGCATGCCATGGTGTGCATCCTCTTCGGTCAGCGGCTTGAAATTCGTCCACGGCGGGCCGCATGACGCCTTGCGGCCGGAATGGCCGAGCTGCATCGCGGGAATCGCACCGTTCTCACGCAGAAAATTTGTAATGCGGCGATACATCGGCTTAAAGCGGTCCGCATAAATGCCCGCGCACTCGTAGGTCTTGCGCGCCCGCTCTTCGACCGCCGTTTCCTCGCAGAACACAATGCCAGCGCCGCCGAGCGCGAACTTACCGAGATGAACGAGATGCCAGTCGGTAGGCCCGCCATCGTGCGACGAATACTGGCACATCGGAGAAACAACCACGCGATTTCGCGCAACGAGGCCGCGCAAGGCGAGCGGAGTGAATAAAAGCGGCGCGCCGGCGCTCATATCCGCGGAACTGTGCTGCACGCGCTAACTGAGCGCGGCGCAAGCGCGTTGAATGCGCTGGCACGCCTCCCGAAGGCTCGCGAGATCGGTCGCTATCGATAGACGCACATACGGACTCAATCCATACGCTTCGCCTTGAATGCCCGCAACGCCGTTGTCGAGCATATACAAAGCGAAGTCCTGCTCGTTGACGATGGTTTTGCCCTCAGGTGTCTTGAGGCCGAGCAGTCGCGAGCAGTTTGGATACGCATAGAACGCGCCTTCGGGTGTGCGGCAGCTTAATCCCGGCGCTGCATTGAGCATCGGCACCACCACATCACGGCGCTCCTGAAACTCGAGCGCACGCATGTGCACGTATTCTTGTGGACCTGTCAGCGCCTCCACTGCAGCGGCTTGGCTGATCGACGACGGGTTTGACGTGCTCTGCGACTGCAGCTTTGCCATATTGCGGATAAGATCTTTCGACCCGCCCGCGTAACCGATGCGCCAACCGGTCATCGAATATGCTTTCGAAACACCGTTGACCGTCAAGGTACGCTCGTAGAGCCGCGGTTCGACTTTGGCGATCGTCGCAAACTCGCGATCATCGAACAGCAAGTGCTCATAGATATCGTCAGTCAGTATCCAAACCTGCGGATGCCGCAGCAGCACTTCGGCGAGTGCAGCGAGCTCCGCGCGGCTGTATACGGCGCCACTCGGATTGCACGGTGAATTGATCACGAGCCATTTAGTCCGCGGTGTGATAGCGGCTTCGAGCTGCGCGGGCGTGAGCTTGAAACCATTGTCTTCGCTGCACGCCACTGCGACCGGCGTGCCGTCGGCAACGAGCGCCATGTCGAGATACGACACCCAATATGGCGCCGGTATGATGACTTCATCTCCAGGGGTCAGCGTCGCCATCATGGCATTGAAGACAATCTGCTTGGCGCCGTTCGCTACGGTAATTTGATCGCGCCCGTAATCGAGCCCGTTCTCGCGCTTGAACTTAAGACGTGCAGCGTCTTTCATTTCGTCGGTGCCATCGACGGTCGTATAACGCGTCTCGTCGCGAGCCATAGCTTCGACGACCGCGCGCTTGACATTGTCCGGCGTTGGAAAATCCGGCTCGCCGATGGTGAGGCCGATGATGTCGCGTCCCTGCGCGCGCAGCTCCCGTACCTTCTGCGTGGCAGCATTGCTCGGCGAATGCTTGATGCGATTCAGACGTGGCGCAAAGAATGACATTGGATATGCGCCATGCGCACCGCCGCAAGGCGGCGCCATGCGCCCTGGTGATTATTCGATTTTGATACCTTGCTCGCGAATCACCTTGCCCCACTTGGCCGTTTCAGCCTTGTTGTAGGCGGTGAATTCTTCCGGCGTGCTGCCAACGGTCTCGATGCCCTGATTAAAAAGTTTTTCCTTAACGTCGGGCGCCGCCAGCGCGCGTATCAGTTCCTTGTTGAGCTTGGCAACGATCTCTTTGGGCGTGCCGGCCGGCGCGAATGCCGCAAACGTCGTTGCAGAATCGAAACCGCGCAACCCCGATTCGCTGATTGTCGGCAGGTCGGGCATCATCGCCGAACGTTTGGTGGTACTTGCGGCCAGCGGCCGCAGCCGTCCTGCTTTCGCGAAGGGCAGCGCCGTTATTACGTCAACGAACGATAAGCCGGTCTCGCCCGCAAGCAGCGCCTGCGCGGAAGGTCCGCCGCCTTTGTACGGCACGTGAATCATTCTGGTTCCCGTCATATTCATGAAAAGCTCGGTCGCGAGATGACTCGTGCTGCCCGGCCCTGCGGATGAAAATATGAGCGCACCCGGACTCGCCTTCGCCAGTGCGATCAGTTCCTTTACGTTCTTCGCCGGCACGGAAGGATGCACCGACAAAATCTGCGGGCTCACTGCCAATAGCGATAACGGTGCGAATGAGGCATCGTTGTCGTACTGGAGCGTCTTGTAGAGATGTGGCGCGATCGCGAAAGTGCTGTTGGTGCCAACGAGCAGCGTATATCCGTCGGGGGGCGACTTGGACACCAACCCATGGCCGATCGTCCCGGTTGCGCCTGCACGATTATCGATAATGAACTGCTGGCCGGTATATTCGGTGAGCTTCGCCGCAAGGATGCGACCGATAGAGTCAGTCGAGCCGCCCGCGGCCCACGGCACGACTACGCGCACCGGCTTGGCCGGGTAATCCTGCGCAAACGCAGCAACTGTCATCAGCGCCCAGCCTGCGGCGATGCGCAGCATTAACGAACAACTCATCCTTGACTCTCCCGAACGCTCGTCCAGCGGATAGCAGCGACACGCGATTATAAGACGAGCGGTGAAACCCGTTATAGTAAGTGCACGTCGGTCGGGAGGAATCTTAGTGCGCTGCTGGATATTCGCTGTCGCAATAGTGCCATTCGCTGCAACAGCCGCGGATACCGTGCCGCAGAATTCAGCGCAGTCGTATCCGGTTAAGCCGATCAGATTGATAGTTCCATTTCCACCGGGCGGCCTTTCCGATGCGCTGGCCCGGGTCATTGGACAGCATCTCGCACAGGAATGGGGCCAGCAGGTCGTCGTCGACAGCCGTCCCGGCGCGAGCACAATCCTCGGCGCCGAACTGGTGGCAAAGTCTCCTGGCGACGGTTATACGTTGTTCTTCCAGGACATCACGACCCATGGCATCAATGCGGGGCTCTATCGCAAGCTTCCGTACGACAGCATCGCCGATTTCACGCCCGTAGCGATGGCTTCAGCGTCGCCCCTGATCTTGAGCGTGCATCCTTCCCTGCCGGCGAAATCGGTCAGAGAACTGGTCGGGCTTGCGAAAGCACGCCCCGGTCAGATCGCGTATGGCTCATCCGGCACCGGCGCGATTCTCAATCTCGCAGCCGAAACGTTCAAGAAGCTCGCGGGCGTCGATATGCTGCACGTTCCCTATAAAGGCAGCCCGCCCGCGGTGACAGCGCTGCTCGCGGGTGAAGTCGCCATCGTATTCGCGACCACCGCATCCGTGCTGCCGCATATCAAAAGCGGCCGCATACGTGCGCTCGCGGTCACAACAGCGCGGCGCTCGCCGCTGCTGCCGGACCTCCCGCCTGTCGGCGACACACTTCCCGGCTACGACGTGGTTCTCTATCAGGCGGTGCTCGCTCCGGCAAAAACGCCGCGTGAGATCATCGGACGTCTGAACGCCGAAATCAATCGCCTCATGGGACGCGCGTCGTCGAAAGACATTTGGGCGAATTTTGGTGCCGAGATCGTCATCGCGGCGCCGGATGAAATGAACACCCGTTTCCAGCAGGAAATCGCCAAGCTTTCGAGGCTCGCGACAGAATCCGGCGTTAAGCTCGACTGACGATCCGCGCGAACAACGCCATTGCTAACTGCCCGGAATGATTCCGGGCGGCAATGAATAACAGTAATCCGAAATGTCGCAGGGCTTGCACAACCAGACGCGGTCTTTCAGTTTGTGCTCGACGCAATGTTTGAGCGCCTTGCGCAGCGGATGCAGGCGGAACGGCTGTCCGAAGATGTAAGGATGGATCGAGATGTTGTATACGAGAGGCTGATCGACGCACTGCTCGATCATTTCATCGAACTGATCAACGATCATCTCGCAGAATTCGCGCGCACTGTGCTGACGATGGACAATCGCCGGTGAGTCGTTGATCTCGGCGGGATACGGCACGCACAGCAATGGACCCGAACGCGTGCGCATCCAGATCGGCTGATCATCGCACGGCCAGTCCATAAGATACTTGTAGCCCGCTTCCTTGAGCAGATCCGGCGTCGTTGAATTCTCATAGGTGCCGGCGCCCATCCATCCCTGGGGTGGCGCGCCTTCGTGGCTGGCGAATGTTTCGGTGATTTCCTTGATCACGCGCGCTTCGTCCGCTTCCCACATAAAGTCATGCAGATTCTCGGCGTTCGTGCGGCCATGACCGACGATCTCATCTTTGCGGCGCCGGATCGCGTCGAAGATCTGCGGCGCATAGTCGTAGAGCAGGCTGTTGGTGTTGTGCGCAGCCGGCAGCGTCAAGTCATCGAACATATCGAAGAAGCGCCAGATGCCAACGCGATTTCCGTAATCGCGCCATGAGTAATTGCGCTGCGTCTGCGGCTCGCCGTGCTTCGCATTGTCGTGGCCGCGGCCTTTGCCAAACGCGAAGCATTCGATGTTCGTAGTAATGCAAATCGCGAGGCGCTTGCCGCCCGGCCAGCTGTAATCCTTGCGCTCGATGATCGGCGAATACTCGTAGCGCGAGTGGCGCGGCAGCGTGAGCGATGACATGCTTGAAACTTTCGTCAGTGGTTAATCGACATGCGCGCCCGCCGCGCGGACTGCTTTGCCGAGTTTGGCAATTTCGGAATTGATGTGCGCCGCGAACTCCGCGGGCGTGTCGGTAATCGGATCTACACCGAGACTGGCATACACAGTCTTCACATCGGATGCATTGACCGCCTTGGCCAGTTCGCCGTTCAGCTTGCTGACGATAGGCGCAGGCAGGCCGGGCGGTCCGAGCACGCCGCTATACAAGACGATGTCAAAGCCCTTGAGGCCGCCTTCGTCGATAGTCGGCACTTCGGGCGCTGCGGGATTTCGTTTTGGCGTGGTGACACCAAGCGCGCGCAGGCGGCCCGCTTTTACGTTGGTAACAGCCGGCGGCATGGTCGAGAAAGTGACAGCCACCTCGCCCGCCATGACTGCCTGCACTGCCTGCGAACTGCCTTTGAACGGCACATGAATCATATCGATACCCGCCATCGATTTGAACGTTTCAGCAGCAAGATGCAATATCGTTCCATTGCCCGACGATGCGAACGCGATCTGTCCTGGCTTTGATTTTCCGAGTGCGATTAAATCGCGTATCGACTTCACCGGCAGCGACGGGTGAACCACCAGCATGAGCGGGCTCGATGCGACGAGGGTCACCGGTGTGAAATCCTTGACCGTGTCGTAGGGCAATTTCTTGTACAGGCTCGCGTTGATGGCGTGCGTTGTGATGTCCTGCATGAAAAGCGTGTAGCCGTCAGGCGGCGACTTCGCGACGAGTTCCGATGCGATCGTTGTGCCGGCTCCGGCGCGGTTATCGACGACGACCTGCTGCCCGAGCTGTGAAGAGAGCCGCGCGCCGATGGCGCGGGCGAGCACGTCGGAGATGCCACCCGCTGTAAATCCCACTACAAGCCTGACCGCTTTGTTCGGATAGTCGGTTTGCCCGAATGCGGTGCCCGCCGCGGCGACGGTGATCAAAGCGCACAGCGCAATCGCTGCATCAAATCGCTTCACGAATTTCTCCACTCGAATGATTGAAATGTGCCGGTCGAGGCAAGATGCAAGCCAGGGCGCGACATACTATCACAGCACTTCATCGCTGCCGTCTCAACTCGAGTGGTGTCGAAGCTTGCGCAAAAACAAAAAAGCCGGCATCGAGCCGGCTTTTTCTATTCAGGTAAACGCTAAGCGACTTTCGCTATTTTCCACGCCGCAGATTCCCTGGGCAGCTGCTGCACGATCTCCCATCCGCGTTCCATCTCGGCGAGCGCCTTCAGCTCGGTGTCCGCGATACGCGCCAGAAGATCACCTGCCTTCATCAGATCCTCTTCGTATCGCAATAAGCGGAACAAGTCGGACGACTGTGACATGAAGTCCGACGCCGCGCGCACCGCCTCGGCGTTCAGACTTCGTTTTGCAAGTTCGGTTGCTGCGCGCTTCAGATAACCGGCCGCGCTCGCGCGACCCATCACGCCGTGATTTGGAATCTGACCCTGCGCGAAGAGCTTGCGAACCTCCCCGTCGGGCGTTTCAATGTCCTTCAGCTTTCCGCTGCGCACCGCTTCAGCGCATACCGCCATGCCCGGTGCACCGGTCTCCCAATGCGGAATCATCCACTGATTGCCGAACAGCGCATACGGTTTCGGATAGTCGCCGCGCAAAATTTTCAGATTGCGCCGGTAGCTGCCGCGAATCGATACCGCGATGTCCCATTGCGGATCACGGCCCGGCTCGACCCACATCATCTGATACGGACCGTAGCCGTCGTGCAAACTCCATTCACCGGTCCACCCATGATGATAGGGCCATTCTGCATAGCGGTTATTCACGCGCTGTGCGGCGCCTTCCCAGGCTTTGCGGAACACGTCGATGGGACACTTATAGCGGGAATGCGGAAGAATATCGTTCGGTTCATAGATCGTGACCGTCTGCGCGTCGAGGTCATAGCCGGCGATGACGATGTGATGGCCCGATGCGAACTTTGCACCCGGACGCTGACCGCGGAGTGATAAGGCCGGCGACGTCGCATCACCGTATGGCCTGATCAAGCTGTAATGCGTTGCCACCTGCACCGGTATGTCGCGGTCGATAAGACCGGTCAGCGTTTCGAACGCCTCATCCCAGCCGCCTTCCTGGTCTTCTTCCCAATGAGCCCGAAACCCGAGCGCCTGCGGCGTGTATTCCCACAGCTCATGGAAAGGGCCTTTGCCGCCATTGAATGCGGGCGCGCCCCACGCCGGACACCAGCGGAATGAGAATCCGTCGCCGCTCGTACCATCTGCAAACAAAACGTCGGGTTCGCCGAAATGGCGCAGCATGCCGAGCATGCCGGTCATATAACAGCGGCCGGAATTTACCTGCTCGGGATAGCCTTTGGCGCCGAACCAGACCATCGAGTAATAAGCGTCACCGTATTTTTCTATCTCATGTTTCGACATGGCATAGATCCTTTCAACGACTCAGTCCAAGTATTCTAGTGCGCGCTGCAGTTCGGGTCCACCTGGCACCGAACAAGACCCGCGATTACTCAGCACGCGCGCCGGATTCACGCGCTGCTTTAGCATAGCGCGCCGATTCATCCCTGATAAGGCGTGCGAATTCGTCCGGCGTGCTGCTGACGGGTGTACCGCCGCTGGCTCGAATGCGCGATATATAGTCCGGCGCGCGCACTGCGTTCGCAATCTCCCGATGGAGGCGATCGATCACAGCCGGCGGCGTGCGAGCCGGTGCAAGAATTCCGTTCCATAAGGAAGCGTGTATGTCCGGCCCACCCGCTTCCTTGAGCGTTGGTAGATCCATGACTGGCTCGACGCGCCGCGGACTTGTAACCGCAAGCGCACGCAACTTTCCGGATTTAATAAATGGCGTCGCCGATATGACACCGCTGAATATCAGTGTCACGTGGCCGGCGACAAGATCGACGAAAGCCGGCGCGGCGCCTTTGTATGGAACGTGGACGATGTCGATGCCTGCCGCGGACCGGAACATGTGCGCGACGAGGTGCTGGACGCTGCCTGTGCCAGCGGAGCCATAGTTGATCTGACCCGGACGTGCTTTGGCGAGCGATATGAGATCCCTGACACTGGACACGGGCAGCGATGGATGTATGACCATGACGATCACGCTGTCGTCCATCAGCGATATCGGCGCAAAGTCGCGCTGCGCGTCGTAGGGGAGCGGATTTATGAGCGCCGGATTTATCGATAACGTTGAAACGGTTCCCTGAACGAGCGTATACCCGTCGGGCGCGGCTTTCGCCGCCAGCTCCATGCCGATGATTCCCGAGGCACCACCGCGATTGTCGACGACAACCTGGTACCCCATCGACTCGCTAAGTTTTGCCGCTAAGGTGCGAGCGAGAATGTCCGATCCCGCGCCGGGCGGGACGGTGACGATGATGCGTAGCGGCTTGTTCGGGTAATCGGTTTGCGAAATTGCGTCGCCATAGTACAGCGCTGCGCAGACAAGCATGCAAAACGAATTAAACCTGCGCATTGCAAGGTGCATGGAAAGTTGCGCTTAAACCGCGAGGTTCGCTCAGAGCACGCGAGCTTGCCGGAGCGATTCGAGACACTACAGAGGCAATGCCTGTTTACGGCAGCAGCACCGTTGATCCCGTGGTCTTGCGGGCTTCCAAATCGCGGTGCGCCTGCGCGGCATCTTTCAGGGCATACGTCTGATTGATAGAAATCCTGACAGCTTTTTTCTTGACGACGGCGAACAAGTCTTGGGCCGCCTTCACAAGGTCGTCACGTTTCGCCGTGTAGCTGAACAGCGTCGGACGCGTCAGGAACAACGAGCCTTTGGCCGCGAGCACGCCTGGGTTGAATTGCGTCACCGCACCCGACGCATTGCCGAAGCTCACCATATAGCCGAGCGGCGACAGGCAATCGAGCGATCCGTTGAAAGTATCCTTGCCAACGCCGTCATACACGACGGGCACGCCTTTACCCTTGGTGATTTCCCTCACCCGCGCCACGAAGTCTTCCCTGGAAGTGACGATCACATGCTTGCATCCTGCTTTCTTGGCGAGCGCCGCTTTCTCATCGGTGCCTACCGTGCCGATTACCGTCGCGCCGAGGTACTTGCACCACTGAGACAGGATTTGTCCAACTCCGCCCGCCGCCGCATGCACGACGATGGATTCGCCGGGCTTCACCTTATAAGTGCGCTTGCACAAGTACCACGCCGTCATGCCTTTCAACATGATTGCGGCGGCGATCTTATCGTCGACGCCGGCTGGAACCTTCACGAGACGCTCGACCGGGCGCAGGCATACATCGGAATAGGAGCCGATCGGGTTTGCATAGGCGACGCGGTCACCGGGCTTGAAATCTTTGACTTTCGGACCGACGGCTTCGACGACACCGGCGCCTTCCATGCCGAGGGTAATCGGCAACTGCATCGGGTACAAGCCGGTGCGGTGATAGGTATCGATGAAGTTAAGCCCGACCGCGGTGTTGCGTA
>Ga0157378_10003347_pt1 | contig 14261 bp, 16 predicted proteins | sample M65metaG_FD_115309 | JGI IMG/M metagenome (GOLD analysis project Ga0157378, IMG submission 115309) | Miscanthus rhizosphere microbial communities from Kellogg Biological Station, Michigan, USA - M6-5 metaG | ecosystem: Host-associated > Plants > Roots > Rhizosphere > Soil | place: USA: Michigan...
CGAAATGCGCGGCGACCGTTTTAATTCGCGCGCAGCCTGCCTTAATGATGAATCAGAGCGGCGTGCGGTGATGTGTTCCACCTCACACCGGCGCGGTTGACACAGGTGGCCCTCTGCCCCGTGCCAAGCCGGCGCCCGACGGCCGCCGTGCAACGGTATCCGAGTTACCTTGGCGGCAAACAGCTTGCCTTATATGGTCGCCTCGCCCGCCAACGGGGTCGAGGCTGCAAGCCTCCGCCCGATCCGAAACGCCAAAAGCACCGCAAAGAGATTTAGCCCAGATGTCGCGAAGCCCCATGGTCGTCCGCACCGTCCCCGCACTGCGCCGCGCGCTCGAAGGCTTGCGCGCCAGAAAGGCCACGGTCGCACTGGTGCCGACCATGGGTGCGCTCCATGACGGCCATGTGTCGCTGGTGCGCCTCGCCAGGCGCCGTGCCCAGAAAGTCGTCGTCTCGATCTTCGTCAACCCGACCCAGTTCGCGCCGACGGAGGATTTCGGTTCGTATCCGCGAACCTGGAAGGCCGACGTGGCAAAACTCGCCGCCGAAAAGGTCGACCTGATCTGGAACCCGGACGTCAAGGCGATGTACCCGGAAGGCTTTGCCACCCGGATCGCACCGGAAGGACCGGCGATCGCCGGCCTCGAGGACCGCTTCCGGCCGCACTTCTTCGGCGGCGTCGCCACCGTGGTCGGCAAGCTGTTCACGCAAGTCCGGCCGGATGTCGCGATCTTCGGCGAAAAGGATTTTCAGCAGTTGCGGGTGGTGACGCAGATGGCCGCCGATCTCGACCTCGGCGTCCGCGTGGTCGGATCGCGCACGGTGCGGGAAAGCGACGGGCTCGCGATGTCGTCGCGCAACGTCTACCTCTCGCCGGAGGAACGCCAGACCGCGACCACGCTGTATCGCGCCATGAAGGAAAGCGCCAAGCGGCTCAAGGCCGGCGACGATTTCGAGATGGCGATCGCCGCCGGCCGCGAAATGGTCGTTCATGCCGGCTTCGCGCTGGATTATTTCGAAGCCCGCCACGCCGAGACGCTGGCGCCGATCGCCTCGGTCAAGGACGGGCCGGTGCGGATCCTGGTCGCGGCCAAGCTCGGCAAGACCCGGCTGATCGACAATATCGGCGTCTGATCCCCGGATCAGCGTCTGACCCGGCTACCCGGCTTGCCCGGCGCCAACCTTGGGTGGAATATCCACCGACAGGGATTGGCAGGGTGGGAGCAGCCGGGCATGCGCGCGTGGTCCTTAGCGGCGGTCGTCTTCGTCGCAATGACGGGTTTTGGCGGGGCCGCCCAGGCGCAGGACCCGAACCGTCCGGCCGTCGGCGGCATCGGTTCGCCGGTCGATGCGATGATCTTCTATGTCGCGCACGGCGCCGAGGGCGCCTGTGGGGCGGGTTGCTCGGACTGGATCGCCGCCGAAGGCACCGTGCAGTGGGATACCCACAAACGGCTGATCTCAATTCTCGACCGGCAGGCCGGTCGCAAACTCCCGGTGGTGATCCATAGCTGGGGTCCCGCCAATCTCAACGTCGCCACCAGCCTCGGCCGCATCCTGCGCGGCCGCGGCGTCGACGTCACGGCGGGTTCGACCGAAGTCGAGGCCTGCACCGGGAAAAACGAGGCGGATTGCTTTGCGTTGAAGCGGCCCGGCGGGCCGCTCGATGCCAAACTGAAAACCAGCAAGCTGTCCTGCGACCTCGCCTGCGTGCTGACGCTGGCCGGCGGCGTCCACCGCAGCCTGCCTGCGGGCACCACGGTCGTCATCAGCGGCATGGAAATTCACAACCGGCTGGCCCCCAATGTCAGCGAGGAACGCCGTCAGGGGCTCACGGTGCGGTTCGGCGAGCTCTACCGGATCTATCTGCGCGACATGGGCGTCGACACTGAACTGCTCGATATCGTCGATCGCAACTCGGAAGCCCACCGCCAGACCGAACTGCCGGCCTCCGAATGGCTGCGGCTGCATCTCGTCACGGCGGCGTCGCTATAGAAATCTCGAAAACAACCCCATGCAAAGTAGAAATGGGGCACGAAAATACCGGCAGCGTGACCCGACCTAGAGCAATCCAAGGTCGCGCAATTCCCGGCGCATCGGTTCAGGCATCGCCGCAACGCTGGCGGCGGAGGATTTGGTCAGGTCGGCGGGCGCTGAGTCCTCGGTCAGATAGCGCCAGCCCTGGAACGGCCGCATCGGCCGCGGCGATACCGCGATCACCTTCGGCTGCATCACCAGACGGCAGCGTCCGATGCCGTCCTTGTCGCGAAACGGCTCGATCGCAATGATCTTTTCGCGCGCCGCGATTTCGCCCTTGATCACCCAATAGAGCGATCCACCGGCGAGGATTTCCTCGTCGCGCTTCGGCGTCATCCGGGTGACGTGGACGTGCCGAAGCGGCAGGCCCTTTTTCTTGGCCGTCGCCATCCGTTCGGCGACCCAACCTCGGAGTTCCTTAATCGACTCGCAACCGACCGCAAGCTTGAGAATATGAAGTGCCATGTCGGCTGCTGGTTTAGCCGCCGGCGTCAGCTTTGCAAACGGTCAACTGTGCAGGCGATCGACCGGGCAAGCGATCAACTGTGCAAAAGATCAATCATCCGCGGGCGCGGGCGCCGACGCTGGGGCCGCCGGCGTGATCGACACGGGAGCCGCCGTTCGCTTCGCAGCGGCCTGCTTCTTCGGAGCCGCGGGGGCTGGCGCCGCAGCAGCGGCGGCTGGGGCCGCAGGCGCAGCGGCGGGTGCTCTGGCGGCGGCCGCAGGCTTGGCGGGGGGCTCCGGCGCCATGATGCTGACGGCCGGGGTCGAGTTCGAGGTGGGGAATTCAGCGTTGGTCGGCTTGCCCGTCGGCATCGAGGGCGGAAGTCCCGAAACCAGCCCTGCCCCGATACCGGCCCCAATCCCTGCGCCGACGCCGGCCATGACCTGGGCCGGCGCGTTCCACGACGACGCATAGCGCGTGATCAGGTTTTCGTAGACATGGTCGTCCATGTTGGCCGCGACCTGGCGGCTGTCGGCCAGCGAACGGAACGCCGGACAGGCCTGCGGCGTGCAATGGTCGCGCGCCATCAGCACATAGGCCATCACCCCGTAACGGTCGCGCTCGACCGAACGGCGTAACGCCAGAAACTCGGAACTCGGGTTCTTGACGGCGGCCGCATCGCCGGCACCGACCAGTTGAGTGACCAGCGACGCTGCATAGGCGACGGCGGCGGCTGCGGATTCGGCCGAACCGAACAAGACCTTCTCGCAGGCGTTCAGCACGGCGTCGCCGGCGAGGTCGTCGATGCAGGAAAGCTGCGGCAGCGCCGCGCGCGTCGGCTGGGTGTTGCGGCCTGGCGCGGAGGAACCGCCCTGCCCGCCCGGATCGAAGCCGCGGATGGTCGCGGCCACCGCAACGCCGATCGCCAGCAGCGTAATGACCGTCAGCGCGCCGTTGGCGACGGATTTCTCCGCCCGCAACAGCGTGATCAGAACGATGAGGCCGAAAAATCCCGCCGCGGCCAGTGTCAGCCACATCGGAAAGGTTGGCGATCGCCAGATGTGATCCAGCGACGAAGCCCAAGCCCAGTTCATTTAGGAGCCCAGTTCATGCGCGGTGTCCCTCAACGCAGCATCAAACATGATTGTCGAAGGCTGCTCCGCATCGGCGGCATTCAACCTTCGCCAGAATTGTTCTGCGAACGGGGCCTTTTGACGGCGGCTGGATGCGGAACCGTCAACCGGCTAGCAGCGCACACGTTTCAGGAAATCGCGAGCTGGCTTTCCTTGGCGACCCGTTCGAACGTCTCGGCCGAGCTTTTGATGCGATACTGACAATCGTCGCCGTCGGTCGGAAGCAGCCGGATCACCTCATAGGTGCCGGTAGCGGCCGGACGGGCAACGTTGCTGGCAGTAAAATAGACAGTCTCTCCAACGGAGTACTTGTGCTTCAACGCCCTCTCCATACGCAAGAACGTCGGCCGCGCTCATGGTCCCACTAGCTTTCGGCCGACTTGAGAACCCTGTGGCAACTTAGCACAGCGCAAGCCCAAAAAGCCAGCAACATCAAGCCACGCAAAATCGACCAATTCCTGTTTATTTTCAACAGGATATGAGGCAATTGCGGGCTGCTGCGGAAATCCGCATAGCCGCTATCCAAATCGCCCGTTCCGGCGCTCAGGCGGTGTGCGGCAACTGGCCGTGCGGGCTGGCATGATCGACGGCGGTCGGGAGCTGCTGCGCCAGCACCTTGGCGAGCTGGTCGACCGGAATATTGAATCGCGCCGCGAGCTGCTTGACGGTGTCGCTGCCGAGTACCTGCTGCAGTTGCTCGGCCGTGATCGGCAGGTTCTGCCCGTTGCCGATCCAGGATTTGACCTGGTCGCCAAGGCCGGCCTGCTGCAGCTTGGCCACGATCGCCGACAAACCGCCCTGGCTGTTATTGCCGAGCACCTCGCTCAGCACCACCGGAATGACGGCGGATTCGAGCTGACCCAGCACGCCCTTGAACGCATCCGAATTTTCCAGTGAATCGAGAATTCCCATGGTCGCGTCCTTTCGCTGGGCGGCACCCGCCGGCGCCGGATTCAGACTGCTTTAGCGGCAGTCCGTCAAGCGGCGATGACATCACGAAACCGATGTCACGCGACATCGAGAAAGCGATGTCACGCGGTCTCGAAGCGTTCGATCCGGATCGTCTCGGCGAGCCCCTCGCGGGTCCATTGCCGGAAGGCCGCGTTGGCCTGCATCGCCTCGAAATAGTGCCGCGCGTCGCCCTTGACCTCGACCGCATAGGTGAGGAACCGGTGCACGACGGGCGCGAACATCGCATCCGCACCGCCGAAGGCGCCGAACAGAAACGGGCCGCTGCTGCCATAACGCCTGAAACAATCGGCCCAGATCTCCTGAACCCGCGCCACATTGGCGCGGGCATCGTCGGACAGCGCGACCGCGCCGACCGGACGATGCAGGTTCATGCCGCATTCGTTGCGCAGCGGCATGAAGCCGGAATGCATCTCCGCCGAGATCGAACGCGCGTGGGCACGCCGGGCGCGGTCCTCCGGCCATAGCCTCGTTTGCGGGAATTTCTCGGCCAGATATTCGATGATCGAAAGCGAATCCCACACCGTGACGTCGCCGTCGACCAGCGCCGGCACCTTGCCCGCGCGCGAAACCGCCAGGATCCGGTCCTTGTCGGCCTGATCGGTGTAAAGCGGAATGAACACTTCCTCGAACGGAATGTCGTTGGCGCGCAACGCCAGCCACGGCCGCATCGACCACGACGAATAGTTCTTGTTACCGATGACGAGTTTCAACATTTTGAGGGAATTCCTGTTGGGCGGCCATCTTGCCATAGTGCGTCGCCGGCGTTCAACCTGTACATCGGCAAGACCTCTAATCGGCAAGTCCTGTAATCGACAAGACTTGACGCGGGCCGGGATCGGCGATCACTGGGAGCACCATGCACGGATACTGGATCGATATCGCCGCCGTCGGATTCTTCGTCCTCGAATGGACGGTGTATGCCTATACGCTGGAGCACACGGCCTACGGCCGCGACAGCCTGTCCGCCCGCATGCACATCTATCGCGAGGTCTGGATCCGCAACCTGCTGAACCGCGAGACCCGCATGGTCGACATGCAGATCATGGCCTCGTTGCAGAACGGCACGGCGTTTTTCGCCTCCTCCAGCCTGATCGCGATCGGCGGCGGCCTGGCGCTGCTGCGCGCCACCAACGATGCGCTCGCCGTGCTCGGCACACTGCCGATCGATCTCAGCCCCTCGCCTGCGCTGTGGGAAGTCAAATGCTGCGGGCTGATCCTGATCTTCATCTACGCCTTCTTCAAATTCTCCTGGGCCTATCGCCTGTTCAACTACGTCGCGATCCTGCTCGGCGCGATGCCGCCGGCCTCGCAAAAGGACACGCCTGAAGCCGAGGTCCACGTCCAGCGCACGACGCGGCTGTTCGAATCCGCCGGACAACATTTCAACCGCGGCCAGCGCTCGTTCTTCTTCGCGCTCGGCTATCTCGGCTGGTTCGTCAGCCCGTGGGTGCTGTTCGTGACCACGGCCATGGTCGTCATCGTCACTTGGCGCCGGCAATTTGCGTCGAACGCCTGGAAGGCGATGGAAAAATAGACTGGGATCGCGGACTGAAGCCGACAAGAAGAAACTGAAGCAAACAAGAAGAAAAGGGAGAGAGCATGATTATCGACCACGGCAGGCTGCGCAGCTTTGCCAACCGCATCGTTGCCGCCGGCGGCAGCAAGCCCGAGGAAGCCGGGATCGTTGCCGACCATCTGGTCGAGGCCAATCTGCGCGGCCATGACAGCCACGGCGTCGGCATGCTGGTCGCCTATGTCAGGGATTTCGAGGCCGGAACGCTGAAGGCCAACCAGAAGCCGGAAATCGTCTCCGATACCGGCACGATCTCGGTATGGGACGCCCATGCCGGCTACGGCCAGGTGATCGCGCGTCAGGCCGTCGAATGGGCGATTGAAGCTGCGAAGAGACACGGCGTTGCCGTCAACGGTTTGCGCAATGCGCATCACATCGGCCGCGTCGGCACCTATGGCGAGATCGCCGCGCGCGCCGGCATGGTGTCGCTGCATTTCGTCAACGTCGCGTCGGGCCCGCCACCGGTGGCGCCGTTCCGCGGGCGCGACGGGCGTTTCCTGACCAATCCGGTCTGTATTGCTATTCCCGGCACGGCCAACAACGAGCCGATCCTGCTCGATTTCGCCACCAGCCGCGTCGCGCTCGGCAAGGTGCGCGTGGCCCACAATGCCGGCAAGCCGATGATGGACGGCGCACTGCTCGACCATGCCGGCCAGCCAACAACCGATCCCGCCGTCATGTACACCGAGCCGCGCGGCGTGGTGCTGCCGTTCGGCGAGCACAAAGGCTCCGGGCTGGCACTGGTGTGCGAACTTTTAGCCGGCGCGATCGTCGGCTCGGCCAGCGTGTCGACCAGCACGCCGCCCGAGCGCGGCATCATCAACGGGATGCTGAGCATCGTGATCGATCCGGGCCGGCTGTCCACGCGCGACAGCATGCTGGCGGAGATCGACGCCATGATCGGCTGGGTGAAATCGGCCAAGCCTTCCGACCCGGAACTCCCGGTACTGGTGGCCGGGGAGCCCGAACGGATCGCGCGCGCCGAGCGCATGGCCAAAGGCATCGACGTTGAGGACGAGACCTGGAACCAGTTGATGGCGATTGCCGAGCGCTACCAGATCTCGCTCGATCGCTAGAACGCATCCGAAAACGGCGGCGCGCTACGACGCGCCGCCGAAATCCTGCGGCGTGAAGCTGAGATCGAGCACTTTCCATTCGCCGTACCGGTCTGCCGGCAGCATCGCGTAGGGCTCGCACGCTTGCAGCCCCTTCATCGCGCCTTGCATCAGCAGCGGACCCTTCATCGACGCACTGGCCTCGATCAGGATCGGCTCGGCGGCGAGCTTTCCTTGCGGCGTCATCATCACGCGCAGCTTGACCTTGACGTCGTCGGACGCCGCCAGCGATGGCGGCAGCTTCAGGCAGGTCCGGAGGTGACGCCGGAATGCCGTCACGGCGCTTGACGCGACGTTCGCGTTCTCTGTCGCCGCTCTGTCGAAATTGTCTTTGCTCTGGGCGGGCGCTTGCGGTGCGGGCGCCGGCGGCATCTGCGAGAGATCGGGCGGCAAGCCCAGCAGCACCTGATATTTGAGCGTCAGATCGGGCTCCGGCTTCTTGTAGGCCGGAGCGGCCTGTTGCGGCGGCTGGACAGCGGGTTGCGGTGGCGGAGCTGAAGGCGGCGGCTGGACCGCGGGTGGCGTGGCCAACGCAGCCTGCTTTTGCTGCTTCGCAGACGGCTGTGGTTTCGCCGGCGGCTGCGCCGCGTTCGACTGAGGTGCGCTCGGCTGAGGCGGGCTCGGCGCCACCGACTTGTTGTCGGCCAGCGAGGGTTCAGGCTGCGGCTCTGGTGCCGGAACCGGCTCCGGCTGCTTTTCGGTCGCGGCGGGTTCGGGAATGTCCTGGGCTGCGACGATATTGACCTCGACCGCCGCCTCGGCGGGCACGGAGCCGAACTCACGCACCTCGGAAAACAGCAGCAGCAAGCCGACCAGCGAGAGATGAACGATCGCCGATACCGTGATGTCGGTGGGTATGATCCGTCGCAGGTCCATCGTACCCGAACATGTCCCGATGTTTCTCCCGCCCGCCAGCATAGCGCCCGGCGGCGCGGCAGCTCAATCCCAATTCGGCGCGAAACCGTAATTGGTCAGCCGGCCATCGGCGCTGCCCATGTCGGAAATCGCCCTCATGTCGTCCTCGAACAATTCGAAATCGAAGATCTCGATGTTCTCCGACAGCCGTTCCAGTTTCGAGGTGCGCGGGATCGCCACCACGTTCTGCTGCACCAGCCAGCGGAGGCAGACCTGCGCCGCGGTCTTGCGATAACGATCGCCGATCCGCAGCAGCGCGCGATCGTTCTTGATGCGGCCCTTGGCGATCGGGCTATAGGCGACCACCGCCATGCCGTGGCGCGCGCTGGCGTCGCGGACCCTGGTCTGGTCGAGATAGGGATGGTACTCGACCTGGTCGCACACCAGCGGTTCCGGGCACGCCGCCACCGCCTCGTCGATCAGGGCCACGGTGAAGTTGGACACGCCGATATGGCGCGCCAGCCCCTGTTGCTTGACCCGCGCCAGCGCGCCGAGCGTGTCCGCCAGCGGCACCTCCCGGTTCGGCCAATGCAGCAACAGCAGATCGACCTCGGTCATGCGCAGCCGCGCCAGGCTTTCCTTGGCGGATCGCTCGAGATCGTTCGGCTTGAAATGCGAGGTCCAGATCTTGGGGGTAAGAAAAATCTCTTCGCGCTTGACGCCGGACGCGCGCATCCCCTCGCCCACCTCGCGCTCGTTGTCATAGACCTGCGCGGTGTCGATGTGGCGATAGCCGAGCCGCAGCGCCTGTTCGACGATGCGGGCGCAGGTGCGATCGCGCAGCTCCCAGGTTCCCAGTCCGATCGCCGGGATCTTCGCGCCATTGGCTTCGACGAAATGCATTACGGGTACTCTCACGAGCGCCCATTATGAGCCGCTGCGGCTCAGGTGCCAACTCACGACGTCATCGAGGGTTAGCGAAACCGGTCAGGCCGGCGACGGTTCGGTCGCCAGTGCCGCAAACACCGTTTCCGGCGAATGCGCGATCACCGCGAGCAATGCGCGAGCCGGTCCGCGCGGGGCGCGCTTGCCCTGCTCCCAGTTCCGGATGGTCTCGACGGGGACGCCGAGCCGGCTTGCGAATTCAGTCTGGGTCAGTCGCGCGCGGCGGCGCAAATCCCGCACCGCCGGCTGGGCCGTGGCTTCGCAAGAAGGATCAGTCGGTGCCAGCGTCGGCACCAGCGGAAACTCCTGCCCGTCGCGCAATTCGACGATCCGTCCGTCCGCTTTGAGCCGCAGGCGCTGCATGTTCGACCTCGTGAGGGCAACATGATCGGCGATGCGCGTTAAGGTCCGATTAACGATGATTTTCGAGCCGAGGGGTTACTTCAGCCCGAACCACAGCGTGGCGATGCCGAGGAACGAGAAGAAGCCGACGACGTCGGTGATGGTCGTGACGAAGGTGCCGGACGCGACCGCGGGATCGGCGCGGACCCGCTCCAGCACCATCGGGATCAGGATGCCACCGAGCGCGCCGGCGACGAGGTTGACGATGATGGCGAGGCCGATCACGACGCCGAGGCCGGGGATCTTGAACCAGGCAACCGCGGCAACACCCGTGATGACGGCGAAGGCGAGCCCGTTGACGAGGCCGACCATGCCCTCGCGCATCACGACCCGGAACGCATTGTTGGAGCCGAGTTCGCGGGTCGCCAGCGCCCGCACTGCCACCGTCATGGTCTGGGTCGCGGCGTTGCCGCCCTGGCTTGCCACGATCGGCGCCAGCACGGCGAGCGCCACCATCTTCTCGAGCTGGCCTTCGAACAGGCCGAGCACCGAGGAGGCCAGGAACGCGGTCGCCAGATTGACCAGCAGCCAGTTGAACCGCGCGCGCGCGATGGTCCAGACGCTGTCGGACAGTTCTTCGTCGCTGGTGACGCCGCCGAGTGCCTTGAGGTCTTCGTCCGCCTCTTCCTCGATGACGTCGACGACGTCGTCGATGGTGATGACGCCGACCAGGCGGTTGGTGGTGTCGACCACGGGAGCCGCGACCAGGTTATATTTCCCGAACATGCGAGCGACCTCTTCCTGGTCGTCCAGCACGGAAACGCGGCGGCGGTCCTCGTCGATGAGATCGCCGACCGCGACCGGGCGGCGGGCGCGCAGCAGCGTGTCCAGCGACACCGCGCCCTGCCAGTGCTTGTCGGCATCGACCGCGTAGATTTCGTAGAACCGGTCGGGCAGATCGGGCGTATCGCGCATGTAGTCGATCGCCTGCCCCACGGTCCAGTCCGGCGGCACCGCGATGAATTCGGACTGCATGCGGCGGCCGGCGGAATTTTCCGGATACAGCAGGCTGCGCTCCAGCGCGTCGCGCTCCGACGGCGGCAGCTTCTCCAGGATCTCTTCCTGGTCCTCCTCGTCGAGGCCTTCGAGCAGTTCGACGGCGTCGTCGGATTCCAGTTCGCGGACGCCTTCGGCAACTGTCTCGGGCTCGAGTTCCTCGAGGATTTCTTCGCGGACGGCGTCGTCGACCTCGTTCAGCGCCGAGAAGTCGAAATCGGTGCCGGTCAACTCGACCAGGTTGACGCGGTCGTCGGGCTCGAGTGCGCCGATCAGGTCGCCGAGATCGGCCTCGTGCAGTTCAGCGACGAATTCGCGCAGCCGCAACGCTTCGCCGGCCGCAATGGCGCGGGTAATCTCCTCGACAAACTCCTCTCGGATTTGGCCGTCTTCATCCCGCATCTGGAGATGGTCGAGCACAGCGCCCTCGGCGGCGCGCGCTTCGGCGGGGTAGGCGACGTCGATATCCTCGGCCATGCCGCGCCTCGCCAGTTTGACAGAATGAGAAGACTTGTCTGAGTTCGCAGCACGCATTACCCAATCGGCAATGCCCTGCGCAATGACAAATATGTAGAAGACGGAATGACCGGCAATACGATCAAAACGATGTGCGCGGCCCTCGCCGCCTGGCTCGCCACAATGATGGCAGCGCAGGCCGCCGAATGCGCCCGCAAGGACGCGCTCGGCACTTCACGCGTTCTCGTCGTCGATCCCGCAACCTCGCCGCGCGTCGGGCTGAAGAGCTTCCCGCAAACGCTGCCGCTGGCCGATCACGAGGTGGTGCTGACCTTCGACGACGGGCCGTTTCCGCCCACGACCTCGAAGATCCTCAAGGCACTGGCGGACGAATGCGTGCACGCGACGTTCTTCCTGATCGGCAAGTCCGCCTCCGAGCACCCCGAAATGGTGCGGGCGATGGCAGCAGGGGGCCATACCGTCGCGCACCACACCTGGAGCCACCGCAACCTCCGGCACAGCAAGCCCGAGGTTGCCGCTGGTGAGATCGACAAGGGGATTTCGGCGGTCGAGGCCGCGCTTCACGGCACCGCGAACACGACGCCAACGACGCCGTTCTTCCGCTTTCCCTATTTCGACAGTACGCCCCGGGAGCTCGACATTCTGCAAAAACGTGGGATCGCGGTGTTCGGCGCCGACCTCTGGGCCAGCGACTGGAACAGGATGGCGCCGCAGCAGGAACTGAAACTGCTCACCGAGCGGCTCGGTTTCGCCCGCAAGGGCATCATCCTGCTGCACGATCCGAAGGCGCAGACGGCGGCGATGCTGCCGGCCTTCCTGCGTTATCTCCGCGACAATCGCTATCGCGTGGTCCATGTGGTCGCACCATCCGCGAAAGCCGTTGCCGACAAGGCGCGCTAGCAGATCATGCGATAGATCGGGTCATGAACCGATCTCATTGTTCGGGCACTAACTTTTAGACGATTCGAACGCGTGGCTGTTGCCGCCATGCCGCTCCCTTTACCGATCGCAGGCGGCGGGCAAATTAGGGGTGGAATTCAGACGGTTTAGGCGTCATTCATGACGCTAGGGTTAGATGTTTGCGTCCTGTTTTGGAATGAAGCCGGGGTTTTATGATTGCTAGCGTAGGTGTGACGCTCCGGGCCCGGAAATCGGCCACGCTTTGGGCCGTGCTTGGCGTGGGCCTGTCGGTCGTAATCCCGGCGCAACTTGCGTTGGCCGCCGATTGCCCCGGCCACCCCGACGCGCTCGGCACCTCGCGCACGCTCGTGGTCGATCCGCACGAATATCCCCTCATCGGCACCATGCAATACGCCAAGACGCTGCCGCTGAAAGACCATGAGGTGGTGCTGACGTTCGACGACGGTCCGCTGCCGAAGAACAGCTATCAGGTGCTGGATATTCTCGCCGCGCAATGCGTGAAGGCGACCTTCTTTCTGGTCGGCGCGCAGGCGAAGGCCAATCCGGAAGGCGTGCGCAAGGTGCGCGATGCCGGCCACACGGTCGCGACCCACACCCAAAACCATCCGTCGAATATCCAGCGGATGCCGATCGATCGCGCACAAAAGGAGATCGAGGACGGCATTGCCTCGGTGACTTCAGCGCTCGGCGACGGCACCGGCCCGGCGCCGTTTTTCCGCATTCCCGGCCTCGGCCGCAACGACGCCATCGAGGCCTACACGGAATCGCAGGGCCTGCAGCTCTGGAGCGCGGATTTCCCGGCCGACGACTGGTACCGGATTTCTCCGCAACGCGTCTACGATCTCGCGATCAAGCGCCTGGAGGCCAAGGGCAAGGGCATTCTGCTGCTGCACGACATCCAGGCGCGCACGGTGGCGGCGCTGCCCAAGATACTGCAAACGCTGAAAGCACGCGGCTATCGCATTGTGCATGTGGTGCCGGCGGCGCCGGACCGTCCGGCGACGCCGACCGAACCGCAGCAGTGGTACATCAATCCGACCACGGAGACGGTCGCGACCTCGCGCTGGCCAAAAGTTCCGACTTTTGCCTACACCGCCACGGCAGCATCCATCTCGCCTGCCTGGTTCGATTTCGACTGGCGCGATGCCGAACTCGGCATGCTGACGCGCCGGATGCGCGGCGTGCCGCTGGCGCAGCGCACCAAGTGGCCGCAACAAATTGTCGTGGCCGAGAACGGCGCTGCTGCGGCGTTGGCGATTCCAGCCGCCAGTATCTTCCACCTCCCGGAATCGGCTGACGCCACGATGCTGGGCACACTGCGTCGCGCCGAGCAGGTTGCGGAAGCCGCCCTCGAGCCGGAAGCCAAACCCGAACCCGCGCCGGCGCGGACGGGCAAGTCACGGCGACAGGCGCGCGGCGCCCTGACACGGCACGCACATGGCGGGCCGGCAGTAGCCAGGCCCGCGGCGCGTCAAGGCCGGCACGTTGCTGCACGAGCCGCCCCCAAACAAGCCGCCTCAGCCAAGAAGAAACAGGGTTCGGTTCGGGTTGCCGGCCTGAAGAAGCGCTAGCGCAATCGGGAGAAGGCTCAGTTCGTCACGATCTTGGTGATGCAGAGCAGGATCACCAGCGCGAGAAACAGCAGGTCGATATACGACTTCATCTCGCCGGCGTGGCGCAGCGCGCTGACGTCGGTGACGACCTGCTTGCGCGCCGAAGTCGAATTCGGCCCCTCGCCCAATGCCGCCACCAGGCGGCGTGCCTCGATCTCGAGCCGCTCGATGCGCTGGTAGAAATGAAACGACCGCAGCGCCGTTGCCGCGTGCATTCCGGCATAGACCAGCACCAGAACCGCCACGACCACGCGGTGCTGGTATTTCTCCAGGAAGTTCAGAGCGAGATAGACCAGCGCCAGGAACACGAAATTGGACAGAAATCGGTAGGCGTAGCTCAGAAACAGCATCGAAATGCTCCGGATAGTCTTGGAGGCGCCGAACTGCGGCGGGCGAGTCGGAATCGCCCGCAGGCGGCTCCCGTCAGCTTACGCGACCGGTGTTACGGTAAGGTATCGAATTCCTTTCGCACCCCCGCAATCGCGATGTTTCGGGCGAGCCCGAGGGCTCGCCGACTAGATTGGGTTCCGACCCAGATTGTGATTTGTGGTGCGCTCGGAGGGACTCGAACCCCCACGATTTTACTCACTGCCACCTCAAGGCAGCGCGTCTACCAATTCCGCCACGAGCGCTTGGGATACCGGCTGGAAGGATGTCGGCCTGCCGGATCGACGGCGCCGATGTAACAAATCAAAGTTGGCGGGACAAGGCGGTTTTGCGACCGAATTGCCTACCTGACACCCGGCAATTTCGGCAGCATTTGCTTGACTTCGACCGC
>Ga0157378_10003351_pt1 | contig 14258 bp, 10 predicted proteins | sample M65metaG_FD_115309 | JGI IMG/M metagenome (GOLD analysis project Ga0157378, IMG submission 115309) | Miscanthus rhizosphere microbial communities from Kellogg Biological Station, Michigan, USA - M6-5 metaG | ecosystem: Host-associated > Plants > Roots > Rhizosphere > Soil | place: USA: Michigan...
CGGTATCCAACGCATACAGCTTGTGAAAATACCGATGGCGCCCGATCGGCGGACATGGTCCTCCATAGCCTGTGCGCTTCCAATCGTTCATGCCTTCCTTGGTTCCCGCCGGCAGCGGCTTCACCCCTTCCGGCACCCCGTCATTCGTCGGAGGCAAATTATATAGGACCCAATGCACCCAGGTCATTTTCGGCGCGGCCGGATCGGGAGCATCCGGATCATCGACAATCATGGCCAAGCTCTTCGTCCCCGGCGGGACCTCCGACCAGGAGAGGGGGGGAGAGACATCCTTGCCTTCACAGGTATAGAGCGAAGGGATCGCACCCTCATGGGTGAAAGCCGTTGATCCAATCCGCATGTTACCCTCCGCTCGGGCTGTTGCGGCCATCGCCGTTATGGCGGCAGTCAGCATCGCGGCTCGCAGCGCCCGATTCAGATATGGAGGCTTCCCCGTCAATTGCCTGCCACCGTCATTTCCGCGATCTTCAAGGTCGGGCTGGCAATCCGGCCTCGGAAGACGAGATCACTGCCGACAACCTCGATGTCGCTGAACATCTGTTTCAAATTCCCCGCGATGGTAATCTCCTCGACCGGATACGTCAGCTCACCGTTTTCGATCCAAAATCCGCCCGCCCCACGGGAGTAGTCTCCGGTCACCATATTGATCCCGAAGCCGATCAGTTCCGTGACGTACAGCCCGTCCTTGACACCGCGGATAATGTCCTCCGCCGAGCAGGTTCCAGGAGTGAGATAGAAATTTGTCGGGCCGACCGAAGGACTCTCTCCCACGCTCCGTGAAGCGTTGCCGCTCGACGGCAACCCCAGCTTTTTCCCGGAATAGGTATCAAGCAGATAGCTGGTGAGCACCCCTTTGTCGACGACCGTGTTTTTTCTCGTCGGCAGTCCTTCCCCATCAAACGGCCGCGAGCCGAGCCCCCCGACCATTCGCCCATCGTCATACACGGTGAACCAGTCGGGCGCCAGCCGTTTCCCCAATTGTCCGCCCAGAAAGGATGCCCCTTTATACAGGGCATATCCCGACACAGCGCTGCACAAATTCCCGAGCAGGCTGCCGGCAGTTTCCTGATCGAACACGACCGGCACCCGTTTGGTCCCCACTTTGCGGGCACCCAGCCGTCTGACGGTGCGCTTGGCGGCTTCACGGCCGATGGCCTCCGGCGTGTCGAGCGTGTGAAACTTTCGCCGCACGTCGTACCATGCATCGCGTTGCATGCTACCTGAGACCGGATCGACGGCGACCGGCGACACGGCCAGGGAATAGCTGGAACTGCGATATTCTCCGATAAATCCGTGGCTGTTTCCCAGCACCACACGTCCCCAGGAAGAATCGAAATCTGCTCCCTCAGAGTTGGTGATGCGCTCGTCGCTGGCCAATGCCGCGGCCTCCGCTCGCTTGGCCAAATCGATCTGTCGATCCGTATCCAGCCGGGTCTCGTCATGCAGATCAAGGTCCGGTTGATCCGTCGCCAGTTGATCGGCGCCCGGTAAGCCGGAAACGGGATCTTCGACGACGGCCTTGGCTAGCGTACAGGTTTCCGACACCAATCGTCGCAGGGATTCAGAGGAAAAGTCCGAGGTGGACGAGGTGGCGGACCGCTTGCCGACGAAAATACGCAGTCCCAACCGCTTTTCCCGCGCCTTGGAAAGCCGATCGACAGATCCCAGGCGGATTTGAACGGAGAGATTTTCGCCGTCGGCTACGACCACATCGGCTTCCGTCGCGCCATGCTGCTTGGCCATCGCGAGCACGTCTGAGGCCAGTTGCGCCAGATGCCCGTTTGCCGGCTGGACTGATTGACCAGATTCTCGCGTTTGGCTCATGGTGATTCGTCCTTCATCCCGCCTGCGTGCCGCCGACGGTAATTTCATCGATTCGTATCGTCGGCAATCCGACGCCGACCGGCACGGATTGCCCTTCCTTCCCACAGGTGCCGATCCCTTCGTCCAACTTCAAATCATGGCCAACCATCGAGACCTTCGTCAGAATCTCCGGCCCACTCCCAATCAATGTCGCTCCTTTGACCGGCTTGGTCACCTTTCCGTCTTCGATCAAATACGCTTCGCTGGCCGAGAACACAAACTTGCCGTTCGTGATATCGACCTGGCCTCCTCCGAACGACACGGCATAGAGACCCCTCTTGACCGATTTGATGATGTCCTCTGGATTCGACTCCCCGGCCAGCATGAACGTATTCGTCATCCGAGGCAGGACGAGGCTTTGGTAGCTTTCTCGCCTTCCATTGCCCGTCAGAGGAATGCCCAAGAGACGCGCATTCAACTTGTCGGTGATATAGCCGCGCAACATCCCTTTCTCGATGAGCATGGTACGACCGGTCGCCGTGCCTTCGTCGTCCATGTTGAGCGATCCGCGCCGGCCTGGCAACGTGCCGTCGTCCACGATCGTACAGACGTCGGAGGCGACTCGTTTACCCAGAAGATTCGAGAAGGCAGAGGTTTTTTTCCGATTGAAATCCGCTTCGAGGCCATGGCCGATCGCTTCGTGCAACAGAATTCCAGGCCAGCCGCCCCCTAGGACAACCGGAATCACCCCAGCCGGGGCTTCGACTGCTGACAGGTTGAGAATCGCGATACGGGCGGCCTCCTTCGCATAGTTGAGATACCGGTCCCCCTGGCGGTAAAAGTCGAACCCGATGCGACCGCCTCCGCCAAACGATCCGATCTGGCGATTTCCACCGTCCTCGGCAATACAGGTCACTTGCAAGCGGGACAGCGGCTGCACGTCGCCGATCAACGTGCCGTCCGACGTCGCCACCATCACAATCTTGTATTCCGTATTAAAGGAGGCCATGACATTCTTGATGCGAGGGTCGTAGCGTCTTGCCTCCGCATCGATGAGGTTCAAGAGCGTGACGCGATCCGCCGTGGCGACATCCGCCTGCGCGTGCGGGACCGGGTAGAGATCTCTTGCTGGTCTGGAATGGACCGGAACAGGGACGGGTTGGGACCCGCCTGGAGAGTTGGCGATATAACGGGCCGTATCGGCGGCGAGTTCGAGATCGTGTCTGGTCAGATCATCGGAGTACGCAAAGCCGGTTTTTTCTCCCGCAGTGGCGCGAACCCCCACACCCTGAGAAATACTCTTCGTCGCTCGCTTCACGAGCGATTCTTCCATCGAGACGGATTCCGAAACGCAGGATTCGAAATAGAGGTCCGCATAATCCACATCGCGGACCTTCACCCGCCCCAAGGCCTCCAGCACGTCATGCTCTGTGACCCCGAACGAATCCAAGGGAATGAGTTGTCCCATCGTTGAAAATCCTTATAAAATAGTTGAGATACGCGAGAGGTCAGAGTATAGCCGATTCATTTTTCGAGGCGCAATGCGAGCGCTTCCAACTCTTCGCTTTTGCAAAGGATTTGGGAAATATCGTTTGACTTTCCCCCGGACCGTCAGTAGACTTTCCTCACCTGCCATACGCGCTTCATGTGAAAGGATCGTTACCAGACCAGCACTCATGGACATTCCAACACCTTCTAGACTTGACCACCTGTCGGACACAGAACTGACGGCAAGACTCGATCCTGACCTGCTCCCCAAGCATCTCGCCATTATCATGGATGGCAATGGGCGGTGGGCCGAGGCACGAAGTCTGCCACGGATTGCCGGACATCGCGAGGGCATCAAGTCGGTTCGCGACACCATTTCGCTGTGCGTGGAGCTCGGCATCCGGGTCCTCACGATTTACGCATTTTCGCAGGAAAACTGGAACCGTCCGACGACGGAGATCGACGGCCTCATGGGGTTGCTCGAGCACTACCTTTCAACCGAACGCAACAAATTGATCGAACAGGGCGTGCGGTTCCGCACGATTGGTCGTATCGATGCGCTTCCTACTTCCGCCCTCCAGTGGGTACGGGCGGCCGAACAGGAGACGGCGCACCTCGACAAGCTGCATCTCACGGTCGCGCTGAGTTATGGCGGGCGTTCAGAGATCGTGGACGCCGTCAGGGGACTGGTTCGCGAGGCTCAGGACGGGAAGATTCAGGTGGAGGATATCGACGAACTCCACGTTCAACAGCATCTGTACACGCACGACTTGCCCGACCCCGATCTGCTCATCCGCACCAGCGGCGAGACGCGCATCAGCAATTTTCTCCTCTGGCAGCTGGCGTATACAGAGCTCTATTTTACCCCGACGCTCTGGCCGGACTTCAGGCGGCGTGAATTGTTGCTGGCCCTGCTCGAATTTCAACGGCGCGAACGACGATTCGGCCGCGTCTTCAGCAGTCTGTCTTCATAATCCGCCCAGGAACCACCGACATGCTCGAGTGTGGAACGACGAATCAGGAACCGGCGAAGACCGTCCACAAGACGCGAGCTCGCTTCGATTCCCGCCGGATCTACACGGTGTTGCTGGTCGTTCCGCTCCTCTATGGCGCCATCCGCTATCTTCCTCCCGTCGCCTTCACCGGCATGGTGGCCCTTGCCGGCTGCGTGTCCCTCATGGAGCTCTACCGGCTCTGCTTTCACGCCTCCTCTCGGCCGTGGGGTGTCAGCGTAGGCCTGCTGGGTTGCATTGGCTTAATCGTCGGACCCTATCACCCCGCTCTGGTACAGACGGGGTTGCTCGTCGCGGTCATCACTGTCCTCTCGATTCCGCTGTTGGTCGAGGTCCCACTGCTGGACAGTCTCAGGCAGGGAGCCATCGTGTTGACCGGGATGCTCTACGTCGGTCTCACTCTCAGCTATCTGGTCTTGGTCCGGCTCCTGCCGGAGGGGGAATCGCTCCTGTTTTTTCTCCTATTGGTGACATGGGCGGCCGATACGGGTGCGTACTACGTGGGAACCTTGTACGGACAGCGTGCGCTCGCGCCGAGAATCAGTCCGAAGAAAACGGCCGAAGGATTGGCGGGAGGATTCATCGGCGCAACCATTGTTGCGTTTGTTGCACGCTGGACGTTCGTGCCGGAGTTTTCCAACCTGGATACGCTGGTCCTCGCCCTTGTTCTCACGCTCGCCGGCTTGTGGGGGGACCTCGTGGAATCGGCCATCAAGCGCGGCGTCGGCGTGAAGGATTCCGGCGGTCTGCTTCCAGGCCATGGCGGGATGCTCGACCGGTTGGACAGTCTCTTGTTCACCGCGCCTGCCTTCTACTACTATGTGACGTTCATGGGACGAGTCGCCCCTCACCCTTGAGGAATCGCTTATGAAATCGATCGTCATCCTCGGTTCAACTGGCTCCATCGGCACCAACACGCTCGACATCGTCGAGCGGTTTCGCGACGAGTTTCGTGTCGTCGGCCTGACGGCCGGCAATAACGATGAGATGCTGGCTGAACAGATCCGCCGCTTCCGGCCGCAGGCCGTCGCCATGTCGACGGACGCGGCGGCAGTGAGGCTCAGAGAGCGTTGTTCCGGACTCCCGATCGAAATCGTCAGCGGTCAAGAGGGCCTCGTCAGAGTCGCCTCGCTTCCTGACGCCGAACTGGTGATGTCCGCCATCGTCGGCGGCGCGGGACTCGTGCCGACGCTCGCAGCGATTCGCAGCAAGAAGCACATCGCGCTGGCAAACAAGGAACCGATGGTGATGGCGGGCCAACTGATGCAGGAGGAAGCACGACACGCAGGCGTCAGAATTTTTCCCGTCGACAGCGAGCACAGTGCGATCTTCCAATCGCTGGAAGGGCACCGCATCAAGGATGTCCGGCGCTTGATCCTGACGGCGTCCGGAGGCGCGCTGTGGAACTTGCCCAAGGAGGCCCTGTCTGATGTCACACCGGAGCGCGCATTGCAGCACCCGAACTGGAAAATGGGCGCAAAAATCACGATCGATTCCGCGACGTTGATGAACAAGGGACTTGAAGTGGTGGAGGCCCGCTGGCTGTTCGACATCCCGGAATCGCGCATCGATGTGCTGATTCATCGGGAGAGCATTATCCACTCTCTGGTAGAATACGAAGACCGATCCATGATCTCACAACTCGGATTGCCGGACATGCGGACGCCCATTTCGTACGCGATGCGCTATCCGGACCGGCTGCCGCTCGATCTCCCCTCGTTGGACCTGACGGAGATCGGCACTCTGACGTTCTGCAAGCCCGACCATGATCGGTTCCCATGTCTGCGATTGGGATATGAATCGCTGCGGATCGGCGGGACGATGCCTGCCGCGATGAATGCCGCCAACGAAATCGCCGTTGACGCGTTTCTCAACGGCGGCATCCGTTTTACCGATATTTCTGATATCATTCAGAGCACCATGCAGGCTCATATCCCACAGCCTGTCCTCTCGGTGGAAGCGGCCTTGGAAGCCGACCGGTGGGCACGGGAGAAGGCCGACTCGTTGGTCCATACGTTGGCCCGCTGAGCAAGTATCCATGCCGTGAGCATTGCAAACCTTCACCATCGAGTATGAACTATGATTGTTTCCGCCTTGACCTGGTCGCCCGATAGTCTCTGGCTCCTGATGCAAAAGACCTGGTGGTTTCTCGTCGTGCTAGGGGTGCTCGTCGCCTTTCATGAACTCGGCCATTTTCTGGCCGCACGCTGGGTCGGGGTCAAGGTCTTGAAGTTCTCCCTGGGATTCGGACCAAAGCTTTTTGGGCGGCAAGTCGGAGAAACGGAGTATCTGGTCTCTGCCATCCCATTGGGTGGCTACGTCAAACTCTTCGGCGAAGATGAGGCGGAAGCGATGACTCCCGAGGATCGAAGACGGTCCTTCATCCATCAGAATCTGTGGGGCAAGGTGCTGATCGTCTCCGCAGGGCCGGGGTTCAATTTCATTCTTGCCTATCTCATCTTTGCGGCTTGGCTCGCCACCGGCTATACATTGCCGGTGCCGTCGTTCAAGGATATCGCGCCGGTTCTGGAGGCGGTGGCGCCCGAGTCCCCCGCCGCAAAGGCCGGCCTGATGGTCGGCGACCAGATCAAGAAGATCGACGGACGCGACATTGCGACCCGGGTGGAACTGCTCGACGCCGCCGCCAAAGGAAAGGGCGCCCCGCTCACGCTGGAAGTGTTGCGGGACGGCCGCCTTGAAACCCTGACCGTGACGCCGATTCCGGCGCCTGGACCCGCTCATAAGGGCGAGGAGGCGGGCTATTATCTCGGCATCGAGGAGATTCCTCCTGTCGTCAACGAAGTGGTGCCCGGCAAACCGGCGGCGGCAGCAGGCTTCAAGGAAGGCGATCGAGTCCTGTCAATCGACGGCACTCTCATCCATACCTGGACACAGATGACGAGCCTGGTGAAAAACAGTCCGGGGAAAACCCTCCAGGTGGACGTCTTGCGCGACGGCCATCGGGTCTCCCTGTCGGTTACGCCCGTCGCAGAAAGCACGACCGTAAATGGCCAGACGATGGAGATCGGCAAAATTGGCATCGCGGGACCAGACCGCTCGCTGATGCGATCCACGACTCCGCTCGCCGCGATCTATAACGGCATGGAGGCCACTTGGAAGTGGACGGAGTTGACCGTCGTGGGTCTGTACAAGATGATCGTGGGCGATATCTCGAGCAAGAACATCGGCGGCCCTTTGACGATCGCCAAAATTTCCGGCGAAGCTGCCGCGCAAGGCCCGGCCAATGTGATCTTCCTCATTGCTCTGCTGAGCATCAACCTGGGCGTCTTGAATCTCCTGCCCATTCCGATCCTCGACGGCGGCCACTTGCTTTTCTTCCTGATCGAGGGCATTCTGCGTAAGCCGTTGGGCGAACGGCAGCGAGAACTGGCGCAGCAGGTCGGATTGGTCCTGCTCGTAGGCGTCATGATCTTTGCTTTTTGGAACGACCTCGAACGGATCTTCTTCTCCCACTGACGCTTCATGCGCACGTCTCAACTCCTGCTTCCCACCCTGCGGGAAGATCCCGGGGAAGCCGAAACCGTTAGCCACCGGCTCATGCTTCGCGCGGGACTGATTCGCAAGGTGGCCGCCGGCATCTATACCTATCTGCCGCTGGGTCTGAGGATCATCCGAAAAGTGGAACAGATCGTCCGGGAAGAAATGAACCGGGCTGGCGCGCAGGAGCTGTTGATGCCAATTGCCTCGCCCGCCGAATTGTGGAGAGAAACCGGCCGCTGGGGCTACTATGGCAAGGAACTGATTCGCTTCAAGGACCGGCACGAACGCGACTTTTGCCTCGGCCCGACTCACGAAGAGGTCATCACGGATTTGTTTCGCCGTGAAGTCCGGTCTTACCGCCAACTGCCGCTGAATTTCTATCAGATTCAAACGAAGTTCCGTGACGAAATCCGGCCCCGCTTCGGACTCATGCGCGGACGCGAATTCATCATGAAAGATGCCTACAGCTTCGACAAGGACGAGGCGGCAGCGCGTCTGAGCTACCAGAAGATGTACGACGCGTATCACCACATTTTTGCCCGTTGCGGGCTTAACTTCAGGGCCGTGGAAGCCGACACTGGCTTGATCGGAGGCACGTCCTCCCACGAGTTTATGGTTCTCGCGGACACTGGCGAAGAAACGGTCGTCTACAGCGAACCAGGCACCTATGCGGCCAACGTCGAACGCGCCGAGGTGCTGCCACCGAATGACGAGAGTAAGGAAGCGCTTCTCCCTCTGCGCAGCGTCAACACTCCTGGCTGCCGAACGGTCGAGGAAGTGACGAAGTTTTTGAAGGTCGATGCCTCCAAGCTGGTCAAGACTCTGCTCTATTCGACGGGCTCCGAGACCGTGGCCGTATTGATCCGCGGCGACCACGACGCAAACGAAATCAAGCTCAAGCGCCTGCTCGGTGTGACCGATGTGGAACTGGCCGGTCCCGCGATCGTGGAAAAGATGACCGGCGCACCGGTGGGATTCGCGGGGCCGGTTGGGTTGAACGTACGCATTGTCGCCGACCATGCCGTGAAGTCGAGCGCAAACATCGTCGTTGGCGGGAACCGCCTCGATACGCACTTGGTCGACGTCAACTGCCCGCGCGATTTTCAGGTGGAGCAATTCGCGGATCTGCGCAACGCCCGGGCCGGCGATCCTTCGCCACGGAAGGACGGCATCCTGAAGACGACCAAGGGGATTGAGGTGGGCCACGTCTTCATGCTCGGCACCAAATACAGCCAGGCCATGAATGCCTCGTTCCTCGATCCCAATGGGAAGGAATGCCTGGCGGTCATGGGGTGCTACGGGATAGGCATCGGCCGGACGGCGGCGGCGGCGGTTGAGCAGAACCATGATGACAAAGGCATCGTATGGCCCTTTCCCATCGCGCCGTTCCATGTGCATCTCATCTCTCTCGGGCAGTCTGCCGCTGTGATCGATGCGGCCACCACAGTCTATGCGGCGTTGGAAGCGGTCGGCCTTGAGGTCCTGTGGGATGATCGGGACGAGCGCGCAGGAGTGAAATTCAACGATGCCGACTTGATCGGCGCACCGTATCAAGTGATCGTCGGCGACAAGGGCCTCGCCGAAGGCCTGCTGGAAGTAAAATCCCGCAACACCGGCGTGAAGACCAAACTCGCTCCAACCGACGTCCCGCAGGGCATTCTCGCCATGGCTTCTTCGGGACGATCGCCCTCCTGATTCCAATCTTTTATTCTGGGCCATTTCCGGCACACACGCTACCATCGCGAAAGTGCCTTTTCCTTGCCTTCCCGCTCTGTTGAGCTAGACTGAGTCTCGATTCGAAAAAGCATGTCTTTGCGCCCCGGCTGTAAGACAGCCACGGGCATGACGGCAGTCGCGTGACCGGTTTCTTCTGAGGAGCGCAGATGCAGGCCAAACCTCCAACGCAAAACTTGCAGGAACTTCAGCAAAAAGTCGAATTCGCGAAAAATGTCAAGCGGATCACGAGTCAAATCCATGCGGCCAGCAATCTAGACCACATCCTTCTCGACCTGCACAAGGATATTCTGGGCCTCTTTGATGCCGAGGATCTTACCCTTTTCGCCTTTGACGCCGACAAGAAAGAAATCTTCTATAAGGTCCCCCACATCGATACGATCGAGGAGGTCCGCATCTCGATCACCGAGCAGAGCCTGGCCGGTTTCTGCGCCAAGTACCTGCGGCCCGTAAACATCGCGGACGCCTATAATACGGCGGAACTGCAGGGCATCCATCCGTCGCTCAGTCATGATACGTCCTACGACAAGCGTACGGGATTCAAGACCAAGCAGGTCCTGACGTATCCGATCGTCGCCGATAATAAGTACCTCATGGGCGTGCTGCAGCTTCTCAACAAGAAAAGCGGCCTCCGCTTCACACGGAAGGACGAGGAATCGGTCGCCGAGATCGCCAAGGCGCTGGGTATTGCCTTCTTCAATCTCAAGAAGGTCACCACGAAGAAAGCCTCGACCAAGTTCGACCTGCTCGTGACCAACGGCAAAATCACGCAAAACGAGCTCGACAACGCCATCGCCGAGGCACGCAAAAGCATTTCCTCGGACCTGGAGGGCATTCTCATCGAAAAGTACAGAGTGCCCAAGTTGGAGATCGGCAGGTCCATCGCGCAATTCCACAAGTGTCCTTACATCGAATACAGCGAGCGCACCCTCGTCGATATCGAACTGTTGAGAAACCTCAATGTCGACTATCTCAAAAAGAATCATTGGATGCCGCTCAAGCGCGACCGAACGGCGATCGAGATCCTGACGGACGATCCCGGCGACCTTGATCGCGTCGCCGACATTAAACGCACCTTCCCCGGCCTCAATATTCGATTTGCGGTCAGCCTGAGACGGGACATCGCCCAGTTCTTGAACTCGGCGACGGGTGGCGGCGACGGGACTGCCGGCCGCAAATTGGACGAAAACGTCTCGGACATTCTCGGCGAGCTGGTCACGGAAGCCCAAACCGAAGCTGCGGAAGAATCAGGTATGGGTGGCGGGCTGGACGAAAATGACAGCGCTATCGTCCGCCTGGCCAACCAGATCATCGCCGACGCGTACCGGCAGAACGCCTCCGACATTCACATCGAGCCGTACGGAGAGAAACGGGAAACGCTGGTGCGATTTCGAGTTGATGGCGACTGTTTCGAATACATGAAGATTCCGCAGAGCTATCGGCGGGCGATCGTATCACGTTTGAAAATCATGGCGAGCCTTGACATTGCCGAGCGCAGAAAACCCCAAGACGGCAAGATCAAATTCAAACTCAGCGAGACCAGGGAAATTGAGCTTCGCGTCGCCACTATTCCGACCGCCGGTTACAACGAAGACGTGGTAATGCGTATTCTCGCAGCGAGCGAACCATTGCCGCTCGACAAGATGGGCTTTTCCGATCGCAATCTGAAGGCGATCAAGGACATCGCCGAAAAGCCGTACGGCATCATTCTCTGCGTGGGCCCGACCGGGTCCGGAAAAACGACGACGCTGCATTCGGTCCTGGGATTCATCAACACACCCGATATCAAGATCTGGACGGCGGAAGATCCCGTCGAAATCACCCAATACGGGCTCAGACAAGTCCAGGTCCAGCCCAAGATCGATTTCACCTTCGCCAAGGCCATGCGGGCATTTCTGCGCGCCGACCCGGATGTGATCATGGTGGGAGAAATGCGCGATAAGGAAACGGCGGAAATCGGCATTGAAGCCTCGCTCACTGGCCACCTCGTGCTGAGCACGCTGCACACCAATAGCGCGGTGGAAACCGTGACCCGCCTCCTGGACATGGGCTGCGATTCTTTCAGCTTCGCCGACGCCATGCTCGGCGTGATGGCCCAGCGTCTGGCGCGCAGGGTCTGCAAGGACTGCAAGGAGCAGTATGTGGGCACAAAGGAAGAATATGAGGAAATGCGCCAAGGCTATGGGCCGGACGGGTGGGACAAGCTCGGCATCCCGCTGGACAATGCTTTCCGCCTCTCGCGCGGAAAAGGCTGTGAGACCTGCAACCGGACTGGATTCAAAGGCCGAGTGGCTCTGCACGAATTGTGCTTGGGGACCGACAAGTTGAAACGGCTGATTCAGACAAAAGCCAAGACGGAAGAAATGGTCAAAGCCGCCATCGAAGATGGGATGACGACGCTCATGCAGGACGGCATCCAAAAGTGCTTGCAGGGCCTGACGACCTTCAAAGAAGTGAAAGCGGTGGCGATCAAATAACGAGATCCCGGCATTCCGTCGGGATCCTTCCCCTCCTCCATCCTAAGCCGATTTCAAGTACATGGACGTGTCGATGTCAGTCTGCGGACGCTGCGGGCAAAGGCATTGTGTCGTCAGGCGGACAGCTGCGATGAGCGGGCAAGGAACTTCTTGAGGCGAGTTTCGACCAAAAAAGGCATGGAGACGAACTCCAGTCCGAAGAGCTGATCCTTGATCCACCTGACCGTCGCATCCAGCTGCAGCGCCGTCACGTGGTCAGGCATTCGGAAGCTCACGGCCAGGTGGTCTCCCGGCTTCATCACCGCTGTGCTCATGACCTTTGCACCTCTCAGCGAGACATCGAGGACGACGCCAAGGCCGTTGCGATCGACAGCCGTCCACCGCTTCAAGCCTAAGAGGGAAAACGCACAGGGGAATGGAGCCGACACTCGATATCTTGGATGCCGGCGTAGCTCTCGTCCCACCTCGGGTTGTCGTTCTACCTCCTCCATCAGGCTACCTCATCGATCGTGATGCAATCGACACGAATTTCTTAAGACGGTCATGAGCATCGAAAGATAGGCGCCGAAACGCCAGTCCGTAAAACTGGTCTTTTGTCCAGCGAACGGTCGCGACGGCGATCTCAGCCGAACGGATTTGCCTCGGTAGCCGCAGACTCAGCGTCACCTCGTCCCCCGGTTTAAACGGCGCCTCTGTGCTCACACGCGCCCCGCGCACTGAGAGATCGTATACCAAGCCCAGATTCGTCGGCGGCCTTCTCAGCCAACGTCGAGACCGGAGCGGTGAGAGTACGCATGCAAATGGGGTGTCGATGCGGACACGAGGGTGACGCCGGAATCGATTGAGCATCGGAGGACGCGACAGCTCTGGTGCTAGCGGATAGCCCTGCATGGGCCTACTGTACACAAGGACCGATGGATCACGTAACGATTTTTGAGATTTGGGCACGCTGTGAACGGGCGGCAGGGCCGAAGGGCTCAGGAATCGACCTATACTGGGTTACTTTTCGGCCACCTTGAACGACAGAGGTTTGCTCGCTTCGCTGCAGGTGCCGTCGTTGAGGCAGGCCTGCACTGTCGCCTGCCAATGGCCGATCTTGTTCGCTCCGACCTCCTTGCAGGAGACTTGCGTCGTTGGAGCTTTGACGACATGCATGGTCTTCTGGGGAGTTCGCTGTCCGTTTACCATCCAGACGGTGATGCGGTATTCGGTAATCCCAGGATGATCCCCGCTCGGATCCCAGGAGATCATGCAGGTCGATTTGACCACGGGCGTGACCGCTCCAGCCGATCCCACCACCACACACACCACTACCAGGATGACGAAGCTTAGCCAGGGATGACCCTTCATAGGATGTCTCCTTAGGTGAACGCGCCAGCCAGGCTAGGCTAGCATAGACTTCTCGCCTCCTAGGTTTCTAGACGAAGCCTCGAGCCTCGTCTGGGTGCCCTTCTTTGGAAGGATGGGGTGATCCGCGAGAACGGGCGGAGGAAGGAAAGAGGGACGGCGTAATCGACTCTTCTGCGGGCCACAGATCCGTGGCCCGCAGAAGATCTGTCCGGCCTATGACCCTGCCATTCGGTAGACCCATCTGCCGGCGTTTCGCTTCGATTCTGCGAGCGCTTTCGCTTCTCGCGATGCCGCAGACAGGACGAGACCACCGAAGAACACACCGCACAACAGCATGGCAGCGGCGAAGAGGTGGCCCACCTGGATGTCAGGAATCAAAGGTATTCCAATGGAGGTACTGCCCTCCGGTCGCCTAGCATCGGCTGAGGCGAGGAATGCCGCCCCCTCATCCATGGGGGGGGTGCGGTCGACTGCGGCCATCAGGCTGCCCAACTGGTACTGATTGGCTGCCCACGCCCCTTCCAAGCCCATTCTCGCCTGTGTCATGTGCACAATTGCGGTCCCCAATTGCTCTTGCACTTCAGTCGTTCGACGCATGTACTCGCGACTGACATCCACAATCCATCGTCCGAGCACTGATTGCCATGTCGACGCGAACTCGTCGTGCATCCGCCGGCCACGGAGTTCGGTGGCAGCAATCATGCTTTGATTGTAATCCGAGAGATACAAGTCAGCCGACAACACACCAGTGCGAATCCCGCGCTGCGTGAAATTCACGATGGTTCGTCCCATCACTGTTTGTACCCTCGCGTCATGCTCTTGTGGAACGGTGGCCGCACGGTCCATCACGAAGGCAAATGGGCCACCCTGCATC
>Ga0157378_10003354_pt1 | contig 14247 bp, 17 predicted proteins | sample M65metaG_FD_115309 | JGI IMG/M metagenome (GOLD analysis project Ga0157378, IMG submission 115309) | Miscanthus rhizosphere microbial communities from Kellogg Biological Station, Michigan, USA - M6-5 metaG | ecosystem: Host-associated > Plants > Roots > Rhizosphere > Soil | place: USA: Michigan...
AGGCGGCGGCTTCGCGGGCGAGCACAAACATTGGCAGCGGGTGGACTTTTGGCGGCTGACCGAATGCGCAACAAGCAAGTGAAGCGTTCTCCGCTGGGGCTTTGTGAAGCATGGTATTTTTTCATGCAGAGCCTCTGTGGCAGGCAAAAAAATGCCAAGCTGGTGCAAGCCTTGTGGTAAGGCGGGATAGCGGAACGGCAACTTGCAAAATGAGGCCTAAGCGGACAAAAGGACACAAAAGCTGCCGTGAGGAATATTTGTGAACTGCAAGCTCTGTGCCATGCTGCGATAGCACCCGGAGGGCAAACAATCTCTTGCCTGTTCCTTTGAAATCTATATGCCAGGCAAGTAGTTGTTTGGCATGGCGCGGAGGTTGCTGAACAAATATGAGGAACTCCGATTTACCTGCGGTGGGGCCTTGTGCGGTGGGCTGATTTGCCATTAGAGCGGCGCAGAAAAGGCTTCATAGACTAGCCTTGCGCGTTCCTTTTTTGATGAGCTTGATGCGTACAAAAGCCGCCATGCGCCCGTGGTCACTCGCCTGAATCTGTTGCGCTAAATAGGGCGAGGCAGCCTATAAGCAACAAACCGAATACAGAGTTGTCAACTGCCTCTGATTTTCGTTCATTATTGATGGATTCGTTGACGTAGACCTGACAGTTGAAAGTCGCAAGTGTATATTGTTCACTTTTCAAAATGCCGTTGAGTGCTCTTTCGATAACAGTTGCCATCGGGGTAGTCGCGTATTCCTTGTAGGGATAGATTTCGCTTCCAGCTGTAAATTCATCCATGGTCACAAGGACGGGCCTGCCGTATTGCACATGGTTGTGTGCGAAATACTGAACACCATTCTGATCGGCACCGATATATATGCCGGGGTGTTTTATCGATCTTCCTCCTATCTTGTAACGAAAGTATGCCTTTCCACTGTATTCATTAAAATACAGCCACATTGTGCTATTGTCAGTAAGATATAAGGCAACACCATTGGTGTGAATCTGATAACTGTGCATGTACTTCATAACGAAAATTTGAGTTGAGAATATAAATGTAGATTTTAGATTTATTGATTAGCTATTGATCTATCCTAAATACACCGAAAACAGTTTCTCTGCATACTTCTCGGAATTATTAGTTATCCAGCTCTTATGGAAAATTGCTATTAAAAGATAAATACCTGCGCATACCGCTGACCAAACCACCAAAGGCTGAAGGTGTATATATAGACCGATGCAAACTCCCACAAGTGCCGAAGGAATCGAAATAAACACCCCCCCGCTAACATTCCGGCAAAAGCCATAGGCAACATTGGCGTCTTTGACCTGTTCGTGCTGTTGGAAACGAGTGCTCACCATTCGAGACGCTTGGCTGAGTGTCCGTAGTGCCTCTGGTGGGTTATTTGCTTCTTCAATTTCATTTAGGCGAGTCAGTGAAAAGTCGGAATATATCTTTCGCCCGTAGAGATTCTTCATCTGGATAGGCAGTTTGGTGTCGCTATATAGCATCAAATAAGTTGAGGGAAATCCCATTTTTCGTTTGAAGTATTTCTTCTCCAAATAATATCCAAGCTCGCGTACAACCATGCTCATGAAAAATGTCAACACAAAACTTCCTGAAAGCCCAACAACAAAGGTGAAGCTTTTGAGGTAATCGCTTAAACTATACTCGCTCTCTTGTTTCGTGATGAAGAAATAGATGAGAGAAAGAGGAACTAACGTTATAAGCCCCGGAATGTAACGCGCCAGTATTATGTATTTGTTCAGGTATTTCATTTACGCACTCCTTTTTAATTGATGATAAATCGCTTCAAGCTTATTGCGGCCTATGTCGAGCACCTTAGGCTCAATTTTACCGTGACAGATTTTATATTTCCTTCCGCTGTGACAGTAACAGGGATCATTTCTTCCGATATCAGGTGATGATAAGATCATCCCAATCTCGCGCAGTATATGTTCCTTGTCTTTCGTGTCAAATACATCAAAGTAACTTTCCCATATTCCTTCCATCCCATGGCTCCGCTCACCAGTAATGTAACTTCCTTTTTTGTCTCGAACATACTCCCGGCACAAATGGGGATTTAGAACATTTTCGAGAAACCAAGCGAGAGTAATACCATTTCTACAAACACGCGCTTCATCTACGGGATTGCCCAAACATAATGTTCCATCGCTATTGATATGCCTGGTTGCATTTTTCGGCAGAATCTTGTTTCCAGTCTCCTCAACTTTAGGGAATGAGTACGGATAGTCTGACATGATGGTTATTCTCACATCGTAGTCATCTATTGCAATAGTCCCGTCCTCGCTGTGAGCCGTAAAAACACCTTCCAGCACGATGTACTTACCCGGCATCCGTTTTAGCGTAGGATACCGGGTGAGTACATTTTCTATATCTCTTGCTATGCCGATCATTACCTGCACCATGGTTGTTTTATTACGCTTGCTGACGCAACCCTAACAGCAGCATTTAACTTCTCCTCTTCAGATGAGTCATTATAGGCTACTCGTGTTACACCCGCTGCGCTTATCTCAAAGACAATGGGCTCGGGCTTCGACTCTTTCGGCTCCACTGCAGTGTTCAGAAAATCTGACGCAGACGACAATTTCTTAACGTACTCCCGCTTGGCCTCGTAATGCGGGGGGTTATCCGTGTCGTCTACAATTTTCTTGCTGGACGCAACAATTTTGCCGTCGGTTCTTCTGTAGTCTAGCACCTGTAGCGAAGTGTCTTTCGGCTCTGGATTGTCTCCCTGTGGCGGGTTATTGAAAAATGACCAAGAGCAATGATGTGGTGCCAGAAGAATATCCCAGTCAAGAGCCTGCTCTTTCTTATCGTTTCCGTACTTTTTGGTTTTCTTGAGAATGATGTCCCAGGAATAGTGATCGGAATCGCCGCCAAACATTGCGAGACCAGAGAACTTTGTGTCTCCCACATTTTCCTTGAACCGAGCTTGAAATACTATGCTAGTAGAATTCTTGTCTTTTTCGGCTGAATTAAGGTGTTCCTTAAAGGGCGCATGGATGAAAACAGAAAATGTGTCTTGAGCTTTATTGTTGAACTTGGCCACTACCGTACCAGGAATCGCGCGTAAGTGTTCTAGGTCGCTATATTCCTTATTGCCATCGTAGCCGATTATCTTTATTCGGTTGCCCGGCAGGTCCTTATCCGCGTCGTTTGACTGATGTAGCCCAAGGCGTCTTTCTGCTTCTGCTTGGTATGCATCCTCATCGTCGTTTGTATGTTCTTCGGCAATCATTGGGGAGAACCACATTTCATCAACGATGATCTCGTTTGCTTCGCGGTTCTTGGCAGCGTATTTTTTAGGGTCCCCTTGGTAGAAGTTAGTCTTATAGCCGCGGCAATGATCGCAGTCGCCATGGGTTAACACGAACACGTCCACGAATGGGTTATTGTTTCGTTTGCTGATTGATTTCAGCAGGTCGTTTTTAACATCGAAAGTCAACGGGTCTGTGCTGCCGACGGACACCTGGCGGATGTTGCAATCGACAAGTACTGTTGTTCCATCTATTAATGTAATAAGCGACTGGTCACCGTTTCCAACAGGAAAAAATTTAATTTTGTTTCTCATATTTTAATTTAAATGTTTACATTTGTTAGAAGTGTTGCGTACTTTAGAACTCCACATATTAACTACCTCAAATCGTTACTATGCTGTGAATTTTGAAACGTCACACTTTATCTACCCGGAACCGTCACTAACGGTTTTTGGTAGTACATTAGATAAATAACGAAATGGCATGGCAAGACTTGCAAAATGAACTGCCTGAAAACCTTATTGAATACATTCAATTGAAGGATGATGCTGATTTTGCCGAAACCGCAAAAGATGCTATTCGAGCCTTGATGTTTCTATATCAAAAGCCTCTTTTAGAAAAATTAATACCTATATGCGTAAATTGGGGATATGATGAGCTGGTGGCTCAGGAAATAGGGCACAATACATTTGATAAGGTTTGGAAATATCCGAGATACGATAAGAGCAAGATAAAATCTACTGACCCCAAAAAAGGTATGCTTCTGTATTTATTAGGGATAGCGAAAAATCTGTTAGCTAACCATAAGAAGGAGGAAGAGAGTAGTTACCCATTTACAGGAGACGAACAGATTGTATGGGATTTCCCGGATATCGGTGAGATCGATGCAAGCGGAGAAAGGAAAGCAATCTTGATTGATCGATACGAGCTGATAAAAAGTGCGTTGGCACGATTGTCTTCAAAACATAAGATCATTTACCTGACATATAAGCAATATGAAAAGGAAATAAATGAAGGATTTAAGCTGCCAAGGGAATTATTACAGCGATTACGTGATGAACTTGAACTAAGCCAAACCTCCATTCGAATTTACAAGAATCAAGCATTTGAAAAGGTAGACGAGTACCTGAAAATATATGGCTCAAAATAAAAAACATATCAGCTCCGAGAACATAACTGAATGGTTAAGTTCAACAGGTTTTCTCGTTCCACGGAATGAAATTGAGCTTGCACGATTTGAGAAGATACATGGTGACAAGGACTACGGCCTTACAGGGAGAGAATTAGATCCCGAAAGGATTATTAACGGGCTGCCTTTTGAAAAAAAGAATATTCCATTGGTTTCAGATGTTGCGAAAAAAGATTTTTCTGAGTATCGGATGGCGGCAAGAAATGGAAACGAGCTTCCCAAACACATCATGGACAAAATAAAGAAAAATCAGAGCAAGCCAAAGAGTGATGGACCTGAAACGTAGACGTTTTGTCAATGAATTGACAGATTTTATTGCTAGCGATTTCATGGAAGGCAGTCAAATGTCTTTAACTCGGATAGCCCGCTTTGAAGACGTAAATTTCTACTTCGATCATTATGAAAATGCCTTTGACGGCATGCTGCTATACGACAATAAAGATTTCCACATCCATATAAACTTAGACTCGGGTAACACCGAAACATCAAAACGAGGACGATTCACTTTTGCGCATGAACTTGGTCATTACTTTTTAGATGAGCATAGGCTGGGTTTAAAGTATGGCAAACTTGATCCTCATGCCTCTTTTCACAACCTTAATCAGAAGACGCTTATTGAAATAGAGGCAGATTATTTTGCCAGTTGCCTTTTAATGCCCCAGCAGAAGTTTCGTAAATACCCAACAGAAAGGAAATTTTCACTGAATACAATACTAACCTTGTCCAATAGTTTTCAAACAAGCGTACCTTCTACTTTAATCCGATTCGCAGAAATAGGAACTCACGAAATTTGTGCAGTTGTGTCTAAGAATGGAATAGCAAGCTGGTATGCAAAAAGCGAGGACTTTCCTAAGTGGTCACATAAATTCAAAAGAGGAGAAAAGTTGCCGAGGAATACTGTTGCTGGGGATTTTCCTGCTGTTTTAGAAAAAAAATTTACAGAAATTGAAAAAGTAGATGTTGATAGTTGGTTTACTCCTTCAAGGGAAGATAATCGGGCAAACAGGCAAATGTATGAACAATGCTACTATTCAGATTCCTATGGGTACGTTGTTAGTTTGCTTTGGTTTGATTAGGACCTGAATATAGTTTTGACATTTAATAACATGAATATGAATTTACGAGAACAAATTGAAAGCAGACAAAAAGAAGATTCTGGCTGAAATACCGTCAATAAAGGAGATGGCTGAAAAAAACAAGGAAGCGATCCTCAAAGAACTTCCGAAAATAAGGGAAATGGCTGCGAGAGATATTGCTGACATCAAAAAAGACAATAATAAGGTTTATCGCCTTTAGTATGATTGAGAGAGGCAAGAAATTGCGTCGCCTTGTAATGCATAAAATATTTTGACCTTAGTTGTATACTTAAAGAATTATCTCTATCTTTCCGAGGCGTAAATATCAATTTCTAAATTTTATTTCATGAAAAATAAGACAGGTGGTCTTGCGAGGCTCGCGACGAAAGCTGGGCTGATTTTAAGTGCCGCAATGGCTGCATTTACTGGTGGAAGTAATACCACATTACAATCAACCACCGCGGATAATGGCACCTCTATCGAAGTTGCCAAATCTGTTTCCAAGGCAAAGCCGATGCCAGTACTAAAGCTAAACACTACTAACCCTGACTTGAGCAAATTCGTTGCCTCACACCGATCCCATAGTTCCCACAGCAGTCATCGAAGCCACTCTTCGCACCGGTCGCATCATTCCAGTTCATCATTTGCATAACTTTTAGTTATGGAACATGCCAATATGGTCAAAGACGGCGAGATACTGGTCTTTGCGGACTTCAATTTGTACTCAAAGGATGCAGTATTTAAGTGCCTCTATTGGTTCGGAGATAAATTTCACACTGGAGTTTCTTTCATTGACAGTAACACCTATTGTATTTCTTTGCGGCCGTTATCTATCGCAAACGTTAACTCTGATGATCTCGAATTGTATTTGCAGAAGTTGGAACGGGACCTAATTGACTACCAGTTGCGCGACACAATAGCTAGGGAAACACAAAATATTCGAGACCTGTTGGTTGCTAAGGCGTTTTCAAACGGTGAGTTTGACGAAGATCCGCCAGGAGATGTTTCGGACCCAGTCGGATTTAATCCCAATCTTGCATCTGTATGATTGAATCGACTGTAGACAGGAAAACAAGGAAGTTCAGAGAGTTGAATTTTTACGATCAGCAAGAAGAAAATCAGTACTTCTTATTGCCGTTCAGATTCCATAGGCTAAACGATGCAAAAGAAGTATTAGTAAATGAGGTCGGCGATCATTTAGTTGCATCAGCCGGCACGGTACAGTTATTAGTTTCGAAGCAACTTTCCAAAATTGAGTATCCAGAACTATACGGGGACTTAATCGCGAATTTCTTCATATCCGAGGAACAAATACCGCCTTTGATTGATCTTTATGCTACGCGCTATAGGACGAAGAAATCCTTTTTAGACGGGTTCACTTCTCTGCACATTTTTGTGATTTCATTACGATGTGAGCATACTTGTCATTACTGCCAAGTGTCTCGGGTCACACAAGACAAGGGCACATTTGATATGTCGCTCGAGCACATCGACAAAGGAATCGACTTAATGATGCGTTCTCCCAGCCAATTCCTGACAATGGAATTCCAAGGGGGCGAAGCGTTGTTAGCGTTTGACAATATTGTGTATGCAGTAACTAGGGCAAAAGAACTGGCGCCCGCATTTGGAAAAGAAATCAACTACGTAATCTGCACGAATCTCGCATTGATTAACGAAGAAATGCTCGGGTTTTGCAAGGAAAACTCAATTCTAATCTCGTCATCGCTGGATGGCCCCAGTTACGTGCATAATCAAAATAGACATCGACCGGAAAAGAACAGTTATGAGATGACCGTAAAAGGTATTGAGCTATCGAGAGAAATATTAGGGAAAGATCGGGTGTCCGCTCTTATGACAACCTCAAACCTTTCTTTGGAATATCCGGTTGAAATCGTTGAGGAATATTACAATCAAGGGTTCAGAAGTATTTTTTTACGTCCTATTTCTCCATATGGTTTTGCGGTGAAAAACGAGCGGAAAAACAAGTATGAGACCGAGAAATTTCTATCATTTTATAAGAAGGCTTTCGCACGGATATTGGAATACAACTTCAGTGGAGAATTTTTCTCTGAAGATTACGCCACCATAATTTTACGAAAAATACTTACGCCATTTCCTGTGGGGTATGTTGACCTGAATTCGCCGACAGGGGCGATCACAAACGTTATCGTGTTCAACTATGACGGGTCGGTGTATGCGAGCGACGAAAGCAGAATGCTAGCAGAAATGAAGGATTATACCTTTAAACTTGGACACCTTGACACACACAGTTATGAAGAAATTTTCTATGGAGAGCAGGCCCAAAAAATAGTACAGGTCGGAACGAATGAGAGTTTGCCCGGCTGCTCGGATTGTGCGTTTCAATCGTATTGCGGTGCTGACCCGATACATAACTACGCTACGCAGGGAGACATGATCGGATACCGCCCGACGAGCTCGTTTTGCCATAAGAACATGGAGATTATTAGGTACCTCATTGAGTTAATGGATAGCGATAAGAATATCGAACAGATTTTTCAAAGTTGGGTAAAGCAGCGCACATAACATGCTACTAAAAACGAGAGGAATATCGCTCAATATTCGTGATCACCTTGTTGGAAAGGTTACAAGAGACCCGTTGAAAATTGACGCCGACTCATTTCTTATTTGCGAAAGTGGTCTTCCACCAATGACCGTAAACAACTTTCTCGGGGTGCTGACTAGTTCTGATGATAGTGGACAATTTCAAGATCTGCCGACTGTTTTTGGAGTGCCGACTTTTGAGCATCTTGCGGAGGGCGATATTGTTGTGGTTAGCAATGATGGAATCATCAATACGTTTTACCGGGTGGATTCATTTCACAACACTATCTTGGCCACGGAACGCTGCAACAGCAATTGCCTAATGTGTTCCCAACCTCCAAGGGACAAAAACGACATACCGCGCTTGTACGATATTTATCAAAGGGCTATTCCGCTCATCCCAAAGGATTGTTTTGAACTAGGAGTTTCCGGCGGTGAACCGACCTTAATGGGCGAACTTTTCTTCAGCCTGCTTGAGACTCTAAAAGAAAATCTGCCCGAAACCGAGATACATGTATTGACAAACGGGCGCTCATTCGCCTGGAACGCCATGGCAGAACGACTCGCAGAAATCAATTTTGATAGGTTAATGCTTGGCATACCTCTATATGCGGACTACTATCAAATACACGACTATATCGTCCAAGCCAAAAATGCGTTCAATCAAACAATGCTGGGATTGCATAACTTGGCACGTTACAACCAGCGAGTTGAAATTCGAGTCGTGTTGCACAAGCAATCAATTCCGAGGCTGGTAAAGCTCTCGAAATATATTTTCAAGAACCTGCCGTTCGCGGAGCATGTAACGTTCATGGGTTTGGAGTACATTGGATATACCCCTCACAATATTGACAAACTTTGGATAGACCCCCATGACTATATTGAAGAACTGGGTGAATCAGTGGAATTTCTGGCTGGGCAAGGCATGAACGTTTCAATCTATAACACGCAACTGTGTGTCTTACCGGAACGATTGTGGCAATACTCGCGGAAGTCCATATCTGATTGGAAGAATAGTTATTTGCCTGAATGCGAACGGTGCAGCAAATTAGACGACTGTGGGGGGCTATTCACTTGGAACCTGAAAAAGCACAGTAACCACATAAAGGCCTTTATCTAATCTTTGCGGTCAAAGGGGGCAAGGAAAGCGCGTTGCGACAGCCTTAGTAGAAAATTTAAGTCGATCATGTCGATTTTTCCAACGATTTAGAATGGCAAATCATCATTGGGCTCTATCGCCTGGATCGAGGATTTCATCTAACAGTTGAGTGTCTTGAGTAAAACTATTTTGCCGGTCCTGTGAAATAGCTTTCCAATCTTCTGTCCTTTCAGAATCGCCAGTCTATGCTTCTCAAAAATCAGGGTCTTCGGAATTCGGGCGATACTTCTTCTCCAATTCATTAATCTCAACTAATATTGGAATTGGAAATGCCCAACCCAATAAAATTGCTTTTCGCCTTGGTGAACAAACAGTAAGAACATTACCACCTTTCGCGCATATACGGTATTACCGTTTTAGATATCACGTCTTTGAAATTTAGATCTGTGAAACTAGGCTTAGAAATACCTGGGTCTATTCTTTTCCACACCTCTTCTGGCAGTTTATCCGAGCGAATTACTATTATTTTTTTCTGCAGGCTTTTTGCGATTCCATATTCAAACGACATCCAAGGGGAAATACTGTATTCGTCTTTCACATTGCGAAATTCATGGTGCCATATTCCTATGAAATAATCGCAGTTATTAATTTCGGCCATTGACTTGTTTAGAATGTCTTCAAAATCGGGATCTTGATATTTAGCAATCTCATATTTTCCAGGGAAATTGAGATGAATATTATCAGTGAGAATTCTTGCATGTTCGCTCGCATAGTGGGCAAATGAAAGGAAAACCGTTGGCTTCCGATTCGCATATTTTCTTAGATCATCCAAAAGTCCAATCCTTTCTTTATAAAATTCAGAATTAAAATCACTTATGCGTGAAATCATCTTTTCAAAACGAGTGTTCTCATCATCCAAAGCCTCATTTAGGATGCCATTGGCCTCGTGATTAACAGAAACTAGGTCCAAAATATTCCCGCCCTTATTGGGATAGACCGGTTGGCTTATTTGCACTGAATGATTTTGTAATTTTCGAAATATCTCTTTCTTTGTGTTTAAGATTTTTTCATGAACCCATAGCACCCTGTCATCTTTTGAGGCAGTTATTTCTGGTATTTTCTTATCTGACCCGTGATATTCTAAAATAGTTTCATATCTACTTTCAGAGGAATCTTTTTTTCTTAATAGCCCCGTCAAGATATTGAAATTTGAATCCGCAATTGCTGACGTAATTGCTGATAATGCACCTGGTTCATCATTATGAGAAAAAGACACATGAAATATTTTTTTTACAGATTCAGGACTAAGAAAAAATATTCTTAGAGAACGTGTATTGGCTTCAGAATTTATAATATAGTGTAATGCTTCTCCAGCCGGCGTATCGCACATATGTCTGATTTTAGAAATATGCTTCTCGTGTATGCGAATAAAGGCATTCATGGTATCGTTTTTTTTGTTTTTCTTTCTATCTATAACCACTCGCCTTTCATCAAATGAAACAGTATTTTCCACAAACGGGATTATCTTTAAGGAGGGTAGCTTTTGACCATAAACATTATTGAAATTTATTAAATCGCCGCAGTGGCTCATGATTGATCTATAGAGAATGTAATATCTCTCTAGTCCTATAGGCAACAAATGTGCAATGTGATTAAATCTCCTATATACATCTATTGACGTTGGCCCATTAATGCCTCTATATGGCGAAGTTTTCCAATCTAAAACAAGCTCAACTAGATGATGATTCAAACTATTTATAGAAGAACTTTCATGCTTAACAATATTAATTTCAAGCGAGGAAATCGCATCGATTAATTTGTTTACTACCCCAGGCTGATCTTTCATGGTGCATGTTAGATAGCATAATGTAGAAAAATTAGGTTCAAATGGAGTTACCAACAATTCGCAATGTCTCCTAGTTTTATTATTGAATGGTTCATGCAAGGAAACCGAAACTTCCGTGCCTGGAACAAATCCCAAGTGGCCTGTGTGGAAGTTTGGAATAATTATGTCTCCATTAAAAGATTCTCTTACGAAGTCTAATATCATTGTATGAGATTTAAATTCAATAACTTAAATATCGCCGATTAAATAGGATGTTCTAATTCATAGGGCGGTTAAGAAAACAGTTAATAAATAGGGATAGTATGATCAAAGTACCATTGGTCTCGGATAAGGTTGACCAGAACATTTGGGTTTACTATGTTCTTGTTTTATTTTCGGGTTTTCATGCAAAGAGTATTTATTGAAAATTATTTTTGCTTCCATTTGTAATCGGTGAATGTACGCCAGAAATAAATCCCTGTCAACCGTGAAAAATACCCCCCTCCATCCGGGGAAAACACCCCCTCTAACAGGAACTCGAAAATTCTTTCAGTTTGCTTCGCAGTGTGGCAATTGAAAAGGTCAACCGAAATTAAGTGCAAATGTTTATGGCGGCACAACTGCTCAGGCGATTCCTATAGCGCTACTTTTACTTTTACCCTGTTCTTGGCGTCAATTTTACTTATACTGATTTTTGTTTTGCTCAATGGTTCACAATCTTTCGATTGATTTTTTTCTTTGACTCGTTGCCATTTCCTAATCCCATGCTATTAACGGGCGTTAAAAAAAGTGGACACAAAAAAATGCGTCCACTTTTCGAAGCCCAGATCATTCAGAAAGCTCTTTTTGATTCAATATTTTCTCCAACAACTTCATTTTACCTTTGATTGGTTTACGTCCATTTGCCTCCCAAGCCAAAACGGAGGTCTGGTCAACACCAATCATGTCGGCGAATTTCTCCCTGCTCAACCCGTTCTGAAATCGGTATTTCTTAATCCGTCCACCAAGAGTGCTGTCGTCAATCTGAAATGGGCTATATTCCAAAAAGGCAATGATCTTGGGGTACTGAGCCACCTGGGGATCGTACCGGCCATTCTCCCATGCTGTTATAGAATCCTCGCAGACATCGAACATGGTGGCAATATCGGACTGCTTCAGATTGAGTTCAATTCGGCGTTTCCTAATGTGCTGCCCGATTATCGCCGGATTTGTAATAGTGTATCTTTGCATCTGTGCTGAAATCTCTAAACCGCAGAATGCCAACGCAGGCATGCCCTTGCGGTTACTTCAACCATCCCGAAAAAGAGTGTACGTGCAGCGCCGTGATGGTGCAGCGCTACCTGAATAAGATAAGTGGCCCGCTGCTGGACCGTATAGACCTGCATGTGGAGGTGACACCTGTTGCCTTCAGTGAGCTGTCGAGCCAGAAGATGAGTGAGAACAGCGAAGCGGTGAGGGCGAGGGTGATAACGGCAAGGGAGATACAATCGAAAAGATTTGAAGGCGACGAGGGCGTGTATTGCAACGCACAGATGGGCAGCAAAAAGCTAAAGGAAATATGCGTGATCAGCCAGGTAGGCGCCAACCTGCTGAAGACAGCGATGGACAGGCTGAACCTCAGCGCCCGGGCTTATGACCGCATACTGAAAGTAGCCCGAACCATCGCCGACCTTGCGGGGAGTGAGGATATAAAGCCGGAGCATCTGGCGGAGGCAATACAATACAGGAGCCTGGATAGAGAGGGATGGGGAGGGTAAGGTGATATCCGGCATTAAATAATTAACTTTATAAAAAGGGAATTGATATGGATGAAATAATTTTTTTGGTGGAAGAAAGCGCAGAGGGCGGATACGTCGCCAAAGCTTTGTCCGCATCAATAGTTACAGAGGCAGATACGCTGGAAGATTTGCGGGTAATGGTTAAAGATGCAGTGCATTGCCACTTTGATAAGCCGGAAGAACTGCCTAAAATGATTCGCCTGCATTTTGTAAAAGATGAAGTTTTTGCAGCATGAAAATACCAAGGGACTTAAGCGGCAAAGACCTGATAAAAAGTCTTAAAATATTGGGATATGAAACAACCAGGCAGCGGTAGCCATATCAGGTTAACAACCCAGCGCCTTGGTGAGCATCATATATCTATTCCCAATCATGATCCTTTGAAGATAGGAACACTATCTTCTATATTGGATATGGTTGCTGAACATTTCAAAATCAGCAGGTATGAGTTGTTGCAGCAATTATTTTATTGAGGCAAGCCGGAACACCTTGCAGAGTCTATTCAGTACAGGAGCCTGGATAGAGAGGGATGGGGAGGGTAAGGTGAGCGCGGGAAAGCGAGCGGAACAGCGTGCTTGCAGTTGAATTCATATTTAAGGTTCAGTTCTGTGAATGTCGTCTGAGACGGAGTTTTATTTGCACTTCCGGATGCCGCTACGCGAACATCCAGAAGAACGGGAAATCCTAATGCGCATGAAAACTCACATTTGCCGACAAATTGGGCCCACCTCCGTTCGTTTGAGAAATTTGCACGCTTAAAAGATCCCCTACACTAACCGATACCGTATGTACCAGGTCGCTGGCACTTATTACTGTTCCGCCAGGAGACGCCTGCAGCGCGGCTAAGCTCACCAGCATAGTCTGCGCAACTCCGTTTTTGTAGAGAGTCAATGTAATGGTGTTGTCACCCGAACCACCGGGAGTTATAATCCCTCCACTGACATACATTGCATCCAGAGTACAGGCAGTTGACATTGGCAGACCAGCACTGCCTACAGTTGTTTGCAGCGATCCACTAAAAGGAAATGCCACAAATCTCGGGGTACTGGCCCCCATATTCAGGGCTCCGTTAAAAACATAGCTGGCTGCGACCGTCGGCGTTATCCACTGCCCATCGCCCCGGTAAAAGGTAGTGCTGTTGGCCGTGCCGCCCAGGTTTAGCAGGGCGCTTGGGTGCACTTTACCATATACCGGTGTGCTTTTGGCGTCCAATCATTCGGTGAGCACCGAGAAGATGGGCGCATTGTTCAGGCTGTAGTTGATGGTGGGCGTGGTAGTAGCGTTGCTCACCGTAGTCTGGAATATGGGGGTAAGGCTGCCTGATGACACACTGGTCACCGTGCCGCTGCCGCCGCTTATTGTAGCCCATATATTATCGCCGCGCAGGAAGGTAGTGCTGTTGCGTGTGCCCGTAGCGCTCATTGCATTTACCGATACAGAACT